>Ga0163212_1000399_pt1 | contig 19049 bp, 14 predicted proteins | sample Malawi_45m_30L_FD_113532 | JGI IMG/M metagenome (GOLD analysis project Ga0163212, IMG submission 113532) | Freshwater microbial communities from Lake Malawi, Central Region, Malawi to study Microbial Dark Matter (Phase II) - Malawi_45m_30L | ecosystem: Environmental > Aquatic > Freshwater > Lake...
ACCAGCGGTGCCCCCACCCACTTCGAGAATGCGCAGCCCGCGCCCCTCTGGCAGGTCCGCGGCCGCGGACCTGCCAGAGGGGCGCGGGCTGCGCATTCTCGAAGTGGGTGGGGGCACCGCTGGTCTTGCTTCCTATGTGCTGCCGCGGCTCGAGCGCGACTTGCACAGCTACGTCTTCACCGACGCTTCCACCGCATTCTTTCCGTCCGCACAGCAAAAACTGGTGACATTCTCCGAGGTCGAATACCGCGCGCTCGACCTCAACGGTGATCCCATCGAACAGGGATTCGACGAAGAAGCTTTCGATTTCATCATCGGCACCAATGTCCTTCACGCGGTATCCGACTTGCGCGCCAGTCTGCGCTCCCTCCACCGTCTCCTCGCACCCGGCGGAACACTCGCCTTTGTCGACGTGGCCACACCGCGCACATGGACCGAATCGGTCTTCGGCCTCACTGGCGGCTGGTGGAGCATCACGGACACCGACCTGCGCTCCGATCATCCTCTGCTCGCACGGGAGCGGTGGGAGGAAGTTCTTCGCGAGTGCGGCTTCGTTGAAACAGCGAGCTTGCCCGGGCTTGCCGGTCCCGAAGGAGGCGAGTCGCAATTCATGGCGCTGGCGCGCAAAGACGGTGCGAAAAAGGCGCCGCAAGAACCTGCTGCATCCGACCTTGCCGGGACCAACTGGCTGATCTTCACGGACGAATCAGGCTTGGGTGCCCATGTCGCCGCATCAATCCAAGCGGGCGGAGGCAAATGCGCCACCGCGCGCAAGGGGACTGCGTTTGCGGCCGGCGAGACGGGCTATTGCCTCGATCCTTCGAGCGAAGAGGATTGGATCAAACTGGCCGATACTTTGGCCGCCGAGGTTCCCGGGCGCATTCTTTATCTTTGGAGTCTCGAACCTTCGCGCACCGGCGACGTGCTCGGCGCTGTCCTCGCCTTGCGCAATCTCTCGGTCTTTCTCGGACGCTTCGGGGCAGCGGCCAGCGGTCTCCGCGTCGATGTGATCACGCGCGGAGCGCAACCTGCCGGTCAATCCGTGCTCCCGGCCGATGTGCCCTCCGGCGCCCTTCTTGGCATCTTCCGCGTTGTCCTCAACGAGAATCCGCATCTGACCGTGCGCAGCACTGATCTTCCGTTGCAGGCCGGCGAAGGAGATGCCGTCGTGCTGTGGCACGAGTTGCTCCGTGACGAACCCGAGCGCGAGATTGCTTTGCGCGACGAAGCCCGCTTCGGGCAGCGTTTGACCCGCGGTCTTCCTTCGCGAGCACGCGCACTCGCACCGGAAATTCCTCTGCGCGTGGAGTCGCGCGAGCGCGGTGTTCTCGACAGCCTGCGTTTCACACCGTTCGAGATGCCGTCGTGCGAACCGGGCCAGGTGCTCATCCGGGTGAAAGCAGCCGGAATGAATTTCCGCGATGTGCTCAAGGCGCTCGGGCTTTACCCGGCCGAGACGGCGGATGCGCGCATGTATGGGGACGAAGTCGCCGGCGAAGTTGTTGCGGTGGGCGAGGGGGTCACGCATGTCATGGTCGGCGACGAAGTCTTCGGCCTCGCCGTGTTCGGGCTGGCCACGCACACGCTGGCCCGTGCCGAGGATGTCTTGCCCGTTCCCGGCGGCATCACTCCCGAACAGGCGGCCACCATTCCGGTGGTTTTCATGACCGCATGGCATTCGTTGGTCAATGTCGTGCGCCTGCGGGCCGGCGAAAAAATTCTCGTTCACGCCGGGGCCGGCGGCGTCGGCATGGCCGCGATCCAAATTGCGCACCACCTCGGGGCGGAAGTCATTGCTTCGGCCGGCAGTCCCGGCAAACGCGCTCTGCTCAACACACTCGGCGTCGCGCACGTCATCGACTCGCGCCGTGGTGATTTCGCCGAGGAAGTGAAACGCCTCACCGGCGGTCGCGGAGTGGATGTCGTTCTCAATGCCCTTGCCGCCGAGGCCATTCCCATGGGGCTTTCTTGCCTCGCCGAATTCGGGCGCTTCATCGAGATCGGCAAGCGCGACATCTACCAAAACTCGAAGCTCCCCATGTGGCACCTGCGCAAAAACGCGTCATTCCACGTGGTCGCCATGGACGCGGTCTTTGCCGGCGATGCTGCGCTGACCAAAGAACTCATGGCCGAAATCACCGCCTTGGTGGCCGAAGGGAAGCTGCGTCCGCTCTTGCACCGCTCTTTCCCGGCCAACCGCCTCGACGCGGCCTTTCGTCTCATGGCCGGCGGCCGCCACACCGGCAAAGTCATCCTCAATTTCGCCGAACCTTTCGTTCCGCGCGAAGGCGAATTGCCCGCGCGTCCGTTCCGCATCGATGGCGAAGCGCTCTATCTTGTCACCGGTGGCTTCGGCGGTTTCGGCAAAAGCCTTGCCCGCTGGCTGGTCGAAAACGGTGCGCGCCATCTTGTTCTGACCAGTCGCCAAGGTGCCGCGGCGGAAGGGGCCAGCGAGCTCATTGCCGAACTCAATGCTTCCGGGGCTGAAGTCCTTGCCGTTGCGGCCGATGTCGGAACTCCGGAGGGCGTCCGCGAGATTTTCGCCCGCATCGAATCGTCCGCGCGTCCTTTCAAGGGCCTCTTCCATCTCGCCATGGTCATCGACGATGCGGCCTTGTCCGACCTCACCGCCGATCGCATCGCTTCCGTGCTCAATCCCAAGGCGCGCGGCGCGTGGCTGCTGCACGAAGCGACCAAAAATCTCCCGCTCGACGCCTTTGTCATGTTTTCTTCCGCCTCGAGCGTTTTCGGCAATCCCGGACAGGGCAATTATTCGGCGGCCAACGCGTTGCTTGATTCCTTGGCTCACCATCGCCGCGCGCTCGGACTTTCCGCCCTCGCGGTCAACTGGGGAGCTCTCGGGGGCGAGGGCTACGTCGCCCGCAATGAACGCGTCGCCGAATATCTCGCCCGTATCGGCACCGGCTTGCTCGAACCGCGGCAAATTTTCGAAGTTCTGGAGAATCTCCTCGGCACCAACGCGGCGCAGGTCGCGGGCATGCGCATCGACTGGGCCAAATGGAGACAGGCTTCCAAAGGCGCGCAGGACAACCGCCTTTTCGAAAGAGTTCTGTCCGGCACGGCCGAGACCGACGAGTCCGGCGGCAAGGTCGGCGATTGGCGCAAACGCATCGATGCGGCCGAGCCCGAGGAGCGCGAGGGTGTTATCGTCCAAGCTCTGCAGGAGGTGGTCGGATCCGTTTTGCGGGTCAAACCCGACTCCCTGCGCCCCGAGCAACCGCTCACTGATCTCGGACTCGACTCGCTCATGGGCGTGGAAATCGAAAACATGATCGAGAACTCCATCGGCGTGACCTTGCCCCCGACCAGCCTGCTCCGCGCGCGCACCATTGGACAGATCGCCACGCTCATCGACGAGCATCTCGGCGGCGGAGCAAAGAAATCGCCGGTGACCGCCGCCCCCGTGCAGGAAGCGGCCGTGACGGTCGACGAAATCAACTTCGACGAACTCGACGCGGGCGCGCTCGACGAACTCCTCTCCGACGCGCCGGAAAAAGGCGCAAACAGAACCGCCGCCGCGGCGAACGTGGAATAGGCGGCGGATGGAATCCGACGCGCGGACCAAGCTCAAGGAGTGGATTGCGGCGGGCAAAGCCCGGCTGGAACCCCTGTCTTTTGCCCAGCGCGAATTGTGGGAAGCTTCGTCCGTCCCTCCCGGCGATGCCTCGCACAACATCTGCTGCTTCCTCGACATTCGCGGACCATTGACCCGTGCCATGTGCACCGAGGCGCTGGGTCATGTCATCAAGCGCCAGGAGGCGCTGAGGACAACCTTTGTGCCGGGCAAAGAGCGGACTCTCCAAGTGGTCCGCGCCGAGGCCGGTCCGGTTCTGTCCTACCGCGAGTTGCCCGCATCGTCTTCCGACGATGAACACATCGTGGCGGAAATGCATGAATGCTTCGCCCGCCCGATCGATCTTTTGCGCGGCCCGCTTTACCGCATCGAAATGCTCAAACGCGGACCGGACCACCACGCCCTGGCCCTCGCTATCCATCATTCGATCGCCGATGGCTGGACGGTGAGCAACTTCGTGCATGATTTCACCACGGGCTGCCTTCTTGCCTGGCAAAAATCCGGCAATGACCTCTCGCGGATCAAAGCCCTGCGTCTGGATTTCACGCCGCTCGAAATGTCCTACGCGCAATGGGCGGCCGCGGAGCGCGCGCGATGGACGGCGGCGGAACTGCAAAAGCACGCGGACTACTGGAAACGCAGGCTCGAAGGCGCGCGTTTGCTGTTTCGCGATGCGCCGCCTCTCCAGGCCGGCCCGATCACCCGGTGGAAAACGGAGATGCCATCCGCTCTGGCCGAGCCGATGCGCAAGCTGGCCAAAAAAAGCGGCACCACGCTTTTTGTCGCCTTGCTTGCCGCTTTCCGCGCTGCCCTCTTTCTTTGGAAAGGTGAAGAGGATGTCGTGGTCGGCACACCGGTGGCAGGCCGCGGCAAATCGGCCGTGCGCGAAACAATGGGATGTTTTTCCGCCACGGTTCCTTTGCGCGCGAAAATCGATCCGCGCGCAACCTTCTCCGAAATCCTCGCCGCCCAGCAGCGCGAGTCGGTCGACGACTTCGCCCAGGCCATGCCTTTCGCCGATCTTGCCGCCGCGGTGGCCGCCGGCGAACCGTCCGGGCGGCACCCGGTTTTCGATGTCCGCTTGGCCGTGCAGAACCATCCTTTTCCGGGCATCGATATTCCCGGGATCTCCAGCCGCTTGGAGCTGGTCTCCAGCGGAACGGCGCGCTTTGACATCGCTTGCGAGATGACGGAAGATGGGCGGCGGTTGGAGTTGATCTGGCTTCACCGGACGGACGTCCTCGGCAGCCCGGATGTTTCGGAGCTCGACCGGATTTTCCGGGGCGTCGTCGGCGAAGTCGGTCGCAACCCTTCCGCTCGCCCGATCGAATTGAAAATCTGACCCTTATTTTCCCGCCATGCATATGACCGCCAAAGAGCCGCTGCACCCCGCCCACGACGAACCTTGGCCTTGTCGCGCCTCGTTCACTTGGGTGGCCGCCGGTGCTTATCTCACCACCGGCGTGCTTGCTTGGTGCATGTATCATTACGTGTCGGGTCAGTCCGCCTTTCTCTGGGCCGTCGTTCCGCTCATCCTCATCTCGAGCCATTTTATGCACGCCATGCTCATTGCTTTCCACGAGGCTGCTCATGGCAACTTGCGCGAGAGCAAATGGCTCAACGAGTTTGACGGGCAGATTGTCGGCATGATCAGCCTGACGCCGTTCACGCTCTACCGGGCCCTTCACCAAAAACATCACGTCAATCTTGCCACCGAGAAGGATCTCGAGCTCTGGCCATTCGTTGATCCGCAGCAACCGCTCTGGTGGCGCCGTGTGGCCGCGTTTCTCGAGTTGAACTTCGGATTTTTCTACACGCCCTATCTTTTCTGGCGCGTGTTTCTGGAAAAACCGTCGCCCGTAACCAACAAAGCGGTGCGCGCAAAAATTTGGCGCGAAACGACCGGCATGATCGTGCTCTGGGGCACCATTCTCGGCCTCGTCGCCTGGTTCAACGTCTGGAACTGGTTCCTCGTCCTTTACTTCATCCCCGCCTTCGTCGCCGGCAACATGCAGAGCTGGCGCAAATACATCGAGCACGTGGGTTTGAGCGGCAACTCGGGCCGCAGCGCGACGCGCAGCATCATTGTCGAGACCCAGGCCGGGCGCTTTGTCGCCCTCAGTCTCCTGCACCAGCCTCTCCACGGCGTTCACCACGTGAAGAGCTCCATTCCTTACGACGAACTTCCCGACCACGTCGATCTGGTCGAACCGAAAGACGAAGGCGACACCAAGCCGTTCCCGAATTATCGCACCGCCTTCGCCGATCTCCTCAGGTGCCTTCGCGATCCGCGCGTCGGCGCGCAATGGGCCACGGCCGATTGAACCGGTCCATGCCCGATCCCGAAAAGCCGGACGGCGAGATTGTTTACGAAGTCTCCGCTCTGACCAAGGAGTTCGATGACGGGCGGGTCGCCGCCTTGCGCGGCGTGGATCTCCGCATACGACAGGGCGAATTCGTTTCCGTCGTCGGGCCGAGCGGCTGCGGCAAAACCACGCTGCTCAACATGCTCGGCCTGCTCGACCGGCCCACGGGGGGAACGCTGCGTTTTCGCGGACGCGAGCTCTCCGCCCTCGGCGATCCCGCCGCTTACCGTGCGCGCGATATCGGGTTCATCTTCCAGTCCTTCCATCTGCTCCCGAACTTCACCATCGAGGAAAACGTGCAGATGCCGATGTTCGGTTTGCCGGGCACGCCCCGCGAGCGCCGCACCCGTGCGGTCGAACTGCTCGAGGCCGTCGGACTCGGACACCGGCTCGATCATCTTCCGCTCAAACTTTCCGGCGGCGAAAGACAACGCGCGGCCATCGCGCGCAGTCTGGCCAACAAACCCGCCATCCTTCTGGCTGATGAGCCGACCGGCAACCTCGACAGCAAAAACTCGGCGCACGTCATGGAAATCCTTTTGCGACTCCGCGAGGAGCACCGCGTCACTCTCGTCATGGTCACGCACGACCAGGAACTGGCACGCCACGGCACACGCACCGTCAGGATCAAAGACGGTCAGGTCGTTTCCGGCGAATAAGGCGATGAACTTTTTCCAAGTCATCTTCCGCGGTTTGTGGCGGCGTCCGGTCCGCACGGGCCTCACCGTCCTTGGCATCGCCATCGGCATCGCCGCTGTCGTTGCCCTCGTCGGCATGGCTTCCGGCTACGAGAAAAGCGTGGTCGACCAACTCGACACCATCGGGATCGATGTCGTGGTGAGCAACATGCAGGGGGGCATCATGCCGAAAGCTTTCGATGAACCGGTGCGCGACGCGATTGCGTCCATGCCAGGCGTGGCCGAGGCCAACGCCACACTCATGCAGATGCTCAGCGTGGAGGACGCGCCCATGATGGTGGTCTACGGGCGCGAGTGGGATTCCTTCACTTGGGACCAACTCAAGGTGATCGACGGACGCCTGCCGCGCGACGCGCAGGAGAACGCCGTCGTTCTCGGCAAACTGGCCGCCGAGGTGCTCGGCAAGAAAACCGGCGATCCCATCCAGATCGAAACCGGCGAGTTTGTCGTCACCGGAATCGTCGACGGCAAATCGGTGCTGGAGAATGGCGCGATCAATCTTTCGCTGCCGCGATTCCAGGAGGTCTCGGGTTACGAGGGACGCGCCAACTTCGTCAACGTCCGCGTTCCCGAGGGAACACCTGCGGAACGCGTCGAGGCGCTTTGCCGCGAAATCGAAACGGCGCATCCCGGTCTGCGCGCGGTCCGTGCGACCGAGGTGGTCGGCACGAGCCAGGGTTTCCGCATGGCGCAGGCCATGAGCTGGAGCACATCCCTGCTTGCCTTGATTGTCGGCATACTCGGCGTGATGAACACCATGTTGATGAGTGTTTTCGAGCGCAAACACGAGATCGGCATCCTGCTCGCGCTCGGATGGTCGCGCGCGCGCATCATGTCGCTTATTCTCTGCGAGTCCGCCGCCATGGGATTCCTCGGCGGCGTGGTCGGTGTCGCGCTTGGTGCCATGACTCTCGCCATCTTGGAGCAAACGCCTTATGTCCGGGGATTCCTCGAGCCCGATCTCGGTTGGCCGCTCGCCCTGCAGGCCGTGTTGATCGCCGTGGCCGTGGGAGTAGTCAGCGGACTTTATCCCGCATGGCGCAGTTCGCGGCTTTCGCCCAGCACCGCTTTGCAGGGTTGACCGGCGCGGCCGGGACGCATGAAGGTGGCAGTATGAAAGCGCTTCCGCTCCTCGCTCTTCTCATGTTCGGCGCCAATGTGCGCGCGGAAACTGCGGCCATCAGCGCCGACCAACTTGCGGACAAGATGGCTGCAGCCGTGGAGGATGGTGATTCCACCGCCCGCGTGCGCATGAAAACTTCCGGCGGCAACATTTTGCAGGTGCAAATCAAATCGCGTCGCTCGGGCGGACGCGCCGTCACGGTCTACGAAATTCTTTGGCCCGCGGAGCGCAAGGGCGAGAAAGTCATCCTGCGTCAAAGCAAGGGTTCCGCTCCCGAGGGCGAGACGGTTTCCGCCTCCGGAGCGCGCGCCAAGGTTTCCGGCGCGCAGGTGGGCGAGGGAGTTTTCGGCACTGATCTTTCCTATGCCGATGCCATCGAGAACTTCTTCCTTTGGCCGGACCAAAAAATCGGCGGAGAGGAAAAAGTCGGCAAAGTCGGATGCGTCATCCTCGACTCGCGACCGTCCGGTCCTTCCCCGCATGGCAAGGTGCGCTCCTGGATCGATCCGGAAAAATCGGTGGTTCATCGCGTGGAGAAATACGACAAGTCGGGCCGCTTGCTCCGCACCATCGCCACGACGCAGGTGGCCAAGGACGACACCGGACGCAATGTTCCCGCGGGCCTGACCGTTTCGCGTCCGGGCAGTTCCTCGACCGAGATCGACGGATCGAACATCCGCCACGACGTCAAACTGACCGACGCCGATCTCGCGGTGCCGTAGAGCAGTTTATCGAGTTTTCGAAAGAGTCCACGGCAGGGAAGTTTGTTTTCAGGTGGATTGCGATGTCCCATCGCGATTTTGTGAAGGAGTTATCGCGCCGGGACGGCGCGATCCACCTTGTGAAAAACACCGGCGAGCCACCTAGGCCCGCTTCTCGAAAATCTCGAGATCGAAAATATTAGCCGAAAGGCTTTCTCCCGACGGGACCAGCCCGCCACTTGCCATCAACTCCCGCATTTCTTTCAGTCCGCGGTAGCGGAACCGTTTGCCGAAAACTTCCATCGTGCGGATGGCTGCGAGGGTGCGGAAGGTGTTGACCAGCACATGGCCACCCGCTGCGGTCATCGCCCCGACATTGGCCGCCACGTCGGAGGCATGGGGCGGGCCCGAGGGCTTGGGTTGCCCGAGCAGTTCCTCCGTGGTGGTCGCGGTATGCCCGGGGAAATATTCGAGCAATCCCACCACGGTGACGATGTCGTAAGGCGCATCGTGCGCCGTCTTGGTCGTGGGTTGGAGGATGTCCTCGATTTGCAGGACAATGCCGTGCGGCGAGTTGCTGTGCAGCGCGAGATGTTGTGAGGTGACGGTAAGTTTTCCGAGCAGGCGCAGGCACTTTTCGACATTGGATGCCTCGCGATCGCTGATCGTCGCGGAAATCAACTTCGGGTCGTGACCTTCACCGAGCAGCTTTTCCAGCAGCAAAGCCATGCTCAGTCCCGTGCCGGCCGCCACCGCCTTGAGTCGCACGGGTTTTCCCGCGCGCAGGCGCTTCACAGCCAGTTTGTGCACCAGTCGCGTTTCCCAGACAAAACGCCACTGCACATCGCGGGCCTGCACCGAGTCGAGAATGATGCTGTCCCACAATTCCGCATGGCTGCGCACTTCGGGCGAAAGCATCATGTAGACCGCGTTCATCGGATCGCCGCCCTCGACGAAGTTGGCCGTGTCCGCGCGCGAGGGTTCGAGCAATGTCCGCGCATAGGGATGCCCCGACTTTTCCAAGATGCGGTTGCGGTAAAAGACAACATCCTTCCCGTCGGGACCGGGGCGCGTTTCCTCGCTCGTCGTCCTTTTCATCAGACGGAAAACAAATCTTCCGAGCGCGCGGCGCACCAAGTTGGACGGTTGCGGCGTTTCGCCCCCGAAGACGCGCCGGCTCAGACTTGCCGCCACCGCGCGCGCGATATCGACATTCCCTTCGCCGTAAAGGGCCGACACGGCCTGCATCGGCGAGATTTTTTCGCGGAGCAAAGCGGATGTGTCGGACGCCGAGTTCATTTGAGAGGACCGGTCGTTATCTCCCGATGTGGAGCATGAGGATGCGTTTGATTTCCGCCATGCCGAGCGGATGCAAATGGCTCCAGTGGCCGCTCGGAATGATGCGCTCGCTGCGTGCGCCGTCCATGTGACTGCTCCAATAGGGAACGAGGCCGTCGCTGCTCGAGGGCTTTGTCCTGTCCAAGTAACCGCCCTTGCCGCGGTCGCCGATGAGCGAATGGTAGGGCACACCCGGTGCGGTCGGCAGCGAGTTGATCCTTTTGAGAAACAGGCTGTCCGGATCAAGCAGATCGATGCTGTTGGGCAGGCGGTTAAGGCTGTGCTCGCGCGCTTCGGGGCGCGCTTGCGCGATGGCCTCCGCGTAAACCTCCTCGTCCTCCACGGGACTGCCGACGACCGAGGCGCCGAGTCGCCCCCAGAATCCCACGGCATCGTTGCTTCCCCGATGTGACGCCGAGACGAAAATGATGCGGCTGATGTGCTTGACGGGCTTGAACAAAAGCATGCCGGCAAGCATGCGGCGGGTTTTTTCCGAGAAAGAAAGTTTGTCGGGAGGCTTGTCGAAATAGAGATCCCACATGTCCATCTTGCTGTCGGTGATGAGCAACCGGCTGATCATGCCGCCCATGCTGTGTCCCACGACCACGGCTTCGCGTGTGCCCGGATGTTGCCGGCGGATTTCCGTCAACTGCTCGCGCAGATACGCCGCGGCCAGCGGGTAGGGAAGCCCCGAGGGATAGCTGTAGAACCAAACTTGATAGTTTTCCCGGAATCCCGGATCGCCGCGCAGGAATTCGATGAGCGGCACCCACGTGGCGGGGGAGTTGCCCAGGCCGTGGATGAAAACGACCGGAATCTTGCGCGCATCGTATGGCTGCAACCGGGCAAGCCGCACGCGGCCCGCGAATTCCTGCGGATTGAAGAGTCCGAGGATTTCGCTCTTCTCCATATGCAGTTCGTCGAGCGCGAGGGCCAGCGGTCCTTGGTAATCCCCGGCCAGCGGATAGCTCCGGCCGTCGAGCGGGACATTTTCGCGGGCCAGCGGATCGTAAAGCGTGATGTTCGCGTCGCGCCCGCGGAAGTTCACCAACGCGGTCATGCCGTAGTATAGGTTGTTGCCCTGCGCGAAACGGTCGAGTTTGATATAATCGAGGCCCTTGCCCACCACGATCAAGGGTGCGCCGATGCCTTCCTTGAGCACGCGCTCGCCGACCAGTTTGCCGCGGAAATCGTAGCGGTCCGATGGACGGAACTCGAACAGCTTGGGTGCGAACTGCAGTTGCTTGTAGGGCGGCGTGAGTCGGAGTCTCCACGGCGCGCCGGTGGAGGAGGGTGCGACGACCGTCTGGCTCCACGGCTGGAGCTTCTGCGCATAGACGATGTCCATCACGCGGGCCACGGCGAAGTTGTAGTCGCTCTGCAAGAGCGTGTTGTTCGGATCTCGCGCCAGCACGCGTCGTGCTTTGTCCGCGGCGTCGAGGTAGCCGCCCAACTGCGCGAGGGGATTCTTGGCCAGCTTCTCCTGGGCCTTGGCCAGTTCGCGTTGCCCGCCGGTGACGGCCAGCGAAGCCGTGTCAGTCAGGAACTTGGCTTTGGCGTAGCTCGCACAGCCCGCGACGAGCAGGGCAGTCGCGAACATTGCCGCTGTGACGATGCGCTTCATAGTCCGCTATATGCGGGCCTCGGGGCCGCGGTGTCAACGCGACTCAATCGCCTGCTCCGACCAGGCCGTCCTTGATCGACTGTTGCAGCGGCTTGCCGAGCCAAAGGCGCAGGATCGCGTGGTAAAAATCGGCGCCGGGTATGGTGTCGAGCGTCCGGCCGTCCAGCTTCACGATCATCCCCGCGGACGGCGCATAATCGATGATGATGACATTGCCCGGCTGGAGATCGGCGCCCTTGTTGAAGCACCCCAGAAATTCCTTCAGCTGACCGGCGAACTTTTCTTTCTCCTCCGGGGTGAAGTTGTTGTCGATGCTCTGCTGCACCGTCGAACTGAACTGGTCCTCGTCGACCGAACGCTGCATGACGATCTCGATGCGCTTGGGATGCTCCTTCGCCGCGAGGATTTTTTCCGCATCGCGAATGACCTCGTGCAGGTAGAGCCGGATTTTGTAGACCTCGAAACCCCAGACGGTGCGCGTGGCCTCGCCGTTCATGGCCAGATTGCGGCCGCCGATTTCCGCCGCCGCGGACAAATAAGAATCGCGCGCCTGCAGCGGCGCGCCGCAAACCAGAAAAAGGGCGAGAACGAAAAAAGCGTGGCGTATCACGGAGCGAGGCAAAGATCGGCTAATCCTGCGCCACGCGCAACATCACTTCGTTCCGCCGCATGAAAGGAAGGGTCCACGGCGGATCGTAATAGGCGAAAACCGGCTCGCCTTGCGTCTTGAGATTTTTCTTCTCCGCCCAGGCGCGGAGTTTCGATAGCGCCTCGGCTTCGTTCGCATCGGTGCGCCGGCCGGAATAGGTGAAGACGGCGAACTTCGCCGCCGGCATTTCGTCCACCGAGACATCATCCGCTTCTGGGGCCGGGACTTTTTTGGCCGCCACTTCGCGCGGGACGACGAAGCTCATCCCGCGGTCTTCGCCTTTGTGCTGCACGAGCACCGGCGCGGTCATGGCGATCTTCTGCTCCGCCTCGTTGCCGCCCGAGATGTAACGGAACAACCGCATGAAATCCCCGTCGCCCATCGCGGTCCGCGCCACCGTCATGGCCGGATACTCCCGCACCTCGAATTTACCGTCCTGTTCGAGGACTTTGTAGTCCGGCGTCTCGATGGCCATAGCGGCGGATGCAAATAACGAGATAGCTGCAATGGTTCCGCGCGAAGTCACCAAAGCTTATTAAATCCCTGCTCCGTAAAATGCACGCCAAAGCCGGATATGTCCGGCGCTGCGGGTTGGGGCTTGCTCTTCCGATTTATCGAAATCGGTTGTCATTCGTGGAGTGCAAGGCTATCTGATTTTAGCATTATGAAGTTTGCAACGCTCTTGTCGGTATCTGCTCTTGCTTGTCTGCTGCTCCTCTCCTGCGTTGGCATGAACCGCAAACTTGATTCCGCTGCGGTGAGGCAGATCAGGACCGGCGTAACCACCGAGTCGCAGGTCCGGCAGTTATTGGGTTCTCCGGATCAAATCACTCGGACCGGAAGCGGTCTTACCACATACAACTACACGTTCATGCATGGCTCGGTGAAGCCCCAGAGCTTTATTCCCATCGTGGGCGCGCTCGGATCGGGCGTCGATATGCACAACCAGTTCCTCACCGTCACCTTCGGCCCAAACGGAGTGGTGAAAGATTTCGTCAGCAACGAAGGTGCCACGGAGGTTGGCACCGGCCTGCTTGCCGGTCGCAAGCCATATTTCCAAGACGTCGAAGCGAACAAACGGCCGCGCTGGTAGGCCAGTCCTGCTTGCCAACAGGTCTTTACGCCGACTGATCTTCGCGCAGAGCTACGTTCCTTCAGCCGGCGTGGCGGAACTGGCAGACGCGACGGACTCAAAATTCGTCTTGAGCCGTAAGACAGGCGTAAATCGGCGTGAAGTGAAAAACCCGCGAACCCGCATGAATACTGGCTTCGCAGGCGAAAACGCCTCTCGGAAAATGGCGTAGGAGTTTCGGCCGTCCGCAGCACACTTGCAGCACACTCGGCTTTTGCCGGGTTTCCTTGGGGGCCTGACCGATTCCCCGGAGGCTCCCTCGCGCTACGCTTTCGGCCCGTCCCGGAGAGCTTGCACGTAGGCGAGCCTTCCACCATCCGCCTTTCGCGTGGCAATGGCAGATCTTTAAGCGTAGCCACCGCCACCGGATTGCCGCTTCTTTAAGCGTGGCTATTGCTGGTGTTTAAAGCATCAATAATAGTTCATTTGCAAATATATATGCAAACAATAACGCGTGGTTAAATGCTGCTATATCTACGCCAATTGCCACAGGTTTTCTGTGGCCGGCGGACTCGGCTGTCTGTGATGACAGATTCCATACTTGTGCGATTTGGCAGCAAGGTGTCAGATGACCCTGTGAGAACGCGCATAAAGTTTTTTTTGTCGCGGTCCTGCTTGCCGTATCACCGAGCCTTAGGGCGCAGCAAATCGGCGGCGATTGGACTTACGCACTGAACGACTCCAACGAGGCAACTATCACAGCCTACAACGGGCCGGGTGGTGCGGTGGTGATTCCTGACACGCTTGATGGCAACCCGGTAAAGCAAGTGGGTTCTAATTACCCGCCGATTTTTGGCTACCCCAACACCACCGTGACCAGCATCATTATTCCCGACAGCGTGACGAGTATCGGAGGTTATGCGTTCTTCAGTTGCAACAGTCTGACCAGCGTGACGATAGGCGACAGCGTGACGAGTATCGCGGCAAAAACGGCGTAGCAGAAGAAAAAGCTCACCGGAGCGCTTCTGCTGGCCAAAGGGGAAATGTTAGAGGTGTTTCGCAGCGTGCATGAACTGGGCAACGACCGCGTCTGGTTGTTGGTTTCCCTCGCCTCGGCCGCTGTCGGCGGCCTGCTTATCTATGTTGCGATTGGCGAAAAGAACGCCACGCTCGCCTCGCTTATCGAGATCTCCTACCCGTTCTTCGTCGCGCTTTTTGCCTGGATTTTTTTCCGGGAGACGCACTTCAACCTCGCCACCATTGCCGGCGGGCTGCTCATTCTCGGAGGTGTCTTGACGGTCTTCGTGGTCAATCGCGGTTGAGAGCTTCACGGCTTCCAAACCAAGAGGTCGGGCAAGATGTGCTGAGCGCAGACTGACTATCCGCCAGCGGCCAAGGCAAAGAGCAGCTTTGTTTCCGCAACGAGCGGCGAACAGAGTCCGGCCCGCCCCGACCACCGGCCGGGACGATCAAGAAGGCGATTTTCCAGCGGGACCTCGCGCCCTGATCCTTCTGCCCCGGCATCCGGCAATCAAACGGAAAAGAAAACCCGCACGCCGGTCAGGGCGCGGGTGGAAACTTACCGGGGCGTTGTTCGACAGCTTGGAACCTTGGACTTAATACCAGCCACCAAAAGGTTTCAGACTTTGATCGTAGGGTGGACCGCGATGTTTGCCTGAGGGCCATCTGCGCTTCGCTACGGTTCCATCGCGATTTACTGATTCAACCATCGCGCCGGGACGGCACGATCCACCTTGTCAAACGTCCAGAGCCTTTTTGTGATGGGTCTGAGTTCTTACAAAGTCAGGTCGCAAGTGGCCGTTACCTTATCGCGTTCCTTGCCTTCCAAAAGAAGCTCACTTCACGGCGCCGGAACGGGCTTGAGCTTGGTGATGTCGAACCGGCGGATTTGGAAAATTTTGTTGCCCCCGCCTTTGAAGCCGACATCGAGAAATTTTCGCTGCGGCTTCTGGACGGAATAGGACTCGACCTCAGCTCCGAAAGCCGCGCCATCGAGGTCTTCCTCCAACACGATGCCTTCGGAAACGAATTCACCCCCCTCCGGACGAAAGGCCTCGATGACAACACCATTGCCTTCGTCCACCTGCGCCAGGACCCGCTGTCTACTGAACGAGACTATATCTATGACTTTACCCGATCCCTGATTCTGGAAGAACTTGCTGGCCAGAATATCGCCCTTTGACGAGACCAAAAACCAAAGGTCGTAGGGATTCGCAGCAAAGCCCAAGCCGGCACTGTTGAGGTATCGGATGATGAAAAGCGTGTTGCCAGCCGGGTCCCCAAATACCTCGACGAGCTCACTGGAATCGGTGAGCGGTCCAGTCGAGGGACCGGGCGGGACAGGCTCGGGCGGTAAAGAGACGATGAAGACCTGGGAAAAAGACGAAGCGGTTGTGGCCAGAAGGAGGCAAAGGGCTGCGGGAAGGAACTTTGTTTTCATCGTGGCAAGAAAGAGATTCCGCTTTGACTGCTTTGGCAAAGGGTTTCTCCGCAAAGGGCGATGGCCCGCGCACGAAGGGGGGCTATTTCGCCGCTTCGACCAGATGGAACGCGGCCGCGAAACCTGGCCGCAAGCAGCAGCCCCCCCCACTCGCCGAAACAGGGACGGCTACTGCGGCACCTTGACGGTCAGTTGGGTCGAGGTGGTTTGATCTCCGGCGGTGGCGGAGATGGTGACGGCCTCGGCGATCGTCGCGGACAAAAGACTGATGGAGACGGGTTCGGAAGTGCGTCTCGGTCCATGATTCGGTCTGCTTTTGCCCCGCGCCGTAATGGTGACCGGATCGGGAGCCCGCACATTGCCCGGATTGCTCGAGGTGAACGTCACGCGCACATCCTGAGTGCGCGTCAGATCGTTGGCCACCAGCAGAGTGAAGCGCGCGGTCTTGCCCGCCCTCGCCGTGCGCCTCGGCGGGAGGAATTTGAGCGAGGCAACGTCCGGCGAGATCTTGAGGACAAGGTTCGCCGTGCCCGAGCCGGCCGTGTTGCTCGCCGAGAGCACCACGGGAAAGGTGTTTGCCGCTTCGGGTGTTCCTGAAATCAGACCCGTTGCGCGGTCGATAACCAAGCCCGAGGGCAGTCCCGCCGCATCGAAGGAGGACGGCGTGCCCCCAACCGACGTGATCTGGTAAGCAAAAGGGCTGCCGACCCGGCCGTCGGCCGACGATGCGCTGGTGATGACAGGTTCGGGGCCGACGAAGAAAGCGTAGGCTGCGCCGGCATTCTCTGCCGTGTTGCTGGTCGGAGATGTTCCGTTGCCATCTTCCTGAGGGGCGCCGACGAGCCAGGTGTTTCCGGACATGGCGACCGAAAAGCCGAAGGCATCTTCGGGCTCCGCGTTCGATGCCTTGAGGTAAGAACGCTGCGTCCATGCCGTTCCGCTGCGGGTGAACAAATAAGCCGCACCGGCATCCCTGTTCGTGTTGAAATTCGGAGGGTCGTTCGGGGTTGAGCCGATGCCGGAAGTCAGGCCGTCTTCCCCGCGAGCGCCGACCACGATGATGTCGCCGGAGACGGCGACGGCGGCCCCGAATTCGTCAAGCCCCTCGAAATTGGACGCAACCAACTGCGCCTGCTGCTGCCAAGACGAGCCGCTGCGCGTGAAGACATAAGCCGCTCCGTCCTTCAGGCCGCCGCTGTCGGGAAAGTCGACTCCCCGCGCTCCCACCACGAGCGTTTCGCCGGAGAGGGAAACGGAAGTGCCGAACAAAGCACCGGAATTGCCCACGTCCGGAACCGGGTTGGGATCGAGCAGCGTGGTTTGCAGGTTCCAAGCTTGGCCTGATCGCACAAAGACGTGGGCGGTCCCCGCACCGGTCAGCAGGGAGTTCAGCAATCCGCCGATGGAGCCTGCGTTGGTGTTGATACGCTTGTTTGCCCTCGGGGCACCCACCACCAAGGTGTCGCCTTCGACGCAAACTGATTCACCGAAGCCGTCCATCGGTTGGTCGGTCGGGTTGGGCAGCCGGGCTTGCTGGGACCATGTCGTTCCCGCGCGGACGAAAACATAGGCCGCCCTCGTTGTCTGGAAGGGGAACCCGGCAGCCAGAACATCCAGCGCGTTGAAAAGACGCGGTGCGCCGACCACGGCGGTGTGGCCCGAGACCGAGACAGATGCCCCGAACAAAGCTCCCGCCCCGAGAGTATCCGCATCAGAGGGCGCAAACTCGGCTTGAAGGGACCAGATGGAACCGTTGCGAAAAAATACATAGGCGGCACCGCGGTTCTCATCCGGACCGTCGTTTTCGCCATTCGGCCCGTCTCGCTGTGGAGCGCCGACCATAACCGTGTCGCCCGAGATCGCCACGGCCATGCCGAACAGGTCGTTTTCCGCCGGATCGGAAGGCGTCAGCACGGCTTGATGAGTCCAAGCCGATCCGTTGCGCACGTAAACATGAGCCACGCCACCGACCACACCCGAGGGAGGTGTCTTGGCATTGGGAGCGCCGACCACCGCGGTGTTGCCGGATACCGCGACGGAGTGACCGAAAAGTGCACCCGGGGTGACACCACCGGGTTCTTTCAAATAGGCCTGCTGCGCGATGGGGTCGATGAGCAGCGGGTAGCGAGCGATGTTGGCGTCCACTTGCAAAGTGACGCCGTCTTCAGCCGGGACAAAGCGCGCGTCGAGTTCGCGTCCATCGGCATCCCACACGCGCAAGCCGGAATAAGTGAGCACCGTCGTGCCGGACTTATCACGGTAATCCACCGCGCGGGCATCCCGGGTCACCGCGGCGCGCAGCGGTCCGCGTGTAGCCAAAACAAAAGTGAGCGGTGCATCGGCCGGACCGGGCGGACGCTCCTGCACGCTGAACCCGTGTTCCAAACCGCGTCCATCATTGACATACCATTCCTGCACCGTGTCGTCCCAATGGTAAGCGAGACGATGGTCTTCGGTTTTGACCGGAGGTGCGCCGCCGACTTCGCGTTGCTCATCGCCCGCGCCGTAACTGCGCAGTTCCAATCCCCACGTCCAATCCGCACCTTGCGGTTTCGCTTCGAAGCCGCGTCCGTCGAATGTTGTCGTCCATTGCTGCGCGGGATTGCGCGCCTGCCATCCGCCTTTGACCGGTTCGATGGCATGCTTCCACGCCTCGTGCGCCGCCCAGATGCCTTGCCAATCCGAAGCGCTGATTCCTTCGGGCACGCGGTCGTTGTCCAACGGCTCGGATTTTTTTGCTGCGTGGAGCGAACTTGATCCGGCGAAAAGCGCGGAAATAACAATGAGAGCTGAGGTCAATGCGCGGCAAACACCGCCGCGCCAATTAAGAACGCAGTTTTTGCTTTCTGTGGGGGACATCCGAAAACGAAAGCACATTCCTAAGATCGAGCAAGCGAAACTCGGGTTGGCAGGAGTGCACAAGGCAAGGAGCGACTCCGGGCAAAGCAAGAGCAGGGGCCGACTCAGGGTGCGGGCGGCAGGGAGTTCAAGCGCTGCTCAACGGCTTCCAGCTTGTCGTTGAGTTCATCGATTATCTTGTCGCGATCTTTCAACTCCTCGACTAAGCCTTGGATGGCGGCGAGCGCAACACCGGAGGGATCGATGGTCGAAATGGTTTTGTCGTTGTCACCCAGGCCGAACACCTCGCGGAAGTCTTGGGCCGTCGGGCCGACGTGGCGTGAACCTTTGGCCGATGACTTGTAGGTCCACTCGCTGATAGGCAAGGCAGCGACTTTGCGCAGGATCTCGCCTCCGTCGACCGGCTTGAAAGATGTTTTGAGGTTGCGATCCGATGCATTCTGCCAAGTGGTGCCATCGCAGGTGGCATTGATCACTTGCAAGCGCGCTGTCGGCGCCGTTGTCCCGAGGCCGACCAACCCAGTTGCCGTTACTGTGACGTAATCACCGCCCCCCACGTTGAG
>Ga0163212_1000401_pt1 | contig 18988 bp, 18 predicted proteins | sample Malawi_45m_30L_FD_113532 | JGI IMG/M metagenome (GOLD analysis project Ga0163212, IMG submission 113532) | Freshwater microbial communities from Lake Malawi, Central Region, Malawi to study Microbial Dark Matter (Phase II) - Malawi_45m_30L | ecosystem: Environmental > Aquatic > Freshwater > Lake...
CCTTAGTGCTCCGCTTGACATTCGGGCAGATGTTTCTTGGTGCGGCTATGCCAATACGGCCGTTCGCGATCGGGTACAGCCAGTGCTTGAACGTCTGCTTGCTGGATAGCGATTAGGCTGAACCTGCGGATATCGCCTGAAATGTGATATTTTCGTGGGTCATGTTCAGTTGGCCCACTAACATCACGGGAATTGCCATCGGCGACCGCAAATTCAATGTCGAAGCTGTAGTCGATCAGGATGCGCTGATTGACACAGTCAAAACCCAGCACGACCTCGATCACTTCCCCTACGGCTGGATGCTCTGGCCCAGTGCCATTGGATTGTCAACGTACATTCTAGATAATGCCAATCGCTTTGCAGATAAGCGCGTACTCGAACTCGGTTGTGGTGTGGGGCTGGCGGGCGTTGTGGCGGCAATCGCTGGTGCGACCGTAATACAAACAGACTACCTCGATGGTGCCCTGGAGCTGTCATCCCGCAATGCAAACATCAATGGCGTAACTACGACAACTTGTTTAGGTGACTGGCGGGATTTTCCAGTGAACCTTGTTGAGTCAACAGATATCGTGATTGGCACAGACATTCTTTATGAGCGCTCGATGCATCCGTATCTGAAGAATCTCCTTCCGATGTTTACCAAGCGCGGGGTCCCGGTATTGATTGCAGACCCAATCCGTCCCCAAGCCCTCGATGCCCTTGGACTTTGGGAACACGACTTGTTTCATATTGAGCATCACTTTGTGGATGTTCCATGGGATACCGCATCAAAAACAATCTGGATTATTGAGCTCAAATTGGCAAGGGGCTAGAGCCGCGGTATATTCTGATTAAGTGTTTCACCAGCAAGCCACTCCTCTCGTCATCCCTGCACACACCGCATATGTCACACCCAATCCATACGGGTTGCAAATTCGCGAAGATCAGCCCACAGCACTGACAAATCCAATGCAGTCACTGACTTGGTACGGGAAACTTACCGCCGGAAAATGCGAAATCAGCCTTCGGGTGATTCCAGCCCCGCTTACGGCAATTAAGCTCACACTCAGCGTAGATGGCAAGGCACAGGTTATCGATATCCCGGCGGGTCCGGATGGCAAAGCTGTCGAAATCCCGTGTCAGCCATTTGTTGTGAACCAAGACAAATTCGTGTCGTTCAGCCTGTCCGGGAATGGCATCGGACCATCCTCTGGTCGTCAAAATGTATTGAAAATCGTGGCGCTTGTGCTTCACGGGCAAGCGACAAGGAGCGCGCATTTCAACTACAAGGAACGCCGAAATTGCGCGAGTATACACCTTGGTTATCCAACAACGCGTGATCAGCAAGTAGCTGGTTTCTACAACGAATGCACACCTGAAACGGCACCCATCCATACGTATTATGAGGTTTGTGGCTGGCACCGTGGCTACTTCGGGATGCAGGTGAACTCACCAACTGAACGTCGCATCATTTTTAGTGTCTGGGATGCAGGAAACGAGGCCGTGGACCGTAACAAAGTGGGCTCAGAAAATAGGGTTACGCTTCTTGCAAAGGGCCCTGGAGTCGTCGCTGACTCGTTTGGCAATGAAGGCACCGGGGGGCATAGCCATCTTGTGTACAACTGGAAGCTGGGCGATACCTTTCGTTATTACATGACGGCAGAGGTGGATGGAGCATTTACAACCTATACTGGCTGGTTTTACTTTCCGGACCGTCGCGAGTGGGGGCTTATCGCTCGTTTCCGCTCGCCTAAGGATGGCCGGTATATGCGCGGCCTGTACTCGTTTAATGAGAACTTTGGCGGAGAGACGGGCCAGCTCAAGCGCCGCTGTCGTTTCGGGCCCGCGTGGGTCCATGATGCCGCTGGTAACTGGTCAAACCTTAATACCGTCAAGTTCACTTGCGATGCGACCGGTTCAGCGGGAGACCGTATCGACTTTGATGGCCTGATCGACTCTCGTGGGCGATTCTTCCTCGAAAATGGTGGATTTAGCAGCTGGGGACGGGTAAAGCCGGGACAGACTGCCACTGTGGCCCCACTAACGGGACGGCATCCAGAAGTAAAACTCCCCGATATCAAGCCATTTCTCGTGCGTCAAGGCACCTAGTGCCATAAGCCGCCTTCGAGCGATCACTCGCTCGTTGGTGCCTCAGGGAGAAACACATCACGATACTGCTCAGGATTGAGAAACATCTTCTCAAACCGATGCAGTAACATGGCCCCGTGAGCGCCATCGGCGTAGCGGTGGTCGAAGGTGAACGAAATCGTGACACATTTTCGAACCACGACTTCATCACCAACGACTACTGCCTTCTTTTTGGGAGCGCCAATCCCCATGATGACCGGGCAGCGGCAATAAGGTGAAAGCGGGACCAGCGCATTTTCAATTCCGAGAGGACCAAAGTTCGAAATTATCACCGAGCCAAATCTGTCATCCGGAATCCCCAGGGCTTCGAGAGACAGGTTGAGCGTGTACTGGAAAAACATTTGGATCCGCATCAGTGGCCCGAACAGCCATCCAGGAACGCGCATCGCTACCTGTTGTACCTGCTGCATTCCCTTGTCGGTGCCATCTTTAAGCACTTCAGTTAGCCGTTTTGACTCGGCCGCCAGCGCTGGAAGCCCTTTTCCTGTCATGTCCTTGAGGACAAATCCAGATAAATCCAAGCTCCCCTTTTTCTTTAGGAGCGTTGTAATAAAGACATCTGTGGTCGCACGTCGGTAGAGATTCCGGCCTCTCAGCACGTGGTTCAGCTGTGGATAGGTATCAAGACAGTTAGCGACGATGAGCGCAACATAGTGTGTCAGACTTGGGCGTACATCAGAGGCAATCGTCTTCAGGAAATCCTCGGCTGCATTCACCGGTAACTCCATCCACGAATATGTACTCGGGTCTCTTGGATGTGCCCATGAAGCGATGGATATTTTGCGGTAGCTCGTTAGTAGCTGCTGATCTGTTGTAGGAACGTTTGGCATGTCGGCATCCCCTTACGGTGCGTGGATGCACTATACAGGAGATGTTTCGAGTGCGTATCGTTCGCTTATTCCGGGATAGTCAATGCTCTGGGTAGCACGAAAATTTCGATGCAAACGACTGGTACGACAAAGAACGCAACCAACTGATTTGCCGAAAGACCCACCGTACGCAATACAAATCCAGAGACTGCGGCCGATTCCATTAATGCCAGGCTAGTGATGAGGCGTGTATTTGTCGTGGCGGGAGGCAACATCGGTCCGGTAAGCAATGCATTCACAATGCCAGCCAGCACACCAAGTCCGGCGACGATACTAAGTGCTGTAAATACAGACGGCTCAATCGGTTTAGTCGCCACAGGCATCTGAAAAGCGATGACCCCATAAAAGATACAAAGGCCCATCATGACAATGGCGAGCAGTCGTAATGAGCCTCGTGTACGCATTGGTAACTCCTTATGCCTCGAAAGCCTGCTGGAGGTCGGCGATGATGTCATCAATATGCTCGATGCCAACACTGACACGGACGAGGTCATCGGTAATCCCGACAGACACACGGACATCCTCAGGCATGCTGACGTGCGTCATCGTCCACGGTTGCTCGATCAGCGATTCGACACCGCCAAGGCTCTCTGCTAGCGTGAACATCTTGACATTCGAAAGTGCCTTTCTAACCATTTCGCCATTTTGCATCCGGAACGAGAACGTCCCGCCGTAGCCGCTCATTTGGCGCTTTGCAAGCTCGTGTTGTGGATGGCTTTCCAGGCCTGGATGCAGCACTTCCTTGATTTCCGGGCGAGTTTGCAGCCACTTGGCAAGTGCCAGCGCATTTGCGTTATGGACATCCATGCGTACGGGAAGCGTTTTGATACCGCGGAGCACCAGGAAGCAGTCAAATGGTGCCTGACCACTGCCCATCGCGTTCTGCAGCATCCCGATTTTCTCAGCCAGCTCCGGGTTATTCGTCACCGCGCCACCGCCGACAACATCAGAGTGACCATTGAGGTACTTCGTCGTCGAGTGCATCACGATGTCCATTCCGAGGTCAAGTGGTCGCTGGAAGTACGGAGAAAGGAAGGTGTTGTCACAAAGCGTGATGACATTATATTCCTTGGCAATCTCAGCGATTGCCGCCAGGTCCAGCAGGTTCATCAGGGGGTTGGTCGGGGTCTCAGTCCAGATGCCTCGGGTATTCGGACGGATAGCCGCGCGCAGCTTATCGAGGTCACGCATGTTGATGAACTCGACATCCACTCCCTTGGTTGCCATCACGGATGCCATCAGGCGGTACGTCCCACCGTAGAGGTCATCGTGGACCAGGAAGTGGTCCCCCGCATTGAAGAGCTGGATGAGGGTTGCTGTCGCCGCCATCCCGGTTGCGAATGCAAAACCTCGAATACCGCCTTCAAGCTCGGCCAAACACGTTTCCAAGGCGAAGCGCGTCGGGTTACCCGAGCGTCCATAGTCAAATGTCCGCTGCTTGCCAACGGTCTCAAAGGCATATGTCGATGAGAGATAGATTGGAGGCATCACTGCGCCATGCGCATCCGGCATCGGGCCGGCGTGCACACAGGTGGTTGCGATGTGGTTGCTTTTATTTGCCATTTTGTTAACTCCTTAAAACTCGAGAGTAACTGTTTCGCGGATGCGGCGGATAGCTTCATCCACACGCTCACCGGCGACATCGCCATTGATGGTCAGCGACATCCGCACGTAGCCGTCACCATTTTCGCCGTAGCCAAGTCCTGGAATGACCAGAACGCCAGCCCTTTCAAGGAGTTCTTTGGCAAAAGTCATCGATGTATAGCCCTTTGGTACCGGAATCCAGACGAAGAAGCCAGCCTTTGGATAGTCAAGCTTCCAACCAAGGGAGTTCAGGCCATCGATGAGGCGCTTGCGGCGGAGGTCGTATAGCGCAAAGGTGTCCGCATTGGATGCATTGAGTAGTGCCCAGCCCGCGGTGCGCGAAATCGCTGCGAATTGCTTGGAGTCGATATTCGACTTCATTCGGTTCAGCGTCGCAATGCCTTCCTTGTTTCCAACGGCAAATCCGATACGCCATCCGGTCATGTTGAAGGTCTTGGAGAGGGAGTGCGTCTCGATTGCTACATCCATCGCACCTTCGGCCTGGAGGATACTTGGCGGCTGATAGTCATCGTAGCCGACCTCTGCGTACGCACAGTCGTTACAGATAAGGAGGTCATATTCCTTGGCAAAACGGACGGCATCGTTGAAGAACGACAGTGGCGCTATCGCACCCGTCGGGTTGTGTGGATAGTTCAGGAACAGGAGCTTTGCAGCCTTTGCGACATCGGTGGGGATGGCAGTGAGGTCAGGCAGGAAGTTGTTCTCGATTGTGAGAGGCATCAGGTAAGGCTGTCCACCGGCGAGCAGCGTCTGGACCTTGGGAACGGTGTAGTTCGGATCTGGGATCAGGGCGATGTCGCCTGGATCGATGTAGGCCCAGCAGAGGTGGGCAAGCCCTTCCTTTGAGCCGATCAGCAAGACCATTTGGTCAGTAGTGACTTCGACGCCGTAGCGGTTATGGAACCACTGTGCGGCTTGCTTGAGGAAGATTGGGTCACCGGCATCCGATTCATCGTAGCAATGCGTCTCAGGATTCTTTGCTTCTTCGTAGAGACGGTCGATGATTGGGGTTGGGGTTGGCTGGTCAGGATCGCCGATTCCAAAGTCGATGAGGTCTTTGCCTTCAGCACGTGCTGCTGCCTTGAGGCGGGCAATTTCTCCAAAGAGGTAGGGTGGTATCAGGTCGAGGCGTTTCGCACGAACGGGCATTATGATGTTTCCTTTCAGAATGAGCCGCAGGCGGTTGGCGGCACGCTTTTATTTCAGCTCGATAGAGCCGGTGTAAACGAGGGTGGCTGGTCCCGTCATAAAGACGTGATTGGTTGCTTCATCCCAAAGAATTTGCAGGTCTCCGCCAGCGAGTGTGATGTTGACCGAGCGGCCAGCGTAACCGTTTAGGTGAGCAGCTACGGCGACGGAACAGGCTCCCGTGCCGCAGGCGAGGGTCCTGCCAGCTCCGCGCTCCCACGTCAGCATGTGCAGGTGTGATGGGCTGAGCACCTGAACCTCATGGACATTGGTTTTCCGAGGGAAGCGGTAATGCTTTTCGAGGACCGGTCCGATGCTGTTGATGGATTCATCCGTAACGGTGTCAACAAAGTAAATTGCGTGTGGGTTGCCCATCGAGACGGCGGTCACGGCCACATCACGTCCGTCAACGTCAAGGGTTTCGCCCACGGCAGGACCTTCAGCACCGGTCATCGGGATCTCAGGACGACTAAGACGTGCGGCACCCATATCGACGCGAACACTATCCACCGTGTCTCCATCACCGTTCAGCTCAAGCACAAGGTCGCCGGCTTTCGTCTCGACGGTTATGGTGCGCTTGTCCGTATGTCCATTTTCAAAAACCCATTTGCCAAAGCATCGGATGCCGTTACCGCACATTTCTGCCTCGGAGCCATCTGGGTTGTACATTCGGTAGACAAGGTCGATGCCAGCACGGGTCGGGGCTTCGACGACCAGAATGCCATCAGAGCCGATACCAAAATGACGATCGCAGAGAAAAGGGGCATTGCGTTCGATGAGAGTTTCCAGGATTTCGGGATGCTTAATCCTGTCGATCAGGATGAAGTCATTACCGATTCCGTGCATTTTCGCAAACGGGACATTCACTATTCGGACTCAGCTCCATCTGCGATTTCGGTGATATCGAAGCCCTTTTCGGCAGCTTCACGCAGGCTTATCTGCCGGCTTGGGACAATGCTGGTGACGCTGCTCTTGTACACCAGCTGTGTTGGGCGACCCGGTGAGTCGAGCAAAATCGTGAACTGGTCAAAGCCGCGCACGGTACCGCGCAGCTGGACTGAGTTGGAGAGGTAAATCGTTACGGCGATGTTCTCACGGCGGACCTGATTTAGAAAGAGGTCCTGCAAACCTTGATGTCTCTGCATCATTCACTCCTTATTTATCTGACGGCGGGTCAGTCAGCATCCGAAATATCCGGTCTGCTGTCTCAGATACGGTCTCTCCTGTATCAATCATCACCCATTCCGTCAGCGGGTCTCCGCGGAACCACGTCCGTTGGCGTCTTGCAAAGCGCCGGGTATCCTGAGCGATTGCATCCACCGTGGCGTCATATCCACATTTTCCTGATAAATACTCTACCAGATGACGGTATCCAAGGCTTAGCATTGCTTTGGCATCTGGTGGAATTCCCGCCGCGAGTAGACCTTCTACTTCAGCCAAAAAACCATCGGTCATCATTTGCTGAACTCGCGAATTGATGCGTACATCCAGCTCATCCATATCCCGTTCCAGCACAATCAGTCGTGCTCCGATTTTGGGGATACCGTGTACGCCCTCAGGTGTCCGCCAGGATGACATCGGTTTACCGGTGACGGCATGTACTTCGAGTGCCCGCATGATGCGCTTTAGGTCACCGGTGGGGATACGGTCAGCCGAATCCGGATCGACCGTTTTGAGGCGATCGTGTAGCATCGTTGTTCCGTTAAGCGTAGCCTCCGTAGTCCATGCAGCACGCAGCTCTGGTTGTGGACCGACAGGAGGAATGGACAGCGTTGCCAGCATCGGACGAATGTAGAGACCAGTCCCACCGACCATGAGTGGTGTTAGGCCACGCGAAGCATACTCCCCCAAAACGCCCTCTGCGTGGGCAGTGAAGTCCTGAACTGTGAAGTCATCTGTGGGGGCAATCAGATCGATGCCGTACCACGGGATGCTCATTTGTTCATCGGCAGTTGGTTTTGCACTGCCGATGTTTAGCGATTTATAGACGGCGACGGCATCTACTGAGATGCACGCACTGCCGAGTTTTTGAGCGACGGCGATGCCGACTGCGGTTTTGCCAACCGCGGTTGCACCAGCGATGGCCCAGCGGTGCGGGATGTCGGTCATCGCAATAACTCTGAACTACAGATTAAAGATGTCCGCTGCGGATGGGCTGTCCGGGAGCTGGAATGTTTGCTCACGGCCAGGGCCGACCGATACAAAGCGAGCCGGGACACCGGCTAGCTCCTGAACGCGGGCAATGTAGGCTTTCGCATTGTTTGGGAGTTCATCGTACGATGTCGCATTTTCGACACCGGCTTCATCCCAGCCCGGGAGGGTTTCGAATACTGGTTCGCAGCCATCTAGGAGCTGGACATCCCCGCTTGGGAAGCGGTTCAGCGCCGCGCCACCACGCGTATAGCCGGTGCAGATTTGAACCTCATCAAAGCCCGCAAGGACATCGAGATGGCCGATGTGAATGCCCGTAAGTCCATTCACGCGGACGGCATGTGTGAGGGCAAACGCATCGAGCCAGCCGCAGCGACGGGGCCGTCCTGTCGTCGTGCCGTATTCGTGTCCACGCTCACGGATCCGGTCGCCGCGCTCATCGAGAAGCTCCGTTGGGAATGTCCCTGAACCGACGCGGGTTGTGTAAGCCTTGACCACGCCTAAAACCTGTGTAATCGCTGTTGGTGGAACCCCGGTGCCGATTGTTGCACCACCGGAAATCGGATGGCTGCTCGTAACGAATGGGTAAGTACCGCCATCGAGGTCAAGCATCGTAGCCTGTGCACCTTCAAACAGAATCTTGCTACCGGCATCCATGAGGTCGTGTGCCAGCGCCTGTGTGTCGCAAATGTATGGTGCTAGCGTCGCTGTTACCGTGCCGAGCTGCTTGATGATTGTATCTACAGAATACGCATCTGCTTGGAATACGTGTTTTAGGATCGCATTTTTCAGGGGGATGATTTGTTCGAGGCGTTCGCGGAGACGGGCGGGGTTGATAATGTCGCCCATACGGATACCTACGCGGCTTGCCTTATCGGCGTAGCACGGACCGACACCGCGTCCAGTGGTGCCAATTTTTGCTTTGCCACGTGCTGTTTCCTCGTGCATATCCAAGTCACGGTGATAGGGAAGGATGACATGGGCATTTTGAGAAATGCGCAAACCGGAGACATCGATGCCTTTTGCAACAAGTGCATTGATTTCTTCGGTCAGTGCCCAAGGATCGATAACCATTCCATCCGCCATGATGGAAACGACGCCTGGGGTAAGGACACCGCTTGGAATAAGGTGGAATTTGTATTGTGTTCCAGCAAACTGAACGGTGTGTCCCGCATTCGGACCACCGCCATAGCGGATAACGGCATCGGCTTCCTGGCAGAGGATGTCAACAAGCTTACCTTTGGCCTCATCACCCCAGTGTGTTCCGACCACGACCACTGCACCCATTTGCGACTCCTTGGATGGCTGACAACTTAGACGTCTGCAACCAGCCTTATAGGATAACGCATCGGGGGACGCCTTGCCGTTGTGAATGAAGAATGTAGTCATAGATCCGTCGATAACGGGTGCCGCACCAAATCACGCTTATGTTTCGTGCGGTATTCGCTACCAGTAATTTTGCTGAAAATTCATTCTCTGTAAAAAAACCACAATCGGATGCAGGAAAAAGGCAAAGTATTAAGCGAATCGTTAAGACGTTCTTCATACTGCGTTGTTATTTGACTAGGTATGCTGGATTCGCTGATATCGCCAGTGACAAGCCATTGGTTTGGGCGGGAGATATGAAGCGGCAAATGTATTACATATTTTCTGAGTGAATAAAACGTACTCAGGTGAAGGTGGTTTCAATGCGTCGCAATCAAAACGGTTTCACGCTGATCGAGCTTCTGGTGGTTATCGCAATCATCGCAATCCTCGCTGCAATCTTGTTCCCTGTATTTGCACAGGCACGTGCCAAGGCTCGTGCAATCTCCTGCCTCTCCAACGTCAAGCAAATTGGTCTTGGCTTTGCGATGTACGTTCAGGACTACGATGAGCAAACTCCATCCGGCCGCGGTGGCGGTTGGGAATGGTGGACAGAGCTCATGCCTTACTTCAAGAACATTGACTTCTTGTACTGTCCAGACCGCAATGACGGTAATGCGTACACACAAGGATCCGGTACTAATGGCCGTTCTTCAGGTCCGTTCCGCCTTCGCAAGTACATCGGCTACGGCTACAACTGGGGGCCAATCGGTTGGCGTGGTGGTGGTCTGTTGCAAGCACAACAGCTAGATCCAGCATCTGTGATTGAAGGCACCAACCGTACTCACATCCCAGGTGTCTCCCTCGCATCCATCAGCGAGCCTGCAGGTACCTTTGCATTCGGTGACACCTACGATACCCCACGTATGACCATTGGTATCGGCTTCGCAGCTGACACGTGGAATGGAACAGCAACCGGACAGCTACGCCACAGCGGCGGCATGATGAACTACGCGTTTGTTGATGGCCACGCTAAGGCGATCAAGGTCAAGACCGGTTACATGAGCGGTGCATTCAACGGCCGCTTCATCATGGCTGGTGATGCAACGATTGCACGCACTGCGTACTGTGCCGATCCATCCTCCATTATCAATGCAAGCCCTACCTCACCTGATCGAACGAATATTCCATTGGGCATCGCTTGTGGCGATATCCCAGCTTGGATCACCGCAAACTACCCACCATGTGGTACCAGCGGAACATCCAACTGCTTCCACAACCAATAAGTTAGCAATGAGTCCGGTTTGCCCTTTGGAAACATTGGGTGAGCCGGCCTTGATTTTTGGAGAAACACAATGACGAAATCCCTCTTAATCGCAATGCGTGGAATATTGGCAATCATGGCTGTTGCACCATTGCTGGCTGGATGTGGTGACAAAGCCGTTGTCGAACCCGGCAAGAATGACACCCCTGAAATCAAAGAGCAGCGTGGTCAGAAGGCTGGCGATTAGTCAGGGCACATTCCGGGTATGAATTTTTTAACGCCGGGAGCAGCTTGCCCCTGGCGTTTCTATTTAAGAGCGTTACAGTTAGGATGTCTGGATGAAGACCTGTCGCAAACTGCGATTCGCACCGTTGCTTCCTATCGCTGCCTTGACCATTCTTGCGTCTGCATCGGCAGCCCCTCCTGCGAAACCCACCGCCACAAAAGGTAAGCTAACGGCTAAAGTCACCGCACCAATCGCTGATTTCACCCGCTATGGAAGTCCTGCGGGCACACGTCAGGCGAAAGTCGTCGCTGGCGATATAGGAATTCTTCCAAATGGTCGCCTGCTCAACCCGATGGGCGAGCGCCTCTACACAGCCGGCAGTGATCTCTTTGACCTGTCCCTCAGTCCTGATGGCAAAACATTAATCGGTAACTACGATGGTGGACTGACCATATGGCAGCGCAACGCACCAGGCGGCATACCACGGGTCATCACCCAGAAAAACATGGGCTTTGCAGGCGCATTTACCCATGGAGGAGCACAGTACATTGTCTCGAATGGTGATGCTGGTCACGGTATCTCCGTTTACGATGCAACCAGTTGGTCGCTCCCAAGTGCGCCTGCAACCGCTGACCGCAAGGTGATGAACGTCGACCAGGAGCCTTTGTTCACGATTGCCGCTGACAAGGAAACCTACATTCAAGACTTGGTGCTGGCTCCGGACGGCCATACGGTCTACGCCCTCGATGTCGCACGCCAGCGCGTGATAGTGTTCGACCTCACGGAAAAGAAAGTCATCGCGGATGTCGCCGCAGGGCGACAGCCATATGCGCTTGCGCTCAACGCTGATGGCAGCCGCCTCTTCGTTGCGAACATCGGAATCTTCGACTATTCACTCGTACCACCTCCAGCCGAAGGCAGCGGTTTTAGTAAGCGGGGCCTGCGTGTTCCCCCGTTTGGTTTCCCATCCAAGGAAGCCGAAACAGGTGTGCAAACAGAAGGCCGCTTTGTGCCAGGTCTTGGCTCGCCACGCGTCCCGGATGCACAAAGCCTTTGGTCCTATGATGTCCGCAAGCCAGCAAGCCCGACGGTCACAGGTAAGGTCAAAACGGGAATCCTGATTCACGCTCCAGCCGATAACGGTAAATCGGTTGGAGGGTCATCACCCAATGCACTGCTGATACACGGGAACAGCATCTGGGTTTCAAACGCAAACAACGACACGGTACAGGCATTCGATGTCCGTACACTGAAACTTTCGAAGACCATTAAGCTCACTCCGACAAAAGAGCTTGCCCGCCTCCGCGGCATCATCCCAACCGGAATGGTCATGAACCGTAAGGGTACCCGTCTCTACGTTGCCGAAGCTGGTATCAACGCCGTCGCGGTCATCGATCCTGCAAAAGGAAGCGTCCTTGGACACATCCCGACGGGGTGGTATCCAACCCAGCTTGCCCTCGGACCATTCGATGAGAAACTTTTCATCGCAACCCAAAAGGGTATCGGACGCGGACCACGCGGCTATAAAAATCTTCGCCCTAAAACGGATGAACGCTTCGGACTCGGTGACATCCCGGGAATGGTGGATGTCATTTCGACGCCGAAGGATGCCGACCTTGCAGGCATGACGCGTAAGGTTCTCGATTATAACGGCTTGCTCCCGGTTGCCGTTAAACGTCCCGAGATTCCAAAGGAAGTCCAATACGTTGTCTTCATCACCAAGGAAAACCATACCTTTGATGGCATCTTTGGAACGCTTGAAGGCTCGGATGGTGATCCAGACTATGCAGAGTTTGGTGAAAAGGGGTGGATTCGTGAAAAGGGAAAGACAGAGCGTCTCCCAATCATGCCAAACCACCTCAAACTCGCCCGCCAGTTTGCGGTCAGTGACAACTTCTACATGGAGCCTGAGGCATCCGGGGATGGCCACCGCTGGCTCGTTGGCGTCTACCCAAGCATCTGGACCACGCGCGTCTACTACTCAGGCTGGGGTTTTGCACTAAGCGAATCTGCCCGTGGTCGGATGACATCCTTTGGGTCAAATGGGTCGCAGATTCCTGAGGACTACCTCGAGAACGGCTCGCTGTGGGAGCACCTCGGGCGCGGAGGGATAACCTTCCGTAATTACGGCGAAGGGTATGAGCTCCCACACAATGATGAAGGCGCACCAGATTCCAAGACTGGTGCCAATATGCTCATCAACTTCCCGATGCCGAAGATCCTCTTCGACAACACCTGTTTTGAATTCCCGGCGTACAACAACAACATCCCGGACATCGCCCGTGCAGACTGGTTTATGGATGATGTGACAAAGTACCGCAAGACGCATAAGGGAACGCTTCCGCGGTTCATGAACATCGCTATCTGTAACGACCACGGTGCGGGAGCCAACGCAAGCCGCGGATATCCATATACATCCAGCTATATGGCAGATAACGATCTCGCACTGGGCCGCATTCTGGAGTTCCTTTCAAAGCAGCCTGAGTGGAAGAAGATGGTTGTGTTTGTGACGCAGGATGACTCTGGCGGAGATGGCGACCACGTTGACCGCCAGCGCTCATTTGTTCTTGGTCTTGGGCCGTGGATCAAGCCAGGTTACGTCAGTCATGACCACACCAGCATCATGAGCATCCACAAAACCATTTACCGGATCTTTGGACTTGGTCCGAACAACCTCTTCGATGCCGTGACAACGGACCTGAGTGACATGTTTAATGACAAGCCAAACTTCGCTCCGTACACACATGTTCCGAGTGATCCTCGGGTCTTCAAACCCGCGGACACAATCGATCCGGATGATCCTGAGTTTAAAAAGCGGCGAGGTGAGCGACCCGCGATGCGCATGGATGACCCCAAGTGGATTGAGAAGATGCGCGAAGATGGCGTGAAGCCGAAACGCGAAGAAGAGGACGAGGACTAATCACATGGTCACGCCTCACAGCTGCAATGTTGAGAAAATGTTGAGAAGTTGTGAGGCGGGACCTATGGTGGCCGTCGCGTTTATCGCATCAACGCTTACCTTCGGGTGTTCATCAAAGACCAAACCTGCCCCGCTGTCCGGTTCACAGCCCTTTGAGAATGTGACCCGCCAAGCGGGGCTTTCTTCTGTCTGGGAACAACCTGCAGACAAGACGCCTCTCATTATCTGGGAGACAATCGGAAATGGTGTTGCATTTCTCGACTTCAATCAGGATGGCGCGCTCGACATTCTTCTTGTAGGAGACAAAACAGCGCTGTATACGGGAGATGGTCATGGACACTTCAACGATATCAGTGAGAAATGCGGAATAGCTGACGTTGCTGGTAAACATCTTGGTTGCGGGGTCGGTGACATAAATAACGATGGCTACCCCGACATTTACCTGTCAGGTTATAACACCGGTCACCGTCTGCGAAATGTGGATGGAAAGAGCATTGTTGATGTCACACCGCAATCCGGAATTCCCAGTCAGCCATTTGGGACCGCGGTAACGTTTGCTGACATCGATTCGGATGGCAAATTGGCCCTCATTGTTGGGAATTACATCCGATTTGATGCAACCAGTATCCAAGCTTGTAAGCGCGGAAAGGCGATGACCAGCTGCCCACCCGGCGCATATGATGGCATATCCGGACATCTCTATAAAAACCTTGGCAATGGTCACTTTGCAGATGTTACATCCACGTGGAATGCCAACTTTCCGCAAGGAAAGACACTTGGGGCAGCCTTTGCGCCTCCGACGATCAACGGACGGTACCCGCAGCTGGCTATTGCTAATGATGAGGTACCTGATGAGCTCTTTACCAATACCGGTTCGACGTTCAAGCCTTTTGGGCAACAGGCAGGGATAGCCTTTTCGAGTGTTGGAGTACCTCATGCGGGTATGGGACTCGACTGGGGGGATGTCAATAACGACGGTTATCTTGACCTTTCGATGATGACATTCTCGACGGAAACAAAGCCTGTTTATATAAGTGATGGCAACGGCCTTTACACAGACAAAGCCGCAAGTATGGGGTTGGGGACGGAGCTAAACGCCTACGTGTCCTTTGGAACCAAATGGCTCGATTTTGACAATGATGGCTGGTTGGACATCATGGTTGCAAACGGTCACACCGCCGATAGCATTGCTGATACCGGCTCTGGAGAGTCATACCGTCAGCCGCTAGCGTTGCTCAAAAATGTTGGTGGAACTGCCTTCAATCGTATCCATACACCGGAACTTGACAAACCAGTTGTCGGGCGAGGGCTGGCCACCGGAGACTACGACAACGATGGTTATGTCGATGCCATCGCGGTTGACAGTGCCGGCGAACCGGTATTGTTGCATAACCGGACTAGAGTGCCTTCGCGATGGCTCGGAGTTCGACTGGTTGGTCATGCATCCGCCCGTGATGCGTATGGTGCTGTGATCACATTATCTGTGGGGAAGGAGAAGCTGGTCCGACATTGTCATGCAGATGGCAGCTACCTCTCATCCAGCGACTCACGCGTTCACTTTGGACTTGGAGCGCGCGAAGGAATTCCTAAGCTTTACATCCGCTGGCCAAGTGGAAAATCTCAGCAGGTCAGAGTCACTGCGGTGAACCGCTACATAACGATTGAGGAAACACGCTGATGCCCGTTCAAAACAAGCGCCTCACGCTCAGCGTTGGTATAGCGGCAATCGCGGCGCTGGCCCTTATCGTAATAAAGGTCAGTGAAGCTAGGCACGTCGCTTGGCTGCACAGCGCAACAGATAATGCGTTGGAACAATACGTTCCCGAACATCCGGATGATGTAAAGGCACGGGTCCGACTTGGTGTGATGGAGGTTGCAAATAAAGACCCGCGCGGAGAAGTGCTACTAAAAAAGGCAGCAGATGCTTCACCGGGTGATGAAGCGATTTGGTTTGCTTATGTCGATGCGATTGAAAATCCGGAAGTGGCCTTGGCACAGGAAGAAACCTATCTCAAGGTGTTGCCCGACTCAGTCAAGCTACGCGCGGCGCTTGGCAGAACTGGGAGATCCGCAAAGCGGACTATCCCTTGCAGACGAACTCATAAAATCTGCTGGAAAGGATTCGGATGCGTTTCGCGCGCGTGCCGATGCCTTGATGCTGCTCCGCCGGGTGAGCGAAGCATCCGAGTCTCTCAAATCCGCGATAGCCTTGGATGACAGGGACACATACCGCCTTTTGTTGGCGATGACACTTGTACCGCAGCAACGCTATACAGAAGTCCGGAATGTCTGCATTCCCGTTGTGAAGCGTCATAACAAAGGCGCTGCAGAAGGCCACGTCACGCGTGCGAAGCTATAACTTGCGGGAGCATCCTTGAATCTTGCCGCACCAGCCGCCGGTTTAGAGAACATCAAGACAGACCTCGAGGCAATCATCGCCAACAGTGCCAGTCTTGAAGAGCCGGAGCGCTTTCTACCGTACTACTTCTTAGGTGAGTATCAGCTACGACTCGGTGCAACAACGCTTGCCATTGAACCCCTCAAGAAGGCGGTACGCATGGCGCCTCAGTTTCCTGCGGCGTTGTATTCGCTAGCACGGGCAATGCAGGCGTCGAAAGAAACTAGCGTGTCATCCAAGTTGTTTAAACGTCACGCAGAGCTCACGGGGTTGTTAAGTGAACTGGACAGTGCTGGCATCCGATTACAGGAACAGCCCGATGATGTCAGCATCACCCAGCATATAAACGATGTTCAGAAACGGATGGAGGCTCTTTTACGTCAGCCTCTTCCAGAACAATGACGTCGGAAATCGCTTAGAAGCTCCAATCAAACATCGGGGATGGCAAGCACAATGCCTTATCCAGCTTGTCCAGCAGCTCATCCGGGGCTTGCAGGTTTGCCGTCATCGCGAGTGCGGAAGCGTTCCTGCAACCAAACCACATTCTTGAGAACGCAGCGATATCTGCAGTGAGGTGGGGGAGGCCATTTGTATGCTCATGGGACATGTCCGAAACATTGGATACCGTCACCGTGTAGTTTCCAGAACATCCTTTCCATGGAGCATCGTGTGGAAGGTATGCTGCAATTGGGTCTGTGAGGGTCAGGTTGAAGCGGACAGGCTCACCAGTGGCTGAGCAGGCCTGTATAGCGGTTTTCAGGTCCAGAATCCTGAGCTGCTGATATGTCATCGCTGTGATGCCCGTCTCATATTTTGACTTTTGTGTGATGGAACCTGACCGTAGCGGACGTTGGATAAAGTCCTGTAAGGCAATGCCCGGTGGCTCTTCCATAACGACCAAGTGCACCTGGTCTGCAAGGGAATGTAAAAAGGCCATCAGCTCACCGAGCTGCTCACGTGTTTCCCAAATTGAAAAAATGATGCGAAATGGACCGTTCTCCGCATCCTTGCGGGAGAACCAAACCATATGGGAAATCCCGCCATTCGCTCGGTCCCGGTACCCAAAACCTACTCCATTGGTGCATTCCTGTATGTCCGCGAGCGTTCGATTAGAGCTGTCAAAGTTGACCCCGCCATGCCGAAGCCGACGCCTGGAGCGAGCTGCATGAACATCTTCAATGTCCTTGTCGGTAAACCGCAGCGGTGGCCGAGCTGTCATATCTACCCGGATGTCTTTTGGGTCAAAGCGAACCAACCGCATAATGTCCAGTGAGCCGAAGCCGAGTCTGTCATAAAATCCCTGATCGAATATCCCGAGGGCTGAAACGGTGGCTCCTGTTGCTGCGCCCGCGGACACCGCATGTGCAAGCGTTCTTGCGGCGACGCCTCCACGACGGGCCTGCAAGCTGGTTGTCACTCCTGTAACCGCCTGAAGCCTCATATCTGATGACTGATAGCGAATCGTTGCACAAGCGGTGTGGACAACGGATTGAACGATTTCATCACGGATGCCGACCCATGATGGTCCAAGTTCGAAGAATGTGTCGAGCAGATCACATGCATCGGGTTTGTCTGACCAACCGCAGTCGTGCCAGACAAGCTGAGCCCCCGCTTTGTGAAGTGGTTCATCGTAAATCGCAACCAGAAAGTCATCCGCCATTCTTGCTAAACCTGCCAAATTATCACTGTTACATGTGTTTTAGGATGTTCACCCAGTTCCCTTCGGAGACTACGCGAACTTTGCCATCCGAAACGATAATCGCCGTTTCATCATCGATTACGTAGCTCGGAAGCCCCATGCCCTCCGCCCATTTCTCTGCATTCACAAGCGTAAAACTCGGGAGATCAGGATGATCCAAGTGTGGGAAAATGGCGAAGTCAACTAACCCAAGCGTTGTGTCGTTACGCGGGGCATCAGCTCCAAGAGCGGGATCTGTCCAGTCCACAAAGGCATCGCCAATACGCGGCGCCATCACCATACTCCCCGCGCTCAGGCCAACCCAGACGGTATCGTTCAGCTCAGGTAGCAGGTTCATCATCCCGGTTATGCGCATCCAGTGGGCTAGGTATCCTGCATCCCCACCTGCGACCAAAAGCACATCTGCTTCACGGACCTTTGGCATCCAGAAATCTCTGGCTAGACTTGGTAGAGCTGTCAGCTCCAGCACACCAACAGACTTCCAGCCGAGCTCTGCCATCGGGGTACGGGGCTCATTCCCACTAATGAAATCCCAGACCGTCGTACCGGAGCCAACCCAAGGGTGACCGTACATCGCGGTGGGAATACAAAGGGTATTCGATTCCTCGATCGGCTTGCCGATGAGACTTACGAGCGCCCCCTTGATGCTGTCATTCTTGATTCCGGCGGATGTCAGTAAGAGTTTCATCGGGTACTAGCCCTTGACGGCCCCTGCCGTGATACCCTTTGTGAGGTGCCTTTGCAGCAAGAGGTAGACGACAAGCGTCGGGACCATTGTGATGACAAGCCCTGCGAACATCAGGCCGAAATCGCTCTTGTACTGCGCCTGCATCGAGATACTGGCAAGCCCCAGCGGAAGCGTTTTTAGCTTGTTATCTGCGAGGAAGACGATGCCAAACAGGTACTCATTCCACAGACCAAGGAAGTTGAAGATGGCAACGGTGATGAGACCCGGGCGGGCAAGCGGCAACATCACGCTGAAGAATGTCCTCGCTTCGCTCGCACCATCTATCATCGCCGCTTCGCGAACCCCGCCTGGCAGCGTCCCAAAGAACGATGTCAGCGTGAAAATCGTAAACGGAAGACTTGCTGCAACATAAATCAGGATGATTCCCTCATGGGAATTGTGCAGCGAAACGGTCAGGTTTCCGAGCTGCAACATCCGTGCAATGGGGGCAAAACTGCGCGTTAAGACATCCGACCAGTCGGCATACTGGAAGAACAACGGGATAAGAA
>Ga0163212_1000402_pt1 | contig 18983 bp, 17 predicted proteins | sample Malawi_45m_30L_FD_113532 | JGI IMG/M metagenome (GOLD analysis project Ga0163212, IMG submission 113532) | Freshwater microbial communities from Lake Malawi, Central Region, Malawi to study Microbial Dark Matter (Phase II) - Malawi_45m_30L | ecosystem: Environmental > Aquatic > Freshwater > Lake...
ACCGCTGGCGAAATGAGTTCGACGGAAAAAGCTCGTTTCAAGCGCGAGAAAACCAGCTCATCCAAAATCACCTATCGTCATAGCAGATGATCATATAAAAGGGCAACACGCCTTTGTCTGCCCTTCCACTCAGATAATGGTTAGGCAGACAAACAACACATTTCTGATATGGGAACTCCACTTACAGGCAGCACGGTCGCATCAACCTACTCTGGCCTACTCAAGACTTCCGACAACGCGACGATCACCGGTAGTCTCAAGACCATTTGCGACGGAAGTGGCGTTAATTCCGCGCTTCAAGTCTCCACAAGTGCTGTCAATTCGACCGGAAACTTCTCGGTTGCCACCAATAACTTCAGCGTCCAGTCGGCCAACGGCAATACCTCAGTCGGCGGAACTCTCGCAGTCACCGGAGCAGCTACGTTGTCATCCAGTCTCGGCGTCACCGGAGCAGCTACGCTCTCTTCGACTCTTGGTATAACCGGTGCCACCACCGTATCCAACACATTGCTCGTAACCGGTGCGACCACGCTCCAGTCCACACTCGCCGTCAGCAGCAACATCTCGACCAGCGGAGGAAATCTGTCGGTCTACGGCAATATCGTTCAGTCCAATGCCGCTGCCACTAATACGATTGCCGGAAGTCTCTCAGTTGGAACCAGCACGACTCTCAGCTCGCTGACCTGTAATGGGGTTGCCACGTTCAATGCCGGCATCTCGGTTCCCACTTCGGTGACATTCGGTGGAACGGTTACGATCTCCGGTGCCACGCAGATCAACAACACGCTTGACGTAACCAACACGATCTTTACGAGCGGAAACCTGACTGCCACCGGAAATCTTATCATCAATGGTAACAGCACTCTCGGTAATGCCGCCGCCGATCTGCTGACCATCAATGCCAACACGGTCACTCTACCATATGCGACCACAGTCACGGTCGATGCAGCTTCGGACAAGATCGTAATCCTCGATGCGAGCGACTCCTCCAGACTTCGCGTTGTCAATGCCAGCTCTGTTGTCCCTGGCCAGTCGAACATGCCGCAATGTGTTCAGACGCATTTCGATTCGATCAGTAATTTCACCGGAATTTCCACAGGTTCCGGAGAAGAAATCACCGATCTTACCACAACGATCACTCCAAGATCTTCTTCCTCAAAAGTGCTGGTCACCGTGATGATCAACTATTCCAGCTTCCACGGATCCAACGGCGCATTCCGGCTCACGCGCAATGGAACCGAGATTGGTTCCAATTCCATTGGATCCTCCCTCTACGGCATCGCTGGTGTCGCTGAGAATCAACTGACCAACGAAGTGGTCAACCGTTACATCCAGTTTTTGGATACGCCTTCCACAGGTTCTGCGGTCACTTACAGGCTGCACCTCTACACCACAGGTTCTGGTGGTGCAACAGTTCCAATCGTCTACCTCAACCGTAGCCAGTCTGATGTTACTGCACCTGGCAATGCTCAGGACAGGGCGAGGGGTTCTTCTAATATGGTTCTTACCGAGTTCTTCGCATGAAACCATCCGATGTAGCGCAAGCAGCCTGCGACAAGCTCTCGTTCACGGATGCAGCCACCCTCGCGTTGGCCAAAAAGTTCTGCATCCGTCGCTACTCGATGATCTGGGACTCCTGCCTCTGGAACGATACTCTCGGGGTCATTTCCACCTCAGTCACCAACGGTACGGAACTCGTCACCCTCGACCAGACCGTCAGCGCCACCTACAACTCAGGGTCGGGCTACAACATGTTCCTCGACTTCCCAGTCGCCATCCGATTCACCATTACTGGAGAAACCGACGGCATCGAGATTGCAGCCGCAGAATGGGTCTCGTTCTTCCAACTAGATCCCAACACTTGGAACAACGTGGACTCCCGCAAGTCCACGCCCAACAACTTCGTCAACTGGGTACGCATCATCGGAGCCTCCTACGGCCAAGCCGGTGTCCCGCGCATCAAGCTCGTACCCACACCCAATACCGACGGTACACTCTTCATCCTAGGCAAGAAGCAGTCCCAGATGCGCCAGTTCGGTGAGGCAACCGCCATCTCCAACGACAGCGACTTTGAACTGCGAGGAGTCGAGAACGCCCTCATGGCCTACACCGAAGGCGATCTCCTCGAATACTCCCGCCAGTATGGCAAAGCCCAAGCCAAGTTCCAAGAAGGTGCTGCCCAAGTCTCCATCATGAAGGACATGGAGCGAGGTCAACAGCAGCAGATCAGTCGCATCATCCCTGACAGCCTCTACGACTATACCTTCCAAGACATCCTCTGATGCCCTTCCAGTCCTCAGATGCACTCGATGACCAGATGCTTCTGGACGGAAGCACCGGGTTCTCTGCCGGCGTCATTTCCGCTACCCGGCCTGATGCCATTCCAGCAACCAGCATGGAGTCGGCCATCAACATGGACTATGACGATTTTGGAAACATCGTCACCAGAGTCGGCAGTTCATCTCTCTCGGGCAATCCAGCCATTGATAAATGGGAAAACATCGTACAAAATTGGGAGTCAGTTTCCTCTTTCTTCGGATCCAACCTTCCGACCAACGCCACGGTCTTCTCCGGTTTCTACTTCGACACAGCAGCGTCTGAACGGATTGTCATTGCGGTCAACGACACCATAACCAAAGCACTCTACTATGGGTCTCCATCGGCCGCATACGCCCTGATCTCAGGAGCATCAATCTCATCCTCGTCCACCTACGTCTACTTCGCACAGCTCAACGACAATCTGTTCTACTCGGACGGAGTCGGGGCACTCGCCTACATCTCGTCCGCCAATGCCTACGTTGCTGCCACCGCCGGCAAAATCAGTCGCATCGATGTCATCAATCAAGGCAATAACCTTTCGGCCATACCAACCATCACCATTGCCGCTCCACCAAGCGGAACGACCGCAACGGCACAAGCCATTGTAGCCGAAGGTAAACTGGTAGCCATCAACATCATCAATCCAGGCAGCGGGTATACAACCGCTCCTTCGGTGAACATCAGCGGCGGTGGCGGTCCTCACGCAGTCGCATACGTCTCGCTCACACCCCCATCCAAGCCGCTCTACCTCGTCAGCCATACCAACAGGCTCTGGTGCGCTTCAGCCGACACAGCAAACCCGCCTGACACCCTCTACTTCTCGGACATCCTCGACGGAGAATCATGGGATCCTCTCGGCTCGGTCAGGATTGGGGGCGATGGAGATCCCATCAAGGGTCTCTACTCTTGGTTCGGCTACCGCCTCGTCGTCTTCAAGGAACGCTCCATCTGGGCCGTCGATGCCGACCCAACCCAAGATCCAGCAGACTGGTCCATCAGCCTCATCAGCGGCAATATCGGATGCTCCTCGCACCGCTCCATCGCCGCTGTCGGCCCTGATGTCTTCTTCCTCGCCCGCGACGGCGTCCGCTCCCTCCAGCAGATCCAAGCAGGTACGCAGACCAGCATCGGGCTCGCACTCTCTAGCCCGATCAACGATCTCATCAGCAAGATCAACAAGACCAAGCTGGACCTCTGCGATGGTGTGTTCTGGAACAACCGCTATCTGCTGGCGGTTCCATTCGTAACAGATCAACCATTCATCCTCGGAACAGAAACCGAGTTTGCCCTGCTCACCGAGAACTCCGTCGAGATTGCTCTCGAAGGATCCCTCAACGAGAACAACGCGATCCTCGTCTACCACTCACTCGCCCGCTCTTGGCTTGGGTATTGGGATAACTGGATCGTCAACGATTTCATCCCGACCTCGTTCTCTAATCTTGGACCGATCCTCATGTTCGCCGGTGATATCGTCTCGGTCGCTGCGGGTGCGGGCCAAGTCTGGTCTTTCAACGATTACCTCCCAGGAACCCGTACCGATCCAGTCGCATCATCGGTCTATCTCGATGGCGGATCCAGCTACGCTTCAACGGTCATCACGAAGGCGTACAACCTGGGCGAACCCATACCGGACAAGATCGGCTACAGCATCCAGTTCGCTTTCGACAATCCGTACACGACCTCAAACACGACCGCCGCGATCTCGCTGGCCAAGAACATGAGCGAGACATTCTCCACCTTGGACTCCGCACTCTTGATCACGAACTCCCAGAAGTTCCTCAAGGCGTACAACCTCATCAGCCAAGGAAGGTGGAACACTCTGCAATTCAAGGTTGTGACCACAAACGGCAGGCTTTCCCTGCAATCCACGATCCTGTCCGGATTCGTCGATTCCGTTCGCCCGCAGCAATGACGCCGCACCCGACCATCATCGCAGCCGCCAAGCTGCTCAAGGAGAAGTGGCCCACTTGTTCCACATGGAACAATGAGGAGTTGCTCAACTGGATCGGGATCTTTAACAAGGTCCGCCAGTTCGGCATCGTCCAGAACGAGAATGGAGAATGCGTCGGGGTCGGTGCCGTCAGGTTCTTGAACTCGGTCGAGGAGGCAAAAGACATCAACAACAACTTTGCGGACGGCCATATCGCTTGGATCGAGATGGTTGTCGGAACGGAGCCGAGAGCGGTTCAGACCCTCTGGCTTGCCATGATGAACATGTGTTCGGAGAACGTGACCAAACTGGGCGGTGTCCGGAAGGGCGTTTCTCGTTTGTATGATTTCGAGCGGTACTTCAAACTTCTGATGAACGAGAGGATTTGCTATGGGAGGAACATACAGAGCGCCTGATTTTGCCGCAGCCAACCGAGAGGCCGTCATGGCTCAAGCGGAGACGTTTCCGCTGATACGCGAAATTGAAGCAGCATCTCGAATTGGTGGTAAGGTAAAGGTTCCGGTCTACAAAGACGGAGAAAAAACCGGACAGTTCAAGGAGGTTGATTTTGGCGATATCTCCGATATTGCCATGACTGCGAAACTTTCGAGAGAGCTTATGGCTCTTGCTCCTGAGCAGGCTAAACAACAGCTTGCTGCTGCTGAAGCAACTGGAACCAAGTTCGCAGAGCAGAGGCGTCGGGAGCTTTCTGCCGTAGATCCTTATCGGTATGCTCTGTATGACCAGTTCCTACAGGACATCAAGACCGGAAAAACCAATCTCCCCGAGACCCAGATCCAAGCTCCCACCTACGAGCAGGTGGCAATGCCCACCGGCCCGAGCGATACCGGTGCCGCCAAGTCCATGCGCGGCGAACTGGAACGACAGGTCCAGCGCGGCCTCGCCCAGACCGGCACCCTGGATCCGTCAGTCCTCCGGGCAGTCGAACAGGCTGCTCGCGCTCGCGGCGCTGCCACCGGCAACCTCCTAAGCAATGCCCAAGCCTTCCGCGAGGCTCGCGCCGTCGGTGAAGCAATCGCCAACGCCGATGTCCAGCGGAGGTCACAAGCCCTTGGCCTGCTCCAGTCCGGCCAGACCACCAGCGACACCGCCAATCGTCAGGCGCAGGAAGCCTTCCAGAACATCCTCGCAGCCACCGGCCAGCGGAATACCGCCCAGCAGCAGAGCTTTGCGGGTCAGATGGCGGCACAGCAGCAGCGTCAGGGTGTGCAGCAGCAGAACATCGCCAACATCCAGTCCGCCCTTGGTCTCCAGCCAATCGTGTATCAGGCAGGCCAGCTTGGCGGTCTCCAGCAAGGCGCTTCTCCGTTCGCCCCGCCGCAGCTCATGCAGGGCATGCAGCAGGCGGGTCCGGGCGAACTCATGCGTTTAGGATCCAGCTTCGCATTGACGAACGCGCAAAACCAGTTCGCCGCCTCGCAGGCAGGTTCTCCGCTTTCGATCTTCCAAGGACTTACCGGAGGCATCGCCAATCTTGGTTCCGCTTACGGAAACTACATGCGGTCAGGGCCCTAGTTCATGGCCTCAGATTTCTTTATCTTTGGACCCGAAGGCGGCGAAACGACCGAGATGGGAACATCGGTCGGTCCCAACATGCTGGAGAGGTATCCCATCTTCCTCCAGCCTGAGCCGACGCCCGGCGATCCCGCGCAGCTCATACTCAACAGTCCGCCGCCGCCACCTCCTCCAGCTCCTTCCTTCGCCGCTCCACCGGCGTTTAGGCTCCAACCCGCTTTCGGACCTGTTACTCCTTCGGGCTATGCGGAGCTGCCGGTGGATCCGATGAGCTACTACGCAGGACCAACCGCTCCGGAACTGTCGAATGTCCAGACTTTCACTCGTCCGAGAGTGGAACAGACCGCTTTTGGACCTGTGACTTCTTCGGGCTATGCGGAGCCTACTCCATCACCGGAAAGCTACTACGGAGGAGACATCCAGCCCGAACTCTCTAACGTCAGCACCGTCACCCGGCCACCGGCGCAGCAGCCCGCAGCACCCGCATCTCCCAAACAGACGGGGGGCGGGGGGCAGGCGAAGACGCCGTCCAAACAGCTCTATGCTCAAATCGGTGATCTTCTTCCAGGACAAGCGGGTGCCCGTGTCGGAGATCCTCTTCCTCCTGATAGCTATGGAAATCAATGGGTCTGGGATCTTACGCTTCCGGGGCTTGGATATTTCAAAACCCCTCCTGCTGGCGGCGTCGAGGAGTTGACCCCAGAGGAGGTCGCCAAGCTCCTTGAGGGCCAGACCCCAACCACTTCAACCGGGACCACCGGAGCCCCAGGTACAGGAAGCCCTACTCCCGGGACCAGTACACCAGACCTGCTGCCAACATCGCCCACAGTCGTCCCGCAATTCACGGTCACACCGCCCACCTATTTTGAGCCGGAAAAGCCCGATGGGTACTTCCCAATCGACCGCACATCCCAGCCATCCACACCGCGACCGGTGCGAGGGATCGAATACACACCGCTCAACCCCCTGCGAACCGTACCATTGCCGCAGCGGGCAACCGATGATTTCATTCCAGAATCCTACAACACTCCGAACTACATCCAGTACGATCCCGACGAGATCCTCGCCGCTGCCATGAGGGCCATCGGCAACCAGAGGATCCGCCAATCAATCGTGGATCAAGCAATGGAGAACAGGATGCTCGAAAGAATGAGAGGCTGATATGGCAACAAATACCGAAGAGATCCGCAGAAAACTAGAGGCTCAAGCCAGCCAGCGCGTCAACCCGCTGCTCAAAGGTCTCTCCATGCTCACGGGAGGCATCGCCGGTGAATTGACGGGGACCAATGAACAGATGCGTCAGCAGCGTCTGGCCAAGCGGGCGCTGATGGAGGAGCAGATGGCCGCGCTTCGGGAGGAGCGCATGATGGAGTACATGAAGACCCAAGAGGCTGAGAGGTTGAAAAGGCAGCTTCAGTTAGACGAGGCGCAGAGGCTTGCAGCATCAAAAATCCGTAAACAAGAGCTTGAGGAAAAGCGAGAAGCTCAACGTCCCTCATTGGTTGGTTACTTAAAGGCTCGTCCTGATTATCAGCTTGGTGGATCAATGGCCATGCCGATTCCTGCTCTTGAAGATACCGAATCTCTTGAAGAGCAGGTTGCTTACGAAAAGACCCGTGAGCAACAGGAACAAGAGGCTTACAACAGGGCGCGTCAGGCAAAGCAAGACGAGGGTAGGGTTTATGTCAGCCGTAACGCCTCCGGTGATGTCAGCGTTCAAGGCCCCGCTGATCTTGTTGGGAAATTCCAGTCCTTAAATCCTAACTTCTTTGCAAAAATAAAGAATTCTCCATACAAGGTTTCGATGCGGGAGACCGAGGACGGAAGATCGTTCAATGTTGATTTTGGTGAAATGACCGCAGATGAAATTGAAAAAATCGCGCCTCAACTTGAAAAAATGAGACAAGCCTACGGTGTTTCATTTGATTCTCAAGGTGTGCGTGATAACGCTGCAAATCAACCTGCTATACCGATCAAAGGCCCAGTTGCTAAGAAAGGAGAACCTCAAGTAAATCGTGGAACCGGAGATACAAGGAGGGGTGCAGCGGCAGCGATTGCGGAAGAACAAGCTACTTCTGAGACCCCTGCGACCGCTGCCGACATGTATGGCCCGCTTTCACCAAGCGAACAATTCGTTCAAACCGGAAGACGGCTCGGTGCGCTAGAGGGACGAGGTGGTGCCTCCACTTACGGAGCCCAACAAACCCTGACCGGACCGTTTTATGAGGCGGTTGCATCAGAGCTTGGCGTTCAACCAAAACGACTTGGACAGGAAAGCGCCATTGTCAAAGGAGCAAAAGCCGTAGTGGCCAGCGAGTTTCCGACTGAAGCGTGGAACAAACTGCCTCAAGAGATCAAAAACAAGATCTACATCGAGGCTCTCAATAGGTCTGCCGCTCAAATGGCAGCGCCTCCGAAACCGTCCATGTTCAGTTCTGGATACGCTGAATCACCGTTTGCACCATACTCCTACAGCCGATGACCAAGGAACAGCGTGACTGGCTGATCGAAAACAACCTCGATCCAGAAGTCTATGACATAGACGCAGAGGGAAATGTCTTTGAGAGCCCAGTCATGGGCAAGACTGAGGCGTTCTTTAGGTCTGCTGCCGCAAGTGCTGTTCCAGCTATCGCTTCAGTTCCTGTAGGTGTTGGGGGTTTTGCTGCTGGTGCTGCCGCTGGTGCCCCATTGGGGCCTGTAGGCATGACAATCGGTGGAATTGGTGGAGCATTGCTTGCTGGTGGAGGAACCGCCTACGGGGTCAGCAAAGGTCAAGAAGCCTTGCTTGAGAAGTACTCACCCGAGACGCTCCAGAAATTAGCGCAAGCTCAGGAAGAACAGCCAGTCGCTTCGTACCTTGGAGGTTTTGCTCCCACCGCGCTGACCGCTCGCCCGTCAGTCAAAGGACTTGCCGAATTGGTTCGTCCGCTCCAGCGCGGAACCACGATTCGTGAGGCGATTACCAAGCCCGGGTTCTTGGACCCTGCACTCAATGTGGGCGTCAATGTAGCCCAAGCCACAGGCCAGCAGATTGCAGATGTCACCCAAGGAGGAGAGTTCTCAGGTAGCCGACTTGCCGCAGATGTGGCTCTTGGAACGCTCTTCAATCGCCCGACAAGACTCGGACGCAAACTAGGTCTTCCTGAAGGTCCGCAGGAAGGTCCAATCCAAGAGAGGAATCTTGAGGAAGCAAGGACTCGTCTTGGGCGCGAGAAGGCTGAAGTTGAGAGGATTACCGGCGAGATGGATATCGAGGCCGAAAGAGTTCGCGCTCTTGGAGAGCAGCCTCCAGCCCCAGAACAAGTAGGCCAAGAGCTTCAAGCTCCTGAGCAGTTCTTTGGAACGGAGATGGAGAAACGGAATCGGCCCATCAGCGCGGAACGAGTCGCCAAGCAATACGAGACCTGGTGGAAGTCGCAGACTGAGCCCACCGAGAAATTGATCCGTGAAGCAGCCAACAGCGTGAAGGTTCGGATGCCAAGGGAGCGAATCCGAGAGTTGGCCAACGATCCCGATGTGGCTCGCGTGATCAACGATCCGACAACTCTTCCTGAGTTCGTTTCAAGACAGTACCAAGAGGGTCTTGAGGACGCCTATGAGCAAGTGATGCAGCAGCGGAAGCTGGCTGAACGGTTTCTCACCGCAGAGGAACGTGCTGACATCGCCCGAATGGAGGAAATAAAAGGAAGGATTGCGGCACAAAAAGCATCTCCAGAATATCGAGGTCAACAGATGGGTGCGGCTAGAGAACGAGCCGCTGCTTTTACTCCTCAAGGTGGGACTAGGATTGCTCCTAAAACGTGGATGACTGGCCTGACCGAACAGGAAGCACTTAGTTCCGCCGCAGGAGCAGAGCGTTATCTTGAGCAGGCCAAGCAAACCGGGAACGCCAAAGCGATTCAAGCAGCTCAAGAAATTTACGACAAACTGTACTCGCGCCTGCAACGCGAAGGCGATGGATCAAGGATCACTCAGCAAGATGTTGACTTCGCCGCAAAGATTGCTTCCAGAAGGAATCTGACCATTGAACTCGACCGGCCTTTTGCTGGATCGACCGAGATCCGTGGCATCTACATGACCGATCCCAACACCGGGAATCGCATCGTGCGGGTCAACCCGCTCATGGCAACTCGGGATACAGCCATCCATGAGATCGGTCACGACATCTTCCGTGGTGTCACCAATCCTTCAATGAAGAAGTCCCTGCTTGAAACCGCTAGGGACAGCCAAGCCTACAAGAACGAGCTGATGGCCCGCGCAGATGAAGTGGCTCAAGGAAAACTCACTCTGCAAATGGCCGAACAGATCGCCCTTGAGGAGGGGCTGATCCAAGCCTATGGAGAGCAGGTTCCAAACATCAAGCGCAGCGAACTCCGCTCTTGGTTCTTGGGTCTCAAAGCCTCGATGAGGCAGTTGATAACGGGCAAGATGAGCCCAGAGGATGCCATCGCGTGGATGCATTACGCGACCACGGAAGCTGTGCCGTGGAACCCAAAGACACCTACCACGAAAGCGGGTGAAGAGAGAATGCAGAGGGGTGATCAACCTCAAACTATTTCAGAGCGCAGAGCTGCTGCCTTTGAAAGGTTCAAGGAGTCAGTTCCAAAGTCTCAAGCGGAGATGATGGAGAGTGGACGAATCTTTTCTCCAGATGTCAGGGCGCAACTTGAAGCCCTTCAAGCTGGTGGAACACTCGACAGGGAAGCGTTGCAAGCCGCAATCAACCGAGATATCCCGGTTAGAAAAATTCCCGATTTTTCATCGCAAGCACTTCCAAACTTCCAGACAATTCGAGACTCGCTTAGTGATCCAAGGAAAAAAGCCAATGTCGGAAAGCTAAGTGAAATACCCGCTGGATCTGAAATGACACTTAGGCAGGACGTTCCTGCTATGACTGATTTTGGTATTGGTGTTGTAACCGGAACCAGCGGAGACAAAACCACATACGAGCCGTTCATTCGTGTTAGGAATATCAAAATGGTTCCCACGAAAGGAATGGAAACTCAGTCACTTAAGATAGGTGCTGGTGCTGGAAAAACTCCAACAATAGTTGCAAAAGGGACAAAGCACGAATCGCAAACAATCCCTAGCGACATAAACACTTGGACTCAAGTTGGATTTAATCCTGACAGGCATTCTTACTTTTATGATCGAGCTGATGGAGTTACTCCTGTTGTCGGAGGTGATGAAGCTATTCAAATTGGAAACACCATTTTTGTAAAAAACGCACAAACAAAAGATCCAACCAGTTTCCGATACCAACGCGAGAAAACCAAGACCCGTAAGTTTGCCGGACGGGTGGCTGAATCAGAGACAGTTCCAGAGGAGGTTCGCCAGACGGTCAAGGAGTCGCCCGAATCTCAGTACGAGACGCAGAATATGGCTGAGGTGCGAGATCGCGCTTCAACCATGTCGCTCTCCGACCTAAACGCCGACATGACCGACCAGAACTCCAATACCAGAGTCGCTTCTGGTATGGAAATCTTCGGTCGCCAGATCCGGTCCGGAGACATGCTCGGCGCTAGCAAAACCGCGCTCGCTCTCGCAAAGAGCGGAACCACTTGGGGCCAGCTCATCAACCAGTTCAAGCTCCTCAATTCATCTACCCCAGAAGGTCTGGTCCGACTCGTCCAGCTATCCATGGACAAGAGGAACCGGGGCACCATGACCGATGTTCAAGCCGCCGTCCTCATGGACGGAATGAACAAGCTCAAGGCCGCCGACGAGCAAATGCTAGTCGCCCAACAAGCAGCCCGTGACGCATTTGGATCCAACGATTACGCAGCTACAATCCAAAGCCTCAAGCAATTGGATTTGGCCGACGCAAAACGCGCCGAAGTGGACATGTTCCTCAATGAGGCGATTGCCAAAATCAATCCAGCCGACGCAGCAGACCTGTTTATCTCGATGGTTCAAGGGTCTGTTATGAGTCCGATCTCCATTGTCAGGAACATCGTTGGAAACCTGATCAACTACCCGTTACGAGAGATCGGTGATTTAGGGGCCTACCTGATCGATGGGGCGCTTTCCAAGGACCGTAACAACTCGTTCAATATCAGAGCTAGATACGTCGAGCGTCTAAAGGCGTTCTATCAATCTTTGCCGGCAGCAAAGAAAGTCCTGCTCAAAGGATCTAATGTCATGCCGTATGAGGTTGGAAACGACATCGGGAACCCACTCAACTTCCAGCGGGCATGGACAAGAATTGCGGATGATCTAGCAGCCGGAAAAGTAGGCTCTGCACTGTCCCCTCGAAACCTCACGGAGGCAACCATCGGTATTCTCCCTGACATCATGCTGCGACTCACGCAGGCCACGGACCTTCCATTCCGTCAGGCTGAACGGGCAAGGATCATCACCGAAGTAGCGAAACAGAAGGGATTGTCGGACTCACAGATTCAGATCGCATTGCGTGATCCGAAGTTGGCTTCCATTACTGAGGCCGAAGCCGCTCGCGGACGCAAGGGATTCAACGAGGATGATCTCGCCGTCATCGAATCCGAGTCGGCCAAAGCCGTGTTCCAGCAGGACAATGTGGGAACCCGTAGCGCATCCGGAATCAATCGCTTCATCCGCAAGGAGTTCGGGGCTTTCGGATACATCCCGTATCGCCTGCTCTTCCTGTTCCAGAAGACGCCCATCAACGTGGCGGCAGAGGCCCTGCAATTCACGCCGGCAGCCGCGCTCCAGAATTGGTCGAAGATGACCCCTCGCGAACGGAACATTGCCGCTTCGCGAATCGTACTAGGAGCCATCGCAACCACAGCTTTCGGATACCTCTACCACAAGGGGGTGATGACCCCAAACCTCGACACCCCAGGTGAAACAAACAAGGCTCGTGAGTTGGCCAAAGCTGGTGGCGTTCAACCTCCAGGAACTCTCAACCTCACAGCCCTCTCTCGCCTCTTGAAAGGTGAAAGCAGCGAGTTCAAACCGGGTGACACCGTTGTTGACCTTTCCTCTCTCGGTACCGCAGGCGCACTCGGCATCATGGCGGGGACTTCTCTCCGTCAATCTGAGCGAAGCCGCACCAATGAGGAGTACCTGACCTCGATGATGAAGGCGGTTCCTACCTCTGGTCTCAATTTCATCACGGAACAGCAGTTCCTCAAGGGTGCCAGCGACTTCATCAAGCTGCTCTCCCAAGAATCGACGACCTCGTTTGATCGACTCATCAAAAACTACGCGGTCACGGCCGCAAGCCCTGTCGCTCCAGCTATCCTTGGGGCCATTCGACGGGCCGAACGCGACAAACTGCCGGTCACAGGCAGTCAGAGCTTCATCACCGACACCATCAACGAGCTGAACCAACGCTACGCAGCCCTTGGCTTGGCAATTCCGGGTGCAAAAGACCCGAATGCCATGCCCGTTCGGCGCGATCTGTGGGGTGAAGCCGTCGCGCAGACGCCAAAAGGCAACAATCCATGGGTCTACCAGTTCTTCAACGCATGGAAGGCGCGAGACATTGATGCCGATCCGCTGAACACCGCCATTTACACGGTTTGGCGCAGGACGGCGGACAATCAGGCCATTCCATCGGTGCCCAATCCGTCCCTGACATACAGGCAGAAGACATACGAGCGGATGAGCCCTGAGCAGTTCGACCGATACAGCGAATTGGTCGGTAAATACCGCAGATTGCGGGCAGAACAGGAGTTCATGCGCGGTCGGTTCCAGCAAGGTGGCGACGAACGCAAACTCAAGCTCCTGCAACGCGCCTATGACGATGGTTTGCTCATAGCCAAACGCCAATTCCTTCGGGAACTCGCCCAATCCGGCCAGTCCCTGATCCCGCTGGCACCGCGACGAGGCTTCCAAGAACAGCCAGAGCAAGAATAATTCTAAATTCTTCTGGACAAGGGCGGGGTTGCCGCTAGGGTGGGGGCGTGAGGGAGCGATCAATGCTCCGCTCGCCAAAGGAAACATGAACCTACCACCCCCCACCGCAGTATCAACGCAACCCCCATCGGTCGGCATGTACGACCACCTCACCGACCCACTCACCGCCATCGAGAAGATGGGTGAGTGGATCGCCTCATCCGGCATGCTCGGATGCACCAAGGTCGAGCAGGGCAAACTCATCGCGTGGCAATGCGCCGCCGAACGCAAGACCCCGTTCGATTTCAAACGCGAGTACCACATCATCAACGGCTCCTTGAGCATGCGCTCCGACGCAATGCTCGCAGGCTACCGCGCTCGCGGCGGCAAGGTCTTCTGGAAGCAGTTCGACGCGCGAGCCGCTGTCGCAATCTGGAAGTACGACGGCAACGAGTGCGAGATCGGCTTCACCGAGAACGACGCGAAGATCGCCGGACTCCTCCCAGCCAAGCCCGGTTCCGGGTGGGCCAAGGATCCGTCCGCCATGCTCCGCGCCCGCTGCATCAGCAAGGCCATCCGCATGCTCGCACCCGAAGTAGTCGCTGGCATCTACACCCCAGAGGAAACGGAAGACTTCACCCCCGCTCCCTCTGAAGTCGCCGTCACCCCGCCCCGCTCATTCGACTTGGTCACCAAGCTGGAGGCTCTCTTTGAGGCCCGCGAGGTGGAGGTCAATGCACTCCTCGTCAAGGCTGGCCGACTCAAAGACGGTCAGACCTTCCGCGACCTCGATGATGTGACCGCTTCACGCTACTGCAAGAAGCCCGACCTCATCCTGTCCAAGCTGGTCACCATCGAGCCCGCAATCGCAACGGAGGTGTCCAATGCCTGAGATCGCGCACAACCTGCCGGCCTCGCAGTACCACGGACGCAAGGCCCTCTCCAAGTCTGGCCTCGACCAGTTCCGCAAGAGCCCAGCCCACTTCCGCGCATGGCAGGACGGAACCTCCGATCAGGAGGTCACCTCTGCCATGGAGTTCGGTACCGCTGCCCATATGTCGGTCCTTGAGCCGGAACTGTTCTACAAGCGGTACAAGCTCTTCACCAGCGACCGCCGTGCCAAGGAGGGCAAGGCCGAGTACCAAGGAATCGTGGACTCCGGGATGATCCCGTTGGCCCCCGATACATGGGACTCGCTCGTCTACCTCGCCACCAGCGTCCACGCTCATCCAGCCGCTGCGTCCGCTCTCAACTCATGCACCAGTTTCGAGGTCTCTTACTTCGATACCTGGAACGACATCGCGGTGAAGGCCCGCATCGATGGCCTATCGCAAGACGCCATCATCGACCTCAAGACCACCCAGGACGCCTCACCGCAGGCATTCGGCAAGTCGGTCGCTCAGTTCCGTTATCATGTCCAAGCCGCATGGTACCAGCGCATCACCGGCATCAACCGCTTCATCTTCATCGCCGTCGAGAAGGAAGCCCCGTTCGGTGTCGCTTGCTACGAACTCGATCAGCAGGCCATCGATCTCGGCAACGAGATCATCGACTCGCAGCTCTCGCTGTTCCGCGAGTGCCAAACCCTCAACTCATGGCCGTGCTACGCATCGACCGTGCAGTCTCTCTCGCTGCCTGCGTGGGCAGCTCGTCAGGATCCGCAACAATAACAACTAACAACGAAAGTAACATACATGAAGTTCACAGTTGATCGAAGCCAAGCCGAAGTGAAGCCCTTCCCGGGTCCCGGCGAATACACCGTCGTCGTCTCGTCCGCCAAGGACGATGGCCTCGACAAGAACGGCAATGCCGTCGTCACCCTCAAGTACAAGGGTTCCGCTGGCGAGATCGTCAGCGACCGCTTCGCCCTCAAGGAGACCCTGATGTGGCGTGTCCAATCCCTTATCAGCGCCACCGAAGCCAACATCGATGATGGGCAGGAGTTCGACTTCTCGGTGAGCGGAGCCTTCCACGGCTTCCTCTCAGGGTTCATCGGCCTCTCGATGGTCATCGTGCTGGAAGAGGAGAAGTACACCGACAAGAACGGGGCAGAGCAGACCACGCTCCGTGTTCGTCGCATGAAGAAGGTGCCGGCCGACAACGACACCATCTGATCAGTAAACAAAAGCCCCCGGAGGTATCAGCCTCCGGGGGTGAAACATGAATAAGTCCCTATCAGCGCACAACGCAACGAATCGTTATGCAAGAGCAAGATCAATCCGGATCCGCAGAAAAGCAAGCCTTTCTCCTCCGACCCTACCAGCAGCGAGCCGTCGAGTGGGCTATCTACAGTTCCGGTGGAGGACTCATCATCGCTCCCGCCGGATGCGGCAAGACCCTCATCGCTGCTTCGATCATCAAACGCGCTGCCGAACAATACCCAACCCTCTCCTTCGGCTGGCTCGCCCCCACCCGCGAAACCTGCCAGCAAGCAATCGCTGCACTTGAAGCGGTCGGAGTGAATCCAAACCGAGTCGAGGCCCGATGCCCGCATGAGTCGGTCGATTTTTCCAAGAAGGCAGTTGTGATCGTCGATGAGGCAAAGCATGCACCTGCCGATTCGTGGCGCAGGATCATCGAGTCATGCACAAATGTTTACGGCTTCGACGCCACTCCTTGGGGTGACGATGCGGAACGAAACACGATCCTACGCAACCTCTTCCGGAACAACGTCTACGAGATCACGAGGGATGATATCGCCGGTGTGCTGGCCCATGCCACAGTCTATCTCTCTTCAGCCTCCGACCTGATGATCCAACAGAAGATCGATGACCATATCGAGAGGCTGTTTAGGGATCGCAAACGCTACATGCGGATCCGCGCGGCCGAACTCAGAGCCATGTGCGCTTGGGAAGCGATCACCGACATCGGAATCTGCGCGAACCAGCGAAGGAATGACGCCGCGATCATGTTCGCGAATTGCGGTGCCAGCCAATCACCCACCCTTGTCCTCGTACCCAGGATAACCCTTGGGGAGACCTACGCGATCCGGATCAATGGTTCCGTCCTCGTCCACTCCAAGATGCCGAAGAAAGCGCGGCGAGAAGCTATGGAAGAGTTCCGCACCGGCAACATCAAGACCATGATCGCCACCTCGCTGGCCGACGAGGGATTGGACCTCCCTAACGTCAAGACCCTTGTGATGGTGTCCGGAGGCAGGAGCGTCCAGAAAACCATCCAGCGGGCCAGCAGGGCGCTGCGGCGGGCACCCGGCAAGAACGAAGCCTACATCCACGATTTCAAGGACACGTTCCATCCGCTCGCACAGGCGCATGCGAAGAAACGGCTCAAATGCTACCAGCAACTCGGATGCGCCATCGCATGAGTACCGCCTGCACCATCATCGCCATCGCACTCATGCTGCCGGTCTGCACCCTGATCGGCGTCTGGGTAGGCCACCACCTCACCATCAAGTCCCAACAAACCAATGAACAATTTACGCGCAGATGATGTAAGAGATAGCATGCCGCTTTTCCGAAGCGGATGTGGCGGTTCAATTCCGACCTCTGCGCTCCAACTTACCATTTCCAAATGCAACGTGCATCGGGCAATCGAACTGAACAAACTATGGCATTCACGCCTACCGAAAGTTGAATGGACGAATGTTGTGCGAGCAAGCCCATCATTATGCTTTATTGCTGAACACAATGAATTGGCCTACGCAACCGCAATCTGGTCTGCCCCGTGCGCTCGTTTGTTGAATGGTCGCAACTGGCTGGAACTTCGCCGACTAGCCATCGCTAACGATGCACCGAAAAACACGGCTACACGAATGCTAAAGGTAATGCGTATAATGATAGTCCGAGAACTTCCGCAGATCGTAAATCTGATAAGCTATCAAGATACCGAGGTCCATACTGGAACCATTTACAAGGCGGCTGGATGGATACCAACTCACAAAACAAAAGTTGAGGACATACGATGGGGGAAAGGTGGCAGAGTACGAAACTCTATTGTAGCGACCGGAGAAAAAATTAGATGGGAATACAACCTCAATGGAAAAAATGCCTTAGATGTTCACAGCAACTCGAATGGTCAATCGACAGAAAACACCTCGTTCACTCAAATGGAAATGTTGAGTGCGAATCAAAACCAATGAACAAAACAATCGTATCCTGTGATCCGGGCGTGAACGGCGGGTTCGCCATCCACACATCGGACGGCATCCTCCTGTTCCCGATGCCCGAATCCGTACCGGACATCCACCAACTCCTCACCGGATTCAAGGTGGCCGACTCCCACCTTTGGGTCGAGAAGGTGCCAAAGTTCGTGAGCAAGCTCACCCCAGCCTCCGCGGTTGCTACCCTCCACGAGAACTACGGCATCGTCCAAGGACTGGCCTACGCGCAGGGCTATGCGCTCCACCGAGTCGAGCCCAAGGTCTGGCAGGAACCACTCGGACTCGGAGGTCGAAAGGCATGCGCCACCGGCCCGGAGTGGAAGCGCAAGCTCAAGGCCAAGGCACAGGAACTCTACCCCCACCTGGATGTCACGCTCGGCAATGCCGATGCCCTGCTCATCCTGCACTACGCATTCGGGGGTGGTCGATGACAGCACAACGAGGGTTGAGGAGAACAAGCCATGAGCGATAAACACACCATGCCGTCGCACCTAGTGGGGCTTGAGGCAGAAGTGCAGCAGCTACGGGTGCTGAACGAACATCTGAGGAACAGGAACGGCCAGCTCAATGACCGGATCAAACACCTGATCCGGCTGGGCCTAGAGACATCGCAGTACGGTCTCACCAAGCACCGCGAACTCTGGGAGCAGGAGGAGGAGTTGTGACCAACGAGCAGTTCAACCAAATCGCATTCGTCTACCGCAGCCAGAAGGGCTGCGTCAAAGTTGTCGGCATGCTGGAGGCCAAGGAATACGACGGCAAACCAGAATGGGAACACCTTGCTTCTCTCGATGCTCACCGCTGGATCGAGTGCCTGCTCCGCAGCTCGCAGAAACAACGAGCGGAACAGATCAGGGAGATACTCAAATGACCTACTCACAAGCCGGCCAGTTGCCGCATCACCAGTACTGCTGGGTCGATTCATCCTTCATGGGATTATCTGAGGGCTTCCTGCCGTGCATCTGGTTCGGTTTGACCTCCATCCACGGCAGGATGTGGGGCTGCACCGTCCTGCTCGAATGCGGAGCCGTCTACCGATCCATACCACCACATGCCCTAGCCTTCAGCCCGACGCCAGAACCCGAATGGCGACCGCAACAAGCTCAACGCTGGGATTGCTACGGCAGCGATTTCAGCACCATCGAGTACACCTTCCTTCGCGGACTTGAATGCCAAGTCAAGTGCGAGGACGAAATCCTCGTAGGAGATTATCTTTTCACGGCCGCTCCCATCGGAGATAGCTGGAGCCGACAACCGGAC
>Ga0163212_1000406_pt1 | contig 18815 bp, 18 predicted proteins | sample Malawi_45m_30L_FD_113532 | JGI IMG/M metagenome (GOLD analysis project Ga0163212, IMG submission 113532) | Freshwater microbial communities from Lake Malawi, Central Region, Malawi to study Microbial Dark Matter (Phase II) - Malawi_45m_30L | ecosystem: Environmental > Aquatic > Freshwater > Lake...
CCCTTCGGCTGCATGTGCTAGCGCAGGCAGCCAAGCTGGCACCCACAGCAGCCAGAACAACAGTAAAAATCGTTGGATCACGCTCAAGAACGGGCTGATGCCCCGAGGAAAATTTGAGCGATATTATCAAAGCACCGGTTTTCGCAGAAGCGCATAGAACAAGCCATCATGATCCGATACGTCGTCTGCGTGCGGTAACAACTGCCCGGGCGCTTGCAGCCGCTCGGCATCGTGGCGGCTGACGAATGACTGCGCTTGCATTTCTGATTCCTCCGGCCACAATGAGCAGGTCACAATCAGCATCAAGCCGCCCGGCTTCAGCAGGCCCCACAGGTTGTCGAGGATAGCCACCGAGCGCCGGGCGAGTTGCCGGCTGTCGTGCTGACGCCGTAGCCATCGAATATCGGGATGCCGGCGCACGATGCCTGACGCGGTGCAGGGCAGGTCGGCCAGGATGCGGTCGAAACATCGGCCATCCCACCAAGCCCGAGCGCTCGCGTCGCCTGAGATGATCTCGGCTTGCAAGGCCAAACGTTGCAGGTTGTCCTTCACGCGCATTAGCCGCTGCTCATCATGGTCAAGCGCCAGCACGTCGCAATCGGCAAGCTCAAGCAGGTGCCCGGTTTTGCCGCCGGGCGCGGCACACGCATCCAGCACCCGCATGCCTTGTTCGAGCTGCAGCAAGGGCGCTGCCAGCTGCGCCGCAGCGTCCTGTACGGACACCAGTCCCTGAAAAAAACCGGGAATCTGCGCCACCGGCACAGGGCGATCAAGTCGTACCGCTGCCTCACCGATACGCCGAGCGCCGATACCGGCACTAACCAGTTGATCGAGGTAGCCATCAACGCTTGTCTTGCGAACGTTCACGCGCAAGGTCAGTGGGGGCGCGCGGTTACCTGCTGCCAGTATCGCCTCGGCTTGCTGCGGCCATGCTCGGCGCATCTCATTAATCCACCAGCGCGGGTAATTGAGCCGGGCTTCGTCGTCGCGCAGCACGGTTTGCATTAACCCTTCGCGCTCACGCAAAAAGCGCCTTAGCACTGCGTTCACCATGTTCTTGGCACGGCTGATGTCGGCATCTTCCGCGCAGGCCGCAACCGCTTGATCGACCAGCGTGTGCGCGGCATAGGCCGGTGAATCATCCGACAGCAGCGCTAGCGCGCAGCAACACAGTGCGTGCAAACGGGTAGGCGTTACCGGTTTGCTGGCCAGCAGCGCTACTAAAGCACGTGCGCAGCCCCAGCGCCGCATGCTGCGATAACTGATGTCTTGAACCGCGCCTCGTGCGGCTGGGCTGAGGCGCTGCTGCTCGAAGGTGGTGCCCAGCGCCGTTGGCAGTGCCTGACCTGCGTCGACCTGGGCGAGCACCTGTGCCGCGTGACGCAGCGTCAACGCGAGCGACTCAGACAAGCGCCATCCAGGCAATTATTCCGGTGTCCATGACTGGCTTCGCGCCGTCGCTTCTGCGCACCTACACGCCCCACATCACGACCTCATGCTCGCGATGCGCGGCCCGCAGCATTTCCAGCAGCGGATACGCGCGCGCGCCGAAGCTTACTGCTTCGCCCGGCCCAGTGACAGGGTCAATAACCACCTCATCATCCAACTGCGACGATGCGGGTTTGGAAAACTTTCGTGAAGCGATCTCCGACTCAATTCGCGCAATCGCTTGCTCGGTCTCGTCAGCCGTAATAACGCCACGCTCGGTATCTTTACCAAGCAAATCGAGGATGGGCTTGGCGTGGGTTGCGTACATCAGAATTTCTGCAGCGGCTTTGGATTTGAACGTGACCAGCATCAGGCAACCCTCCAACAATCAGCGCCTTGTGGACAAGGCAGTTAGCGATTTGTAAAGCGTAGCACGGGCGACATTGCTTGGGTAGTCAAATTCAAGCCTTGTTCAAGCCAATGCCGGGCGAATCAGTTGACCACTGCCGCAAAAATTGCCACAGCGTGAACACCTGCAACAGCACGTAGCAAGCAAACGCCATCCGCATGGCATGCGCATCGCGCCAACCCAGAGCAGCAAACCAGTCGACCAGCACGCCAATGCCCCACTGCAATGAGAAAGCACCAACGAACAGGGTCAGGTTGAAGGCACTGTTGGCACGGCCTACCAGAGCGGTGGGAAACGCCAAGCTGACATGGGTCTGGCCCAAGGTCGTGACCGTAATAACGATCGCGAATGGACACCACAGCCACCAGCTTTGCGCGGTCGGTAGCAGCACCATCAGCCCCTGTAGCAGGACCGACAGCGATAGCCCGATCGCGACTACCCGTAGCGCCGGCAAGCCGCTGCGCTGACCATAGGCTACGTACCGCGGCGCCCACCAAGACAGTCCAAGATAAGCAATCAGCAGCGACAGATTGAATAAAAACAAAACATGCGAGGTTTGCTCGACCGTCATGCCGAGCACGGTCATCATCCATGGCCCGGCCCAAAGCGATTGCAGCGCCATGAATCCGCCCTGGTGTACCGCACCAAGCAAGGCCATGCGGCGGAAGTACGGGTCTGAAAAAATAGCGGCATAGCCAGGCTCAGCGCTGGCAGCGGCGCTGTCTGATGTCTTATCAAATGTGCTGGTAGGTGTCGCAGCAGATGTGCTGGTAGATGTGCCGCCAGACGTAACAGCAGCAGCGCCCGCCGCAGCGCTGCCGTTGGAGCGCCCCGCATTCGCCGTAGACATCGCTTGTTCAACATCACGCAACCGGCTAAACAGTACCCAGGCCGCCAGTAACAAGGCGCCTGCAACACCAAAAAACAGTTTTCGCCAGCCGATCAAGGGCATCAGCATCGCCACCGGCACCGTCGCCGACAATGCGCCGGTGGTACCGATCACCAGCATCCAGCTACCGAGTTGGCTTTGTCGCTCGGCGGGATACCAAACCCGAAAAGCCTTGAACGCCGCCATCAGGCAGCTGGATACGCCGACACCGATCAGCGCGCGACCGACCCACACCCCAAGCAAGGTCTCGCTGCAGGCAAAGATGGCGGCACCAAGCGCGCCGAACAGCAGCAGAGCGGATTCGGTGCGGCGTGGCCCATGACGGTCCAGCCACACGCCGATCGGCAGTTGCATCATGCCAAAGCCCATAAAGTAGGCCGCCGACAGCAAACCAAGGTCGGCATTGCTGAGATGCAGGTCGGCGCTGAGCGCGGGGGCGATGACGGCATTGATGGCGCGCATCGCATACGATAAAAAATACGCCAGCCCGAATACCAGCACGACGCGCGTTGCCGTTCGGCCCTGCAGGACAACCGGGGAAGGACTCATCGGCCGATGTTAACAGCGCGCACAGTGCGGACACGCTTGCGGACGAGCAGTACTGGCCGCCACCCTAAGCCACAGCGTGCAGCGCGCGACGGTACTGAACCGCCTCAGCCGCATGCGCGCTGCCGATGCGCTCGCTGCCCTCGAGGTCGGCGATGGTGCGCGCGACTTTGAGCACGCGGTGATAAGCCCGTGCCGACCAGTGCAGACGTTCAATAGTAGCGCGTAGCAGCGCCATCGCGGCAGGGTCGGGCTGGCAATGCAGATCAACTTCGGCGGAAGATAACTCAGCGTTGGTACTTTGCTGACGCGCCCATTGCCGTTCTCGAGCGATCGCAACGCGAGCGGCGTTCGTCGCTGAGCACTCGCCCGTAGGCGCATCCAACATGTCGCCAGCGCTCATGGCGGGTACCGCTAGTTGCAGGTCTATCCTGTCGAGCAATGGTCCCGAAATTCTGCCTTGGTAGCGTGCGACCGCGTCGGGCGCGCATCGACAGGCGCGCTGCGGGTGGCCCAGATAGCCGCAGGGGCAAGGGTTCATTGCCGCCAGCAGCTGAAAGCGGCACGGAAAATCGGTTTGACGGGCCGCGCGTGAAATCGTCACCCGCCCTGCTTCCATCGGCTCGCGCAGCGCCTCAAGAACCTTGCGCTCGAACTCGGGCAATTCATCCAGAAACAGCACGCCGTGATGCGCCAGTGAGATCTCGCCTGGGCGCGGTACCGTGCCGCCACCGACCAGCGCCACGGATGAGGCGCTGTGATGAGGCGCCCGAAAAGGACGTCGCTGCCAGCGCGTGGCGCAAAACCCGCCAGCGATGGATTGCAGTGCGGCGCTCTCCAAAGCCTCAACCAATGCCATTGGCGGCAGAATTCCGGGCAGTCGCGCGGCCAGCATTGATTTGCCTGATCCGGGCGGCCCCACCATCAGTACGCTGTGCCCGCCGGCTGCGGCGATTACGATCGCACGTCGTGCTTGGGCTTGGCCACGCACGTCGGCGAAGTCGCTGGGGTCTTGCGCAGCGGCGACTACTGCCGCGGGCACCGCCGCCAGGCACGCCGAGCCATCGGTGGTGTTGAAATGCTCGAACACCTGCAGCAGCGAGTCGGCAGGAAGTATGCGCGCGCCGGGAACGAGCGCAGCCTCCGAAATATTGTCACGCGGCAGCACAAATGCGCGCTGACGTTGGCTGCCAGCGCTCTGCACCGCCACGCTCATGGCCAGCGCCGCGCGGATCGGTCGCAGCTCGCCGGACAGCGACAATTTACCGGCGAATTCGTAGTCATCGAGTTGGGCAGCAGGTAGCTGAGCGCTCGCGGCGAGTATCCCGAGCGCGATCGGTAAGTCGTAGCGGGCAGATTCTTTCGGTAGGTCCGCCGACGCGAGATTGACCGTGATGTGGCCAGGCGGGAATTCGAAGCCCGAGTTGCGGATCGCTGCCCTCACCCGGTCGCGCGACTCGCGCGCCTCGGTATCGGCCAGCCCGATAATGGTGAACGTCGGAAGCCCGCTGGCCACATGGACCTCGACCGTGACCTCGAGCGCGCGCATACCCGCCAGTGCGCGACTGCGCAGAACAGCCAGTGGCATGCGAACCTCAGTCCTTGCGGCCTGTTTCCAGCTCGGCGACCCGCTTTTCCAGCACCTCGAGTTTTGCGCGGGTGCGCGCCAACACCTCCGCCTGCAACTCGAATTCTTCGCGCGTCAGCAGATCAAGTTTGGCAAAGCCTTGCTGCAGCATGGCGCGCAGGTTGGCCTCAAGATCTTTGGTGGGCGAGTGCTGCAGCACCTCGCGGATCCGATGTTGCAATTCGTCAAGAAAACTCGGGCCTTGGCTCATGACTAGTTTAGGATGCATGCACCATTTTGAAGCGGTCGCCCTGTTGCGGTGCGGTTTTAGGTGGGTAGACGTGGAATCCGGGTGCGAATGCTAAAGCAATTGGCAAAATTGGCAAGCATTTCCCGCGATCCATGTTGGCACACGTCCTGCTAGGTGGTCACAGCATGCACGGTCACCGTGACGCAGGTTTTTATTCTGATCCAAAGACAAAGGAAATCCAATGAAAAAATTAATTCTCGCCAGCGCTGTTGCTTCTGTTTTTGTGGCACAGGTTGCTCATGCGGCTGATGAAGCAGCCGCAGCACCAGAACATGTGGTTGCTTACAACGTGGGCATCGCGACCGACTATGTATTCCGTGGTATCTCGCAGTCGCGCAACAAGCCTGCGGTAAGTGCCGGCGTTGATTACAGCCACACCCCAACCGGTCTTTATCTCGGTACTTTTGCCTCGACGATTAGCTGGGTCGCTGACAGCTACGCAGACTCAGTGACCACCGCCGGTCGTGGCACCACCCCTTTCGAGTTGGATTTTTACGGCGGCATTAAGGGTGATATGGCCGCCGGCCTGAATTACGACGTCGGCGCGATCTACTACATGTACCCGAACCACAAATTGGGCTCGACGCCAAACGCGAACACGCTGGAAGTGTATGGAAAGATCGGCTTCGGCCCTGTCTACCTGAAGGGTAGCTACGCACTGGGCGACGCCATTTATGTATCCGACAAAGCGGGTAGCTACTACATCGACCTTGGTGGTGATTTCCCGATCGCAGAGGGGCTGGTCGCGAATGCGCATTACGGCATGTGGCGCTACCAAAACGGCGGAGCAGTGTCGACTGCAAGTGATTACAACTACAGCGACTGGAAACTTGGGATTACCAAGGATCTTGGTAATGGCTTGTCCGGCGCGCTCGCCGCCACCGGCACCAACGCCAATAAAGGCCTTTGGAACTTCAACAACACGGGCTACCTTGGTGGCAACAAAGTCTTTGCTGCCCTTACCAAAGCTTTCTGACCAACTGCAACGAGGATGAAATGAAGATCATCACTGCCATCATCAAGCCGTTCAAGCTCGATGAGGTGCGCGAAGCGCTCTCGACGATCGGTGTACAAGGTATCACCGTCACCGAGGTCAAGGGCTTCGGGCGCCAAAAAGGACACACCGAGCTGTATCGCGGCGCCGAGTACGTAGTCGACTTTCTGCCGAAGACAAAAATCGAGGCGGCAGTCGACGATGCGATTGTCGAGCGCGCGATTGAGGCGATCGAAAATGCTGCGCGTACCGGAAAAATTGGCGATGGCAAGATCTTCGTCTACGACCTGCAGCAAGCTGTCCGTATTCGTACGGGCGAAACCGGCAGAGAAGCACTCTAAGGGGGTATGCAAATGAAAAAGTGGTTGATTAACCTTGCGAGCGCCGGCTTGCTGCTGTTCGCGATTGGCGCAACGCCGATCGTATCCGCGGAGGACGCTGCGCCGGCTGCAGCAGCGCCGGCGGCCACCGCTCCGGCCGCTGCTGCGGCAACTGACGCAGCAGCAACAGCGGCAGATGCTGCGGAACCTGCAGCACCGGTGCCTAACAAGGGCGATACAGCATGGATGATGGTCGCCACCATCATCGTCATCATGATGTCCCTGCCGGGGTTGGCCTTATTTTACGGTGGCCTGGTGCGATCGAAAAACATGCTCTCGGTGTTGATGCAGGTAATGATGATTTTCTCGGTGATTATCGTGCTGTGGTTTATCTATGGCTACTCGCTTGCGTTCACCGAGGGCGGCGCATTCTTTGGTGGGCTGGACCGCCTGTTCATGAAGGGCATGACGCTAGACTCACCCGGCGCCACCTTCAGCAAAGGCGTGGTTATTCCGGAGATGGTGTTCGCCTGTTTCCAGGCAAGCTTCGCGGGAATTACGTGCGGTCTGATTGTCGGCTCTTTTGCTGAGCGTATAAAATTTTCAGCGGTAATGCTGTTCATAGTGCTCTGGTTCACTTTCTCGTACGCGCCGATCGCTCATATGGTGTGGTTCTGGCCTGGCCCGGACGCGATCACCGACGCCGCATCGCTTGAGAAAGCGACCGCGTCGGCGGGTTGGTTGTGGCAGAAAGGTGCGTTGGACTTCGCTGGCGGCACCGTGGTCCATATCAATGCGGCGATGGCGGGTTTGGTGGGTGCCTTCATGCTCGGCAAGCGCGTAGGTTTGGGGCGTGAGGCGATGGCGCCGCACTCTCTGACGCTGACCATGGTGGGCGCGTCGATGCTGTGGGTAGGCTGGTTTGGATTTAACGCAGGTTCTGCGCTTGAGGCTAACGGTTCGGCTGCCTTGGCATTCGCCAACACCCTGCTGGCAACAGCGGCAGCCGTCGTGTCCTGGAGTCTGGCCGAGTGGGTGCTCAAGGGTAAGCCCTCCATGCTGGGTGCCGCCTCGGGTGCTGTGGCGGGGCTGGTTGCCATCACCCCTGCAGCGGGTCTGGTGGGCCTGATGGGCGGTTTGGTGATCGGCCTTTTGGCAGGCGTTATCTGTCTGTGGGGCGTGAATGGCCTCAAGCGTCTGCTGGGTGCCGATGACTCGCTCGACGTGTTCGGTGTGCATGGTGTTGGCGGCATACTTGGCGCGTTGCTCACCGGTGTGTTCGCCGCGCCAAGCCTGGGCGGTGCTGGCATCTACGACTACGTCGCCAATGCGGTGTCGCCGGAGTATTCGATCGCGGGCCAAGTCTGGATCCAGCTGCAAGCGGTATTGACGACGATCATCTGGTCTGGCGTGGTGGCATTCATCGCCTACAAAGTGGTCGACATGATTGTTGGGTTGCGCGTCACCGAAGAGGAAGAGCGCGAAGGTCTGGATATTGCCAGCCACGGCGAATCCGCCTACCACGGCTAATCTCCCCGCAGTACGGGCTCGCATGAGCCCCTGTTAAGCGCCCTCGCAAGAGGGCGCTTTTTTATTCCGTTAAAATCTAGCCCCCGCGCACGCCGCGTCCCCCGAATTCACAAGGTTTTCCATGGTTCCCCATCTGGTTACGGCCCTCAATGGCCCGTTACTCGAACTCGAAAAAAAGATTCTTGATGCCACCCCTGCCATCGAGCGCTGGTTACGGCTCGAGTGGCAAGAGCACACGCCGCCGTTCTACTGCTCAGTCGATATGCGCAATTCCGGTTTCAAGTTGGCGCCGGTAGATACCAATTTGTATCCCGGGGGCTTCAATAACATCGCGCAAGAGATGTTGCCGCTGGCCGTGCAGGCCGCGATGGCTGCCATCGAAAAGTACTGCCCCGACGCGCGAAACCTGCTGCTGATTCCGGAGCGTCATACGCGCAATACTTTCTATCTGCAGAACGTCGCGCGCCTGATCCAGATTTTTCGGCAGACCGGCTTGAATGTCCGTCTTGGCTCGTTGTCTGAGGAAATCAAGAGCCCCACCACGCTGGACTTGCCGGATGGCGGCACACTCACGCTGGAGCCATTGGTTCGGTCGGCAAACGGCCGGCGCCTGGGTCTAAAAAACTTCGATCCCTGCACCATTTTGCTGAACAATGATTTGTCAGCTGGAATTCCGTCGATCTTGGAAGGTTTGCATGAGCAAACCTTGTTGCCGCCGCTGCATGCCGGCTGGGCCATACGACGCAAGACCAATCACTTCGCGGCCTACGACGAAATTGCCAAGAAATTCGGCAAGTTGATCGATATTGATGCGTGGATGGTGAACCCGTACTTCGCAAAATGCGGCAGTGTGAACTTTCATGAGCGCACCGGCGAAGAATGTATCGCGCAAAACGTCGACGCGGTACTGACAAAAATTCGAAAAAAGTACAAAGAGTACGGTGTCAAAGAATCACCGTTCGTCATCGTCAAAGCGGATGCCGGCACCTACGGCATGGGCATCATGACCGTGCGCGATGCGTCTGAGGTGAAAGATCTGAACCGAAAGCAGCGCAACAAGATGGCGGTGGTGAAAGAAGGCCTGGAAGTAAGCGAAGTGATCGTTCAGGAAGGCGTGCATAGCTTTGAGCACATCAATGAATCAGTCGCCGAGCCGGTGGTCTACATGATCGACCGCTACGTGATCGGTGGCTTTTATCGCGTTCACGCCGAGCGTGGCGTCGACGAAAACCTGAATTCACCTGGCGCGCACTTTGTGCCGCTGGCGTTTGCCCAGCAACATTCGCTACCCGACCTCGGCGCCAAGCCCGGCACCGCCGCGCCGAATCGCTTCTACATGTACGGCGTTGTCGCGCGTCTGGCATTACTGGCGGCATCACTCGAAATCGAACGTACCGATCCTCATCCGGAGGAATATTGATCCCTGCACTCACCGTATGAAAATCGCTTTTGCCTGTGACCCGCTGTCCGGCTTCAATCTGAAAAAGGACTCGACCTACGCCATGATGCGCGAGGCATTTAAGCGTGGTCACGAGCTATACGCATTTCAGCACGCCGATATGATTATTCATGAGGAGCGCGTATCGGCCAAGGCTTCGCGTATCGCGTTAACGGGTGACACCGGTGCTTGGTATCGTGTCGAGCAGACTGAGCAGCAATTGCTCAGCCTGTTTGATGTCGTCGTCGAGCGCACTGACCCACCATTCAATATGGAATATGTCTACGCTACGCATCTGCTGGAGCTAGCCGAGACACAGGGTGCGCGTGTGTTTAACCGCCCGAAAGCGATTCGCGATCACAACGAAAAGCTGGCCATCACCGGATTCACCCAATTCACTGCACCCACGCTAGTGACGAGCAACGCATCGCATCTGCGCGCTTTTCATGCCGAGCATCGTGACGTTATTCTCAAGCCGCTCGATGGCATGGGTGGTATGGGCGTTTTTCGGGTGTGTGATGATGCAATGAATCTGGGCGCCATCATCGAGACCTTAACCGACAACGGTCACCGTACTATCATGGCGCAGCGCTACATTCCCGAGATCATCCACGGCGACAAACGCGTGCTGTTGATTGATGGCGCGGTGGTTCCTTATGGGCTGGCGCGCGTGCCGCAAGCGGGTGAGGTGCGCGGTAATTTGGCGGCCGGCGGCACCGGCATTGCAATGCCGTTATCTGACCGCGAGCGCGAGATCGCCGAGACCTTGGCGCCCATACTGCGGGCGCGTGGCTTGACGCTGGTAGGATTGGACATCATTGGTCACTACCTCACCGAGATTAATGTGACCAGCCCGACCTGTTTTCAAGAGATCATGCAACAGACAGCGTGCGATGTCGCTGCACTGTTTGTCGACGCGCTCGAGCGTGTCAATCACTGAGTATCTGCGGCATTGCGACCAACGACAAGCGTCACTGAACAGAAAAACTACGTAACATGGTCGGGATTTTGCTACTGACTCACGCGCCATTGGGACAAGCATTTATTGCTGCTGCCGGCCATATATTTCGCGCGGCGCCGGCACAGGTTGAAGCAATCGATGTGGTTGCCGATCAAAACCCTGACGAGGTGCGCGCTTTGGCACATGCAGCGATCGCGCGTATTAATGACGGTAGTGGCGTGCTGGTGATTACCGATGTGGTAGGCGGCACGCCTGCCAATTGCACCTTGCAGTTATGCACGCCGGGTGAGGTGGAGGTGATTGCAGGTATCAGTCTGCCGATGTTGCTGCGGGCGATAACCTATCGTCATGACACACTGGACGTCGTACTCGAAATGGCACTGGCTGGCGGGCAAAACGGCGCTTGTCGTGTCGATGGCCGCGTGAAACTGGCGCCCACTTAAACTATCCAAGCACGATAACCATGATCAGCAGAGACATAGAAATTATCAACAAACTCGGACTCCACGCACGCGCGTCGGCCAAGCTGACGCAACTAGCGGCCAAGTTTCAGAGTGAAGTCTGGATGACTCGTAACCAGCGGCGCGTGAATGCCAAGTCGATCATGGGTGTGATGATGCTGGCTGCCGGCAAAGGCACCCACGTCACCATCGAGACCGAAGGCCCGGACGAGCAGGTCTGCATGGACGCGTTGGTGCAACTGATCGAGGAACGTTTCGGCGAGAGCGAATAGGTACGCAATGGCTTCATTCACGCTGCACGGCATACCAGTCTCGCGAGGTATCGCGATTGGTCGGGCGCATCTGTTGCGGCCAGCGGCGCGTGATGTCAAGCATTACCTGGTGCCTGAGGAGCGGCTTGAGGCCGAGGTCCAACGACTGAGCAGCGCTATCGAGCGTGTCAATGAAGAGCTACGCACCTTGCGTCGAGAACTCCCCGTCGATGCCCCAGCTGAACTCGCCGCCTTCATCGATGTACATGCCTTGATTTTGTCTGACCCCATTGTGTCTGAAGAACCGCTGCGCATGATTCGCAGCCGGCATTACAACGCGGAGTGGGCGCTGCTGTCGCAAATTGATGCCCTATCGGCGCAATTCGATGAGATCGAAGACGCTTATCTGCGCGAGCGAAAAAACGATATCCGGCAAGTTGGCGAGCGTGTGCTCAAAGTCTTGACCGGATCAGCGCAGTCGTTCCCGACTGCGCCTCCTGTTTCGGCCGATCAGTACGTGCCGCAAATGATTATAGTTGCGCATGACATATCGCCGGCCGACATGCTGCAGTTTCGTGACCGCACATTTGTCGGATTTGTGACTGACCTTGGCGGGCAAAACTCGCATACCGCTATCGTTGCGCGTAGCTTGGATATTCCGGCCGCAGTCGGCATGGCAAATGCGTCGCACCTGATCGATGACGATGACTGGGTCATCATTGATGGTGACGCAGGTACTGTCATCGTTGATCCTGCGCCCATCGTGTTGGAGCAGTACCGTGAGCTGCAGGCGCAGCTACTCCGTGAGCGCAAAAAGCTTGGCAAGCTGAAAAAAACGCCGGCGATCACCCGCGACGGCACCTTCATTCATCTGCTTGCCAATATCGAGCTGCCCGATGACTGCGCGAGCGCGCTTGATTCGGGTGCGGCTGGCGTAGGTTTATTCCGCTCCGAGTTTTTATTCATGGGTCATAGCGGCCAGGCCGCGCGCGCGCCCTCAGAGGATGAGCAATTCGAGTCGTATCGCAAAGCGGTGATCGCGATGAAGGGCCGGCCGGTAACGATTCGCACTCTGGACGTAGGTGCAGACAAACCATTTGATAAAGATGAGGAAACCGCGCTGAATCCAGCGCTTGGATTGCGTGCGATTCGTTATTGCTTGTCCGAGCCGCAGCTGTTTCTGACGCAACTGCGCGCTATCCTGCGCGCCTCGGCTTACGGCCCGATCAATTTGCTGATACCGATGCTGGCGCATGCGTTCGAGATTGATCAGACCTTGAGCATGATCGCCCAAGCCAAGCAGCAGCTACGCGATGGCAAGAAAAAATTTGATCAGGACATCAAGATCGGCGCAATGATCGAGATTCCGGCAGCAGCATTAACCCTGCCCTTGTTCATCAAGCGACTCGATTTTTTATCGATTGGCACCAATGATCTGATTCAGTACACGCTCGCTATCGACCGAGTGGATCATGAGGTTGCGCATCTCTACAACCCCTTGCATCCGGCCGTCTTGCAGTTATTGTCGATGACGATTTCTGCTGGCGCCAAAGCCGGCGTGCCAGTGGCAGTGTGCGGTGAAATTGCTGGAGATACCAAGTTGACCAGACTGCTGCTCGGAATGGGCCTGCGTGAATTTTCGATGCACCCGGCGCAGCTGCTGTCGGTGAAGCAGGAAATATTGAATAGCGATCTTGGCTTGCTCGAGCCAGCCGCGAAAAAAGTTCTAAAAGCTTATGAGCCAGCGGCGATTGCGGAGGCGATGGAGAAATTGAATAGCTTTTAGTTGGATAAAGTGAAGGTGTTGCCCCGACCCGCTTCCCAAGAAACAGGCAAGACGATAAGCATATTTTGAGCCCCAGCCCTCGTTAGACCTGCGGTCAACCAGGCGACTAAACTATTTGTAAACCCTGCCATCTCTGGCGCAACCGCCAACACCTTGGCGGTTGTTTGACGGGTAATGCGGCTTTCGCTATCCTTCGCCTTTTGCGCCGATTTGACCTTAGCTTGCGGGCGCGCGGGAATTTCCCGGACAAATACGGCTAAAGCGAGCTCGAGTCGATACGAGTCTAGCCCGATAGCCAGTGCTCTCGGGCTTTTTTATTGACCGTTCAAATGAAATCCATAGGACCTGTCACACCACAATCCATGCACTTTAGCGAGCCGCTGCCGCTGCAGAGCGGCGCGTCGCTGGCGGATTACACACTGGTGTACGAGACCTACGGCACATTAAACGCTGATCGCTCAAATGCAGTGCTGGTTTGTCATGCCTTGAATGCCTCGCATCATGTGGCGGGTAGCTACGAAGGCAAACCCAAGAGCGAGGGCTGGTGGAACAACATGGTCGGGCCCGGCAAGGCGCTGGATACGGATCGCTTTTTCGTTATCGGGGTCAATAATCTCGGTTCGTGCTTTGGCTCGACCGGCCCCATGCACAACAACCCGGCCACCGGAAAACCTTATGGCGCAAGTTTTCCGGTGGTGACCGTTGAGGATTGGGTGCACGCGCAAGCGCGTCTGGCAGATCGTCTCGGTATTCAAAAATTTGCGGCTGTGATGGGTGGCTCACTCGGCGGCATGCAGGCACTGGCGTGGAGCATGCTCTACCCGAGTCGTATCGCGCACAGCTTGGTGATTGCGTCTACGCCCAAGCTATCAGCGCAAAACATTGCGTTCAATGACGTCGCTCGGCAGGCGATTTTGACAGATCCGGAGTATCACGATGGCGACTTTTACGCGCACGGGGTGGTGCCCAAGCGCGGGCTACGCGTCGCGCGCATGATTGGCCATATTACCTACCTGTCGGATGACGACATGGCAGAAAAATTCGGGCGCGACTTGCGCAACGCAGACTATCAATTCGGCTATGGCGTTGATTTTGAGATTGAGTCTTATCTGCGCTACCAAGGCGAAAAATTCTCCGAGTACTTTGATGCCAATACCTACCTGCTGATAACCAAAGTACTCGATTATTTCGATCCGGCGCGTGCGCATGACGGTAACCTCGACGCCGCATTGGCCAATACCGAAGCAGAGTTTTTAGTTGTTTCATTCACCACCGACTGGCGCTTCGCACCGGAACGTAGTCGCGAGATTGTGCAGGCCTTGGTGAATAATCAGCGTCGCGTTACCTACGCCGAAATTGATGCGCCACACGGACATGATGCGTTCTTGCTGGATGATGCGCGCTACATGGGGGTAGTGCGTGCGTATTACGACAAGGTGTGGCGGCAACTCGGCCAAGGCGCGGCGACCGTGCTGGGAGAGGCCGCATGATCATGCCGTCAATCAGCGGATTGCGTGCCGATCTGGCTTTAATTGCGCACTGGGTTGCGCCGCATGCGCGGGTGCTCGATTTGGGTTGTGGTGACGGTGAGATGCTGGCGTATCTGCAGCAAAAAAAACAATGTAACGGCTACGGCGTTGAAATCGACGATGACAAAATTCCTCGCTGCGTGGAGCGCGACGTGCATGTCATTCAGCAAAATATCGAAGAAGGTCTGGCGATGTTTGCCGACGATGCCTTTGATACAGTGCTTTGCTTGTCCGCGCTGCAGATGATGAAACATGTCGAGCCAGTGCTGCGCGATATTACGCGTGTCGGTCGCGAGGCGATTGTGTCGTTTCCCAATTTTGCGTATTGGCCGCATCGCCTATCTTTAATGCTGGGCCGTATGCCGGTCTCTGAGAGCTTGCCTTTCGAATGGTATGACACCCCGAATTTGCGCTGCGCCACCATTAGCGATTTTGAAGATCTGGCCCGAGAAGTCGGGTTAGAAGTGGTGGATTTTGTCGCGCTGAGCGAGGAAGGTAATCCGGTGAGTTTTCTGCCGCACTGGCGTGGCAGTCTCGCGGTGTTCCGTCTGCGTAAGCAATGATGCCTACCGCTAAAGCACTTAAGACCTCGAATAAATCATCAAAACATCGGATGCATTATTTGCTGAGATATTCAGTGCCAAACAATTTGCCTGGATTCTCGTTGAATTGTTTCGCTGTAATTAGGCGCGCAATCAGATGAATGATTCAAGCACCGGGCCGCAAGCTGCGCCCTTGAGCGGTTGGCATCGATACGCAAATCGCAAGATGGCAATCTGCGTCATGCTGGGTTTCAGCTCCGGTCTGCCGCTGTTCTTGCTCTACAACTTGTTAGCTGCCTGGCTAAAAGCAGAGCAAGTTGATCTCAAATCAATTGGCCTGTTTGCCTTAGTGGGCTTTCCGTATACGTGGAAATTCCTTTGGTCACCACTGATGGATCGTTTCAACATCCCACTCCTCGGGCGTCGTCGTGGTTGGATGTTGGTAACGCAGCTATCGCTGCTCGCTGCTATTACGAGCTTCGGTTTTTTCTCGCCGCAGATTGAGCTGAGCGCTATTGTTGTACTCGCGGGCGTGGTTGCGTTCTTGTCGGCCAGCCAGGATATTGTGGTGGATGCTTACCGCCGCGAGCTACTCACCGGACATGAGCAAGGCTCGGGTACGGCGCTGTTTGTCAATGCCTACAAACTCTCCACGCTAATACCCGGATCGTTATCGCTGATTTTGTCTGACTTCATGAGCTGGCAAATGGTGTTTGGCATCACCGCCTTGTTCATGCTGCCTGGTGTTCTGACGACATTGCTTATCAGTGAGCCTGCAATTTACGGTACGCCGCCGCGTACCCTGCGCGAGGCGGTGGTTGAGCCATTCCGTGAATTCATCCAGCGCAGCGGTTGGTCGCACGCGCTGCTGATTCTGGCGTTTATTTTTCTGTACAAGCTCGGTGACTCAATGGCGACGGCGTTGGCCACACCGTTTTATATGGAGCTTGGTTATACCCGCACCCAAATCGGCTTGGTAGCCAAGAATGCAGGTCTTTGGGCCAGCTTGGCGGGCGGCATTCTCGGTGCTATATGGCTGGAAAAGACGGGCGTTAATCGAGGGCTCTGGATTTTTGGCGTACTGCAATCAGTGGCGATTCTCGGCTTTGCGTTACTGGCGCAAGTAGGATTAGGCTCCGGGGCGGTCGCTGACCCTATTGCGCTTGCAGCCGAACCCAGCACTGTATTGCTTGGCATCGTGATTGGCTTGGAGGCATTTGCGGTCGGGCTCGGTACAGCCGCATTTACCGGTTACATCGCCACCACCACCGACCAGCGCTACACCGCCACGCAGTTTGCGCTATTCACCAGCTTGGCTGCGGTGCCGCGCACCTTCTTTAATGCACTCACCGGCTTCATGGTGGCGCAGACCGGTTGGTTTGTTTTTTTTCTGGTCTGCTTCGCCTTGGCAATACCGGGCATGCTACTACTGCCAAAGATAGCGCCGTGGACTGAAAGGTTGCGCGAAACATAAACCGCTGACATCCTCAATATCCATTGAAGGCGCTTTTTCAAGTTCGCGGATAAAGCAACACTGACATTGCTACTAGCGAGTTGAACTATGACGACCAGTCATACTCAATGACCAGTGGTGCGTGATCCGAAAAACGCTCTTCTTTATACACAGCCGCCGCCGTCGAACTTGATGCGATCTTTGGCGTCGCCACGTGATAGTCGATACGCCATCCGACATTATTCGCCCAAGCCTGACCGCGATTACTCCACCATGTATAGGCCTCGCCGGTGCTGTCTGGGTGAAGGTGTCTATACACATCGCACCAGCCCAGCTCATCAAACAGCTTGCTCATCCATGCGCGCTCTTCCGGCAAAAAGCCGGAGTTTTTTTGATTGCTCCTCCAATTTTTTAAATCAATTTCTTTATGCGCGATATTCCAGTCACCGCAGATCACGATTTCGCGTCCGGTCTTTTGCAAGTTTTCCAAATGCGGCAGGAATACATCCATGAAGCGAAACTTCGCCTGCTGCCGCTCATCACTCGACGAGCCAGAGGGGCTGTACAGAGAAATGACCGTTAGCGCATCGAAGTCGCACTGCACATATCGCCCCTCGGCGTCGAACTCGTCGTGACCAAAGCCGATGGTCACCGCGCTCGGTTTGATGCGGCTATACACGCCCGTGCCCGAATAGCCTTTTTTCTCTGCATAATGGAAATGACCATGAAATCCGTGCGGCGCCAAAAATTCAGGCGTCATATCGGCTTGCTGCGCTTTCAACTCTTGTACGCAGACAAAGTTTGCATTTTGCTTGGCCATCCAATCAAAAAAGTTTTTCTTGGCGGCTGAGCGTATACCGTTGAGGTTGGCGGAGATAATTTTCATTCTTTGTATGTATGTGCAGTGCTTATTTGTAAAAAGATTTTTGTCAGACCGCTGTGGTTCAGATATCTTTTCATAACATGGCTTTCGTTCGGATAGCTTTATATCGCCTAGCTTTGTATCGCCTAGCTTTATATCAAATACTTAACTTCGCGCAGTGGTAACAGCAGGCAAAGAATCGCATCGCGCTACAATGACCCACTGGATTCAACCGCTGTCTTTACTCAGGATTATTCATTCAGCTTCATTCATCGAGTGTCATTATGAGCCAGCTTCGTCAGCAGTTTATCGAGTTTTCCGTCAGCGCCGGTGTGCTTCGCTTTGGCGAGTTTGTGACCAAGGCGGGACGTCACTCACCCTATTTCTTTAACGCGGGCCTGTTCAATGATGGTGCGCGCCTGGGCAAGCTGGCTGAGTTCTATGCGCAGACGCTCATTGATTCGGGTGCAGGTTTCGATATGCTGTTTGGCCCGGCCTACAAGGGCATCACCCTGGCATCCGCCACCGCTGTGGCGCTGGCGGCCAAAGGACACAACGTGCCGTTCGCTTACAACCGCAAAGAAGCGAAAGACCATGGTGAAGGCGGCGCGATTGTGGGCGCCAAGCTTGAAGGTCGCGTGGTGATTATCGATGACGTGATCTCTGCAGGCACCTCGGTACGCGAGTCGGTGCAGCTGATCCGCGATCAGGGCGCGACGCCGTGCGCCGTGCTGATCGCGCTCGATCGCATGGAGAAAAGCGGCGCCGAGGGCGCGCTGTCGCAGCTGTCCGCAGTTCAGGAAGTCGAGCAAAGCTACGGCATGCCGGTCATCCCGATCGCGAATTTGAATGATTTATTTACCTATCTGTCAGGCCCCGGCGCAAGCGCAGAACTTGCGCAGTTCAAGCCGGCAGTGGCGGCTTATCGTGAGCGCTACGGCGTTGAGGGATGACTGATCGTGGTAGCGACCGTGTCAGACGCGCCCACTTTGGCTAAATGGCCGGCCGCAGCGAATTATGCATGCCAGATAATCGACCAAAGCCTTGGTTTTCGCGCTGCCTCATAGACTATTCATTCCGTTCTGTGGTCGATGCGTGATTCCGATAAAACCGGTCAAGCGCGCTGAGCTTGATCGACGTATTCGGCATTTCAAAGACATTGCCATCGCGGAGCGAATCCGCAGCTTCGCTAAGTACCTGTTCATGGGAGCGCCCGACAACGCTATAGTCCTCCGGCTGCAATGAAGAGGAAATCATGTATTGCATGGACGACAGGGGTTTGCACGATAAGCTGTTTTTCCCCGGGAAAAATTTTTGCGCGACTGCCCCGCTAAATCCGCGCAGAACCATCGACAAACCTTTGTGAGTTTTTTCAATGGTGCTGGTGGGATTTCTGAACATACCTTTGCTATGCATGTAATCGCCATCAGGGAAATCCACGCCGACGCAAATCAATAGATTATTGTACAGATCGTTATATTGCTAAAGGGTCAGGGGATCGGAAATAGCCAGTATGTCGTTCCCACCAGGTATTTGGAA
>Ga0163212_1000408_pt1 | contig 18792 bp, 17 predicted proteins | sample Malawi_45m_30L_FD_113532 | JGI IMG/M metagenome (GOLD analysis project Ga0163212, IMG submission 113532) | Freshwater microbial communities from Lake Malawi, Central Region, Malawi to study Microbial Dark Matter (Phase II) - Malawi_45m_30L | ecosystem: Environmental > Aquatic > Freshwater > Lake...
AAGAAAACATCGACGCCCTCGGGCAGCAGGGTACCGATACGCTCTTCCACCTTCTCATCGCGATAGTTGATGGCTGCGCGATAGCCGAGCCGGCTTGTGAGCAGTTCGCATTTGACGGCGCTGCCCGCGACGCCGATGGGCTCGGCGCCCAAATTCCGGGCGATTTGCCCGACGTTCGAGCCGACTCCGCCCGCGGCACCTGACACCAGCACCCGATCACCCGCTTTGACGGCACCGATATCGACGAGACCCAGATAGGACGTGAAGCCGGTAAGACCCAGCACGCCGAGCGCGGTCGACACCGGCACCAGCCTTTGCTTAACCTTGTACATCAAAAAATAAGATGAGCCGTCCGCGATGGCGTATCGCTGCCAACCCATTTTACCGTGGACGATTTCGCCCACGGGCCAGGCCGGATTGCGCGATTCGACGATATGGCCCACGCCGCGCCCATGCATCACATCACCGAGTTCGAGCGGACGCTCAAATTTTTCGGTGTTTAGCATGTAGCCGCGCATCACGGCGGCCACACCGAGATACATCACCTCGATAAGAAACTCGCCGTCGGCGAGTGCTCGCAAGGGCGATTCGATCAGTCGAAAGTCGCTCGCACGCACGGCGCCCGCGGGGCGCGCAGCGAGCACCCATTGCAGATTGCGGCTCAAAGCTCTCGATTCCGGGTCTCGGGTACGAGCCAGAGCGCGAGTACAAACGCGCTCGCCATCACCGTGACCGGGTACCAAAGACCCGCGAGCACATCACCCGAGCGCGCAACCAGCCACGCGGCCGTGAGCGGCATGAACCCGCCGAACCAGGCGCTCGTGAGGTGATAGGGTACCGAGAGCGCGGTATAGCGGATGCGGGTGGGGAAAATCTCGGCGAGCCAGCCCGCACCCGGGCCGCAAGTCAGACCTGCACCCACAATCATAAAAAAAATCAGCCCAATGAGCTTGAGGTGTGTGTTGTCAAGGTCGCCCACAGACTCGATCGGTACGACAGCGGAGCGTTGCGGATATCCGGCTGCAGTGAGCGCGCTTTGCAGGGCATCGCGATCAAAACCCGTGAGCCGCGAGTCTGCGACCGTGATCGTGAGCGGCTCGCCGTCTAGCGCGGGCTCGTTACGGTAGGAGATCCCCCGCTTGGCCAAAAAATCACGCGCTTTGGTTGCCTCGTCGAGTTCGGCGGCACTCGCGAACGGGTCGAAGGCCGTCGGCGCCGCATACACCGCGACGGGGGCGGCACGCTGGGCGGCGGCGAGCGAGGGATTGCCCACGGCCAGCAAGCCACTATAGGCAGGCATAATACTCACTGCCGAGAGCAGCATACCCACCAGCATGACGGGGCGTCGGCCGATGCGGTCGGCGAGTGCGCCAGAACCTACGAATATCACCATGCCGATCAGGAGTGCCGCGACGATCAGGGTCGATGCAGTCGCGCTGTCGATGAGCAGCGCGGTCTGCAGAAAGACCAAAGAATAGAACTGTGCCGTATACCAGCTTAGCGCCATCGCGGCTGCGACCACGAGCGCTGCCGCCACGGGCCGTCGATGTTCTGCGGCGAACAAGGTTTCGCGCACGGGCGCCTTGGCGAGCCCGCCATCCCGTTTGAGTTGTACGAAAAGTGGCGACTCCGCCAGTTGCATACGTATGTACACCGAGAGGCCGAGCAGCAGCACCGAAACCAGGAACGGGATGCGCCAGCCCCATGCACGAAACGCTTCTTCGCCCACCGCATAACGGCAGCCGATGATCACGAGCAGCGAGAGCACAAGTCCGAGTGTGCCGGTGGTTTGGATCCAGCTCGTGAAAAATCCGCGGCGTTTGCGGTCGCTGTGCTCGGCGATGTAGATCGCCGCGCCACCGAATTCGCCGCCGAGCGCGAGTCCCTGGATCAGTCGCAGCGTGACGAGCAAGGCGGGCGCCCACCAACCGATGACCTCAAAGGTGGGAATGAGGCCAACCAACGCCGTGGCGAGCCCCATCAGCACGATGGTAAGCAGAAAGGTCTGCTTGCGCCCGACGCGATCGCCTAGCCGACCGAAGACGAGGGCGCCGATCGGACGGACCGCAAATCCGGCGCCGAAGGCGGCGAGGCTAGCGAGCAGGGCCGCCGTTTCGTTCCCCGGCGGAAAAAACAGTGCGCCGAAAAACGTCACCAAGCTGCCGTAGAGGAAGAAGTCGTAGTACTCGAACACCGTGCCCATAGAGGCTGCGACGACGACTCGGGTCATCGGTGTCGGTTTGGAAGGATCGATGCTCATGTTCACACTGGGGAAGCCTGTGTGGATTTTAGGCGCAAATGGACCTGTCGCCGCTACACTCGGCGGCACGATGAGCAACGCCTCTGCGCCGATCCGTCGCGGCTATTTCGACGGTCCTACGGGTCAGGTTCACTATCGCCGATGTCACACTGAGGGTGGCAAGCCGCTGCTGCTGATGCACCAGTCGCCGTTATCGTCGACGCAATTCGAGGCCGTGATGCCCGCACTCGCGGCCGCAGGTTTCGATGTGCTCGCCACCGACATGCCGGGCTTCGGCATGTCTGACGTGGCCGCCGAGAGCGCAACCCTCGAGGATTTCGCTAGCATCATTTCTGCTGGGCTCGCGGCAATGGGCTGGCGCAGCGCCTCGATCGTCGGCCATCACACCGGTGCGGTGCTCGCCGCAGTGTTTGCTGCAGTGCACCCTGCAGCGGTCAAAAAGCTCGTGCTCAATGGTTTTCCGCTGCTTAGCAAGACCGAGCGCGATCATTTTGGCACCTTTTATTTTGGACCCAAGGAACCGAAGGCCGATGGCACGCATCTGCTCACCGCGTGGCAGAACCGACTGCGCTCGACGCCCGGTTGGACCGATATCCACCTGATGCATCGCTACACCGTCGAGGCGCTGCATCGCAGCGACTCCAATTGGAAAGCGTTTCCACTCGTGATTTCGGCTAATCTTGAAGCGGTGCTGCGCAAGATCCTGGTGCCCACGCTCATGTTTACTAACAGCGGCGAAGATCTCTACGAGTCGACGCGCCGAGCGCATGCGCTACGCGCCGATTTCTTTGCCTATGCCGAGCTCGAAGGCGGCTCGCACGACATCGTCGATGAGCAGCCGCAGAACTGGGTAAAGGTGGTCTCGGATTATCTACGATAGCGCGTTTGTGGGCTCGCCATTGCGGGCTCGTGATCGCGGGTACCCGATCAGCCCTTGCGCAATCCCCGCCGCCCCTCTTCGAGCGTATAGCGCGCGAGTGAGCGCGCGACGGCCTGCGTCTCGCGCACCGAGTCATAGCCCACAAGATCGGCCTCGAGTCGATCCGGTGTCACCGTCAGGTGCAGATAGCCACGATGACTGCCGTCAGCAAAGAAAACATCGGTTGAGTCGCTGCGATTATAGGCGTCGATGACCTTCTGTGGCGGCGGTCCCGAACTGATGGAGGTGGTTACGAGTTCGCTACCGACAATGGGCGATGCGGCGTCATTAGGCAGCACGCGCTGATCGGCAGCGATGAAAGCGTGGATATCGCCGCCGAGGAGCACCGGGTTGGCACAGCCGCTATTCGCGACCGATTGCAGTAAACTTTGGCGCGCAGCCGGATATCCTGCCCAGCTGTCATTCCAGTGTTGTTGGCGGGGACCCGGGTCCTCATCGATCAGCGTCATGACAACGCTTTGAGCGATCAGATTCCAGCGCGCCTTCGAGCTACGCAACTGCGTGTCGACCCAACTCTCTTGCGTGGCACCCAGCATGGTACGTGACTTGTCGTACCAGCTCGGGCAGCCGTCGACGAATACGCGCGAGCCGCCGCGGCGCGGCGGTGTGGGACAGGCCTGCGGCGAGCGATATTGCCGCTCATCGAGCATGTGCACGGTGAGCAGATCACCGAGCGAACGCGACATGTACAACTGCATGTCCGGCCCCCGTGGCAGCGCCGACCGCGGCAGCGGCATATGCTCCCAATAGGCACGATAAGCCGCTGCGCGACGCGCCAAAAATCTCGCCTGCTCGCGAGGATTTTCGGCTTGTCGACCGGCGTAGTCGTTGTCGACTTCGTGGTCGTCATGCATGATGAGCCAGGGACACGCGGCATGCGCAGCGCGCAACAGTGGATCGGTGCGATACCAAGCGTAGCGACGTCGGTAATCGGCGAGCGTGTGGCACTCGCCGCGATCGTGCTGACGAACCCTATTGGCCGAGTTGCCTTCGTAGATGTAATCGCCGAGATGAAGGATGAGATCGGTGCCGCGCTCAAGCATGTGCTGGTAGGCATGGTAATACCCCTGCTCGTAGTGCTGGCAGCTTGCCACGCCGATGCGCAGCCGTGCGATGTTTTGACCGAGCGCCGCGGCGGTCCAGGTCCGACCGATCGGACTCGTGAAATCGCCAGCGTGAAAGCGATAAAAGAATTCGCGACCTGCGGGCAACCCGCGCACTTCAAGATGTACGGTGTGCGCATAGTGGGCTTCTGATCGGGTCTTACCTGCTTGAATCAGGCGTGCGAACGCCGGGTCGTCGGCGATTTCGTAAATCACTTCGAGATCGTCACGTCCCGAGCCACTGTCGGGGGCAATCGGGTCAGGCGCGAGGCGGGTCCACAGCACCATGCCATCGCTTTGCGGATATCCCGAAGCGATACCGAGAATGAAGGGATCGCGCTTGAAGCGTGGCGCACGCGCGGACTTTTGATTAGCAGCCTCGGCGAGGTTGCCAAGACCTGCACTGCCGAGGCCGACGCCTGCCCAGGTCGCAGCCAAGAGGGTAGAGGAGATGAATTCGCGGCGATTTGACATGCCTTTTAAGTGTAGCCGCTCAGCGATCGACGTAGGCACCGCGGGCTATGATAGTTTTCGGCTATGGCCACCGATCCCATGTTACCGAGAGACGATGGTCGACCCATTGTGTGTGGACCACTCGCGGCGATCACGGTCGCGGGCGCTGACCCGCAGGCGATTCGTCGTTTTTATCAGGGCGCGCTGGGGCTCACGCCGAGGCGCTCGCTGATCGAAGGTACCGCTGCCACCGCGCTGCGCACGCACTGGGGTGTGGGCGGCATTGGGCAGCTCGAGACGCTCGTCTTCAAAAGGCCCGAAGTGCCCGAGGCGCTGTGTCTGCGGGTCGTCATCGTGCCCGCCGATCGGCCTGCTGCGCGGCCTGGTCTCGACAGTCGCTACGACGGTGCGCTCGGTTTCGGTTTTCCGGTGCGCGATCTGTACCGCCGGCACGCGATCATCGAGGCTCTTGGCTTCACGGCGACAGCGGGTGTGACCGTCATGGCATTTCCGCGCGCGGATGGCACGACCTACAACATCGGCGAGACCCATTGGGTCGCCCCCGACGAGGTGATGGTGCTCGGTGTCGATCGCGCGCATTTGCAGTCTGTGGGCGCGATCGATCCGGCGCTCGATATCGGCGGCCCGAGTTATTCAAGCGCGCTGGTGGCCGATGTGGTCGCCTCGGGCGAATTCTTTGACAAGGTTCTGGGTCTTGAGCTGCGACGCGAGTTCACCTTCGAGAGTGAAGGGCCCGGCGGTGGCATGCGCCTGCCGCAGGGTACCCGCGTGCATTTTCAGCAGTGGTTCTCACCTGGCTCGCGCACCGGCTATCTCGTGATCATGCAGCTTAAAGAAAATGCGCTGCGCCCGCCACAGGGGCTCGGGTTACATAACCGTGGCATCGGGCTCTGGTCCTTCCCGACGGCCGATCTTGCGCTCGTCCGTGAGCGGGCGCTGCGGAAAGGTACGCCGGTGCTACGCGAGATGGTGTCCGTGGCGTCACCCGGACTCGGCGCCGTCAGTTCCATGATTCTCGCTACGCCCGATGGTTTTCCTCTCGAGGTCTACCAGCCTATATGATACGCAGCCTCTTTTTATTGGTACTCACCGTATTGGCGCTCGGCGGCTGCACCACGGCCGATATCCTCGATTGCCGTGCCGCCAATGGACTAACTCCGGACTGTCGCTTCGAAAATCCCGAAGACTTTGCCGTCAGTCCCACAGGTGCGGCACTCATCATCAGTGAAATGGGGCGCGGTGGGCTTACGTCCAGGCAGGGGCGATTGGTGGCCTATTACCCTGACGCTGCAGGCGCCGGGCGTGGTGAGCCACGAATTCTTTGGCCACGCAGCTCTGGGGACGATCCTGTGGCTGCTGCGCCTGCGGCGGCTAATGCGCGCGCCGTTCCGCGGCGGTGTCCAGATTGATGTAGATGGAAACAACCATATTTTTCCTCTCTTGAACGATCAACGCTCCCGATGGTTGTGGTTCACGAAAGTAGAATAGTCCCGAGTGCGCTACTCGGACAATCCTCACCATCGCGCTAACTGATTGTTTTCTTTGGGCGGGAGATGGTCGGGATGAGAGGATTTGAACCTCCGACTCCTACGTCCCGAACGTAGTGCTCTACCAGGCTGAGCTACATCCCGATTTGTGCGGCCACGGTGGCGTCCGGGCTCAGGTACTGCGTTCGACCGCGAACCGGGCGAGGGCGGCAAGGCCTTGTTTATGCGGCGACTCGGGCAGCGCGTGGAGCGCTGTAAGCGCCCGATCTGCCTCATCCTGAGCGTGTGTTCGAGTGTATTCAAGTGCCCCTGTTGATTCAATCTCGGTCACGATGCGTTCAAGGTGCTCGAGACCACCATTTTCGATGGCTTTACGGATCATAGCGCGGGTGTCGGCATCTGCGCTTTTTCGCAGCGCCTGAATCAGCGGCAGGGTGGGTTTGCCCTCGGCAAGATCATCACCCAGATTTTTGCCGCGCTCAGCCGGGTTCGACTGGTAATCGAGCACATCGTCGATCAGCTGATATGCGGTGCCGAGGTGGCGTCCATAGTCGGCGAGTGCACGCTGCTGACTCGGGCTTGCACCGGCGATGACCGCGGCGACCTCGGCGCCCGATTCAAAGAGCTTCGCGGTTTTGCGATAAATGACTTCCAGATAGCGTTGCTGTGTGGTGTCGGGGTCGCCCGAGTTCATTAGTTGCAGCACTTCGCCTTCGGCGATGACATTTGTCGCTTCAGCCATGATTTCCATGACCCGCTGCGAGCCGATCGCGGCCATCATCTGAAAGGCCCGCGAATAAACGAAATCGCCGACCAGCACGCTTGCCTGATTGCCATATACCGAATTGGCGGTCGGGCGGCCGCGGCGCCGGGAGGAGCCGTCGACCACGTCATCGTGTAACAGTGTGGCGGTATGGATGAATTCTATGAAGGCTGCGGCGTCGATATGACTCGAGCCGCGATAGCTGCAGGCCCGGGCGGCCAGCAATACAATGAGCGGCCGCAGGCGCTTACCGCCGCCGGAGATAATGTGTTCGGCCACCTGGTCAACGAGGGCTACCGAGCTTTTCATGCTGGCGCGGATGACGGCGTCGACCGCCACCAGATCCTGACGCACCAGGTCCTTGACCGTGGCCAGAGTGTTCATGGGGCCGCCATGGTAGCGGAACAACCCGGAGGGTGGGGCGATTTGCCGCCGATAACGGGCCAGTAACCCATCGACCGGACGGGGACTTCGGGGCCTGCCAGCGGGTTTGACCGACAGGGGGTCGGACAGTAAACTGTTGGGCTGGGTTTTTTTGAGGTTCCCACATGTACGCGGTCATTGCCACGGGCGGCAAACAATATCGGGTCGAAGCGGGCAGCGTACTGCGCGTGGAAAAGCTCGCGGCAGAGCCGGGTGCAGAGGTCAAGTTCGGCGATGTGCTGCTGGTGGGCTCTGGCGAATCCGTCAAGGTCGGCTCGCCGCTGCTCGCGGGGGCGTCGGTTTCGGCGACCGTGCAGCGCCATGGCCAGGGCGGTAAGGTGAGCATCGTCAAGTTCCGCCGCCGCAAGCACTACCTGCGCATGAAGAATCACCGGCAGCAGTTCACTGAAATCAAGGTCACCGGCATTCAGGGCGGTTGATCCCTCGGAGTACGACACATGGCACATAAAAAAGCAGGCGGCAGCACCAAGAACGGCCGCGAGTCACACAGCAAGCGTCTCGGCGTCAAAGCGTTTGGCGGCGAGCAGGTCGCGGCGGGCAACATCATCATCCGTCAGCGCGGCACGCGGTATCACCCGGGCAATAACGTCGGCATCGGCACCGACCACACGCTGTTCGCCCTGTCGAACGGCAAGGTGCAATTCAAGCGCCGTGGCGCCGAACAGCGGATGTTCGTGAGCGTGGTTGCCGACTGACGGCGACCGCGGTCTACGCATTCCAAACCCCGGCCGCGTGCCGGGGTTTTTGTTTTCGGGCCACGCGGAGACGGTAGAGCGGGATCGAGGAGTAGCAATGAAGTTCGTCGATGAGGCAAAACTTCGCGTGCAGGCGGGGAACGGCGGCCGCGGCTGCATGAGCTTCCGTCGCGAGAAGTTCGTGCCCTTCGGCGGCCCCGATGGTGGCGATGGCGGCCATGGCGGCAGCGTTTGGTTGCGCGCGGCTGCAGGTATCAACACGCTCTCTGATTTTCGTGTCGAGCGCACGTATAAGGCGCAGTCGGGAGAGGCGGGCAGCGGCAACGATTGCACCGGCTGCGGTGGTGATGATCTTTACGTCGCCGTGCCGACGGGTACGGTGGTGCGCGACTCCGAAACTAGCGAGCAGCTTGGCGATCTCGTGTGCCAGGGCGATGTGCTGCTCGTGGCGCGCGGCGGCAAAGGTGGTTGGGGCAACGCCAAATTCAAAACCAGTACCAACCGAGCGCCGCGCACTTTTGGTCCGGGCCTGCTGGGCGAGAGGCGTTCACTCGAGCTAGAGCTCAAGGTCATCGCGGATGTCGGTTTGCTGGGTTTACCGAATGCCGGCAAATCCACGCTCATTCGTGCGGTGTCGTCGGCGCGACCGAAAGTCGCCGATTATCCCTTCACTACGCTACACCCGAATCTCGGTGTCGTGTATTGCGGCGAGCATCGCAGCTTCGTGATGGCCGATATCCCGGGGCTCATTGAGGGTGCTGCCGAGGGCGCCGGTCTTGGCATCCGGTTTTTGAGGCATTTGCAGCGCACGCGAGTGCTGTTGCATCTGATCGATATGGCGCCGCTCGATCCACAGGCGGATCCCGTGAAAGATGCTCGCGCGATCGTCGGCGAGCTCAAAAAATTCTCCAAAGATCTCGCCATCAAGCCGCGCTGGCTGGTGATCAACAAAAGCGATCTGCTGCTGCCCGCCGAGGCCAAGAAAAAAGCCAAGGTGATCGTGCGATCGCTGCGCCATAGGGGACCATGGTTCTTAATCTCGGGCGCGACCGGTGCCGGAACGCATGAGCTCACCGAGGCCGTGATGAGCTTTCTCGAGGGGAAGAGTGCGGGAGCGTAACGCCAAGGTTCGCAGGCGACTCGCAGCCGGCAAATTGCGGCTGCGCATCTGCGATCTGCGTAACCTTGGGCCGCAGGCCGAGCGCACGCTGGCCGGTGTCGGTATTCGCAGTGTCGAAGATTTGCGGCGCATCGGCGCCCTCGAGGCGTATCTCGCGGTGCGGCGTAGCGGTCAGACGCGCTCGTTCAATCTGCTGTGGGCACTCCTCGGGGCCCTCGAGCCCTGGCCCGAGGGTCGAAACTGGCGCGAGATTGCCGCCAGCGAGGCACGCCTGCCATTGATGCTGCAGGTCGCGGGGAGCGAGGAGGGTAGCCGGGAGGAGCCCATGTGGGCGCCGGGCCTACCCTTCGAGGCAAAAAAAAACACGCGCTGAAGAAGCTAGGCGGGGTTACTCTTAAACGAGTTTATTTGCCGGCGAGCTTTTTCAGCTTGGCGGCCAGGCGCGATTTGTGACGAGCAGCCTTGTTCTTGTGCACGAGACCTTTGTTGACCATGGCGTCGACCGTGGAGGTGGCTTTGCGGTAAGCCGCCGGAGCGTTTTTGTCACCCTTGGCAATGGCCTCGCCCGCATCGCGAATGGCGGAGCGAGAGCGCGAACGCAGGGCGACATTGCGCGCGCGATGCTTGATGGCTTGGCGGGCGGCTTTTTCGGCGGACTTGGTATTGGCCACGTAGGGTGCTCGGATCGGTAAAACGGCGTGTATCTTCGTGTCGGGACGGGGGGTTGTCAACGCCGATTCGGGGCGGCTCCGGTATAGTTCGCTCGGCTTCTATGAGTCGCGCGATCTTCAAGAGCACATCGGTGGTGGGCCTCACCACGCTGTTGTCCCGGGTCACTGGTCTGCTGCGCGACATGGTCTATTCGCAGGCCTTCGGTGCCGGCACCCTAATGGACGCCTTTTTGGTGGCCTTCAAGATCCCGAACTTCCTGCGCCGGCTGTTCGCCGAGGGCGCGTTCTCGCAGTCGTTTGTGCCCGTGATCAGCGAGTACAAGGCCCGGCATGGCCAGGCCGAAGTGCGCCAGCTCGTCGGTGGGGTGGTCGGCACGTTCGGCGTGGTGCTATTCGTGGTCACGCTCATCGGGGTGGTCGCAGCGCCGATCATCATCTTGGTGTTTGCGCCCGGCTTTACGCAGGAGGCAGGTAAGTACGAACTTGCCGTCGACATGCTGCGCTGGACCTTCCCGTATCTCTTCTTCATTTCTTTGACTGCGCTCCTCAGTGGTGTGCTCAATACTTACGGTCGCTTCGCCGTGCCAGCCTTAACACAGGTAGTCATGAACCTCGTGATGATTTTGTTCGCGGTCGGTATCGCGACGCGCGCGGACAACCCGGGCATCGTGCTGGCGATCGGCGTGTTCGTTGCGGGCGTTTTGCAGGTGTTCATCCAATTACCGGCGGTGGCCAAGCTCGGCCTGCTGTCGCGACCGCGCTGGCAGCCCGCCGCCGAAGGCGTGCGCCGCATCGGTAAACTGATGGTGCCGGGCATCATCGGCTCCTCGATGGCGCAGATCAGTTTGATGCTCGATACTTTAATTGCCTCGTTTCTGGTGACCGGCAGTATTGCCTGGCTGTATTACGCAGATCGACTGATGGAGTTCGCGCTCGGCGTGTTCAGCATCGCGCTCGCCACGGTGATTTTGCCGAGGCTTTCCTCGCAATACTCCGCCGGCGATACCGAGCGCTTTTCGGCCACGCTCGATTGGTCGCTGCGACTTGTGGTCGTGGTGGTCGTTCCGGCAGCCGTCGGTTTATTGGTATTGGCTGGGCCCATCACCGCTACTATCTTTGGTTATGGTGAGTTTTCGACGCGCGACGTGCAGATGACGCAGTACGGTTTGATGGCCTATTCCTGGGGTTTGATCGGTTTCAGTCTCGTCAAAGTATTAGCTCCGGGATACTTCGCGCGCCAAAACACCAAAACTCCGGTTCGGGTCGGCTTGATTGCGCTCGCGGTTAACATGGGGCTGAACGTGGGCGTCGTGCTGCCCGCGCACTACGCGGGTTTTGCCACGCCGTTCGTGCTACTGGCGACCTCGACCTGCGTCTCGGCTGCGGTGAACAGTTTTTTATTGTGGCGGGGTCTGCGGCGCGATGGCGTGTACCGTGCTGCGGCTGGCTGGCAAGCGTTGCTGCTACGTGTGCTGGTGGCCAATCTCGCGATGGCGCTAGTGCTTATCTGGGCGGCGCCAGCCTTCGAGAGCTGGGTCGCGGCCTCGCCGGCGGTCCGCGCGGTGCGCCTTGCCGGCTGCATCGGAGTCGGAGCGCTCGTCTACGCGACCGTACTCTGGCTAATCGGCCTGCGATGCAAGGATCTACGATGAAGTTGCTGCTGGGGACCAAACGGATACCTGCGGCACTGCGCGGTGGCGTGCTCACGATCGGCAGTTTCGATGGACTGCACTTAGGGCATCGCGAACTCATCGAACGCACGCGAGCCCGCGCGCAGGCCAGTAGTCGGCCGGCGCTAATGCTCAGCTTCGAACCCACGCCGCGCGAATTTTTGAACCCGGACTCGCCCCCTGCGCGGCTGACGAATTTTCGCGAGCGCTGGCGCCTGCTCGAGGGCAGTGGGTTCGATGCGCTCATCGTGCTGCGCTTCAACGCGGCACTGCGCACGCTTTCAGGCGGCGAATTCCTACGCCTTATGGTCGAAGACCTTGGGGTTACAGGCATCGTGGTGGGTCACGACTTTCGCTTCGGGCGGCATGGCGAGGCGAGCGCTGCTTTTTTGCAGGCCGCCGGACCGAGTCACGGTTTCGTGGTCGAGGTGCTCGATCCGGTGCGGGTCGGCGAGGATCGGGTCAGCAGCTCGCTGGTGCGTGAGGCGCTCGAGGCGTTTGATCTCGCGCGCGCCGGGCGTTTGCTCGGCAGGCCTTACTCGATGCGCGGTCGGGTGGTGCGCGGGCAGCAACTTGGCCGCACACTCGGCTTCCCGACGGCTAACATTCGTCTGCGGCGACGACGCATCCCTTTCAAGGGTATCTTTGCCGTGTGGATCTACGGCATTGCCGCGACGCCAATGGGTGGAGTGGCAAGTTTAGGCACTCGCCCCACGGTGGGAGGCATTGAACCTTTGCTCGAAACCGCGGTGTTCGATTTCACCGGTGACCTTTATGGTCGTGAACTCGAGGTCGAATTCGTCGCGTACCTGCGCAGCGAGGTGCGCTTCGAAAGCGTCGAGTTGATGGTGGCGCAGATGCAGGTGGATGCGCGAGAGGCGCGCAAACTGACGAATAAGACGTGACCGACTACAAGCAGACAGTCAATTTGCCGCAGACTGAATTCCCCATGAAGGCGGATCTTGCGGCGCGAGAGCCGGGCTTCGTGGAGCGCTGGCAAAAGGACGACACCTACGGACGGCTGCGCGAGATTGCGCGCGGCCGGCCGCGTTTCGTGTTGCACGATGGACCGCCGTACGCCAACGGCGGCATTCACATTGGTCACGCTCTTAATAAAATACTCAAAGATATTATCGTCAAGTCGCGCACCCTCGACGGCTACGATGCGCCTTACATCCCGGGCTGGGACTGTCACGGCCTGCCGATCGAACTCGCAGTCGAAAAAAAGTACGGACGCCCAGGCCAAAAGCTCGATGTAAGCGCTTTTCGCGCGGCTTGTCGCGCCTTCGCAGCCGAACAGATCGATCTGCAGCGCGTTGATTTCAAGCGACTCGGGGTGCTCGGGGATTGGAATCGGCCGTATCGCACCATGGATTTCAGTTTCGAGGCCGAACAGATGCGGGCCTTCGGACGCATCGTGCGTAATGGTCATCTCTACAAAGGCGCGAAGCCGGTGCATTGGTGTCTCGACTGCTGCTCGGCTTTGGCTGAGGCCGAGGTCGAGTATGAAGACAAGATCTCGCCAGCCATCGATATCGCCTTCGCCTTCAGAGACTTGACGGCTTTCGCCGAATGCACGGGCGTGTCGTCGGCGGTGCTCGGTGCCGATAGTGTATCGATCGCGATCTGGACCACCACGCCCTGGACACTGCCGGCGAACGAGGCTGTCGCCGTGGGCGCGGCAATCGACTATGCGCTTGTGCGGTCGCCCTCGCAGCTTTTGGTGCTGGCGAGCGATCTCGTAGCCGCAGCGAGCAAACGTTATGGCTTCGCCGAAGTCGAGGTGCTCGCGCGCTTCCCGGGCGGTACCCTCGAAGGGCTCAAGCTACAGCATCCGTTCCTTGAAAAGCAGGTGCCGGTGATCACTGGAGATCACGTCACGCTTGATGCCGGTACCGGTGCCGTACACACGGCGCCCGCGCACGGCCAGGAGGACTTCGCGGTCGGTCAAAGATACGGTTTGCCCGTGCATAACCCGGTGGGTGGCGATGGCCGATTCATTGCCGGCACGCCGATCGTCGAGGGACTCAAGATCGATGAGGGTGGAGAGCGCGTCATCGCGCTCATGCGCGAACGTGGTACCCTGATCCACCACGCACCTTATCAGCACAGCTATCCGCATTGCTGGCGTCACAAGACGCCTGTGATCTTCCGCGCGACGCCCCAGTGGTTCATCAGCATGGATCAAAAAGGTCTGCGGGCGCAGGCACTAGCCGACATCAAAAACGTGCAATGGACGCCCTCATGGGGTGAGCAGCGCATCACCGGCATGATCGAGAACCGTCCGGACTGGTGTATTTCGCGGCAGCGCACCTGGGGTGTGCCGATTCCATTGTTCGTGCACAAAGATACAGGCGAGTTGTATCCGAAAACACTCGAGATCATCGAGCGCGCAGCCGACAAAGTGGAGCAGGGCGGCATCGAGGCGTGGTTCGCGCTCGCCCCGGCAGAGTTACTGGGAGCCGAGGCCGACCACTACGACAAGGTCAGTGACGTCATGGACGTCTGGGCCGACTCGGGGCTCTCGTTCGAATGCGTGTCAGCGCAGCGTCCGGAGATTGACGGTCCCGTCGATCTTTATCTCGAAGGTTCGGATCAGCATCGCGGTTGGTTCCACTCATCGCTGCTCATGTCCGAGGCGCTCTACGCGCGCGCGCCGTATAAGGGCGTGCTGACGCACGGCTTCACGGTCGATGAAAAGGGCCGCAAGATGTCGAAGTCGCTCGGTAATGTAATCGCCCCGCAAAAAGTGATGCAGAGCCTCGGTGCCGACGTGCTGCGACTGTGGGTGGCCTCGACCGACTACGCGAATGAAATGAGCGTGTCGAATGAGATCCTTAAACGCATGTCGGAGAGTTATCGTCGCATCCGTAACACCATGCGCTTTTTGCTCGGCAACTTAGCGGGATTTGACCCGGCGCGCGATGCCGTACCGGTCGCCGAGATGGTGGCGTTCGATCGCTGGGCCCTGCGGCGCACGCGCGAGTTACAAGACGAAATCATAGTCGCCTACCGCAACTACGAGTTTCACCTCGTCTATCAGAAGGCGCACGGCTTCTGCGTGACCGAGCTCGGTGGCTGCTACCTCGATGTGCTCAAAGATAGGCTGTACACCACGCCGGTGCGCAGTCACGCCAGGCGCTCCGCGCAGACCACGATGTATCATATTGTCGAGGCTATGGTGCGCTGGCTCGCACCGGTGCTCTCGTTCACTGCCGAAGAAATCTGGGCGCAGTTGCCCGGCAAGCGTGAGGCCTCGGTGTTCCATGCACTTTGGCATGCCTCGCCCGAGGTACCTGCCGAGACCATCGACTGGGATGCGCTGCTCGCGCTGCGCGCCGAGGTTACGCGAGAGCTTGAGCGCTTGCGCGAAGTGGGTGAGATTGGCTCGTCGCTCGAAGCTGAGGTTAATATTCTTTGCACCGCTGCCGAGTATGCGCGCTATGCAGTGCTCGGCGATGAACTTCGATTTTTCTTTATCACCTCTGCAGCACGGGTGTTGGTCGATGCCAGCGTCGAAAGCCGCAGCGTACGCGTACGACCGACCACGGCGCCGAAATGCGTGCGCTGCTGGCACCGCCGCGACGACGTCGGCAGTCACGTTGAGCACCCCGAGCTCTGCGGTCGCTGCGTCACCAATGTCGTCGGTGTAGGCGAAATGCGTCTCTGCGTATGAGCGAGACCGAAAAATCCAAGTCTTGGCGCGACGCTCTGCGTGCGGTCAGTCTTCGCGAGTCGGGGTGGCGCTGGCTTGTGTTGACTGTGCTGTTGATCGTTGCTGATCAGTGGAGTAAGGGCTGGATCGAGGTCAATTATTTACTCGGTGAATTCACGGCCGTGTTTTTTTGGCTCGATATCACTCGGCTGCATAACCCCGGCGCAGCCTTCAATTTCTTGGCAGGGGCGGGCGGCTGGCAGCGGCATTTTCTGAGTGTGCTGGCGGTAGCTGTCACCGTGTTGCTGCTGATCTGGTTGCGCGTGCTGCATGCGCGCCGCGAGGGTATCCTCGCTGCGGCGCTTGCGCTCGTGATCGGCGGGGCAACCGGCAACGTGATCGATCGCATCGAACACGGCTACGTGGTCGACTTCATCCACGTACACTGGCAGCAGGCCTATTTTCCGGCCTTCAACATTGCCGATTCCGCTATCACGGTCGGTGCGGTGCTTCTCCTCTGGGACGCTGTCGCCGATTGGCGACGTAGCCGCGAGGCCGGGCGCATACCATGAAAATCTTGCTCGCCAATCCACGTGGCTTTTGTGCCGGTGTGGATCGTGCCATCGAGATCGTCGAACGCGCGATCACGCTATTTGGCGCACCAATCCACGTACGGCACGAGGTCGTCCACAACCGGCATGTGGTCGAGCGTCTGCGGCAGGTGGGTGCGGTATTCGTCGAAGAACTCGACGAAGTGCCCGATGGCGCAACCGTCATCTTCTCGGCGCATGGCGTGTCGTCTGCCGTCGAAGAGGAGGCCAAACGGCGTGCGCTCAATGTGTTCGACGCGACCTGTCCGCTCGTCATGAAAGTTCACATGGAAGTACGTCGTTATGCCCGTGATGCCCGCGAGGTGATTCTCATCGGGCACAACGGTCACCCTGAGGTTGAAGGCACGCTCGGGCGATTCGATACCTCGTTCGGTGGGTGTATCCATCTCATCGAGTCGACGGACGATGCCGAGCGTATCGAGATCAAAGATCCGACCAAGCTCGCCTTCGTGACGCAGACCACGCTTTCGGTCGACGATACGGCCGAGATCATTGCCGTGTTGCGTCGACGCTTCCCCGGGCTCGCAAGTCCGTGCAAAGAAGACATCTGTTATGCCACCCAGAATCGGCAAGATGCTGTCAAAGATTTGCTGCGTGAGGCTGACGTGCTGGTGGTGGTTGGTTCGCGTGAAAGTTCCAATTCGAACCGCCTCGTCGAGCTTGGTAATCGGGGTGGCGTCCCGTCGTACCTCGTCGATGGGGCGGCCGATTTGCAGCGTGACTGGTTCGCGGGCAAACGTTGCGTCGGCGTTTCGGCCGGCGCCTCGGCTCCCGAGGTGCTGGTACGCGAGGTCATTGAGCGGCTCAAGGATTGGGGGGCCGAGGCCCCCAGCGAGCTCGCAGGTCGCGAGGAGCATGTCGTTTTCGGACTACCGCGAGAGCTGCGCGTGGCCCGTCCCGTGTAGCCGCCCTATACTTCGGGTTCATGAACGCGATACACCCGGACATCGTCAACGAGCGCCTGCGCGGCTGTGGCATCCTGCCGACGGTGCAGCGGGTACGCATCGCGAGCGTGTTGCTCGTGGCCCCGCAGCACCTTACAGCGGATCAAATCCTCGGCGAACTGCGAAGCCGAGGCGAAAGGGTCTCGAAGGCGACGGTCTACAACACCCTTAACCTGCTGGCTGGCAAAGGGGTCATCCGCCAGCTCGCCGTCGACGGCGGGTGTGCCTGGTTCGACTCGAACACCGCGCCGCACTTCCATTTCCAGGATGTCGACACCGGCGCCCTGACCGATCTGCCCCCAGAGACCGTTCGTTTCGAGCGGTTACCGCTACCCCCGATGGGTATGGAATACGCGGGTATCGAACTTTTCATCCGCCTGCGACGCGTTTAAAATCCGCCCCCCGGCGTCGGGTCGGGCCTTTTGCCGGGATAGCTCAGTTGGTAGAGCGGCGCATTCGTAATGCGTAGGTCGTAGGTTCGAATCCTATTCCCGGCACCATTTTTCGCAATAAAATCAAACGGTTATCTAGTGAACCCTGAAGAGGGCTCTGATACCGAAGCGTTCATTAAGTTCGTCGTAAATGCAATCGCGCCGAGATCGGAGTCGTAGCGGCAGGGCGCTCTTTTTTCTGGGGTGGTCCCTCCGACTCTCGAGGAATAACCGCTCACCCAGCGCTGGCCGAGAGTGGCGGGGCGGTGCTGTTAAGACGACTGCGCGATCTGTCCGGCGGTTTTTGGCCCGCATGGCCCATGGTAGTAGCCCTTTACGAAGTCGACGTGCTGTTGCTGCTCGCCCCACGACGCGAGCGGACGTCGGTTGCCGCGACCTCGGCTTGAGCTCAAGAACGCTCGCAGCGCAACGTGCGGCGCGTTGTCTCGGCGGCTGCGCGCACGGCCGAGTCATCATTGACCAGCAAGCGCAATAAAAGAAATCCGCGCGCAGTGGGTGCGATCACATCGCCCGGTGCTGCGGACTTTGCAGCCTGAGGACCGATTAGTCGCAGATCGATACGCGCGCCCGATGTCTTGCGATCGTTGACCACGAAAAAATTATCGGTAGTTGAGGCATAGAGTGCGATCGACCAATAGCTGGGATAGCTCGCCGCCATGCGAATACGCAGCGGGCCATCGCTCAAATCGTAGGCGCATGTTGCGTAGAGCAAGTCCGGGCTCGGCATCACGATGCGTCGCTGTGTGTGGTCCGTGGGCGGCGGCAGGTAGACGCCGGTCGAGGCCTGCGCTCCCAACTGGCCCCGCGCATCGCCGTTGCCAAGGGTGATGATGCGATCCATGATGAGCCGCGGCAGCGCCCAGACGGTGAGCGCATGGAATGCGATCGCGAGCGCTGCAGCGGCTGCGATGTGAATGCGCAAGCGGTTCACGACGATACGCTCATAGACAATTCCCGTTCAAGGAAATGGAGGGCGCTGAAAGCGAGCCGGGCGACTGCTGCACTGCCGGGTCTGGATTGTAGAGTCGCAGCGTGAGCCGTAAGCCTCCCGTGCCTGCGGTCGGTATCCAGGCCCGATTGTCACGCTCGTTTGCCGGCAATGGCCCGATTGTCAAAGAAAAGCGGCCAGCGGAATCGAGTTGTGCGGACTCCGTGCCCACGCTATAGCGGCGTTCGGTGTTCGGAAAAAGAAAATGGTCTTGATCGTAAGCAGTGATGCTCCACCAGCGCGCGGGAGGCGGCGAACCCTCGACCTTGTAGCGGCACTCGGCACGCAGGGGCTCGCCTTGGTCGTCACGCTGCGTGGTGTAGTACAAGGTCTCGCTGCGATCGAGTGCGAGTACTGCGCCCAATGCAATGCGCGCTCGTGTGTACGCATCGGCGTTTTGACTGCCGGCGAGCAGGTTCACTCGCCATGCCCCCGCATCGATACCGGCTATTCCGACCCCCGTCAGCCATAGCCAGGCGCTGCCGACGCCCAAAAAAAACGCGGCGATATAGACG
>Ga0163212_1000413_pt1 | contig 18753 bp, 20 predicted proteins | sample Malawi_45m_30L_FD_113532 | JGI IMG/M metagenome (GOLD analysis project Ga0163212, IMG submission 113532) | Freshwater microbial communities from Lake Malawi, Central Region, Malawi to study Microbial Dark Matter (Phase II) - Malawi_45m_30L | ecosystem: Environmental > Aquatic > Freshwater > Lake...
ATCGAATGGCTGGCCGGCTGGCTGGGCCAACCGATCGACGCCCCTGTGGTGCAGGTGATCGCCGCTTCAGTCGGCATCGTCATGACCGTGCTCAAGGCCTACTTGCTGGTCTTTTTCGCCATCCTGCTGCGCTGGTCGGTGCCGCGGGTGCGCATCGACCAGTTGCTCGATCTGGGCTGGAAGTTCCTGCTGCCGATCGCCCTGGTCAACCTGCTGGTCACCGCCGGTCTGAAGCTGGCCTTCCCTGGGGTGTTCGGCGGATGACGAACCACGGCATCTCGGCACCAACGTGCCCATCGACCCTGGCCGCCGGCCAACATGGATACCAAGCCATGCCGGCGTCCCTGCCCCGTTTGCGCTGATCACGATGTTCGGGTTCCTCAAGCAAGTCGGCGACTACACGCGTGATGCGGTGGGAGCAGCCTCAGCCCTGAGTCAGGGGTTGTCGGTCACCTTTGATCATCTGCGGCGCCGTCCCGTGACGGTCCAGTACCCCTACGAGAAGCTGATCCCCTCGGAGCGCTACCGCGGCCGCATTCACTACGAGTTCGACAAGTGCATCGCCTGTGAGGTGTGCGTGCGGGTCTGCCCGATCAACCTGCCGGTGGTCGACTGGGTGATGAACAAGGCCACCAAGAAGAAGGAACTGCGCAACTACTCGATCGATTTCGGGGTGTGCATCTTCTGCGGCAACTGCGTCGAGTACTGCCCGACCAACTGCCTCTCGATGACCGAGGAGTACGAGCTGGCGGCCTTTGATCGCCATAGCCTCAACTACGACAACGTCGCCCTAGGCCGGCTGCCCACCAGCGTGACCACCGATCCTTCGGTGATCCCCCTGCGCGAGCTGGCCTACCTGCCCAAAGGGGAGATGGATCCCCATGGCGTGGCCGACACCCGCCCCCGCGCCGGTCAGCTGCCCGAACAGGTGCTTGAAAGCTTGCCCAAAGCCCCTGCTGCATCCGATGCTGCCGGCACCAGTGAGGGGGCCCCAGGCGCATGACGCTCGCTTCGACCACCCAGCTGATCTGCTTTGCCGTGCTCTTGCTCACCGTGGTGGTGGGGGCTTTCGGTGTCGTGCTGCTGCCGAACATTGTCTATTCCGCCTTTTTGCTGGGCGGGGTGTTCCTGTCGGTTGCCGGGCTCTACCTGCTGCTCAACGCCAGCTTTGTGGCCGCCGCCCAGGTGCTGGTGTACGTGGGCGCGGTGAACGTGCTGATCCTGTTCGCGATCATGCTCGTCAACAAGCGCGAAGACCTCACCGATAGTTCAGGTTTGGCCCTGCGCCGTGTGCTTTCAGCTGGCGTGTGCGGCGGCCTGTTTGTCTTGCTGACGCGTGTGGCCGTGACCACCCCCTGGGCCCTGCCTGGACCTGCATCCATCGGCGAGGAAGCCACAGCACGCATCGGTGAGCATCTGTTCAGCGATTACCTGCTGCCGTTTGAACTGGCCTCGGTGCTGCTGTTGATGGCCATGATCGGCGCCATTGTGCTGGCCCGCCGCGACGTGTTCGCCAGTGATGTGATCACCGGTGAACCCGCTGATCAGGGTTTGATCGAAAAAGCCCGCACTCCCCTGCTCACCAGCAAGCCATGAGCCTTTCGCTGCCGACCGAGATTCCGCTTCAAGCCTTTCTGGTGGTGGCGGCCGTGCTGTTCTGCGCTGGCGTCTGGGGCCTGATCAACAGCCGCAACGCGGTGCGCGTGTTGATGAGCATCGAGCTGATGCTCAATGCCGTCAACATCAACCTGATGGCGTTTTCGAGCTATCTCGACGGCCAGCTGATTCGCGGGCAGGTGTTCGCCATTTTCGTGATCACCGTTGCTGCCGCTGAAGCGGCCGTGGGTCTGGCGATCTTGTTGTCGCTCTATCGCAACCGCGAGACCGTCGACATGGAGCGCTTTAACTTGTTGCGCTGGTAGGTCCCTTCACCCGTGCGCCTGGACCGCGTCTGGTTGATCGTGCGCGCCGGCAGCCAGGCAGCGGCGCGCCAGGCCCGCCGTTGTGTCGAAGACCTGCAGGCCCAGGGTGTGGCTGTGGTCACGGCGACCAGCGGCTTGGCCAGCAATCCGTTTCCGGGGCTTTTGGCCACCGAGCCCGCCCTGCCGGATGTGGCCCTGGTGCTGGGTGGTGACGGCACGGTGCTGGGGGCGGCGCGCCATTTGGCGCCCCTTGATGTGCCGATCCTGAGCTTCAACGTGGGCGGTCACCTCGGCTTTCTCACCCATGAGCGCAGCCAGTTGCGGCTCGAAGACCCTGAAGGAGGCCTCTGGCAACGTCTGCGTGACGATCATTTTGCGCTCGAGCGGCGCATGATGCTTGAGGCCCGCATCGAGCGTGGCAGCAGCCGCACAGCCCCGGCAGCTGCCGCTCGAGCCACTGAACGAGCCACTGAGACCTGCGAAGACAGAGACGGCGATGGGCCCCATCTGGCCCTCAACGACCTCTACTTCAGGCCTTGCCTCGATGAGGTCTCGCCCACCTGCCTGCTGGAGCTTGAGATCGACGGCGAGGTGGTGGATCAGTACCGCGGCGATGGCTTGATCATGGCCACCCCGACCGGATCCACCGGCTATGCGATGGCCGCTGGGGGGCCCATCTTGCACCCGGGGATCGAGGCGATCGTGGTCAATCCGATCTGCCCGATGAGCCTTTCGAGCCGCGCTGTGGTGGTGCCGCCGCGCTCCCAGTTGTGCGTCTGGCCGCTGGGTGAGCTGAGCCGCAAGGTCAAACTCTGGAAGGACGGGGCTTATGCCACCGTGCTGGAGCCTGGTGATCGCTGCCTGGTGCAGCGCAGCCCCCATCCGGCCTTGCTTGTGGTGCTCGATCAAAGCCCTTCGTATTACCGCGCGCTGACGCGCAAGCTGCATTGGGCCGGCAGCCTGGGCGCGGCTGAGCACTCTCACAACTGAGGCGGGGTCGATGGTGCTTGAGATCGAACGCCGTTTTCTGGTCAGCCTTGATGCTGCTGAGCCCTGGCGCGCCCATGTCGCGTGGCAGCAACGGTTGCAGCAGGGGTATCTCAGTGCCGGTGCCAGTGGGTTCACCACGCGGGTGCGTCATGACGGCGCAGCAGGCGCCTGGCTGACGCTCAAGTGCGCCGCCGCCGCCTCTCTGGCGGTGCGCCATGAGTTCGAGTACCCGATTCCAGCGGCCGATGCCCGTGAGCTGCTGGCCCTCAGTTCGCAGCAGCTCAGCAAGTGGCGCTACGGGCTCGATTTGCCTGATGGCGATTGGGTTCTCGATGTGTTCGAGGGCAGCAACGCCCCACTGGTGATTGCGGAGGTGGAGCTCAGCAGTCCCGATCAGCCTTTGGCGATCCCGCCCTGGTGCGTGCTGGAGATCACGGGCCAGGGGCGCTTGAGCAACGCGGCTTTGGCCGCTACCCCCTTGAGCGCCTGGGAGCCGCTTGAACGGAATCATCTGTTGCAGCGGGCGGGCGCGCCCTCCAGCTGTTTAGGATGAAATCTGAAGGAAATCGGAAGCAACAGCGTGTCGCTGCGCCCCTCGGCTGTGTCTGTCGGCTCTGCTGCCGCTGGCAGTGGTGTTGGTCTGTACGACCACAGCGGCATGCTGCGCTTTGTGGGGGTGGGTGAGGCCGATTGCCTGGCCTATGCCGAACTGTTTGATCTGGCCTCAGGCAGCTTCAGCCTGGCGACCCTGGGCCCTGAGGCGGCGCAGCCTTAGCCAGGTTCTGCCGGCAGGTTGCAGCAGTTGAAGCCATCGCGGCAGATCTTGCCGTGATCCATGGCCCAATTGAGCAGGGCCACCCTGTTTTTGGCGCCGGTCTTGGTGAAGATGTTGCTGACGTGGTTATCGACTGTGCGTTTGCTGATCGTCAGCTCCACGGCGATTTCCTGATTGGTGAGGCCGCGCGCGACAAGATCGATGATTTCGATCTCGCGTTCCGACAGGTCGCTGCGGGCCTCGCCGATGTCCATGGCCACATCGCCCACCAGGGGATCCGTTCACTGTAGGCAGGGCCTGTGGTCGATGATGGGAACTGATGCGATCGCTGCGGTTTGCTGCTTCAAGAGGCCCTGACCCGTGGCACCTTCGCGATCACCGCGGAGGTGACCCCGCCCAGAGGCGCTGACCCTGCGCGCACCCTGGCTGCAGCAGCTGGGCTCAGGGGGTTGGTGCATGCGGTCAATGTGACCGATGGCAGCCGTGCGGTCATGCGCATGAGCAGCCTTGCCGTCTGCCGTCTGCTGCTCGAGGCGGGCCTTGAGCCGGTGCTGCAGATGGCTTGCCGAGACCGCAACCGCATTGCGCTGCAGGCCGATCTGCTGGGAGCCCATGCCCTGGGTCTGCGCAACCTGTTGTGCCTCACCGGGGATCCGGTGAAGGCTGGCGATCAGCCCGATGCGCGCGCCGTCAACGAGTTCGAGTCGGTGCGGCTGCTGCAGCTGGTCGCCCAGCTCAATGCCGGCAGCGATCCGGTCAAGGGCGCGCTGCCCGACGGCGGCACGGCTTTCTTTGCCGGGGCGGCTGCCGATCCCCAGTCACCCAGCCGCAGCGGCCTGGTGTCCCGGCTCAAGCGCAAGCAGCAGGCCGGAGCCCGCTTTGTGCAGACCCAGATGGTCACCGATGCCGAAGCCCTGCGCCGGTTTGTCGGCGACATCGCCGGCCCGCTTGGCTTGCCTGTGCTGGCCGGTGTGTTTCTGCTGAAGTCGGCCAAGAACGCCGCCTTCATCAACCGCGTGGTGCCTGGGGCCAACATTCCGCAGGCCCTGATCGATCGCCTGGCCGGCGCCACAGACCCTGCCGCCGAGGGCATTGCCATCGCTGCTGAGCAGGTGGCGCTCTACAGCCAGATTGCCCAGGGCGTTCACCTGATGGCGATCAAGGCCGAAGAGCGCATCCCTGAGATTCTCAGGCAGGCCGGCATGGCTCCCCTAGCTGGCGGCACCCAAGGCCAGGTCGCTGCCGAGCAACTCGGCGAGAGCCTTTTGTTGCGGTGACGGCTCGACGATGTCCTGGCGACGGGTGTCGGTGATCAGCCAGTCGAGGGCTGCTTCCTGCAGGTCGAAGTGATCGCCGTTGCGGTCGACGCAGTAGCGGCCGAACACCAGCTTTTCGACCAGCCGCACCCCGGGGCCAATGCGTGAATAGTCAAAAATGATCGAGTTATCGATCGTGGCGCCTTCGCAGATGTGGCAGCTCGGGCCGATCATGGCCGGGCCGATGATCGTGGCACCGTCTTCGATCTTGGTCATGCCGCCCACGTAGATGGGGCCCTGAACCGTGATCTTGTCCCAGTTGGCCGCCACGTTGAGGCCTGCGAAGATGCCCGGACGGACTTCCTGGCCAGGGATCTGCACCTGGCGCACGTGGCCCTGCAGCACGCTGCGGATGGCCTGCCAGTAATCGGGCACCTTGCCGATGTCGACCCACTCGAACTCCATCGGCAGCGCATAAAAGGGCGCCCCGGCCTCAACCAGCTTGGGAAACAGGTCTGAGCCGATGTCAAACGGCACCCCCTCGGGCACAAAATCCAGCACCTGTGGCTCAAAGATGTAGATGCCGGTGTTGATCATGTCGCTGGCCGCATCGGCCACGGCGGGTTTCTCCTGGAAGGAGCGCACCCGGCCGTCGTCATCAGTCACGACAACGCCGTAGCTGCTGACCTGCTCCATCGGCACGCGCTTGGTGATCAAGCTGGCCAGAGCGCCTTTGGCCTTGTGGCGCCTCACCGCCTCGCTGAGATCGAGGTCGATCAGAGCATCGCCGCAGAGCACCACAAAGGTGTCATCAAAAAAGGGCTGGAAGCTCTGGATTTTCTTGAGACCGCCGGCCGAACCCATGGCCTGGCCAATCAGTTCGCCGTCTTCAATGCGACCTTCAAAGCTGTAGGCGATCTGCACGCCAAAGCGTTGACCGTCGCGGAAATAGTTCTCGATCTCCTCAGCGAGATGCGAGACGTTGACCATGATTTCGTCGAACCCATGCTCGCGCAGCAGCTCCAGCAGAAACTCCATGACTGGTTTCTGCAGGATCGGGATCATCGGCTTGGGAATCGTGTGCGTGATCGGACGCACCCGGGTTCCCTTGCCGGCCGCGAGAATCATCGCCTTCATCGGCGGGGCTCACATCGGTCGGGTTGCGCGAGTTTAGTGGGCTTTGTCATGCAGCCAGCGTCTCATGAGACGGACGAGCAGCTGACCCGGTTGCCGCTTGGGGCACGGCTGCCAGCGGTAGCTGGCGGCTTTCGCCAGACTCGAGCAGGCGTCTGAGCCTGAGCGGGGCATATAGGCCACCGTCCTGCTGCAGCTCCACCTTGCCCTGGTGGGTCAGAAACAACAGCGCCCAGAACACCCCTGGGCGGTCACAGTCGAGTTCATCGTGCTGCCTGAGCCGCTCCACCTGCGCGGCCCAGGAGGCGCACAGGGCATCAAAGCCTGCCCACGTGCTGGCGTCGTCCCACTCCAGCAAAAAGCGGCTCAGCGCGGCGGTTGTTTCCGGCAGTTTTTCGCGGTGGGCCAGGGCTGCCACCTGGGCAATGGCGGCCCGCTCGCTGTAGCGCTTGGGCCGATGGCGGCTGCGGCTGCGCAGCTCTTCGTTGTCGATGCGCTCAGCGATGTCCTCGAGCTGGCGGATCAGCTCACCCAGGGTGACGGGCCGTTGCAGCGGTGGCGGCGCCACCGGCCGGCGCCACAGGTGCCGCTCAGGGCGGCTGGGCAGGCTGAAGCCGGGGCTCATCAGCCAGCCCTGGCCGTCCGCATCAAAATCAAACGCTTCACCCTCGTCGTAGGGCTCAGCGGGTGGGAAGGTCGCCGCTTCGAGCACCTCGGCCTTGAGGCCCACCAGCACCGAGGCGGCCAGGAACGCTTCGCTGGTTTCAGCCAGGTCATGCTCGTAGCTGCCGCCGGCGCCGCTGCGGCCCAGCACCGGCATGGTGATGCGGCTGCGCAGCTGATCGAGGAAGCCGTCGATCACAGCGATGACATCAACATCCCAGGGATCGATGTCACCGCGTTCGGCTGCGTCCTGCAGCAGCCGGATCGCCAGCCGTGCACCTGTCTCAGCCAAGGCTTTGAAGGCGAGGGGAGGGGCGGATCATCACGACAGGCATCCGGTCAACACACTACCTGTGGTGTCCAGACCAGGCCAGTGGCACTAGGCCGCCGGCAGTAGCGGCGCCCGCAGCGGCTGCTGCCGGATCAGGCCGCCACCGGCAGGAGCCGTCAGGGCCTTCATGGCGCTTTCATCGCGGGCCACCAGCGACTCCATCGAGGCGCGGTAGGTGTCGGTCATCAGGCGCGGGTACAGGCCGATGCCGATGATCGGCACCAGCAGGGCGCCGATCACATAGATCTCGCGCGGCTCGGCGTCCACCAGCTCGCTGTGGGAGGCCAGCTCCACGTTCTCCTTGCCAAAGAAGATCTCCCGCAGCATCGAGAGCAGATAGACCGGGGTCAAAATCACCCCCACTGCCGCCAGACCGTCGATGACGATCCTGAACGGCAGGGTGTAGGCGTCATCGGTGGCGAAGCCCACAAACACCATCAGCTCGCTGACAAAGCCGCTCATGCCTGGCAGGGCCAGCGAGGCCAGAGAGCAGACGGTCCACAGCGCAAACATCTTGCGCATCTTCTGGCCGACGCCGCCCATCTCATCGAGCTGCAGGGTGTGGGTGCGGTCGTAGGTGGCGCCCACCAGAAAGAACAGGCTGGCGCCGATCAGGCCGTGGCTGATCATCTGCAGCATGGCGCCGCTCGATCCCAGGGCGCTGAAGCTGCCAATGCCGATCAGCACGAAGCCCATGTGGCTGATCGAGCTGTAGGCGATCTTGCGCTTGAGGTTGCGCTGGGCAAACGAAGTCAGCGCGGCATAGATGATGTTGATCACCCCCAGCACCACGAGCAGCGGGGCGAACTGGGCGTGGGCGTCCGGCAGGATCTGGCAGTTGAAGCGCAGCAGGGCGTAGCCGCCCATCTTTAGCAGGATCCCGGCCAGCAGCATGTGCACCGGTGCCGTGGCTTCGCCGTGGGCATCGGGCAGCCAGGTGTGCAGCGGCACGATCGGCAGCTTGACCCCAAAGGCGATCAGCAGGCCGGCGTAGCAGAGCAACTGGAAGCCCGCCGGGAAGCCCTTGGCCATGAGCTGGCTGTACTCAAAGCTGATCGGTGCTCCTGTGGCACTGCCGTAAAAGGCCATCGCCAGGGCTGCCAGCAAAATGAACAGGGAGCTGCCGGCTGTGTACAAGATGAATTTGGTGGCGGCGTACTGGCGTTTCTTGCCGCCCCAGATCGCCAGCAGCAGGTACACCGGCAGCAGTTCCAGCTCCCACGCCAGAAAGAACAGCAGCATGTCCTGCACGGCGAACACCGCGATCTGGCCGCCGTCCATGGCCAGCAGCAGGAAATAAAAGAGCTTGGGTTTGAAACTCACCGGCCAGGCCGCCAGCGCCGCCAGCGCCGTGATGAAGCTGGTCAGCAAAATCAATGGCAGCGACAGGCCGTCGGCCCCAACTGACCAGGCCAGGCCCAGATCGGGCAGCCAGTTGACCCGCTCCACCAGTTGCAGTTCAGGGTTGCTGGGGTCGTAGCCGTTGAGGTAGCCCCCGACCGTCAGCAGAAAGGTCAGCAGCGCCACGCCCAGCGCGTACCAGCGCACCTGCTTACCGTCGCCTTTGTCAGGGACAAACGGAATCAGCAGGGCCGCCCCAATGGGGAACAGGATTGATGCGCTCAGCCAGGGAAAGGCCACAGACAAGGCAGAAGCATTGGCTGGAGTGTAGAAATTTCAGCCCGACTCGCCCCGTTGGCATCGGCGTTGTCACACAGACCGAAGGGTTGAGCTGGGTGAACCCTTCCCGCCGCTGCGCCAGCTGCGCTGGCAATGCGACGTCCAGGCTTCCCCCAGCTCAACGGGCAGAGGGGCTCATTGCGATCTGGCTTGCCATGCCTCAGCCCTTGCAAGCCCTCGGTCTCTTTACCCGAAACCCCTATCAGGCTGAATCGAACCCTGCCTCCTCGTTTTGGGGTCCTTGGGCTGAGCGCTGGAGGCCGCCTTGCCAGCGCAGCTGGCGCAGCGGCCGGAAGCGCTCAGCCCAAAGAGCCAAACAGCACGACGAGGGCAATCACCCCCCCAAACACGATCAGGGCATAGAACTGCGCCCGGCCGGTGTTGAGGTACTTGAGGCCTTCGCCGCTGCCCAGGGTGAGCAGGCCGGTGAGGTTGACCACGCCATCGACCACCTGGGAGTCGACATCGAGCACCTGTTTGGCCAGCTTGCGGCTGCCCTGCACAAACAGCTTGTCGTTGATGGCATCGAGATACCACTTGTTGGCCAGAAAGGCATTGACCGCCGGGAAGCGGGCCGCCACGGCCGTGCCCAGATCGAGCTTGTGTAGCGCGTAGGCCAGCACGGCCACCGTGATGCCGGCGATCGAGATGCCCACAGAAGCCCCGGCCAGGGGCAGAAATTCGCCCCAGCTGAAGTGTTCAGCCGCCTCGAGTGCTTCGTGGGGGTCCAGCAGCAGGCCGAACCTGCTGTTCCAGGGCACCCCTAGCAGCCCGATCAGCACCGAGGGCACCGCCAGCACCACCAGTGGCATCGCCATCTGCCAGCCGCTCTCGTGGGGGTGCTCGGCGTGGTGGTGGGCGTGGGCGTCGTCATCGCCACCGGCGCTTTTGCCGGCTGCCGCCATCAGCTGGGCCGCCATCGCCTTGTCGCCGCCCCTGAAATCTCCTTCAAACGTCAGGAAATAGAGGCGGAACATGTAGAAGGCGGTCAGGCCCGCGGTAGCAAAGCCCGCCACCCACAGCAGCGGGAACTGGCCGAAGGCCACGCCCAGAATCTCGTCCTTGCTCCAGAAGCCGGCCAGCGGCGGGATGCCGCTGATCGCCACACAGCCGATGAAAAAGGTGCTGGCGGTGATGGGCATGTAACGGCGCAGCCCGCCCATTAGGCGCATGTCCTGGGCCAGCACTGGCTCGTGGCCCACCACCTCTTCCATGGCATGGATCACCGAGCCTGAGCCCAAAAACAGCATGGCCTTGAAGAAGGCGTGGGTCACCAGGTGGAACATGCCCGCCACCGGGGCGCCGCAGCCCATGGCCAGCATCATGTAGCCCAGCTGGCTCACGGTGCTGTAGGCCAGACCCTTTTTGAGATCCATCTGGGTCAGGGCGATGCTGGCGCCCAGCACCAGGGTGATCGTGCCGATCACGGCAATGGTGGTCTGCACCTCGGGGAAGGGCACATAGAGCGGCTGCAGCCGCGCCACCAGGAACACGCCCGCCGCCACCATCGTGGCGGCGTGGATCAGGGCCGAGATCGGCGTGGGGCCTTCCATGGCATCGGGCAGCCACACATGCAGGGGGAACTGGGCCGACTTGGCCATCGGTCCCATGAACACGAACAGACACAGGGCCACCGCAGCCCAGCCGGGCACGCTGCCACCGGCAACGGCGGCCTGCAGGCCCGTGCCGATCTCTTCAAACCCGAAGCTGCCTGTGGCCCAGAACAGGCCCAGGATCCCCAGCAACAGGCCGAAGTCGCCGACGCGGTTGGTCACAAACGCTTTCTGGGCGGCATTGGCGGCGCCATCGCGGTCGTACCAGAAGCCAACGAGCAGGTAGGAGCACATGCCCACCAGCTCCCAGAACACATAGATCTCGAGCAGGTTGGGACTGATCACCAGGCCCAGCATCGAGCTGCTGAACAGGGCCAGGTAGGTGAAAAAGCGCACATAGCCCTTGTCGTGGGCCATGTAGCCATCCGAATAGATCATCACCAGCAGGGCGATGGTGGTGACCAGGGCCAGCATCACCGCCGCCAGAGGATCCACGCGGAAGCCCATCTGCAGGTTGAAGCTGCCGGCGCTGGCCCAGTTGAACAGCACCTCAGTGGGGCCGGCTCCGGCCAGCTGCTGAGCCAGCACGGCATAGCTGAGTACCGCGGCAGCACCCACACAGGTGAGCAGCAGCACGGCGACCGGTTTGCGCAGCCTGTTGATCGTGCGGTTGAAACTGATCAGACCAAGCCCGGTGATCAGGGCGCCGATCAGGGGCAGCACCGGAATCAACCAGGCGATCTCTGCGGCTGATGGCATCCGGCGGGGCTCCCTAGGCGCGGGCTGCGGGGAGTGTAGGAACCCCGGCGCCGTTGATTCGCCCTCTGTCTGCGGTCACGACCATGGACATGACCATGGACATGACCATGGACATGACCATGGTCACCTGCACATGCGCCGCAAGAACCCTTCGGCCTGCCCCGCTGAGTGGACTGCGCTCAACTCCGCGGGTTTCAACCCAACCAGTGGGCCAGAGCCGTACGCGAAAACGAGGTCGCGCCCAGGCCAATGAACCGGTGGGCCCACCAGAACACCCCCACGGCGATGGCGATGCCGAGCTGCGCGGGCCGTAGAAACTCGCTCAAGACCAGCTTCTGGCGGCCATCCAGCACCGCCTTGAAGGGAATGATCGACGTGCTGGCTTTGAGCTCTGCAAAGGCCTCGCCAAAGCGGTTGGCCTGTCGCCGGTCGCCGTTCCACACCGCAAACAGATGGTGCGCGATCAGCCCTGTGCAGGCGGCCACCATGAAGCTGCTGCCGATCCACAGCAGGTGGGTAGCGCACCACAGGATCTGCCCTACCGCCTGGGGGTGCCTGCTGATGCGAATGATCCCGGTGGCATACAGCCGCACCTGGGGTTTGAGCACCGCCGGGATCTCCAGCAGGTTGTAGGTGGCTGGGTACAGAAACAGAAAACTGATCGCGGTGCCCACCCACACCAGCGGCACGATCCAGGGCTGGTCCTGCAGGTTCCACAGCCGCACCCCGTCGTAGCGGTGCGCCAGGAAGTAGCCGATCACGATCACGGCCGACGGGATGCTCACCGCCGCAAACAGCAGCCGCCAGGCGCGCTCACCGATGCGCTCCGCTCCCCAGGCCCGCAGCGAGGCGCCGCCGCTGTGCACAACAGCAAAGACCAGCAGCAGTGCCAGCATCACCCAGCTGCTGTGGTGGGGTGAGCTGGTCATCGGGGTGTCTGCAAGGTGTTGTGAAGCTGACGATTCTGCCGCTGAAGCCCCCTAGAGTCAGTTTCCGATTGCCGCATCGCCTGTTGGCGAGCCTGGTCCCCCAGAGCGATGGCTGATCTGCCCTTCACCCTCGATCAGCTGCGCATCCTGCGGGCGATCGCCAGCGAGGGCAGCTTTAAAAAAGCTGCTGACAGCCTTTATGTGACCCAGCCGGCCGTCAGCCTGCAGATCCAGAACCTTGAGAAGCAGCTCGATGTCTCACTGTTTGACCGTGGTGGTCGCAAGGCCCAGCTCACCGAAGCTGGCCACCTGCTGCTGAGCTACTGCGACCGCATTCTCAGCCAGTGCCAGGAGGCCTGCCGTGCCCTGGACGATCTGCACAACCTCAAGGGCGGCTCATTGGTGGTGGGGGCATCCCAGACCACCGGCACCTATCTGATGCCGCGCATGATCGGGCTGTTCCGGCAGAAGTACCCCGATGTGGCGGTGCAGCTGCAGGTGCACAGCACCCGCCGCACTGGCTGGAGCGTGGCCAACGGTCAGATCGACCTGGCGATCATTGGCGGTGAGCTGCCCAGCGAACTGGGCGAGCAGCTCCAGGTGGTGCCCTACGCCAGTGATGAGCTGGCCCTGGTGCTGCCGGTCAAGCACCCGTTGGCCCGGCTCAATGAGCTGACCAAAGAGGATCTCTATCGCCTGGGCTTTGTCTGCCTGGACGCCCAGTCGACCACCCGCAAGATGGTCGACCAGCTGCTGGCGCGCTCAGGGCTTGATGTGAGCCGCCTCAAGCTCGAGATGGAGCTCAACTCGTTTGAGGCCATCAAAAATGCAGTTCAAAGTGGCCTGGGTGCTGCCTTTTTGCCGGTTGTCTCCATCGAGCGTGAGTTGGCGGCTGGCAGCCTGCATCGCCCCCAGGTCGCTGATCTGCTGGTGCGCCGTCAGCTCAAATTGATCACCCATCCGGCGCGCTACTGCTCGCGCGCCTCTGAGGCGTTCAGGCACGAGATTTTGCCGGTGTTTGCCAGCCCCGACAGCCCCCTGCGCCGGCCGCTGCAGCAGGAGCAAACCCAGCAGCAGGCCCAGCAGGAGAGCTGAGCCTCAGAACTGATCGGCTTCGGGGGTGATGCCCACGGTGTCGTCAGCCACACCTTTGGTGATGAACTTGTTTTCGCTGGTGTCGGTCTGGTAGACACAGCGCACGATGGGCTTGTCCTTGATCGAGCCGATGTAGGCAAAGGTGTTCATGCGCTGTTTGCACTGCCGCATCTGCTCGGCGGTGACGGCGCCTTCCTTTTGCAGCACGCTCCAGTTTTCGCGTCTGATCACGCAGCCGGGCCGCAGCGCCGGTTGGGTCACAAAGCTCGAGCTGGGATTCATGGTCGTGTACAGCTCGATGTCCATCACAAAGGCGCTGGCACCCCATTGCCGGCAGAACTCCGGATCGGGAACCGCCATGTCGAGCTGCTGGCTGCTGGCGATGTTCCCTTGATCGCCCTGGGTGGTGCTGGAGAGGCCGGTGCCGATGCCGATGCCCACCACCAGCACCCCCGCCAGGATCGCGATGGTGCCCACATTGAACTGCAACGGTGGGCCACCGCCTGGACCGCCAGTTGGACCACCGCCGCCCGCTCTGCCGCCACCGTTGCCCCTGCCGTAAGCGCGTTGGTCATAGCCGCGCTCTCCGTAGTCGCGCTCGTCGTAGCGCGCATCGCGGTAACGGCCAGGTGAGCTGCCAGAGCGGGTCACAGGTTGTCGGGGGTGCGGGGCAGGCCCATCGAATAGTTGAGGACCCGGCAATCCGGGTTGTAGCGCAGCTTGCCGGCCTGCAGCAGCTCCCTGAGGTAGCCCTCGAGCTCTGAGCCGATGCGGCGCAGGTTGTAATCGCTCAGCTCGGCGCCGGCGCTGGCACTCACCAGCTCCCTGAAGCGCTGTTGCACCAGCTCGAGGGTGGCTGCATCCCAGAGAAATTCGTTGTCGGGGTCCACATCCAGGGTGAGCTGGTCTGGATCGGGCACCAGATCGCCTTCTTCAACCCGTGCTGTGAACAGCCTGATGTGGCGCGTGGTGCTCTTGAGCAGGGTGACGTCAGACATCGGTTCAATACAAGGCCGGCGACAGTCTCAACGGACTGCCTCTCCAGCGACTTTAGGAACACCCCAACGGGGCTGGTCGCCGCCGCTGCTGCAGGCCCCCTTTTAAGGTTGCCAAAGGTTGCAGGTCCTCTTCCCATGCGCATCGCCATCGCCGGAGCCGGTCTCGCGGGGCTGTCGTGCGCCAAGTATCTGTGCGATGCCGGCCACACGCCGATCGTCTATGAGGCCCGCGATGTGCTCGGGGGCAAGGTGGCCGCCTGGCAGGACGAGGAGGGCGACTGGTACGAGACCGGTCTGCACATCTTCTTTGGCGCCTACCGCAACATGCGCCAGCTTTTTGCCGAGCTCGGCATCGAAGAGCGGCTGCAGTGGAAGAGCCACTCGATGATCTTCAACCAAAAGGAGACACCTGGCACCTACAGCCGTTTCGACTTTCCCGATATCCCCGCCCCGCTGAATGGAGTGGCGGCGATTCTGGGCAACAACGACATGCTCAGCTGGCCCGAGAAGATCAGCTTCGGCCTGGGTCTGGTGCCGGCGATGCTGCGCGGCCAGCAGTACGTCGAGGAGTGCGACCAGTACTCCTGGACCGAGTGGCTGCGCCTGCACAACATTCCTGAGCGGGTCAACGATGAGGTGTTCATCGCCATGGCCAAGGCGTTGAACTTCATCGATCCCGATGAGATCTCCAGCACGGTGGTGCTGACCGCGCTCAACCGCTTTCTGCAGGAGAGCGATGGCTCCAAGATGGCCTTTCTCGATGGCAACCCGCCGCAGCGCCTGTGCCAGCCGATCGTCGACTACGTCACCGCACGCGGCGGCGAGGTGCATCTCGACACCCCCCTGCGCGAGATCGAGCTCAATGCCGATGGCACGGTGAGTGGGTTCCGCATCGGTGGCATCAAGGGCAAGGAAGGCTTCACCGCCACGGCCGATGCCTACGTGAGCGCCCTGCCCGTCGATCCACTCAAGCTGCTGCTGCCCGAGCCCTGGAAGCAGCTGCCCTACTTCCAGAAGCTCGACGGCCTCAATGGTGTGCCGGTGATCAACATCCACCTGTGGTTTGACCGCAAGCTCACCGACATCGACCACCTGCTGTTCAGCCGCAGCCCCCTGCTCAGCGTCTATGCCGACATGAGCAACACCTGCCGCGAGTACGAAGACCCTGATCGCTCGATGCTCGAGCTGGTGTTTGCCCCGGCCAAACACTGGATCGGCCGCAGCGACGACGACATCGTCGCCGCCACCCTTGAAGAGCTCAAGCGCCTGTTTCCGATGCACTTCACCGGCGACAACCAAGCCGTGTTGCGCAAGGCGATCGTGGTCAAAACGCCGCTATCCGTGTACAAGACCGTGCCCGGCTGCCAGCAGCTGCGCCCAGACCAGACCTCACCGATCGCCAACTTCTTCATGGCTGGCGACTACACGATGCAGCGTTACCTGGCGTCGATGGAAGGCGCGGTGCTCAGCGGCAAGCTCTGTGCCCAGGCGGTGGCTGCGGCCCATGGGGGCGTTGCAAGCGCAACAGCTGCCCCGGCTGCGGCGGTTGCCTGAGCGTGGTGGTCGCCGCCGGGTCGCACGCGGCGAGTCCGCTGCCCAGCCTTGATCAGGCTTATGAGGCCTGCCGCCTGGAAACCGCGCAGTGGGCCAAGACCTTTTACCTGGGCACCTTGCTCATGCCGCCTGCCAAACGCAAGGCGATCTGGGCCATTTATGTGTGGTGCCGCCGCACCGATGAGCTCATGGACAGCGCCGAGGCGCAGGCGCGCCCCGTAGAGGAGCTCTCTGCACGCCTGGATGCCTGGGAGCAGCGCACCCGCGAGCTGTTTGCTGGCACCGTGCGCGACAGTCTCGACCTGGTGATGGCAGACACCTTGGAGCGCTATCCGCAGCCGCTTCAGCCTTACCTCGACATGATCGAGGGGCAGCGCATGGATCTGCAGAAACAGCGCTACGCCAGTTTTGAGGAACTGGAGCTGTACTGCTACCGGGTCGCCGGCACGGTGGGGCTGATGACCCAAGAGGTGATGGGCGTTGACCCGGCCTACACCTCGGCGCCCTGGAGCGCTGCACCGGACACCTCCGATGCTGCGGTGGCCCTGGGGATCGCCAACCAACTCACCAACATCCTGCGTGATGTGGGTGAAGACCGGGGGCGCGGTCGTATCTACTTGCCGCTCGATGAATTGGCCCGCTTTGGTGTGAGCGAAGACCAGCTCATGGCGGGTGTGGTCGATGACAACTGGCGCGCTCTGATGGCTTTTCAGCTGCAGCGCGCGCGCGCGTGGTTTGCTCGCAGTGAAGCCGGAGTGCGGTTGTTGGCACCCGATGCGCGTTGGCCGGTGTGGGCCTCGCTGCGGTTGTACCGGGGCATCCTTGATGTGATCGAGCACCACGGCTACGACGTGTTCAACAAACGGGCCTATGTGCCAACGGCGGGCAAGCTGCTCGATCTTCCCCGCTCGTTTGTGGTGGCCCAGGTGCGGTGAATCCCCGGTTCAGGCCGTCCCTGTCATCCAGCGCATCAGGATCGGGTTGACCTGCTCGGGGGCCTCGTCGTGGGGGCAATGACCAAGGCCGTGCAGCACGACCAGCTCACGGATGCAGGGATAGTCAGCAGCCCACCGGCGGGCTTCTTCGGGGTCTTCCCAGGGGTCGGCTTCTCCCCAGAGCAGTCTCACCGGCAGCTCGGGCGCGAGTTCACACAGCCGTGCCAACAGCTCAGGCGCCAGGTGGTCGTTGAACAGGTTGACGAACCCGCGAAAGCTCTCGAGCGCGCCAGCTTCGGTGCTCGGACCATGCAGCAGCTGCACCAGCGCGTCATCGACATTGGCTCCAGTGGGGTAGGCCCGCAGCAGCACTTGCCGAATGAACGGCGGCCGCGCCAGGCTGCGGAAGAGTGCGGCCAGCAGCCAGCGGCGCCGCACCAGTTGCTTGACCAGGGGCCTTGTGGCCTGCTCCCACAGCGGCAGTTGGGCTGCACGCTTGTCATCGAGCGTGCGCTGGGCGCAATCGATCAACACCAGTCCCGCAGGCGTTCGCCCCCGTTCGAGCAGCAGTCGGGCAGTGTTGAGACACACCACCGCCCCGATCGAATTGCCCACCAGATGCAGTGGTGCTCCCGGGGCCTGCCGGGCAATGACCGTCTCACAGAAGGCGAACAGCTGCTCGGCCCACAGGTCAAAGCCGTAGCGCACGGCTCCTGGTTGCTCGGCTTCTCCGTCCAGTTGTGATCGCGGTTTGCTGCTTGCCCCAAAACCCAGCAGATCAATGGCCCACACATCGGCCGCAGCGCTCAGGGAGTCCAGCGTGTGTCGCCAGTGCTGCCGGTTGGCGCCAAAACCGTGCACCAGCAACACCTGCGGGGTGTGCCCGCCCCTGGGGCCTGGGGACTGGCAGTAGGCCAGCGAAAAGCCCTGCCAGTCCCACCGCAGCGGCGGGGTGAACAGGGCTTGGGCCATGGCGGTTGCCCTCAGGCTCAGACCGCGGCGGTCTGGTTGGCGAGCAGGGCCTTCAGCTTGGAGAGCTCACCGGCCCAGCGGGGATCGGGAGCTTCGCTGTCGACGCTGTCTGCGTGCACCACCTTGTTGACGGCTTTGCGGGCTACGGCGTTGGCCGCACCCGGGCCGCGGCGCTCGCCGGTGCCAGCGCGCGCGTCACGGCGCTCTGACACCTCGATGCGCAGGGCGTTGCCCCCGAAGTCTTTGCCGTTGAGCTGCTCGATCACGGCGTCGGCCAGCTTCTGGTCGTCGACGTTGGCAAAGCCGAAGCCGCGGCAAGCGCCAGTGTCGCGGTCGTTCACGGCTTTGAAGCGCACCCCCTCGCCCACGCTGACAAACAGAGCTTCCAGCTCCTTGGCATCAAAGGCGGTCGGCAGGTTGCCGACATAGAGACGAACGCTCATGGGGGAAAGAAAAAGGGAACTTGCTTTGGCGGGCTGTCTTGCTACTACGCCTTTGCGAGACAAAGTCAAACACGGCGCCGGCACCCTCAGGCCAGAGGCAGCCAGGCCTGCGCAACAGCCACCACTGCATCGATGCCGGCATCGGCGGCCAGGCGGCCAAAAGCCCGCTCCTGGCTCAGGTGCGTCAGCAGCTCGCCCAGCTGGGGGCCGGCCTTGAGATTCAGCAGTGACTGCAGCGTGTTGCCATCGCAAGGGGGGCGCGGATGGCACAGCGGATCTGCGCCATCACGCCAGCGGACCAGCAGCGCGCCCAGCTCCTGATCTGCAGGTAGCAGCAACAGCAGGGCCGGCAGCTCCGCTTCCGCGTTGCGGTGCAGGGCAAACCGCTCGGCCTCTGGCAGGGCGTCGATCCGGCGCCCAGCCACAAGCACAAAGGCCTGGCGCAGCCGCAGCACCTGTTTCTGCAGCGCGCGGCTGCTGCGCAGCTGCTGCAGGGCCTCGGCATCGGTCAGACACGCCATCCGCGCCAGCGGCAGGGCCCAAGCTCGTTCATCGCTGCTGAGCCCCAGTGCTGCAGCGCGCCCAAGATCGAGCGCGCTCAGCGGCGGCTCGAGCGTGCTGCCATGGCTGAGCCATGGCGCCAGCAGGCCACTTTGCGCCACCTGCAGTAGCCCGTGAGCTCCGCCAGCTGTGCAGGCGAGCTTCTCCAGTTCGGCCAACACCCGCTCGCTGGCGACGGCCGCCAGGCTGCTGCGGTGTTGCTC
>Ga0163212_1000417_pt1 | contig 18653 bp, 11 predicted proteins | sample Malawi_45m_30L_FD_113532 | JGI IMG/M metagenome (GOLD analysis project Ga0163212, IMG submission 113532) | Freshwater microbial communities from Lake Malawi, Central Region, Malawi to study Microbial Dark Matter (Phase II) - Malawi_45m_30L | ecosystem: Environmental > Aquatic > Freshwater > Lake...
CCACCACCGCCGCCGCCGCCGCCGCCGGCACCGCCGCCTTGATTGAGCGCAGCATCAAGATTGAAGTTCGGGGCGTTATCGAAGTAGGGAACGATGTAGAGAAGATCTCGAATGTCGTAGACAACGGTGACTCGGCGCAAAGCAAGTTCCGTTGCCGAAGCAATCACAACCATGCCACCTTCCACCATCCAGTCTGGACGATTCGCCGCTCCGTCGCGGTTGGCCGCCGCATCAGCTTCTTCCGTCGATCGCAGCACCATGTCCAGCGCCGCGACCCATGAGATAGGCGCTGGCATCGTCAGGGTGACAGTCGAGTCGCGTTCAATGGCTGGTTCGGATGCACCCAAAGACTTCCAGTCGACATAGAAAGGAAGTCCAGTCTCCGTCTGGAAAAACTCAATCACGGATGAGAACGGCGACTCAGGGAAGTCGATTGTCGACTTCTCAAGCAGCTTGGCAATTGCCTTTCGGTCCGCCTCCGAATCACGGTAGCCCGATGCCGCATAAGCGCCCTCTCGCCTTACCGACAGCGCAGGCCAATCCTCGGGATAGGACATTTGCGCATCAAGGCTTCGGGGCCCCGGCCCACTCAGATTGACCTTGGGCGGAACGAAAGATGCCTGCGCGTCCACGGCAAACTCGGAGAACGCGAAGGATCGCCGACGCTGAAGCTCGGAGTAGCGTCGATACAGGATGCCCGACTGAAGCACATCTCGCATGGCGAGCGCTGAAGCATTCGTTGGATCGAGAAAGAGAATCTCGTCGACGACCTCGAGCGCCTCTTGGTACTTCATCTCCGCCTGCAGTTGGCGGACGCGCACCATTCCCTCATTGATTGTCCTCTGCCTCTGCTCCAACTCGGCCTTGCCCTGCGCTGCAACTTCGCGCTGCGACTGCGCGGTCTTCGCGGCCTTTGCCATATCCGACTCCGCGGACTTCCCCGCATTAATGCGAGTGAGTTCACCCTCGACGCGACCCATGCGCGCATCGAAGTCGGCTGGCGCGAGCAACGCTCGGCTCTTCTGGAGCTGCATCTTTGCCTGAGTAGCAACGCGTTCGGCTCCCGCATAGTCGCCCCGATTGAACAAGTCCCCAGCGCGAATCAGTGCGTTGTCGAACTCCACCTGCACCTGCTCACGGAGCACCGCATCGTCGCCGACTACCTTGTCGATCGCAGACCCCTGATTCAGAGCGGCCTGCGCATCGGACAGACCCTTGGTTGCCTCTGCGTCGCCTGGCGCCTGCGCCAACACGGCAGCCCAAAGGTCAAGCGCCTGAGCCCACTGGCTCCGTGCCATCGCCTGACGCGCTTGCGCACGAAGGAGCGCTGCGTTTGCATCGCCACCCGACGTCGGTGCGGGAGTCTGCGGCGGCTGTGCCTGATCTTGTGCGAGTGACTGCGATGCAGACGCGAGCAGCAACAGCACTCCGGCAGCGACAGACAGCGAGACTGACGAAACAACGCGGCGCGAGAGACCAAGAGGCAGGGTCATGCAGTACTCCACTGGCTGGTTCAAGAGGCAGTTGCCGTGTGCGGCAACCCGTTCAGAACTCATTGGGGATCGGGTCGAGGTTCGTGGTCGATTGTGGGGCGGCATCCATGCCGTGTTTGAGTGCGTTGCATGCACCCCGCCTCAAGGCGAAGGGAAAGAGTAAACGCACTGCCATCAGTCCGCAAGCGACCTCGGGGTATGCTCAGCGTCTCATGGAGAAAGCCGAGGCGAGTTATGCGACCGCACACCCGAGCGCGCGGCTGGCGCTCGCCGATGGCAGCGTGTTCGAAGGCGTCGGCTTCGGCGCCGTGGGTTCATCAGTGCACGCGCTCGGAGAAGTTGTTTTCAATACCGCGCTCTGCGGCTACCAGGAAGCCCTGACCGACCCGAGTTACACGGGCCAGATCTTGACGCTGACCGCAACACAGATCGGCAACTACGGCATCAACCCTGACGACATTGAGAGCGCTTCACCGACCGTCCGGGGCTTTGTGGTGCGTGAAGTCAGCCGCAATCATTCGAACCAACGCGCCGTGGAGCATCTCTCTGCGTGGCTCGCGCGGCACGACATTCCCGCGATTCACTCGATCGATACGCGTGCACTCGTGCGAAGGCTTCGCAGCACAGGATCTATGAACGGCGTGCTGAGCGGCGATCCAATGCGCAGCGATGAGGAACTCGTTGCGGCCGCACGCGCAGGCGCTTCGATGGCTGGCCAAGATCTCGCCAGTGCTGTCAGTCCACGAACCGCAGCGACATGGAAAGAGCGCCTCGGTGAATGGGCGCCGCGCAGCAGCCATTGCATGCGAATCGCGACTCGTCTCCTGCATGTGGTTGCAATTGACTGCGGTGCCAAGCGCAACATCTACCGAAATCTCGCTGAACGCAACTGCCGTGTGCAGGCTGTTCCGCTGGACGCGACCGCCGACACCATTCGTTCCATGCGTCCCGACGGTTTGTTCGTCTCGAACGGCCCTGGCGACCCCGCGGCAGTCGCTGCGACAGTGGCCACACTACGCGAGATTGCGGGGGAAATACCCACTTTTGGCATCTGTCTCGGCCATCAACTCCTCGCACTTGCGCTCGGTGCAAAGACCTACAAACTGAAGTTCGGGCACCGCGGATCGAACCAACCTGTTCGCAATCTGCTCTCGGGCAGGATCGAGATCACCAGCCAGAACCACGGCTTCTGCGTCGATGAGGAGTCGCTTCGTGCAGCGGGCGGTGAACCCACCCATGTGCATCTGAACGATCACACCGTCGCAGGCTTCCGTCATCGAACCAAACCGATCTTCAGTGTCCAGTATCACCCCGAAGCATCACCGGGACCGCACGATTCCGACTATCTCTTCGACTGCTTCGTGGAACTGATGGAGAGTGGCAAACCGCTGACCGAGACCACCATGCGCGAATCACAGGCACGCACCGCACTGCTCGTCGCTGGCGAAGTTGGCGCGGGATGACAGCAGGGCAGTCGGCGGCGGCGAGCGCCACGGCGAGGTCCTTCGTGCGCGTGGCGGTTGGACGCGGGATTGATCGACACCCCGAGGGTCTGGTGTATTCGGTCCCTGCCGATGTCGGCGCCATTGATCTGGGAGATCATGTTGCCGTCCCGCTCGGGCGCGGACATGCTTCGGTGGACGGAGTTGTCGTCGCCGTTGGCGGTTCGGAGTTGGCAGGACCTGAAATCCCTGCGGAAAAGATCAAATCCGTGCGGGCGGTGCACCGAGACACGCCGCCACTTCCGCGGATCCTGATGCGCTTGGCGCAGTGGGTTGCGTCGTACTACTGCGCACCGATCGGCGTGACGCTGCAATCGATCACACCGTCTGCGGTCCGCGCGGGCGTCGGGCGAACGACGCGACTGATGGTCGATCTCTCGCTCCCGCAGCCAGACGGTCGTGTGCATGCCTCGCGGCGCCGCATACTCGATGCGATCACCGCGATGCCCGCCGCGCAGCGCCCGTGTGAAGCGCGCGATCTCGCCGCGGCAGCAGGCGCGCGAACGCTCGCTGGCGTGCGCGCTCTTGTGCAAAGCGGGCACCTCACGGCCATTCATCAAACCACCGTTCAAGCGAAGTGGCGAGGCGGTCTTGCGATGGATGGAACGCCGCCCGAACTGACTGCCGCACAGCAGTCCATCGTGGAAAACGTGGGTCGCGTCCTTGGCTCGTTCAGCCAACATCTGCTCTTTGGAGTCACTGGTTCGGGCAAGACCGAGGTGTATCTCCGCTTGGCAGAGAGCGTTCTTGCTCAGGGAAAATCAGTGTTATGGCTCGTGCCCGAAATCGCGTTGACGCCGCAGGCTGCTGGCCGCGTGATGGCGCGTCTGCCAAGGCACCGCGTTGCGATCCTGCATTCGGGACTCACCGCGGCACAGCGACACGAACAGTGGCTTGCCGCAGGGAGCGGCGAACCGAAGGTCGTGCTCGGCGCGCGAAGTGCCGTCTTCGCGCCGATTCCCGATGGCCAACTCGGGCTAGTGGTCGTCGACGAGGAACACGACAGCTCGTACAAGCAGGATCAGGCACCGCGCTATCACGGGCGCGACGTAGCGATCCGCCGCGCGCATCTGGCGGGGTGCCCTGTGCTGCTTGGGAGTGCGACGCCATCACTTGAGAGTTGGTGGAACGCCACACGCCGCGGCGTATCCACGCTGCATCGACTGCCAGAGCGTGCGCCTGGGCTTGTCGTGCCACGCGTGGATGTCGTCGATTTCCGCGCGGAATCCATGCTTCATACCGATCGTCGCGTGCGTCTCATCGGACCTTCGATGGAACATGGATTGCGCCACGCACTTGAGGGTGATGGGCAAGCGATCGTTCTGCTGAACCGCCGCGGTTATGCGAATTGGATTGCGTGCCCCGATCATGCGTGTGGTTGGACACTGCAGTGCGATCACTGCGAGGCTGGCATGGTGGTTCATCAACTTCCGGCGGAGGGTGGGCGGCGCATCACACGCTGTCATCACTGCGGCGCGGAGCAGCGCGTTCCATCGCAGTGCCCGCGGTGCAGCAAGCGCGTCAGCATCTTTGGGCTTGGCACGCAGAAGGTGGAGGAGGAACTGCAGCGCATGTTCCCCGAGCTCGACGCCGCTGCTGGCATCGCGCGCGTCGACAGTGACACGATGGAATGTGCCGAGGACTTTCATCGGATCCTCGGACGATTTGCCTGCGGCGAGATTCGTCTGCTGCTTGGAACACAGATGATCGCGAAGGGGCTGGACTTTCCCAAGGTGCGGATGGTTGGTGTGATCAGCGCCGACACCGCGCTGAATATGCCTGACTTCCGAGCGAGCGAGCGGACCTATCAACTTGTCGCGCAAGTATCGGGTCGCTGCGGGCGCGGCAGTGGCGGCGGGCGCGCCGTGATTCAGACATTTCAGCCGGATGCGGACGCGATTCTGTCCGCAGCTCGCGGCGATTATGAAGGATTCGCGAATCGTGAAGTGGAACTGCGCGAACGCCACGGATTGCCTCCCCTCCATCGCATGGCGAGAATCATCGTGCGTCATCACTCGCAGAGCGAAGCCAACCGCATCGCTGCGGTTGTGCGCGGCGGCCTTGTCGCGCTGCCAGAGGCCCGAGGCAGTCGCGTGCGCGAACCAGCCCCCTGCCCCATCGCCCGCATCGCCGACCGTTGGCGCGTTCAAGTCGAAGTGCTCTCGGAAACTGCAGGTGCGATGCAGCGATTGATCGCCGCCGCACGCTCGCGGGAAGTTGTGAAGCCCGGCGAAGTGATGGCAGTGGATATCGATCCCACGGCACTGCTCTGATGCTCGTGGAGTGGCACAAACACTGAAGGTTCCGCGGCGATTCTGCTACACTTGCCGACCGTGGATCGGCGCTTGTGCCGACCGCTGAGGACCACCATCTGCGGAGCCAGCCGTGACCAATTCAGGGCACGAAAAGTCGGAATCGAATCGCGCCGCACGGCAGTCAGTCAACAGTTGGGACGCTGCATTCATCGACGACCTGTACGCCAAGTGGTCGGCGGATCCAGAGTCGGTTGATCCATCTTGGCGGCAGTTCTTCACAGGCTTCGATCTCGGGCTGTCGCGCCCTGCACCAAAGGAGGCTGACGCGGGAGCGGAGGCAGGTGTGGCTTCGGCGGCTGGCGCCTCAGTGACCGAAGGCGGTGCCCTCGATGGTCAGCACGCCGAAGACCAACGCAGCGTCGATGCGCTGATCAACCGCTACCGCGAGTTCGGCCACCTCGCAGCCAATGTCGATCCACTCGGCACGAGCCGCCCTTTCCCAGATGCTTTGACGCTCGAGAGTCTTGGTCTGAATGATGGACATCTTGCGCAGGCATTCGATGCCGGCTCACTGCCGATCGTCTCCCCAGCGACACTCGGTGCGATCATCGAACAACTCGAGCGAACGTACTGCGGGCACTGTGGCGTGGAGTACATGCATGTCTCGAACCTCGAGCAGCGACAGTGGCTTGAGCGCCGTATTGAACAGACGCGCGGGCGCTGGGGCTTCGGACCGGAGCAGCAACGGCGCATTCTGGCTCGGCTGGTCGATGCGGACGCATTCGAGTCCTTCTTGGCGATGCGCTATGTCGGCAAGAAGCGATTCGGTCTCGATGGTGCCGAGACGCTGATCCCGATGATCGACAGTGCACTGGAAACAGGTGCAGCGCTCGGTGCGCGAGAGTTCTGCTTCGCGTTTGCCCACCGCGGGCGCGTCAGTCTCTTGTGCAATGGTCTGGGCAAGTCCTACGGACAGGTGCTCACCGAGTTCGAAGAGTCCTACACCGAATCCTTCTCGCGCGGCGGCGGTGATGTGAAGTACCACCAAGGCTTCAGTGGAATGCGCACCACTGCTTCGGGTGATGTGCGAGTCACCGCATCAGCGAACGCATCGCATCTTGAGTTCATCAACGCTGTCGTGCTCGGCCGAACTCGCGCAAAGCAGGATCTTCGGTCCGACGGTGAACGCCGCGAAGTGATCCCGGTGTTGGTGCATGGCGATTCGTCGTTCCCCGGCCAAGGCTCGGTTGCCGAGTGCTTCAACTTCATGCGGCTGAAGGGCTACACCGTTGGCGGAGCGCTGCACCTCATCATCAACAATCAGGTCGGCTTTACGACAAACCCCGACTGCACCTTCGGCGGGGCTTATTGCTCAGATCTTGCCAAGGGATTTGGCGTTCCCATTTTCCATGCGAACGGCAGCGATCCTGAAGCGTGCGTGTGGGCAGTGCAGACGGCCATCGAGTTTCGTCAGGCGTTCGGGATCGATGCGGTGGTCGAACTCTGGTGCTATCGCAAGAACGGCCACAATGAGACGGACGAGCCATCCTTCACGCAGCCGCTTCTTTACAAACGGATCCGCGCGCACACGCCGGTGGCGACGAGTTACCGAGATCGACTCGTTGCGCAATCGGTAATCACCGCGGACGAGGCAGATGGACTCGCCAAGTCCGTGCATGAACGCATGGATGCTGCGCAGACCGCAGTACGAGCGAATCCAATGCGGCCAAGCGTGCCGGCCTTCGCGGACCGCTGGAAGGGGCTCAGCCACTCCTACGCGTGGGATCATGTGGAGACTGGCGTTCCACTTGCGTCACTTGTCAAGGTCGCGGCGACGCTGTCAAAGGTGCCCGATCACATCACGCCGCACAAGACGATCGCGCGCCTCATCGCTGCGCGCGGCAAGGTGGATTCCGACACGCCGATTGACTGGGCGCTCGCGGAGTTGCTCGCGTACGGCACGCTGCTTCAGGAGGGCAAGGCAGTCCGCATCAGCGGGCAGGATGTAGAACGCGGCACATTCAGCCATCGCCACGCCGTGGCGACATGCCAGGAGACCGCCGGCACTTTCTCCCCACTGACACAACTTGGCCGTTTCGAGGTGTGCAACAGCCCGCTCACTGAGAACGCGATCGTCGGCTTCGAGACTGGGTACGCACAGACCGATCCGGATGCGCTGGTCATTTGGGAAGCGCAGTTCGGCGACTTTGCCAATGGCGCGCAGGTGATCTTCGATCAGTTCCTGACGAGTGCGGAGATCAAGTGGGACCGCGCATGCGGATTGGTGCTGCTGCTACCGCATGGCTACGAGGGACAGGGTCCAGAGCATTCTTCCGCACGACTCGAGCGGATTCTTCAGCTCGCCGCGGACGACAACCTGGAGTGCGTGTACCCGACCACGACCGCGCAAGTGTTCCATGTCTTGCGTCGCCAACTGAAGCGCCCTTTCCGGAAGCCGCTGTTTGTGATGACGCCCAAGAGCATGCTGCGCCTTGCTGCCGCTCAGAGTCTGGGCGAGGAACTTGTGCAGGGTCACTTTGCGCGGGTGCTGGATGATGTGGAGGCGCAGCGCGGCGGGATGGTCTCTCGCGTGTTCTTCTGCAGCGGCAAGATCTTCCACGAACTCGATGCGCAGCGGCGCGAGATCGGCGACCGCGGCAGCGCATTCGTCCGCCTCGAGCAGATCGCCCCCTTCCCCGCGGCAGAAGTGGAAGCTGTCCTGAAGCGTTACCGCGGGGCCGAGATGCACTGGGTCCAGGAAGAGCCGCGCAACATGGGTGCCTTTCGCTTCGTGCAAGCCCACATGCTGGACACGTTTGGTGTGAACCTGAAGTACATCGGTAGACCTGATTCCGCGACCCCCGCAGTCGGATCGACCAAGGTGCATGAGAAGCAAGCGAAGGCGCTGCTGTTCGAAGTGTTTCCTACGCTCGCGGCGGCAACGAAGACCGCAGACGATGGCAAGGCGGCGTCGCAGAAACCTGCACGCGAGCCCGACGCAGCGAAGACGGAAAATGGAGAACCCTCGGAGGTTCTCGCTGCCCCAAAGGGTGAGACAAAGGGCAAGCGATCAGGCGTGAGCCGCCGAACGACCACACAGAAGCGTTGATGCAAGGAGCAGCACATGGTTGATGTCACGATCCCAAGCCCAGGCGAGTCCATCACCGAGGTCACCCTCGGCACATGGCGAAAGTCCGATGGGGAGTGGGTGGAGAAGGATGAACTTCTGAACGAGATCGACTCCGACAAGGCGACGCTTGAACTACTTGCGCCCGCAGCGGGCGCGCTGAAGGTTGTGGCCAAGAGTGGTTCGGAGCAGAAAGTTGGCACGCTCGTTGCAAAGATCGACGAGACAGTTGCTCGGCCAGCTGGTACGGCGGCCTCGCCTCAAGTCAAGAGCAAGGTGATCGAGACGAAGCCCGCCGAGTCAATGGGTGCTGGTGCTCGGCCTGGTTCCGGTTCCGGTTCTGGTTCCGGAACCGCGCGCGCATCAGGCGGATCGCGCGCGTCCGGAGTCGCACGAAAGATGGCCGCGGAGCGCGGCATCGATCTGGGCTCCGTCGAGGGAACGGGACCATCAGGGCGCGTGATGAAAGCCGATCTCGAGGGTGTGCCAGCTTCCGAATCCGCGCCAGCCGCACGAAGTAGTTCGCCGCGTGGTTCGCGTGGCGTGCGTCGTGAGAAGATGACACGACTGCGCCAGAAGGTGGCTGAACGCCTCGTGCAGGCGCAGCGGACCGCCGCCATGCTCACGACCTTCAACGAGGCGGATATGAGCGAGGTGATTCGACTGCGCAGCGAGCACAAGGAAGCGTTTGAGAAAGCGCATGGTGTCGGCCTCGGCTTCATGGGGTTCTTCGTGAGCGCGTGCGTCTCGGCGCTGCAGAAGTATCCGCGCGCGAATGCGTTCATCGTGGGGGACGAGATTGAATACCACGACTACACGGATATCGGTGTTGCTGTCGGCACGGACCGTGGGCTGGTCGTCCCCGTACTTCGGAACACCGAGGGCATGGGCTTGGCGGACATCGAGCGCGAACTCAAGTCGCTTGCGCTGCGCGCGCGCGATGGCAAGTTGTCGGTCGACGAGATGACGGGGGGCACCTTCACCATCTCGAATGGCGGCGTGTACGGATCGCTGATGTCTACGCCGATCCTGAATCCACCACAGTCGGCGATTCTTGGGATGCATGCGATCAAGAAGCGGGCCGTCGAGGATCCCCATCGGCCTGGAACGGTCGCGATTCGTCCAATGATGTATCTAGCGCTCTCCTACGATCACCGAATCATTGATGGAGCCGAGGCCGTCGGATTCCTGGTGCATGTCAAGGACTGCCTTGAGAATCCAGGGCGGCTTCTGCTGGGCGTCTGATGTTGAACTGGAGGAAATCCCACATGCGAATGATGATCCAATGCCTGCTGACGTGCTGCCTCGTTCTTGGCTGCAATGGCGGCGAAGAGTCGGAGGAGATGGAAGTCGCTGAGGGCGACACGATGTACACGCCGCCTTCCAGAACGACGGTTACGCCGCCCGTGGTGACCGTCGATATGGCGAAGTACGCACGCGAGTTTGGTGCCTCGTTTCAGGCGCAGGCGGATGCGATCGACAAGATGGCGAGTGGCAACACGCTTTCGATTGCGGAGAGCGATGCCTACTGCAAAGCGCAGGAACGGATGGCGCGCCTTGCGCTGGAGATGAACGACATCCTTCAGAAGAACCCGCGTTGGCAGCGCGCGATGACCGAAGCTCTGGAGAAAGAGGGGAAGGCAGGAATCATCGCGATGTATCACGCAGAGAAGGCAATGAAGCAGGCCAAGTCATCAGGCAAGGCGGGGCGTGCCACGGGCAAGTGCCCCGATGAGGTGACGAAACTTGTGGGCGACAAACAACTCATCATCAATCGCATACGAGGGCTCATGCCCTATTCGAAGGATGAGATGGCAACGCCCAAACGCAAGTAAGACGAGCGACGATCGTCAGCGTCTCGCTGAACTTGATGAAGTCCGCCGCGCTCCCGACGAAGTCCCAGATGCGGACTTGCCTGTGGACTTTCCCGCCGCGCGCGCCGCTGCGCGGCGTTCAGGCGCTGCGGGCGCATCGGGGCTCGACTCCGCAGCCAGATCTCCGTCACTGGCTGCATCCGTAAAGATCAGCGCGGCGGAAACGCGGTCTTTCGCATCGGCAGGAAGATCCTGCCCAGTGGCAAGAATCGACGCGCGTCGCTCGGGCAACTGATCAGGCTTCACACCGAGGTACTGCAAAGACTCATCCACCACATCGCGAACGACGGGACCAGCAATCGAGCCGCCGAAGTGTCCCTTTCGCTTGTCTGGATCATCGATCACACACAGCACGACGACACGCGGATCCTCGTAGGGCGCGGCCGCAATGAAGTTGGCAACATAACGATCCTCGAAGTAGCCCTTTCCCTGCCCCGCCGGCTTTGGAAGTTGCGCGGTGCCAGACTTGCCGAACATGCGGTAGAGCGCGCTCTGCGCACGACGGCCTGTGCCTTCGACGAGTACGCCTTCCATCGCACCCCTCGACTCCTGCGCGATACGAGCGGGAACCGCTTGGGTCCTCGCGAGAGGGGCTGCGCTTGCTGTCGTCGCATCGGGGAGCGCAAGTCGCGGCTGCGGTAAGTATCCACCATTACAGAATGCACTGAACGCACGCACCATTTGGACGGGCGTGACGCCAATCTCATGCCCCATCGCAACGGAAGTTTGCGTGTACTTCGACCACGCCGATGGCGATGTGATCAACCCGTTTGTCTCACCAAGCAACTCCAGTCCACTGGGCTTGCCAAAACCGAAGCGATCTATGACGGTCGCACGCATTTGATCAAAGGTCATGCGCTCGCCAGCGATCGCCATACCGCTGTTGAGGCTCTTGACCAGCACGGTTCGCCACGACACTGGGCCGTAGTACTTCACATCACGGATCGCGCGCCCGAAAGATGTGCGGTGGGGACCCGTGCTTGGCGTAGGGAGCCTGCTGTCTGGCGCAAAGATTCCAAGCTCCGTTGCGGCAGCCCACACGAACGGCTTGAATGTCGAGCCCGGTTCAAAGGGATCACTCAGGCATCGGTTGCGCCCGAGCGCCGGGTCGATACGACGCGATGGATCAGAGGTGATCTCGTTCCAGCCTGGCCTGCTCTGCAGGATGTCCGCCATCGCCAGTACATCGCCCGTGTGGGGATCCATGACGATGATGCGACCACCACCCGCGTTGTAATCCCGCACGGCTTCGGCGAGGCGCCGTTCCGCGATGTCCTGGATCACCATGTCGATTGTCAGGCGGATATCGGAGCCATCATCCGCCGGGACAAAATCGCCATCATCAATGTGAAGCACATTGCGCCGCACATCCCGCAGAAATGTCAGACGACCGTTCACCGCTGCCAGTCGTTTCTCGAACGCCAACTCGGATCCCGAGAGCCCCTTGTGCTCGAAGCCGACCTTGCCGATCAGTGGCGCGGCCACGGAACCCTGTGGATACTCGCGGACTAGTTTCGATTCGATGCCGAGCCCCTCGATCTTGAGACTGCGGACTCCATCGAGTTCCGTGTCACTGAGATCGGCATCGAGCACCACATACCGATCATCGGCGCGCGCACGAAAGATTGCCTCAATGTCGGCCGCTGGTCGTCCGAGCACCGTCGAGAGTGCAAGAGCGGCCTCCGTGAACGGATCCGCTATCGGCATCGCCTGCGGATCACTGCGAAGCCCTGCCTCCATCTTTTCGTGGCCGCACCTCCAGATAGTCGCAGGATCCGTGAAGAGGCGATGCCCAACCACGCTTGTGGCAAGAATGCGACCGCGGCGGTCCATCAGCCGACCTCGCGCTGCAAGTTCCACGGAAGTCGAAGTGCGCGAACCCATCGCGGGCGAGAGCTTGTTGGGCGGAAGCGTCTTTAGTTGAGTGACGCGGACAAGAGCGACCGTCATCAAGAGGACGACGATGCAGGTGACCCAGTGGGTCCAAGCGCGGATTCGCTGCGCATCATTCATCCGCCGACTTCCGGGCGCCGCTGCGGCGGGGCGCTTTGAATCGCGTCGAGACGCACGGGTTCCAGTCGGTAGGGTATTGCGCGCCAACGCCTATCGAGCCGCTGCACGGCAGCACGAACATCATCTGGACTTGTTCGGCGAGCGATCTCGGAGCGCAGTGCCCACAGTGTGCGTTCCTGTTCAAGCATCCGCCAGTGCGCGCGTGAGATGTCGCGCGCCAACTCATAGCGCTGCTGACGCTGTGCGAGAACACCGCAGGCGAGAACGCCCACACCGATGATGATTGCGGCGATCTTGGCGAACACCGCCGTGGTCTCAAAGATCAGATGGAATCCGCAGCGCCTTGCCGATCCGAAGGTCGCTCGGGTTCTTCATGCGATCACGATTGGCCTGATAAATGGACTCCCACTTCTTGGCCGAGCCAAGTTCGCGCGCGGCGATTGCGCCGAGTGTGTCGCCTTTCTGAATGACATATTCACGCCCACTTCCCGACTGCTGAGATGTCGTCGCCACAGCCTCGGGCGTCTGCGTGGCCTGCTGCGGCAGGGCGACTTGCTGTAAGGAGGGCACTACGGAGGGCACTGGCGCTGCTTCACCGCGAAGAATGTGCACTGCGGGCAAGCGCACCGTCATTCCGGCTCGCATCTTGGTTGGGTTTGGAATAGTTGCCTTGTTGAACTCCGCAAGTTCCTTCCACAAGTTGCCGTTGCCGTACTTGGATTGGCAGAGTTTGTAGAGGGTCTCGCCTTCGCGCAGGGTGTAGAGCTCGACAGGGACACCAATGGGATTTGGGCTCGACGCCTGAACTGGAACGATGCCTTGGGGCAGCGCCACGGTGTCCCCACCCTGCGCGAACTGCCGCTGCATCGCAGCTGGCTGCGGCGCGGATGTCCCAGTCACCTGAAGCGGCTGAATGGAGATCGGCGCATTCGGTCGGACTTCACGGATCTGCGTGTTCGCCGCGAGATCAGCCGTTGGACGACGCTGTCCCGCGGAGAAGTGATCAGAAATCAGGATGCCGACGAACAGCAGCAGCCCGAAGCCGAGGACGATGGCGAGTTTGTGCTCTCGTGTCATGGGAGGGACTTCCTTGTCCCGAGCGCAATTGCTCGGAGCTTCGCAGACCTTGCCCTCGGATTCGCCTCGACTTCAGTGTCGCTAGCGACCTCGGGCCTACGAGTCAGCCGGTGAGCCAACGCGGCTTCCACCAGCGCGGCGAATGAACGCTTGACTTGGCGATCCTCCAACGAATGGAAGGAGATGATCGCCACACGAGCCTCTCCAGAGAGCCACCCCTTACCGCGCGCTTGCGCCGCCGAGGTGATCGACCCCAGCAGTTCCTCCAAGGCTCTCAGCTCGTCGTTGACGGCGATCCGAAGCGCCATGAAAGTCCGCGTTGCAGGGTGCAATCTGGAGAACCGTGCGCGCGAGCCGTAAGCCTCGCGCACGAGTCGAGCCAAATGCGCCGTCGTGGTAATCGGCTCAGTGGCACGCGATTGTGCAATTTTGCGAGCGATGGCACGAGAAAATGGATCTTCTCCAAGTGTGCTGATGAGACCCGCAATATCGGACTCGCTGAGATCGCGGACGAGATCTGCAGCGGTCACCGAACGCGAACGGTCGAGTCGCATGTCGAGCGGTCCATCATCATGGAACGAAAATCCACGCTCGGGCGTGTCGATCTGATTGCTCGATACGCCGAGATCAGCGAGCATCACATCGGCGCGTACGCCCAGCCGAGCTACCACAGTTGCAACGGATCGAAAGTCCGCATGAACGCCCTCGATGCGCGAATTCGGCGCCGCGATTCGGGTGCGTTCAACCGCATGCTGCAAGTTGTCCGCATCGCGGTCAACAAGGATGACGACTCCTGGGTCCACCGCCGCCGCGAAGGCGCTTGCATGTCCACCCCGCCCTGCCGTCGCATCGATGATGCACTCCCCGCGCTGCGGAGCGGTCATCTCCAACACGGATGTGAGCAAGACAGGCTCATGCCCATGTCCGCGATCCCGATCATCCGCAGCGTGCCCCGAAGCGCCGCGCATCACACGAGTTGATCCGACTTCCCCACCGGGACGGCTGTCTCATTCGCCGCCGCTTCAGCTTCCTCGGGCGCCTTGCGATCAGTGAGCGTCTGCTCGATCCACCGCTGAATGAGGGCGATCTTGACTGCCACTGCCACAAGGATGCCGAAAAACGCAGCGCCGATGGCGTACACAACCAGCACCCGCGTCTCCGTCAGGAGCAGCACGGCAGTCAGTGCTACGCCGATCAGCGTGAAGGAAGCGGTGATCCCATAGAGGGCGAACACCGCCTTCCGTACCGACGAACAAAAGCGCTTGACTTGATGATGGATGTGCTGAGCATCAGGTGTGCTCATCGGTATGCCCGCAACCTTGCGGCGAATGATGGCAAGCGTCGTGTCCGCGATTGGGAGCCCGAAGACAATGAATCCCGCTACCACGAGGCTCGGGGGTCCGTCCTCGCCGAAAAGGAGAACAATCGTGACGCAGAGGTAGCCAATCAGCAGACTGCCGCAATCACCAAGAAAGATGATCGCTGGATTGAAGTTCCAAGGCAGAAACCCAAGCGTGGTCCCGAGGAGCGCCAACGCGAGCGCCACACGCACGCCCACAAGGCTCGTCGACGGATTCTCGATCGCGATGGTCGACGCCACGAGCAGCCCCATGGCAAGGAACCCCATCGACATGATGGTGGCGCTTCCCGTCAGAAGACCATCAAGGCCATCGATCAGGTTTGCCGCATTGCATCCTGCGATGATGACGAATCCAAGAAAGCCAGTGCCAATCCAGTAGTACAGCGTTCCCACAGGAACGGCTGTGCCGCCTACGGTGAACAGAATGTCCTCTGGCATTCCAAGAAACGGGCTGAGAACACCTGTGACGGCTCCGATGCCAATGTCGGAGTAGGCGAGGGCAGCAGCGGCGACCAGTTGCCCTGCAATCTTCAGCCGAGCATCCCACTTCCAAATATCGTCGGCAAGTCCAGTCAGTGCGATGGCGACCGCACCGACGAGAATTGAAAGCGGCACGGGCGCCAAGTCTTCCGCCGGGCCATCGACCGCGACGAGCGCAGCGAACATCGCAGCGAGAAATCCGAGGAATACCGCAAGACCGCCGAGGTAGGCGACGGGTGTGGTGTGGACCTTTCGCTTGCCATCGGGCTTGTCGATGACTCCAAACTCGAACGCAAGCCAGCGCACGATCGGCGTTGCCGCGAGTGTGACGAGAAACCCTGCGATGAACACAGGCGCAAACGAGTTCAGGATCTCGACCGCATCCACAAGCACCTCATGGACTGCAGGGCGATCAAGCAAGCCCCCCGACGGCAATGGCAACGCTGGGGTGGATTGCATCATCATCCTCACGTCGCTCCGCTTGCTGGAGTTGCCGCTGCGGGTTCTGCCGACGTCTCCGCCGAGTACTTCGAGGCCAACATCGCATTCTTGCGGTAATAGCCGCCTGCGGTCTGCTCGGGTCGGTTCAGCACGGCGCCGATGAAGCGCCCACGCTGCGACGTCAGCTGTCCGATGAGGCGGCCGATCAGTCCGCGCTGATCACGCATGGCGCGCACCACCAGTATGGAGCCATCGATGCGGTTTGCGACTGCCATCGACTCTGCGGCGATCGCCATCGGCGCGGTATCGATCAGCACCAGGTCGTACTGCTCGCGCATGCCATTCATGACTTCCGTCATCCGAAGCGTGTCGAGCAACTCGATCATGTGGCTTTTCCCGGCTCCCACCACATCCATCCCGAAGGTGCTGTGTTGCACAACATCCGCGAGCGCGTGCTTGCCCGCAAGCACGTCTCCGAGACCGAGCCCGCCCTCGGCGAGAGCGAACGCGGTGCAAAGACCTGGGCGCCTGAAATTCGCATCAACGACCAGAACACGCTTGCCAATCACTCGCGCACTGGCAGCGAGATTCGTAATCACAGCCGTCGCACCTGCGCCGGGCATCGCGGAAAAAATGCCCACGACAGAGCCACCTTGATCGTCAAGACTCTTGATGATGTTCGTCGACACTTGCCGCAGGGACTCTGCAAGCGCCGATTGGGGAGCCTCCCGCACAACGAACGAAACATTCGCTGGCGCCATGGGATCATCCTTCTGATCGGGGATGACGCCGAGAACACGACCACTCGCGAGAGCGGCCAGTTCGCTGGCGAATCGAACGCGCTGATCCATGAACTCTCGTAGGAAGATCAGGCCAACCCCCACAAGAATCACCAGCACCCACACGCCAGGCAGCACCACCTTCCAGTTCGGGAAGAACAATTCGCGCGGGGTGAGTGCCCGCTGTGCTACCTCGACGGGAACCGAGTCTTCGCGTGACCGGGCAAGATCGAGTTCACCAATCGTCTTTGCGACAATGCCGCGTTCCTCTTGAAGCCGATCCTGGCGCTCCTTCATCGCCTCGAGTTCTGCGACACGCGAAGCGAGCTCTTCGATTCGCTTGCGTTCAAGTTCAAAATCACCAGTTTGCTTTTTCAGGAGATCTTCAAGCCCACCCTGACGATCCGTCACGGTCTTGAACTGACCATTCAGATCACGCTGCACGATCTCGTCGAGCGCCTTGTCCTTTTGAGCCCGTGCCGAGGCGAGTGTTTGCTCGGCGTAGCGCACCTCCGGATGTTGCGGCCCGAAGCGCCCCTGCTTACTTTGCAGCGCGATCGTCAGATCGTTGAGATCACGATTGAGCTGCATGAGCGCAGGATCCATTTCCGCTTTCTGAATGTCGTCTTTCGACGGCTCGAGTCGGCCCTGCAGCTTCGCATCGAGTTGTCCTCGCTGCGACTTGATCAGACTCAAGTCCATCGTCGTCTCTGCGATCAACTTCTGAAGTTCTTCGAGCCCACGCTGGGACTGCTGCGCGTTCTCCTCAAATGCAGGGATGCCCTCTTCTGTGATAAAGCGGCGAATGGCAGCCTTCATGCTGTCGATCTGCTGATCGAGTTCATTCTGCTTCTTCACGAACACCTGCTTGATACCGTTGAACTTGCGATCGCTCTCGGCGTTCAGCATGTCGAGGTACGTCGTTGTGATCGCATTCAGCACCACGGGCACATCGCCGGCCACATGTGCCTTCCAGTACAGCGCAAAGAATTGCGTACCACGGCGGTGTCCCGACGAAATCTCATCTTCCAAGTCGTCCACTGCCTCATCCACGATGAACTGTCCGTTTTGATCGAGGTAGTACTCATGCCAGGAAGTCTTGAGGACATCCTTGCTCGAGATCGCCTTCACGAGCACATCGCGCATCACCATCTGCTGCGCTTCCGTCTGTGCAAGACGGGCGACGGTTTCTTCCTGCGTCGCGTTCTCGCCAAAAATCTCGGTCGCCTCGCCCAACTGGGGACGCAGACGAAGGATCACTTGTCCGCTGTACAGCGGGTATACGAACTGTGCACCAAACTGGAAGACAACGGCGAAGACGGCACCACCAAGTGTCCACCACAGAATCTGCTTCCAATTCTGCTGCAGAACACGAATCGGATCAATCGTTGCGCCACGCGATACGGTCGGCTGAGGCCGCGCCCCGCTTGACGGTCGCTGCGGCGCACCCGCTGCAGAAGCACCCGAGGGCGAACCTGATGGTGTCGGAACCATATCGAATCTCCTTTTGCTGTCAGCCACCTGTACTGCCGTTCAACTCGCGGTCGACCGCATCGATTTCGCGCTGTGCATCCTCATCTGGCTTCAGCGCCTTCGCGCGCGTGAGCGAAGCGATCGCATCCTCGCGGAAACCGCCCCTCAGCTGTGCCATGGCAAGATGTGCAAAGGTGACGGGGTTCGCCTGAACTCGTGATGCGCGTCGCAGCAATCCAATCGCCTCCGGATACTCGCCCTTCTTGGCTAGCGCGTAGCCGAGCGTGTCCATCAGATCTACGTTCACCGGGTTCACCGCCAACGCACGACGGGCCCGTTCAATCGCCTGCGGCACCTTGTCGAGCGCCGCAGCCTCGAGGTACGCCAGATTGTTGAGCAGCAGTAGATCATCTGGCTGCAGCGCGAGAGCCTGCTCATACTTCTCCGCTGCTTTCGCCATGTTGCGACGGCGATACTCGATGTTTCCAAGCATCCGATACGCCGCAAAGCGGTCCTGATCGTTGGTGGCTGCCTGAAGCGCACGAGTGGCGACCTCGAAGGACTTGTCGTACCACTGAGGTCCTGCTTGCCCGAAACGCTGCGCGACACCAACTAGAAGTGCGGAAGATGGGTTGGGACCGGCGCACTCCGTCACGAACTTTTCGAAGTCCGCCAACTTATCACCCGGATAGAGCGTGCTTGCAGCGAGCACCCATTGATCTCCACTGACGCCCTTCGAGGGATCGATGAGGCGAACGCACTCGCGTAGTTGCTGCCGA
>Ga0163212_1000418_pt1 | contig 18650 bp, 16 predicted proteins | sample Malawi_45m_30L_FD_113532 | JGI IMG/M metagenome (GOLD analysis project Ga0163212, IMG submission 113532) | Freshwater microbial communities from Lake Malawi, Central Region, Malawi to study Microbial Dark Matter (Phase II) - Malawi_45m_30L | ecosystem: Environmental > Aquatic > Freshwater > Lake...
ATGCTATAGTTGGTAGCTCGGTTAGGCTCCTCTACGGGGGCAGCGTCAAGGCCGGTAATGCCCGCGAGCTCTTCGGCATGGCCGATGTTGACGGCGGCTTGATCGGCGGGGCCTCACTGAGGGCCGAGGAGTTCGTAGCGATCGTCGCAGCGGCCCAGTAAACAAGTTCAGTAAAGATTGGAACGGATCGCATGTTGTTAACCGCGCTAACCATCATTCAGGTATTCGCGTCGCTGGCGATTGTTGCACTCGTGTTGCTTCAACGTGGCCGCGGTGCCGATGCTGGTGCCGGTTTCGGCGCAGGTGCCTCGGGCAGCATCTTTGGCGCGCGCGGCGCGACCACCGGCCTCTCGCGAGCCACTGCGGTGCTCGCGGCCGTTTTCATGATCAACAGCCTGGCGCTCGCTTGGCTCGGTACGCGACCCGCCGATAATTCCTCGGGAGGTCTGCTCGGCGAGTCGGCGACGCAAGTGGCGCCTGCCCCCACAACACCGCAGGCGCCTGCGCCGTAAGCTGCGCAGCGTCACCGAGCATCGAAGATCGAATTTGCGGACGTGGTGGAATTGGTAGACACACTAGCTTGAGGGGCTAGCGCCGCAAGGTATGGGAGTTCGAGTCTCCCCGTCCGCACCAAACTTGATCAACATCCTGATATAATTCTGAGTCCTTTGAGCACGGGGGTTACGGGGCCATCGGCCACGTTCGTGCCAGGGCGAAATGAATGTTGACGAACTATCTGCCTGCGTTGATTTTTCTCGGGGTCGCCATCGGCCTTGCTTCGATCCTGCTCGTACTCGGGACAGGGCTCGGCCGCTATTTTTCCCGAGCACCGTACGACGCCGAAAAACTCTCCGCCTACGAGTGCGGCTTCGAAGCCTTCGAAGAGACACGCATGAAGTTCGACGTGCGCTACTACTTGGTTGCGATCCTCTTTATCGTGTTTGATCTCGAGATCGCGTTTCTCTTCCCGTGGGCGGTTGCGCTCGATTCCATCGGCGGATTCGGTCTCATCTCCATGGGCATTTTCCTCGGCATCCTCATCGTGGGTTTCATCTACGAGTGGAAGAAGGGGGCGCTCGAGTGGGATTGACCGAGGAGGGCGTTGCGCACGATTTCGCGCAGCGCGGTTTCGTCACGACGCAGGTCGACAACCTCGTCAATTGGGCACGCACCGGATCACTCTGGCCCATGACCTTTGGACTGGCCTGCTGCGCCGTCGAGATGATGCACGCGGGCGCGTCACGCTATGACCTCGATCGATTCGGTGTCGTGTTTCGGCCGAGTCCGCGTCAGTCCGACGTAATGATCGTTGCCGGGACGCTGGTCAACAAAATGGCGCCTGCGCTACGCAAGGTTTATGACCAGATGCCCGAGCCACGCTGGGTCATCTCCATGGGGTCCTGCGCCAACGGCGGTGGCTACTACCACTACTCCTACGCAGTCGTTCGTGGCTGCGATCGTATCGTTCCCGTCGATGTCTACGTGCCGGGTTGTCCGCCCACGGCCGAGGCTTTGCTTTACGGCATCATTCAACTGCAAAAGAAAATCGCGCGCACCAGTACGGTGGTGAGCCCATGAGCGGTCCGAGCTGGGCGAGTATGGCGCTCGAAATTTTGGGCGACTCGGTGCGCCGAGTGGATTCGCTCCCCGATGAGTTGACGCTCGAGTGTGATGCAGCGCAGTTGCTGGCGGTGGCGACGACGCTGCGCGATCACGTCGAGTTGGGTTTCGACATGTTGGTCGATCTTGCTGGTGTCGATTACCTCGAATACGGCAAGTCCGAGTGGAAGACGTCCTTGGCAACAGGCTCGGGATTTTCGCGTGGCGTGAATCGTGGCGGCGCTGCCGCCGCAGCTAATGGTGGGATCGCCGCCGGACAGCGCTTTGCGGTGGTTAGCCATCTGCTTTCTGTGCGGCGCAACCGTCGACTGCGTCTGCGCGTTTTCTGTGCCGATAACGACGAACCGATGATCGATTCGCTGGTGGGTATCTGGGCGTCGGCCAATTGGTTCGAACGCGAGGCCTTCGATCTGTTCGGTATCCTTTTTAAAGGGCATCCCGATTTGCGTCGGTTGCTCACCGATTACGGTTTCATCGGGCATCCGTTTCGCAAGGATTTCCCGCTGATCGGCAATGTCGAAGTGCGCTATGACCCGCAAAAGCAGCGCGTGGTCTATGAGCCTGTGAGCATCGAGCCCCGTACGCTCGTGCCGCGAGTCATTCGTCACGATAATCGCTATGACCCAGCGTTGATCGAACAAGCGCCGAGCTCGGCGCCCAGCGAGGCGGCGGGTTGAGTCATGGCCGAGATCCAGTCATACACCATGAATTTCGGACCGCAGCACCCAGCGGCGCACGGCGTGCTTCGTCTGGTACTCGAACTCGACGGCGAGGTCATCCAAAAAGCTGATCCGCATGTCGGTTTACTGCATCGCGCCACCGAAAAACTCGTCGAATCCAAGCCCTTCAATCAGTCGATCGGTTACATGGATCGACTCGATTACGTCTCGATGATGTGTAACGAGCATGCGTACGTCATGGCGATCGAGCGGCTGCTCGGTGTTACGCCACCGCGTCGAGCGCAGTACATCCGCGTGATGTTCGATGAGATCACGCGCGTTCTTAATCACTTGATGTGGCTCGGTGCGCACGGTCTCGACATCGGTGCGATGACGGTTTTTTTGCTGGCGTTCAAAGAACGCGAAGATCTGATGGACTGCTATGAGGCGGTCTCGGGGACGCGCATGCACGCGACCTATTACCGGCCAGGCGGCGTGCATCGCGACCTGCCGCGCGAGATGCCGAAATATCAGGTGTCGCGTTGGCGTTCGCAGAGAGATGCGGACCGTCTCAACGAGGCGCGCGCTGCGGGTCTGCTAGAGTTCATCGAAGAATTCACTCGGCGTTTTCCGAAAGCGATTGACGAGTACGAGACGCTGCTCACCGACAACCGAATTTGGAAGCAGCGCACGGTCAATATCGGCGTGGTTCCACCAGAGCGCGCGCTGCAACTCGGATTTTCAGGCCCAATGCTGCGCGGCTCGGGCATTGCTTGGGATCTGCGCAAGAAGCAGCCGTACGAGGTCTACGGCGAGCTCGACTTCGATATTCCGGTGGGTGTGAATGGTGATTGTTACGACCGTTATCTCGTGCGCATCGAGGAAATGCGCCAGTCGACGTGTCTCATTGCGCAATGCGTCGAGTGGCTGAAAAAAAATCCAGGTCCGGTGATGGTGGCCGATGCCAAGGTGCGGCCGCCGCGACGCGAGAACATGAAGGGCGATATGGAATCGCTTATCCATCACTTCAAGCTGATGACCGAGGGTTACTGCGTCCCCGAGGGCGAGACCTATGCCGCTGTAGAGGCGCCGAAGGGTGAGTTTGGTATTTATTTGGTCTCTGACGGTGCCAATAAGCCGTATCGCTTGAAGTGCCGTGCGCCGGGTTTCCCACATCTGGCGGCGCTCGAAGAAATGGTCACGGGACACATGCTCGCAGACGTGGTGGCGGTGATTGGCACGCAGGACATCGTATTCGGGGAGATCGATCGATGAGCGAAACCGCGCGAGTCGGCCGCGGCGTGCCCACCAGCGATGGGCAGATTTTCGTGCCGGGCGATAGCCCCAAGGTGGCGTTGCTTAGCGAGCATACCCGCCACGAGATCGACGGTTTTATTTCGAGGTTCCCGGCGGGACGACAGCGCTCGGCCACGCTTTCGGCACTGCATTTTGCGCAGGAGCAGAACGCTGGGCATTTGACGACCGAGATCATGGACGCCGTCGCCGAGTATTTGCGACTGCCGTCGATTCAGGTCTATGAAGTTGCGACGTTCCACTCGATGTTTGAGACCCACGAGTGTGGTCGGCATCACGTCAGCGTGTGTACGAACATCAGCTGTTGGTTGAACGGTGCCGAGAACATTCTCGCCCATTGCGAGCGCAAGCTCGGCATCAAGGTTGGTGAGAGCACGCCGGATAAGCGCATTTTTCTCAAGCAGGAAGAAGAGTGCCTAGCCGCTTGCACTGGTGCACCGATGATGATGATTGATCATGTGTTTCACGAATATTTGACACCGGCAAAAGTCGACCGGATCCTCGACGATTTAAAGTGAGCCCCGCCGAATGAGCAATGTACTCGATAAGTGGCGCGACCGCATGAACCTCGTGGTCTTCGAGCCGTTCGCGCTCGAACGTTCGTGGACCCTCGAGAGCTATATTAAAATCGGCGGCTACACCTCGTGGAAAAAAATTCTTGCGGGGGAGATGACGCGCGAGCAGGTCATCGAGACTGTCAAGGCCAGCGGTTTGCGTGGCCGAGGAGGTGCGGGTTTTCCGACCGGCACGAAGTGGAGCTTCATGCCGCGTTACTCACCAATACAAAAGTACGTGGTATGCAACTCGGACGAGAGTGAACCGGGAACCTGCCACGACCGCGACATCCTGCGCTTCAATCCGCACGCCTTGGTCGAAGGGATGGCCATCGGTGGATACGCCATGGGCTCGACCGTGGGCTATAACTATATCCGGGGCGAATTCTTGGGCGAGCCGATACCGCGTTTCGAGGCGGCTGTCAAAGAAGCGTATGCGGCGGGACTGCTCGGCAAGAACCTGCAGGGCTCGGGAGTTGACTTCGATCTCTACACCTTCGTCGGTGCGGGTGCGTACATTTGTGGCGAAGAGACCGCGCTACTCGAGTCACTCGAAGGTAAGCAAGGCAAGCCGCGTTTCAAACCGCCGTTTCCCGCGGCCTTCGGGTTGTACGGTCAGCCGACCACCATCAACAATACTCAGAGTTACGCGGCGGTACCGACCATCCTGCGCAAGGGCTCGGAGTGGTTCGCCAAGTTAGGTACCACCAACGCCGGGGGCACGGTGATTTTTTCGGTTTCGGGTCACGTGGGGAAGCCGGGCAACTTTGAGTTACCCCTCGGAATCCCGTTCAAAGATTTGTTGGCGATAGCGGGTGGTGTGCGCGGGGGCCGCAAACTCAAGGCTGTGATTCCGGGCGGATCGTCGGTCAAGGTCGTTCCGGGCGATGTGATGATGGGCGTCAACATGGACTACGACTCGCTGCGTGCGGTCGGCTCGTCGGTGGGCTCAGCGGCGGTGATCGTCATGGACGAGAGCACCTGCATGGTGCGCACGCTCGAGCGTATTTCGCGCTTCTATAAGTCAGAGTCCTGCGGGCAGTGTACGCCGTGTCGCGAAGGCACGGGTTGGCTCAATCGCGTCCTCAAGCGCATCGTTGCGGGGCAGGGCCGCATGGAGGATCTGCAACTGCTCATCGACGTCGCCAATCGCATCGAGGGTCACACCATCTGTGCACTCGGTGACGCGGCTGCGTGGCCGGTGCAGAGCTTCTTGCAACGTTTCCGTCACGAATTCGAATACATGATTCAGCACGGCGGTCGCAGTTTGGTTGACGGTCAGCAGGAAGCGGCGTAAGGCAGGCGAGCCGATAATGGCGGCGAATCCTCAAGATGATCTCGTCAACGTCGAAGTCGACGGCAAGGCGGTCAAGGCGCGCAGAGGCGCGATGATTATCCACGTGACCGATCAGCACGGCGCCTATGTGCCGCGTTTCTGTTATCACGACAAACTGCCGATCGCAGCAAATTGCCGTATGTGCTTGGTCGAAGTTGAGAAAGCACCGAAGCCACTACCTGCCTGCGCGACGCCGATCGCCGAGGGCATGAAGATTTTCACCAAATCCAAGGCGGCTATCGGTGCGCAGAAGGCGACGATGGAGTTCCTGCTGATTAACCATCCGCTCGATTGTCCGATTTGCGATCAGGGCGGCGAGTGCGAGTTGCAGGATTTAGCGCTCGGTTATGGTCGCGATATCGCTCGCTTCAGCGAGCGCAAGCGGTCCGTCAAAGATAAAAATCTCGGGCCCTTGGTTTCGACCGATATGACACGCTGCATCCACTGCACCCGCTGCGTGCGCTTCGGTCAGGAGATTGCCGGCATTCCCGAGCTTGGCACTACTGGCCGTGGCGAGAGCATGGAGATCGGCACCTGGATCGAGCGCAGCGTCGACCACGAACTCTCGGGTAATATCATTGATCTCTGCCCGGTGGGTGCGCTTAACTCCAAGCCGTTCCGTTATCAGGGTCGCTCCTGGGAGATGACCCAGGTGCCGTTCTTGTCGCCGCACGATGGTATTGGCAGCAATCTTTTTGGTCACGTACTGCGCGGTAAACTTAAGCGCGTAGTACCCCGCGCCAACGACGATATCAACGAAACCTGGATCGCTGATCGCGATCGCTTCAGCTACGAGGGCCTGCATGCGGAAGATCGCTTGCTCAAGCCCATGCTGCGTGAGGCTGGTGCGTGGCGAGAGGCCAGTTGGGAGGAGGCGCTGGCGGCCGCCGCGCGGGGCCTGAGGGCCGCGGGCAGCGCCATCGGCACGCTCGTGCATCCCTCCTGCACGCTGGAAGAAATGCATCTCGCTGCGCGACTGACGCGCGGGCTCGGTTCTTCGAATATCGATCATCGGCTGCGCACTCGCGATTTTCGTGACGCGGCGGCTGATCCGCGGCACCCGGGTCTCGGGATCCCGCTGTCGATGGTCGAGTCGCTCGCTGGCGTGTTGGTCGTCGGTTCGAACCTGCGGTCGGAATTGCCATTGTTGGCGCACCGCTTGCGCAAGGCGGCGGTTCGCGCCAAGGCAAAGATTTCGTTCCTCGATTCGAGCGAGCGCGAGTATCGCTTCCCGGTTGTGGTGCAGATTGCGCGCAGCGCGGCTGATTGGGCGCACGAGCTCGCTGGAATATTAGCGGCCGTGCGCGAGATCGTGGGCGTCGAGCCCGGAGTCGCCTACGCGAGCTTGCTGCGCGGGGTCGCCGCTACGGAGCAGCAGCGCGCTGCGGCCGCCGCACTGTGTACCGGTGGTGTGCGCGCCGTGTGGCTCGGCGCGATGGCGTTACGTCACCCTGCCGCGGTTGATTTGCGGGCGCTCGCTGGTGAGATCGCTCGCTTAAGCGGAGCGACTCTTGGGTTCTTGGCCGAAGGCGCGAACGCCTCAGGCGCTTGGCTTGCGGGCGTTGTGCCGCATCGAGCAGCAGGCGGTATTCCCGCGCAGGGGCTGGGCCTGCGCGACATGTTAGAGACTGCGCAGCGCAGCTATTTGCTTGTGGGCGCGATCGAGCCCTCGGCGGATATCGCTGATGCCGCGCTGGCGGCGCGCGCGCTGCGCTCGGCAGCCTGTGTCGTGGCGGTGACGCCGTACGTCACCGATGAACTCAAAGAAATCGTGCATGTCTTGCTGCCGATGGCGAGCTTCGCCGAAACCTCGGGTAGCTATATCAATCTCGAAGGGCGCTCGCAGAGTCAGACCGGGGTATCCAAGCCCCCGGGTGAGGCGCGGCCTGGATGGAAGGTGCTGCGTGTGCTCGGTAATCAACTCGAACTCGACGGGTTCGATTATCAGAGCTCCGAGGACGTTCGCGATGAGTTACAGCAGATCGCGGGTGCGAACGCGGGCGCCGCGGTGCCGACAGCACCGCTCACGCATCATGTACCTGCGATCGCCGCCGTAGCGGGCGCTGCCGAGCTCGATCTGGGCGCGCTGGATGTGCCGATGTATGCCATCGATGCAGTGCTGCGTCGCAGTCCCGCGCTGCAGCAGACCGCAATCGCCGCCGCCGCAAGGCGATCGGGAGGGGTGGGCTGATGTCGGTAATACTCGACTTTTGGACGACGATGCCCGATTACGCTCGGGCAACAGCCTGGATCTTGCTCGTGACGGTGGCGGTGATTTTTTCGGTCGCGTTCACCACGCTGTGGGAACGCAAGGTGATCGGTTGGATACAGCTGCGCAAGGGACCGAATCGTGTCGGTAGTATCTTTGGCTTCGTACCGGGGATTTTTCAGCCCTTTGCCGACGTCATCAAGTTGCTGCTCAAAGAAGTCGTCATCCCGTCGGCCTCGAACAAGTGGCTGTTCCGCATCGCGCCAGCCATCACCTTGGTGCCCGCCTTCGCGGCTTGGGCGGTCATGCCGCTCGATCCAGCGCTGGTGATTGCCGATATTGATGCGGGCTTGCTCTATCTGCTGTCGCTGACCTCGGCCGGTGTATACGGCGTGATCCTTGCCGGCTGGGCCGCGAACTCCAAATACGCCTTTCTGGGCGCCATGCGGTCGGCGGCGCAGGTCGTTGCCTATGAAATCGCCATGGGCTTTGCACTCGTGGGCGTCGTCATGGCCGCAGGCACGCTCAATCTCGGCGATATCGTACGTGCGCAAGAAGGTGGCGTCGGTCATTGGTTTCTGGTTTGGCTGTTTCCGCTGTTCGTGGTCTACGTGATCGCAGGGGTGGCCGAGACCAATCGCGCCCCGTTCGATGTCGCCGAAGGCGAATCCGAAATCGTCGCCGGATTCCATGTTGAGTATTCAGGCATCGCCTTCGCGCTGTTCTTCCTCGCCGAATACGCGAACATGATTCTGATTTCGACCCTTACCGCAGTGTTCTTCCTCGGCGGTTGGTTGAGCCCCTTCGAGGGACTGCTGGCCGCGGACCATCTGCTTGCGGTGCCCGGATTTCATTGGTTGTTCCTCAAGCTCTTTTTCTTTTTGACCTGTTTCATGTGGTACCGCGCGACTTTCCCGCGTTATCGCTATGACCAGATCATGCGTTTGGGCTGGAAAGTCTTGATTCCGGTCACGCTGGTGTGGATTGCCGCCGAGGCGCTGATGTCCTGGGTCGACATCGGCCCGTGGGCGAAGTGATTGAGCGTACATTGAGCGCACAAAGGTAACGAGACGCCATGGCACTGCAAAGCATCGTTAAAACTTTCCTGCTCACCGAGCTGCTTGGTGGCTTGTCGTTGACAGCGCGTACACTCTTTCGCAAGAAGGTGACGGTCAACTATCCGGAAGAAAAGACGCCGCAGTCGCCGCGTTTTCGCGGCCTGCATGCGCTGCGCCGTTATGCCAATGGCGAAGAGCGCTGCATCGCCTGCAAACTTTGCGAAGCGGTGTGTCCGGCGTTGGCCATCACCATCGAGTCGGATGTTGCGGCCGACGGTACGCGGCGCACGACGCGCTATGACATCGATCTCTTTAAGTGCATCTATTGCGGCTTTTGTGAGGAGGCCTGTCCCGTGGATGCGATCGTCGAAACGAGGATCCATGAGTACCACATGGAAAATCGCGGCGAGAACATCATGACCAAGGACAAACTGCTCGCCGTGGGTGAGCGCTATGCTGCGCTGATCGACGCCGACAAGGCTGCTGATTCGGCGTATCGCTGATCGCGCAGAGAGAGGAGACCGACCGGTGTTTGCGCAACTGCTTTTCTACAGTTTCGCGGCCATCCTGATCGCTGCCGCGCTCGGGGTGATTGTGGCGCGTAACCCGGTGTACTCCGCGCTTTCACTGGTGTTGGCGTTCTTCACGAGTGCTGCACTGTGGTTACTGATCGAGGCCGAATTCCTCGCCATCGTCTTGGTGCTGGTGTATGTCGGCGCCGTCATGGTGCTCTTCTTGTTCGTCGTCATGATGCTCGACATCAACATTCAAGAAATCAAACGCGGCTTCACGCGCTACGCGTGGTTAGGCTGGCTGGTGTCGACCGTGGTGATCGCCCAGATGGCGGCCGTGTATGGACTGAAAAATTTTGGCATCGATGCTTCGGTGACGGTCGTTCGCAATGCTGCCGATCACAGCAATACCCGTGAGCTCGGCGAAGTGCTGTACACCCAGTACGTTTATCCGTTCGAGCTCGCCGCTTTGTTGCTGCTGGTGGCGATCGTCGCTGCGATTGCACTAACGATGCGACGGCGACCGGGTTTCAAGCCACAGGATGTTGCTAAACAGGTTGCCGTGCGCCGGCAGGATCGCGTGCGCCTTATCAAAGATGTGAGTCCCACAGACGATGGCAGGGGCGACACGCGATGATCACCCTGCAGCACATGCTGACGCTCTCGGGTATTTTATTGGCCTTATCGATCGCCGGTATCTTCCTCAACCGCAAGAATGTAATCCTGTTGCTGATGTGTATCGAGCTGATGCTGCTCGCTGTCAATTTCAGTTTTGTCTCCTTCTCGCGCTTCCTTGGCGATCTCGACGGTCAGGTGTTCGTGTTTTTCGTGCTGACGGTCGCCGCCGCCGAATCAGCGATCGGCCTCGCAATCCTCGTGGTGCTGTTCCGCGAGCGGCGAAGCATCAATGTCGAAGACCTCGACGCCCTGAAAGGCTGAGGGCAGGGTACCCAAGATGAGCATGAGCCCCAGCGTTGTTTTGACCATCGCGTTGTTGCCGCTGGCAGCGGCCCTTGTTACGGGTCTTTTTGGCAAGTGGATCGGTCGCACGGCGGCACACGTGGTCACTATCGCGGCCGTGGGCGCGGCTTTCGTGCTGTCGGCGCGGGTGGCTTGGCAGCTGATCTCGGGCGAGGTCGACGTTTTCAATGGCACCGTCTACACCTGGCTCGTCAGCGATGGCGTGCGCATGGAGGTCGGCTTTTTGATCGATGAGCTCAGCGTGCTCATGATGTGTGTGGTCACGTTCGTGTCGTTCTGCGTGCACGTCTACACGATCGGCTACATGCGCGAAGACCCAGGCTATCAGCGATTCTTTGCCTACATCTCGCTGTTCACCTTCGCGATGCTGATGCTCGTGATGTCGAACAACTTCATGCAGTTGTTCTTCGGTTGGGAAGCGGTGGGCGTGGTGTCTTACCTGCTGATCGGTTTCTGGTACACCAAGCCGAGCGCCATCTTCGCCAATCTGAAAGCGTTTCTCGTCAATCGCGTGGGCGACTTCGGCTTCGTGCTCGGCATTGCCGCTGTCGTTTATTACACGGGCTCGCTCGATTATCGCGATGCCTTTGCGGCGGCGCCGCAGCTGGCGCAGACGAGCTATGCGCTGACAAGTTCGCTCGAAGTGTCAGCTATTACGTTGATCTGCATCTGTCTTTTCATCGGTGCGATGGGCAAGTCGGCTCAAGTACCGCTGCACGTATGGCTGCCGGATTCGATGGAGGGCCCGACGCCCATCTCCGCGCTGATCCATGCGGCGACCATGGTGACGGCTGGCATCTTCATGGTGGCGCGCTTCTCGCCACTCTTCGAACATTCTGATGCCGCACTGTCCTTCGTGTTGGTGGTGGGCGGCACCACGGCGCTCTTCATGGGATTCCTTGGTATCGTCAATAACGACATCAAGCGCGTGGTGGCCTACTCGACGCTCTCGCAGTTGGGATACATGACGGTGGCACTCGGCGCGTCGGCCTACGGTGCCGCGATTTTCCACCTGATGACGCATGCGTTTTTCAAGGCGTTGCTCTTCTTGGCAGCAGGTTCCGTGATCATTGGGATGCACCATGAGCAGGACATGCGTAAGATGGGTGGACTCGGCAAGCTGATGCCGATCACGGCCGTCACCTGCTGGATCGGTGCCTTGGCGCTGATCGGTACGCCATTCCTGTCAGGCTTTTACTCCAAAGATTTCGTCATCGAAGCGGTCAATGAATCGACGCGCTGGGGCGCCACCTACGCTTATTGGTGCGTGTTACTCGGCGTGTTCGTGACGGCGTTCTATACCTTTCGCATGGTGTTCATGACCTTCCATGGTGCACCGCGATGGCAGGAGAGGGCTGCTCACGATGACCATGGGCATGACCGCCACGACCACGGTCATGGCGGCGGCACACCGCACGAGAGTCCGTGGGTGGTCACGCTGCCTTTGGTGTTGCTCGCCATTCCGTCGCTCGCCATCGGCTATTTTACCGTGCAGCCGGTGCTCTTCGGCGGTTACTTTGGCGATGCCATTCAGGTGCTTGAAGCCAATGACGTGCTGAAGGATCTCGCGGACCACTTCCACGATCCGGCGTCGTTCGCGCTCGCAGCAGTCGGGCATCAGCCGCTCTGGCTCGCGCTCGCGGGGGTGGTGACCGCTTGGTATCTTTATCTTAAAAATCCGGCCATTACGGATCGCTTGGCCGCCTTCTTTGTGCCGCTGCAGCGCGTGCTGGACAACAAGTATTACTTCGACTGGTTCAATGAAAACGTGCTGGCCGCCGGCGGCCGCGCCATGGGTCGAATATTCTGGAAGGCCGGCGATCAGGGGTTGATCGATGGGGCGCTCGTCAACGGTTCGGCCAATTTCGTCGGTGCACTCGCAGGCGTGATTCGCCGGGTGCAGACGGGCTATCTCTACTCTTACGCGTTCTGGATGATGATCGGGCTCGCGAGTTTGCTCGTGTGGTTCCTGCTTCTCTCTTGAGCCATCGGCAAAGCGCAGCAAGGGAATAATGATGCAGGGAGGTGCGCTCTCTACGTTGATCTGGCTACCGATTCTGGGCGGCGTACTCGTACTCGCGCTCGGTGATTCGCGTATCGCGCTGGCGCGCTGGGTAGCGTTGGCGACGGCGATCGTGAACTTTGTGTTATCCGTACCGCTTTACACGGGTTTTGATACGACCACCGCGGCTTTCCAGTTTGTCGAGCAGACGCCATGGATCCCGGCATTCGATGCCACCTACCACTTGGGAGTGGATGGCATCGCATTGCCACTCGTGTTGCTGACGACTTTCGTCACCATACCGGTCGTCATTGCCGGATGGACGGTAATCGAGAAGCGAGTCGCGCAATACTTTGCCGCATTTTTGATGATGGAAGGGCTGATGGTCGGCGTGTTCTTGGCACTCGATGCATTGCTCTTCTACTTTTTCTGGGAGGCCATGCTGATCCCGATGTTCCTGATCATCGGTATCTGGGGTGGCCCACGGCGTGTTTATGCCACGCTCAAATTCTTTTTGTTTACCTTCCTTGGCTCGATATTCATGCTGGTAGCGCTGATCTACATGTACCTGCAGGCCGGTAGCTACGACATCGTCGCCCTGCAGGAGCTGCCGCTCAGTTTTGATGAGCAGTTCTGGATCTTCCTCGCTTTTTTTGCCGCCTTCGCCGTGAAGATTCCGATGTTCCCGGTGCACACCTGGTTGCCCGATGCCCACGTGGAAGCGCCGACCGGGGGCTCTGTTGTGCTGGCCGCGATTATGCTGAAGATGGGTGGTTATGGCTTCCTGCGCTTCGCGCTGCCGATTGCGCCGGATGCTGCGCGTGAACTCGATGCGCTCGTCATCGCGCTGTCGCTGATTGCCGTGGTGTACATCGGGTTTGTCGCGCTCGTCCAAACCGATATGAAAAAGCTGATTGCTTATTCGTCGATCGCGCACATGGGATTCGTGACGCTTGGTTGTTTTCTGGCTTTCGATATCGCCACGCAAACGGGATCGCTGGCCGGTGCGGGGATGGGCATCGACGGCGCAATGGTGCAGATGGTCTCGCACGGCCTGATTTCGGCAGCCTTGTTTTTGTGCGTCGGCGTGATGTACGACCGTCTGCACAGTCGCGAGATCAGTGCTTACGGTGGCGTCATCAATCGTATGCCGATCTTCGGTGCCTTCATGGTCCTGTTTGCTATGGCCAATTCCGGCCTGCCGGGAACCTCCGGCTTCGTCGGCGAGTTTCTGGTGATCATTGCGAGCTTCAAAGTTAATTTTTGGTACGCCTTCCTCGCGGCGATGACGCTAATCCTGGGTGCCGCCTACACGCTGTGGCTCGTCAAGCGCGTCATTTTCGGCCCCGTGGGTAACGATCACGTTGCCAACCTCGAAGACCTGAATGGCCGCGAATTCTTTGTGCTCGCTGTACTTGCCGTGGGTGTATTACTGCTCGGCCTGTGGCCGGCGCCGCTGCTCGAGGTCACGCAGCCCTCGGTGCAGCACCTCGTCGAGCAAATCACGACCAGCAAACTGCCCTGACTCACGGCAACCCCGACATGACACCAATTCTGACCGTTGCCTCGCTCGCGCCTGCACTGCCAGAGATCTATCTCACGGCGGCGATCTGCTTCGTGCTGCTCGTCGATGTGTTCGCTGGGGCGGCTGCGCGTCGGCTGACGCCCACCTTGACCCTACTCGTGATTGGCGTCGGTGCGGCGCTGACCTTGCAGTATGCGCAAGTCGGGCAGACGATGACGCTGTTCTCCGGCATGTATATAGCCGATCCACTTGCCACCTTGCTGAAGCTGCTGACCATGCTGCTCGTGGCCGTCGCCTTACTGTACTCCCGGCACTTTCTCGAGACGCGGGGGCTGTTGAAGGGCGAGTACTACGTGCTTTCGCTGACTGCGATGCTCGGTATTTTCGCCATCATTTCCGCGGGCAGTCTGCTCACGCTCTACATCGGTATCGAGTTGCTGTCTTTGTCGCTCTACGCGCTGGTGGCGTTCGATCGCGACTCGGGCATCGCTGCCGAGTCAGCGATGAAATACTTTGTGCTCGGCGCCATCGCCTCGGGCTGTCTACTCTACGGCATGTCGCTCGTCTACGGCCTCACGGGCACTTTGCTGCTCAATGAAATCGCCGTTAGTCTGCAGGGTCCGCCTAGTCTCGGCCTCATCATGGGCGTAGTGTTCCTCGTGGTCGGCGTCGCTTTCAAGTTTGGTGGTGTGCCGTTCCACATGTGGGTGCCGGACGTGTATCACGGTGCGCCAACTTCGGTGACGCTCTTGGTGGCGACTGCACCCAAGATTGCCTCGTTCGCACTGGCGTTCCGCTTGCTCGCCGAGGGCTTGGGTAATACGGCAGAGACCTGGGTCCAGATGTTGACGATTGTTGCGGTGCTCTCGGCGCTGCTTGGCAACGTCATCGCCATCGCGCAGACCAATCTCAAGCGCATGCTGGCGTACTCCGCAATCGGTAATGTCGGCTTCATCTTGTTCGGATTCGTCGCCGGTACGGAGCAGGGTTATGAAGCGGCACTCTATTACACCGTCGTCTATGTGCTCATGGCGCTCGGGGCCTTCGGCGCAATGCTGCTCGCCGGGGCGCGCGGTTTCGAGGCGGACGAGATCGAGCACTATAAGGGTCTACACGCTCGTGATCCGCTCCTGGCTTTGATCCTGATGGCGCTGATGTTCTCGTTCGCGGGTGTGCCGCCGTTGGTTGGCTTCTGGGCGAAGTTGCAGATATTCCAGGTGCTGTGGGAATCGGGGCGCGTGGCGCTTATCGTGTTCGCGGCGGCGGTATCGGTGGTCGGACTCTTCTACTACCTGCGAATCGTGAAGATCCTTTATTTCGACTCGCCAGGCGAGTTGCCGGTGCCTGAGCGGCACGGCGGCGTACGTCTTGCCCTAGGGCTCAACGCGCTTGCGGTGGTATTGCTCGGACTATTCCCGCAGACGCTGATCGAGCTTTGTGTTCGGGCGCTCGAGACAGGTTGAGCCAACGCGAGGCTCGCGGTACACTCTAATAGGACACGGGTGCGGGGTGGAGCAGTCTGGCAGCTCGTCGGGCTCATAACCCGAAGGTCGTAGGTTCAAATCCTACCCCCGCTACCAAACCCATCTGGGGTTTGGCCCCTAAGAATGCGGCAAGGGGTAATTCCTCTCTCAAAGCGCAAACACTTGATATGTCGGATTGGTTTCTGGCGGTATTTGATCCGATGGCCGACGTGGGTATCGTCCCTGGCCTAATAGATGTCAACGAACCAAGTCTCATCTAAGGCAAGTTGTACCGCTCTCGAGAGACAGTGGACTCGATCCGACAGACCAGCGCTTCTTGACATTGCGCGATTGAAAGGGGTTTTTATGCGCGATAAATTCGTGATCTGGCGAATCGGAGCCATCATTGCCGCGATCACGCTAATTGCCTCGCCTTCTACGGTGGTGGCACGGGTCCAGTCTGCGTTTACCCCACAAACGACGGACTACTGGCCGGGCGCTAACTATGATCCGACGATTCCTACGGTTCGCAGTGTGCTCGGTTTTGAGTTGGGTGCCGAGATGGCGCGTCATGCGCAAGTCGGAAGCTACCTCGAGGCGTTGGCCGCCGCAGCACCACAACGCCTGAAGATCTTCGAATACGGTGAGAGCTGGGAAGGCCGCAAACTCATCTACGGCGTGATCAGTAGCCCGAAAAATATCGCACGACTCGATGATGTTAAGAATTCGATGATGAGGCTAGCTGATCCGCGTCGTCTTCGCCCGCAAGAGTCTGCTGCGATAATCGAATCGACGCCGGCTGTTGTATGGCTCTCCCATTCTGTACACGGTAACGAACCCGGCACTACCGATGCCGCCTTGTTGACCGCGTATCACCTGCTTGCCTCCAGGGGTGACCCGCGAGTTGCGAAAATGCTCGAGGAGACAGTGGTCGTCCTCGTCCCCCTGCAAAACCCTGACGGCCGTGAACGGTTCATCAACGGTAATCGTGCCGCTCGCGGCTTAGAACCAGACCCGTCGCCCCTATCGGCGGAGCGTGATGAGTCATGGCCAGGCGGGCGGATGAATCATTACATCTTCGATATGAACCGCGATTGGTTCACCCAAACCCAGCCGGAGATCAGGGCGCACGCTGCCTTAATGTTGCAATGGATGCCGGTCGTTGTCGCGGACATTCACGAGATGGGTACGAACCAAACCTTTTTCTTCCCGCCAGAGGCGGATCCGCTAAATCCTAACCTGACTCCAAATCAGATTCGCAACGTTGAACTCATTGCGCGCAATAACGCCTCATGGTTCGACCGTCTTAACCTTCGGTACTTCACGCGGGAAATTTTTGACGGCTTTTTTCCTGGATATGGTAGCGGCTGGCCGAACTACCAGGGTGCAAGCGCGATGGTTTATGAACAAGGCTCATCGCGAGGGCTTATCGCGCGTCGTGCCGACGGATCGTTGTTGACCTTCGCAGACACCATCAGGAGTCAGTTTGTTGCCTCACTCTCGGCCGTCGAAGTGGTCGCTAATAATCGTTCCCGCTTTCTCACTGATTTCGCCAACTTCCGCTCGAGTGCTATCACGGAGGGTCAGCGCGAGCCGGTCAAGTCGTATCTTATCTCCGAGCAGCCTGATGCGGATCTGGCCGCTAGACTCGTGGTGACGCTAGCGCGTAACGGGATCGAGGTACTGCGATCCGAGGAGGCGTTCACGGCGTGTGGGCGCGAATTTGACGCTGGTAGCTTCGTGGTGTCCGCCGCGCAACCGACTAAACGCTTAATTCGTACGCTACTCGACCAAAAGACTCAGATGAAGGCGGACTTTGTAAAGCGACAGGAGGAGCGCGTATCGAAAGGTCTTCCGGATGAGATCTACGACGTGACGGCGTGGTCGTTACCTCTCATGTTCAATGTGCCCGCGATCCCCTGCAGTGCAGATCCAAAAATACGCGGTGAATTGGTATCTCGCGATTGGCAGCCACGCGGAGGCGTAATCGGTGGACCGACGAACGTGGGTTATCTCATCCCGTGGGGGAACACCGGTTCCGCGCGCTTCCTAACGGCGGCTTTGCGAGCGGGCTTATCCATCAAATCCTCGAACAAAGACTTCGCGCTCGGTGGCGCGCGCTACCCCGCTGGATCGCTATTTGTGGATGCTGGTGTGGCTCCGGGGCAAGTCGCGACACGGGTCGAGGAAATCGCGAGAGAGAGCGGGGCTCGTGTCACGGCAGTAACCGATAGTTGGGTCGCCGAGGGCCCGGGTCTCGGTTCACCGAACATGCTGCATATGCCGCTTCCGCGAGTCGCTCTCATTTGGGATGAGCCGACAGAGCGCTACTCCGCCGGGCATGCACGCTTTGTGATCGAGAGGCAGTTTGGCTATCCCGTGACGCTCGTTCGTGCACGCCGTGTGAGCTCGGCTAATCTGGATGGATTCGACGTGATCGTGATACCTGGCGAAGGGGATAACTATGCGTCAACCTTCGGGAAAGCGGGCGCTGAAAATCTAAAGAATTGGGTACAACGGGGTGGAGTGCTGATCTCACTCGGTAGCGGAACGAGGTACCTTTCCAATCTCGGTATTGGACTTTTGCCTTTAAATTTGGAGAGTGCGCTCGGGCCGGAGGCGAAAATCGAGACCGGAGGAAAGTCAGAATCAAAAAATAAGTCTGATGTGGGCAATACTGAGACTTTGAACCCAGATTCGAAAACAGACGGGGGCGATAAGCGGATTGACTCTCAAGAAATAAAATCAACAGAAGATCTGGAGAGGGCAGAGCGTCCGAAAAAGGCGCCGCCTCTGGCGATAGCGGGGATTCTCGCGCGTGCGATAGTCGAGAAGGAACATTGGTTGAGCGCTGGTATCGTTCCCCGGCTCCACGTTCTTGTCTCCGGTAACGATATCTATGCGCCTGCGCGACGTGACGAAGTCGATACCGTGGCGCATTTCGGCGCTCCGGACGAAGTACTCGCTTCGGGTGTGCTCTGGGAGGATAACCGTCGACAGCTGGCATACAAGCCCTTTGTCGTCAGCAAGTCGATTGGTCGTGGCGTTGTGGTCGGATTTACCGCTGACCCTAACTTCCGTGCGCACATGGCAGGCCTAAACCTTATTTTTTTGAATGCCATCTTCCGCGGTGCAGCCATTACCTATGATGCAAATACGAGACGGTAATAACCACTGATCTATGACGCAACAATCCTTGAACTGGCCATTAATCTTGTCTCTTGGTTCGAGACGCCTGATGAGCACTGCTCCATTGACGAAAGATACGAGAGGCGTAAATATCCAAAGAGCCTGAGATACGCGCGGTGAATACGTACGCAACTCAGCCGCTCTTATAGGTACTTACTCGCACTTCTCTGGGGAGGTATGACTAGAGCACACGAGACAAAAACCTGTAGTTTTAACAATATATAGAGG
>Ga0163212_1000420_pt1 | contig 18626 bp, 19 predicted proteins | sample Malawi_45m_30L_FD_113532 | JGI IMG/M metagenome (GOLD analysis project Ga0163212, IMG submission 113532) | Freshwater microbial communities from Lake Malawi, Central Region, Malawi to study Microbial Dark Matter (Phase II) - Malawi_45m_30L | ecosystem: Environmental > Aquatic > Freshwater > Lake...
CTCTGAAACTCCGCCCCTCCCCAATCACCCACACTAACATGCGTTTCGGCCTCAACACGTTCCTCTACGCCTCTCCGTTCACCAACGAGAGCGCGCATCTCTTCAAGAAGCTCAAGAACTGGGGCTTCGATTCCGTCGAGATCCCGATCGAGGATCCTTCGCACGTCGACCCGAAGTTCCTCAAGGCCGCCGCCGCCAAGGCGGGCATCGCCATCGGCTCCGTCTGCGCCGCCATGGGCCCGGGGCGCGACCTCCGCGGTTCCGCCAAGGACCAGGCCAACGGCCGCAAGTACATCGCGGCGCTGATCGACCAGGCCGCCGAGATGGGCTGCCCGCGCCTCATCGGCCCGCTCTATTCCGTCGTCGGCCTCATCGGCGCCCATGACGACCAGACCAAAGCCAGGCACTTCAAGCTCGTCGTCAAGAACCTCAAGGTCCTCGGCAGGCACGCCCAGAAGAAGGGCGTCGAACTCGACATCGAGCCGCTGAACCGCTTCGAGACCGACTTCCTCAACACCTGCGACCAAGGCCTGCGCCTCGTCAAGGCCGTCAACCTCCCGAACGTGAAGCTCCACCTCGACACGTTCCACATGAACATCGAGGAGAAGAACCAGGCCGCCGCCATCCTCAAGGCCGGCAAGCACCTCGGCCACTTCCACGCCTGCGGTACCGACCGCGGCACCCCGGGCAACGACTCCCTCGACTGGAAGCCCATCGTCGCCGCCCTGAAGAAGGTCGGCTACAAGAACGAGGTCGTCATCGAATCCTTCACGACCGACGTCAAGGTGATCGCCCGCGCCGCCGCCATCTGGCGCGCCATGGAGCCCCGCCGCGACGACATCGCCGTCAAGGGCCTCAAGAACCTGCACCGTTTCTTCGGTCGCAAGAAGTGATCCGCCCCGCCCCCGCACCATGAAGCTCTTCGCTCCCGCGCTCGTCGCGCTCTGCGTTTCGGTCTACGCCGAGGACAAGAACCTCTTCAACGGCAAGGATCTCACGGGCTGGAAAGGCCTGGATTTCTGGTCCGTCGAAGACGGCGTCATCACCGGCCGCACGACCAAGGAGAAGCCGACCAAGGGCAACACCTTCCTCGTCTGGGAAGGGGAAGTCGCCGACTTCGAACTCACGTTCCAGTACAAGATCGTCGGTGGCAACTCCGGCGTCCAGTACCGCAGCAAGCTCGTCGACGCGAAGGGCTTCGTGATCTCCGGCTACCAGGGCGACTTCGAAGCGGGCAAGACCTACTCCGGCATCCTCTATGAGGAGAAGGGCCGGGGTATCCTCGCCAAACGCGGCGAGAAGGTCGTGATCAAGGAAGGCGCCGACCCCAAGAAGCCGAAGATCGAAGTCACCGGCTCCCTCGGCAGCACCGATGAGATCCAGGCCAAGATCAAGGCCGAGGCCTGGAACGAATACCGCGTCGTCGCCCAGGGCGGCCACCTGCGGCACTTCATCAACGGCGTCCAGACCGTCGACGTGACCGACGAGACCGCCGTCGGCGCGAAGAAGGGCCTTCTCGCCCTCCAGCTCCACGCCGGCCCGCCCATGGTGGTCCAGTTCAAGGACCTCGTCCTCAAGGATATCGAATAACCTCCCATGAAGAAATCCTTCCTCAGCCTCCTCCTGCTCTCGGCCGCGTTCGTCTCGGCCGCGGACAAGAAGAACGTCCTCCTCATCGCCGGACGTCCGAGCCACGCCCCTGGCGAGCACGAGCACAACGCCGGCATCCAGCTGCTGGCCGCCGGCCTGAAGCAGGGCGCGACCGACCTCGTGAACGTCGACGTCGCCCTCAACGGCGAATGGCCTTCCGAGGAGCGCGTCGCCAAGGCTGACGCCATCGTCATCTACTCCGACGGCGGCAACGGGCATCCGGCCCTCCCGCACCTCGACCAGCTCGCCAAGAAGATGGCGGCCGGCACGGGCTTCGTCTGCCTCCACTACGCCGTCGAGCCCGCCTACGAGCGCGCCGGCTGGCTGAGCGCCGACGGCAAGCCCGTGAGCCCGCCCCCCGCGGGTCGTTCCTCCAAGGGCAAGGGCGCCCTCGAGTTCAAGGACTGGCTCGGTGGTTACTTCGAGCAGCACTGGTCCGTGAACCCGCACTGGACAGCCGACTTCAAGGTCATCCCCGACCACCCGGCCAGCCGCGGCGTGAAGCCGTTCGGTTCCAACGATGAGTGGTATTTCAACATGCGTTTCCGCGACGGCATGGAAGGCGTCACCCCGCTCCTGTCCGCCGTCGCCCCGCCTGAGACCATGAATCGCGGCGAAGGCCCGCACGCCGGCAACCCCGACGTCAAGAAGCTCGTCCTCGAGGAGAAGAAGCCGCAGGTCGTCGCCTGGGCCGTCGAGCGCAAGGACGGCGGCCGTGGCTTCGGCTTCACCGGCGGCCACTACCACGCCGGCTGGGCCAACGACAGCCAGCGCACGCTCATCCTCAACGCGATCGTCTGGTCCGCGAAGGCCGAAGTCCCCGTCGCCGGCGTCGTCTCCAAGTTCACGGAGGAAGAGCTCAAGGCGAACCAGGACAAGAAGGCCCCGCGCAAGCCCGCGGCCCCGAAGAAGAAGTAAGCGGCCGGCGAGGTCACCCGATCAGGCCGGAGGTCCGCCTCCGGCCTTCCTGGTGCCCGGAAAAGAGGCGGGTCGTTTGACCCGGAAGCCTGGACCGCAACCTTGCGGTCATGTCCAAGCACATCGCGATCATCGGCGGCACCTCCGGTATCGGACGCGCGACCGTCGCGCAGCTCCAGGCCGACGGGCACGTCATCCACGCCGCCTGCCGCTCGCCCGAGAAGCTCGCCGACCTCGGAGTCGTCGCGCAGCCGTTCGACGCCGCGGCGCCCGGCCCGCTGACATGGCCTGAGCGCCTCGACGGGTTCGTCTATTTCCCCGGCTCGATCTCCCTCAAGCCGTTCCACCGCCTCACGCCGGAAGACTTCCAGCGCGACCTGCAGGTGAACCTCTTCGGTGCCATCGCCGCGTTGCAGTCGGCGCTGCCCGCCCTGAAGGCGTCGGGCAACGCGTCCGTCGTCCTTTTCTCCACCGTCGCCGTCGCGCAGGGCATGCCCATGCACGCGAGCATCGCCGCGGCCAAGGGCGCCGTCGAAGCGCTCGCCCGGAGCCTCGCCGCCGAGTGGGCGCCGGCGGTCCGCGTGAACGTCATCGCCCCGTCGCTGACCGACACGCCGCTCGCCGGCCCTTTGCTCAACTCCGACCTCAAGAAAGAAGCCGCCGGGAAGCGTCACCCGCTCCAGCAGGTCGGCCGCTCCGAGGACCTCGCCGCGCTCGTCGCACATCTGCTTTCCAGCCACGCGCGGTTCATGACCGGCCAGGTGCTGCACGTGGACGGCGGATTGTCGGCGGTGCGGACGTTCTGACACGGGCATGAAAATCCGGGCGCCTCGCGGGCCCGGGTTCCGGAAGCGCTTGCGCGCCGCTCAGATCAGCATCAGCCCCGGTTCTTCGAGGAGCCGCTTGAGCGTCTGGAGGAACTGCGCGCCATTGGCGCCGTCGACCACGCGGTGATCGCCGGAGAGGCCGATCACCATGCGATGGCCGATGACCAGGCGGTCCTGGGCGTCGACGACGGGCTTCTTGATGGTCGCGCCGACGGAGAGGATCGCGGCGTTGGGCACGTTGATGATGCCGAAGAAGCCGGTGACGCCGTACATGCCGAGGTTGGTGACCGTGAAGGTCGAGCCCGACATCTCGTTCGGCGTGAGCTTCTTCGAGCGGGCCTTGCCGATGAGGGCCTTAGCTTCGACGGCGATGTCTTTCAGCGTCTTGGCGTGCGCGTCGCGGATGACCGGGGTGACCAGGCCGTCCTCGAGGGCGACGCCGAAGGAGAGGTGCACCGCGCCATGCTGGCGGATGCTCGTGCCGGCCCAGGAGGCGTTGACCGCGGGGACGCGGCGGAGGGCTTCGGCGGAGGCCTTCAGGATGAAGTCGTTGACCGAGAGCTTGATCGCGTCGGCGCCGGAATCGGCGAGGCGCTTGTTCAGCGATTCGCGCATCGCCATGAGCGGAGCGGCGTCGACCTCGACCTCGAGGTAGAAGTGCGGGACCGTGACCTTGGACTCGAGGAGGCGACGGGCGATCGTCTGGCGCATGCCGCCCACGGGGATGTCGGCGTCGGGCTGGATGCCCTTGCCGTCGGCGGGCGGAGCGACCGCGACGTTGAGCGGGCCGGTCGGGGCGGCGACGGCCGGAGCCGAAGCGGCGGCGGCGACGTCACGTCCGACCACGCGGCCGCCGGGGCCGGTGCCGGACAGGGCGGCGACGTTGAGCGCGGCCTGGGCGGCCATGCGCTTCGCGTAAGGTGAGGCCTTGGCGCGGGAAGCGTCGGACTGCGGAGCGACCGAGCCGGAAGAAGCGGGCGCCGCGGGGAGGCAGCTCACGTCGGTCTTATCGGGGATCGCTGGGACGGCCGTCGCGGGCGCGGCGGCCTTGGGGGCCGGGGCGGCGGAAGGTTCGGGGGCGGCTTCGCCCTTCTTGCCGATGGCGCAGATCGGAGCGCCGACGGGCAGTTGCGAGCCGGCCGGGGCGTAGATCTTGAGGATCGTGCCCGGGACGATGCAGGAGAGTTCCATCGTGGCCTTGTCGGTCTCGACTTCGCCCAGGATGTCGCCGAAGGCCACGGTCTGTCCCTGCTTGATGTTCCATTTCACCAAAGTCCCTACCGACATCGTGTCGGAGAGCTTCGGCATATCGATGATTTCAGCCATCGGGTTTGAGAGTGGGATCAGGCGAGGACCTTGAGGGATTCGCGCACGACGCGGCTGACGTCGGGGAGCTGCTGGTCTTCGAGGCGCTTGCTGTAGATCTGCGGGGCGTCGATCGAGGACACGCGGTGGATCGGGGCGTCGAGCTCGTCGAACGCCTTCGACTGGATGAGGTAGGCCACCTGGGCGTCGACGCCGCAGAAGGGCTTGTTCTCTTCGACCAGCAGGGCGCGGTGCGTCTTGCGGACGGAGGCGAGGATGGTCTCCTCGTCGAGCGGGCGGATGGACCGGAGGTCGATGACCTCGACGCTGACGCCGTGCTCCTTCTCAAGGACCGCGGCGGCCTTGAGGCTGGTGATCACGGCGCGGCCATGGGCCACCATGGTGAGGTCGGTGCCTTCGCGCTTCACGTCGGCGACGCCGAGCGGCACGATGTAATCTTCGTCCGGCACCTCCCCCTTGTCGTTATAGAGGATGGTGTTCTCCATCACGTAGACCGGGTCGTTGTCGCGGATGGCCGCCTTGAGGAGGCCCTTCGCGTCGTACGGCGTGGCCGGACAGACGACCTTGATGCCGGGGTGGGAGGCCAGGATGGCCTCGGGCGTGTGGGAGTGGGTGGCGCCGACGTTGGTGCCGCCGTTGGCCGGGCCGCGGATGACGATCGGGCAGTGGATGAGGCCGCCGGACATGTAGCGGATGTTGCCGGCGTTGTTGACGATCTGGTCGAACGCGACGTACGAGAAGGACCAGAACATCAGTTCCATCACCGGACGGATGCCGAGCATCGAGGCGCCGATGCCGAGGCCGATGAAGCCCGCCTCGGAGATCGGGGTGTCGACGACGCGCTTCGGGCCGAATTCCTTGAGGAGTCCTTCGGTCACCTTGTAGGCGCCGTTGAACTGGGCGATTTCCTCGCCCATGAGCACGACCTTGTCGTCGCGCTTGAGTTCTTCGCGCATCGCGGCGCGGAGCGCCTCGCGGTAGGAAATGACGGGCATGACGGCGGGGTGAAGAAGGATTATTCGAAGATGATGGTGCCGCGGCTGGTCGTACCTGGTCCGCGGTTGTCCTCTTCCCAGTAGATGTGCTTGGTGATGTCGGCCGGGGCGGGGTCGGGCGATTCGTCGGCGAAGACAGCGGCCTTGTCGGCCTCGGCCATCGCCGCGTCATTGATCGCCTGGGAAAGCGCGGGGGTGAGGACCTTCTCGCGCAGCAGTTCCTGTTCGAAGAGGAGGACCGGATCCTTCTTGTCGCGGTATTCCTTGATCTCGTCCTTTTCGCGGTAGGTCTTGTCGGGGTCGGCCATCGAGTGCCCGAAGTAGCGGTAGGTGAAGATCTCGAGGACGGTCGGCTTCGACTCCTCGTGGGCGCGCTTGAGGGCGATCGCGGTCTTGGCGCGGACTTCGTAGACGTCGTGGCCGTTGATGACGTCCCAGGCCATGCCGTAGCCTTCGGCGCGCTTGGCGAGGCAGCCCGGGTGGGCGGTCGAGCGCTCTTGGGAGGTGCCCATCGAGTAGCCGTTGTTCTCGATGACGAAAATCATCGGCAGGTCCCAGAGGGCCGCCAGGTTGTACGCCTCGTGGACGGCTCCTTGGTTGACCGCGCCGTCACCCATGTAGGCGAAGCAGCTGCCTTTGAGGCCCATGTATTTGACGGCGTAGGCAAGGCCGGTGCCGAGCGGGGCCTGGCCGCCGACGATGCCGTGGCCGCCCCAATAGTTCTTGTCGGGGGCGAAATAATGCATCGAACCACCCTTGCCCTTGGAGCAGCCGGTGACGCGGCCGGTCAGTTCGGCCATGCACTCGTTCATGCTCATGCCGACCATCAGGCCGTGGCCATGGTCACGGTAGCCCGTGATGATATGGTCGTGCTTGCCCAGCAGGGAGATCGTCCCGGCGGCGACGGCCTCCTGGCCGACGTAAAGGTGGAGGAAACCCCCGATCTTGCCCTGCTGGTAGATGCGGATGCAGCGCTGCTCGAAATGGCGGATTCGGGCCATTTTCGTGTAAAGGGCGATTTTCTCGGCCTTGGACATCGAGGCGTTGACCGGATTCTTGGCGTATTCGGAAGACCCGGCGGGGCGCTTCAGAGATTCGGGGTGGGTAAGGGCAGCGGGCTTGGCCACGGGAGTTCGTTTGGTTCGATTGGAGGGGTCTGGCGGGGAAGGTCAAGCGTCCCCTCCCGTCAGCTCAATTTGCCTTGACCCGACTTGCGGGGAGCCTCCCCTTTGATGACCTATCCTGAGAGTCTGCTCCCAGGCCCCTTTTATCTATGGAAGAATCCCAAGAGGCTTCGGCCCGTGAATTCACCGTCCAAAACCGCATGGGTATCCACACCCGTCCGGCGGCTCAGATCGTCCGGCTCGCCAACCGCTTCCCTGACGTCGAGATCATCGTCTCCAAGGATGATGAGTCGGTGAACGGCAAGAGCATCATGGGACTCATGATGCTGGCCGCCGGCCTGGGCTCGAAGCTGCGCTTCTCCGCCAAGGGGAAGGATGCCGCCGTGCTTCTGACCGAGATGGAAGCCCTTTTCGCCCGTAAATTTGAAGAATCCTGAGACCCGTGTTCGCGCTCGTTGCTTCCTTCCTGATGCTCGCCGCGGGCGAGCCGGTCGCCCCCCTTCCCATCTCCGATGCGGAGGTGGTGCTTGAGCTGAAGCCGACGGAACTCGCCGAATGGCACAATGCCATCCGCATCAATGCCTTAGGCCAGCTGCGTATCAAGCAGGGGCAGAGCATCATGAACACCAGTATCGCGGCCGCGGCCGCGACCAATGGTGCGAAGGTCGGCGGGCTCACCGAGACCCCCGAACAGATCAAGGCCCGGGCTCAGAAGATCATCGATGAAGGCAACCGTCAGGTGCTGCAGGTCGCGCCTTCCCTTAGTCGTCTCCGTCAGGTCGCCACCCTGCGCGTCGCCGAGAAGATGAAACCGTCCGACTTCACATTTCAAGTCGCCGCGGCCGCTCCGCCGGCCGCCTTGGACGCTGCCGTCGGCCGTCTGCACAAGCAGGCCGCCGACCTCGGTTACGTGTCCGCCCACCTTGTCGGCTCCTTTCGATTCAGCTCCGCCGGTCTCGAGCGCCCGGCCGAGTTCACCGCTGATCTTCGCGCCGCTTGGTCCCGCCGGAGCGGCGTCGCCTTGGCCTCGGTGCCGGCCGAAGGCTACGCTTACGTGCCCGCCCTCGCGCCGGCCGCCCCCGCCTTGTCCAAGGGACTCCCGCCGGCGTCGGCTCCCAAGCAGTTCGCCGTGCTCTGGGCCGAACAGTACGCCGTCGGCGCCGACGGTGCCCAGACCCTCCTTTTCCTGCGGCTTGCGGACGCTTTTTCCCTTCGCATCATCGCCTCCGAGCTCGCGCTGACCAACGCCGCCGAGGCTTCCGTCGGGGCGGCCGTGACGCTGCGGGACGAGCGCAGTTTTATCCCGCGGCTCGCGCAGAGCGGCGAATGGACCTTCGGCTTCGAGCGCGACAGCCATCCCGTCGGCTCGGCCTTGCTCGCGCATCTCTGCCTCACGCAGACCAAGCTGTCCGTCGCGGGCGATCCTTATGTCGTCATCGTCGCTGGCGGCGGTCCGGCCGGCGGGGCGGTCGGCGCCAAGTGGCGCGCGACCTCGGCGGAAGCGCCGGCGGCCGGCGTGACTGCGTTCCACATCGAGGGCATCCCTGCAAGCGGCGCCGCGGTGCCCGTCGGCGTCCTCACCGTCCGCGTCGGCGTGCCTGGTGCGAAGTGATCAGGCCTGCTTGCGCGCCGCCCTCATGTCGGCGGTGGTCGCGCGCTTCAGCTTCTTCACTTTCGAGGCGGTGAGTAGCCGGTGGGCCCGCGTCATCCGGTCGATGAAGAGCACGCCTTGGCAGTGGTCGTGCTCGTGCTGCGCGCAACGCGCGAGCAGCCCGACGCACTCGAGGACGTGCGGCGCGCCGTCGGCGTCGCGGTAACGCACGATTGCGCGCTCGACGCGTTCGACGTCGCCCGTGACGCCGGGGAAGGACAGGCAGCCCTCGGCGTAGGTCTTCGGTTCGCCCGGGGGGATGGTCACCGTGGCGTTGGCCAGCAGCATCGGCATGATCTCCTCGGGCGCGCGTTCCTGGCCGTCGAGCACGGGTCGGAACGCGTCGTCGCGCACGTCCATCACGAAGAGCTGCAAGGAAAGTCCCACCTGCGGGGCGGCCAGGCCGATGCCTTTGGCGGCCTTCATCGCGCGGAGCATCGCGTCGCCGAGGGCGCGCAACGGCGGGCCGAATTCGCGCACGGGTTCGCCGACCGCCCGGAGGACCGGGTCGCCATACGGGCGGATGGTGAATTCGGCCATGCCTGCTGGTTACCTGTTCGCGGGGGCGGGGAAAGCGAAAACGTTCATCGCTCCGTCCCGTAGTCGCCTTTCTCGCAACGGCGCACGAAGGTCTCGGCGCGCTTGCGTAACCCGTTCCATTTGGCGCGCAGGGCCTGCGTCTCGTCGGGCGTGACGCGACGGTCGACGATGGCGTCGGCCACGTCGGCGATGAGCAGGCCGAACTCGCGGACGAGCGTGTTGGCCGCCTGGTCGAGGGCGCCGGCGGCGGGTTCGGTCTCGACCGGCGTGAACTGCCCGCCGGCCTTCTCCGCCAGCCAGTCGAGGATGCGCGTGTCGCCGGTGAGCATGATGAGCTGGGCCGTGCGGTGAAGCGGGTTGGGCTGGCCGCTGCCTTGGTCCGCCGGCTCGCGCCATTTGTACAGCATGGACGGCGAGACCCCGAGGGACTTCGCGACCTGTCCGTGGACTTGGGCCTGGTCGCCGGGGCGGTCTTCGCGAGCCTTGCGCAGGGCGTCTTCCAGCACGTGATGGGCTTCCTTGACGCGGGTACGGCGGGGGGCGGCGGGTTTCTTGGGCATGAGGCAGGCTAGGGCGGACGGGTGCGGTTCCGCAAGCGAGACAGGGGCTTATAATCTCGCCCCGGCTTTGTAGCCGGGGTTTCGGAAAAGATTGGATTGGCAGCCCGGCCGCGGTATCATCTCGGAATGGATGAAGTCTCCCTTGTCTTGCCGACCAGCCTGCTCGTCGCCGGTCTGCTCCTGATCGCCGCCGAATTCTTCCTGCCGACCGTCTTCCTCGGGTTCGTCGGCGCCGCCGTCTCCTTCACCGGCATCTATCTCTCCGCCGCGGCGGGCGCTTTCACCTGCGCGCTCTTCTGCCTGGCCTTCGTCGTCGTCCTCGCCCTGGAGTTCGTCGCCTTCCGCCGGCTCCTGCCGCAGACCGGCATCGGTCGCGCGATGATCAACGTCAGCAGCAACGACGGCGCCGCCGTCCCCGCCGCCGCGGGCTTCGCCGTCTATGTCGGCAAGACCGGCAAAGCCGTCACCGTGCTGGCCCCTTCCGGCACCGCTGAGGTCGACGGCGCGTTGCTCGAAGCCTTCTCGCTCGACGGCTTCGTCGAACGCGGGGCCCCCGTCGTCATCGTCGAAGCCGGCGCCGGCCGCGTCACCGTGCGCCGCGCGCGCTGAACCTTTCTTCGCTTATCACCATGGATATTCCTAATATCGTCATCTGGGTCGCCGCCGGAGCCCTGCTCCTGCTCGTCCTCTTCCTGCTCACCTTCCTGGCCGTCTGGGTCCGCGCCCGCCTCGCCGGCGCCGAGGTCGGGATCTTCGACCTCGTGGGCATGCGCCTGCGCGGCGTGCCTTACAGCGTCATCGTCGACGCCAAGATCGCCGCCACCAAGGCCGGCCTCTCGGTCGACGTCGAGAAGATCGACGCCCACTACCTCGCCGGCGGCAACATCGTGCAGACCGTGCAGGCGCTCATCGCCGCCCAGAAGGCCGGCCTGCACCTCGACTGGAACCGCGCCTGCGCGATCGACATCGCGACCCGCGGCACGAACAAGTCGGTGCTCGAGGCCGTGCTCACGTCCGTCAGCCCGAAGGTCATCGACTGCCCTAATCCTTCCAGCGGCCGCACCACCATCGACGCCGTGGCCAAGGACGGCATCCAGGTGAAGGTGAAGGCGCGGGTGACCGTGCGCACCAACCTCGACCGCTTCGTCGGCGGCGCCCAGGAGGAGACCATCATCGCGCGCGTCGGCGAAGGCATCGTCACCACCATCGGTTCCTCGGAGAGCTACAAGTTCGTCCTCGAGAACCCCGACCGCATCTCCAAGACCGTGCTCGAGCGCGGCCTCGACGCCAACACCGCCTACGAGATCATGTCGATCGACATCGCGGACGTGGACGTCGGCGAGAACATCGGCGCCACTCTCCAGGAGGCGCAGGCCAACGCGAACAAGAACATGGCGCAGGCCCAGGCCGAGATCCGGCGCGCCGCCGCCGTCGCCCTCGAGCAGGAGATGCGCGCCCGCGTCGAAGAGATGCGCGCCCGCGTCGTCGAGGCCGAAGCCCAGATCCCGCAGGCCCTCGCCGAGGCCCTCCGCTCGGGCCGCATGGGCTACCTGGATTTCCAGCGCCTCGAGAACCTCCGCTCCGACACCGAGATGCGCAAGGGCATCGCCGGCGACGGTCCCGCGCCCGGCGCCAAGGCCTGAGCATGGACGGTGCGCTCATCTTGAAGGTGCTCCTGGCCGCCGGCGGTTTCGCCGTGTGGGCCTATCAGCAGCTGAAGGCGAAGGCCGAGCAGCCGGCGCCGACGGCCATGGCCGCGCCTCCGCCCATCCCGCGTCGCGTGCGCAAGCCGCGCCCCGCGGCCAAGCCGGCCGCGAAAGCATCCGAAGAATCCGCCGAAGGTCCGGCGCGTCCGGCGGCCTCGCCGCATCTCGACGCGTCGGACCTCGTGGTCACCCGTCCGGCCCGCGCGCTTTCCCGCTCGCAGTTCCGCGGCGCGGCCGCGCTACGCCAGGCCGTCGTCGCCCGCGAGGTCCTCGGCCCGCCCCTCTGCCTCCGCCCGCCGCGCTTCTGATCAGCGCCGCGGCGCGAAGATCCGCGCGAGCAGATACGGCAGCGCGCAGCACAGCACGATGCCGGCGCCCGACGGCACCGCCGGCAGGTAATACGAAAGATACAGGCCGCCGACGCCGCCCGCGAGCGCGCAGCCGACGCCCCAGGCCATGACCTGCGGGACCGTGCGGCCGAGCAGCACGCCCGTCGCCGCCGGGATCACGAAGAGGGCGGTGGTCAGCAGCGCGCCGACGAGGCTCACGCAAGCGACCGAGCCGAGCGCGACGAGCACGAGGAGGAGTGTCCGCATGAGGCCGGGGCGCGCGCCGAGCAGCGTCGCATATTCCTCGTCGAACGAAGCGAGCTCCAGCTCCTTGTGCAGCACGCGCAGGCCGAAGAGGATGCCGGCCGCGGTCAGCGCGATCATCCTGAGGTCGGCCGGACCGACCGCCACCACGCTGCCGAAGAGCAGCCCGGCGAAGTCGCGCCAGGAGTTCGCCTGCTGCATGAGCGCGACGCCCGCCGCGAACATGACCGAAAGCATCACCCCGATGGCGCTGTCCTCGCTGGCGCCCTTGCGTGACGCGAGCCAGGCCGCGCCGGCGGCCGTGAGCAGGGCGGCCGCGAGCGCGCCGACATAAGGCGAGAAGCCGAGCAGCAGCGCGCCGACCACGCCCGGCAGGATGGAATGGGTCAGCGCCGTGCTCACGAAAGCCATGCGGCGCAGGACCACGTAGGCGCCGAGGCAGGCGCACGTGACGCCGCCGAGGGCCACGGCGAGGAGCGCCCGCACGAAGAAGGGTTCCGACAGCGGCTCGAGCAGGAGGTCAAGCATCACGTTGGTCATGGCCCGAGGAGGCGTGGCGCGTGCGCACGGCGCCGGCGCGCAGTTCGAGGACACGGTCGAAGCGCGCGAGGTCGGCCGGGTCGTGCGTGGCCATCAGGACCGTGAAGGTGTGGCCTTGGTCGAAGAAAAAGCGCTCGATGATCTCGCGGCTCGCCGCGTCCAGGGCGGCGTAAGGTTCGTCGAGGAGGAGCACCTCGGCGCCCTGCACTAACGCGCGGGCGAGTAGCGCGCGCTGCAGCTGGCCGCCGGAAAGGGCGTGCACCGGGCGGTCGGCCAGTTCCGTCAGGCCCAGCCGCGCGAGGGCTTGGTCGACGGAGGCTTCACCGTGACGGCATTCCTCGAACCAGCCGTGGTGGGCGTAGGTCCCCATCTGCACCAGCCGGCGGAGCCGCAAGGGGAAGCCTTCGGTCAGCTGCGGGCGTTGCGCGAGGTAGGCGATCCGGCTGCGCCCCGGGGTCGGCGGCGCGCCGGCGACGAGGACGGTTCCGGCCTTCGGCGGGACGAGGCCCGCCAGGACGCGGAGCAGCGTCGTTTTGCCGGAGCCGTTGGGCCCGATGAGCGCGGTCCGGCAACCGCAGGGGATGACGAAGTCCGCCGCGAGGAAGGCCGCCGGCCCATCGAACCTGGCGCCGGCCGACAGGCCGCGGGCGACGATGGCTTCGCCGTCGCAGGCCTGCTTTTCGGGCCGGGCGTAAGGGATCGTGGGCAGCAGCGCGAAGGCCGCGTCGCCGAGGCGTTGCCAGAAAAGGGTCACCGGGTGGACAAGGCCTCGTGCAGGCGCCGACCGTTGAGGAGCATCATGCTGGTCCAACGGTCGCCCGGTTGGCCATCTGGTTCAAGACACTCAATGGAAAGGGCGAGCGGAGGCGGCAGGCCGGCGTCTTCGGCCAGACGGCGGGCGAAGACGTCGTTCTGCCCGGCGTCGGTGACGATTAACCGGATGCCTTCCCGCCGGATGAGGGCCAGGAGCTCGGAAAAACGCCGGGTGGACATATCGGCGGATTCGGCGGAACTGCCGGCGAGAATCGTCCCGGCGATGCGGAGGCCGTAACTTTTCGCGAAGTGTTCCATATTGGCGTGCTGAGTCACGAGGTTGCGTCGGTCCGCCGGCAAGCCCGCGAAAAGCCGGCGCAACTCTTGGTCGACACGGTCTACTTCCTCAACATATTTGAAATAAGAATCTTCCGTAGCATCGGAGGAGCCGATGGCCTTGAGTCGGTCTGCCAGGCGCCGCGTCATTTTTTTCACCTCTGCCGGACTGGTCCACGCATGGGGGTCGGTGGCCTGGGCAAGGCCCTGATGGTCTCCTGCGCGGTCATCGAAGAGCCAAATCAAGCGGTCGGCGCGGTCGTGGGCCTTGGCCCAGGCTTCCAGCCAAGGCTCAAGCGTAGGGCACATCCCGACGATGAGACTGGCCCGCTGGAGGTCCCGGGCGTTACGGGCATTCAATTGGTAGCCATGGGTTTCGCTTCGGGAGGGGACTATGTTGCTTTGTTCAAATTGCTTTCCTCCAAGGACTTGAACCCAGTCCGCGATGATCGTGAAACTAGTAACCACCACAGGCTTGGCTGGCTCGGCGGCGTCCACGAACCCGACCATCATAAGCAATGCCAGCAGAAGGGAGGTTGAAAGGGTGCGACGCATCTTAAAAATACTTGGAACTACAGGACTAGATGCAATTTTTTTGCAATAACTTATTGTTCCATGAGGGGGTCTTTTTGCGTTTGCCACCCGTGGAGGCGAGACCCACATTAACCCCTCTTATGCCCCGAGTGCGTGCTGTTTTTGCCAGCCTAATGGCGTTCTGTTTGTCCTGCGTCGGCTTGCTTGCCCAAGCCGCAAAAGCCGATGCCAACGCGGGGAAAAGCGCGGTCAACGTACGTTCCATCCACTTCGATCCGGTCAAGCTGGGAGGTCAGCAGAACCCCTGGATCCGTGCGCAGGTCGAACTTCATGCCAACTTCAACCCGGAGGTCAAGGCGACGCCGGAGGCCGATACCGGCCCGAAGAAGCCGGTCAACAAGAACTGGGTGGACAAGGTCAAGGTGACCCTGACCTTGATCTTCAAGCCTATCGGCACCACGACCGCCGCCGAGTTCGCCTATTATCGCTCAAACGTGACGGTGCTCACCATGGAGGTCAATACCGACCGCTCCGTTTATTTCTACCTGCCGGGAGACATCATCAAGCGCGACCGCCTCAAGATGCAGCCTGATTACTACTATGTCCAGGTCGAGGTCGGGGGCAGCGAGCAGCCGCTGTTCAACGAAGCCGGTCGCCCCGTGGCCGACATGGCCAACGCCCTGCACAAGCAGTTCCTCGACAAGAAGATCTTCGATGGCGCCCGTTCCGAAGCCGACCGCGCCGTCAACGCCAACGCCGGCATGCTGCGTCCGCACTTCCTCGTCCCCTCCGCCTTCTACGACAACCTGCCGCAGGGTTCGCCGCAGCCGGAGTTCATTCGGGAAGAAGGCTCGCGCTAACCCCTTCCCACCTTTCCCCGCATGAGCCAGAAGAAGGCCACCATCGTCAATCTGGCCGCTTCCAACGTTTCGGTCTCGCAGTTCTCCGCCGCTTCCGGCGCTCTCGTCATCGAGCATTTCTTCGTCGAAGAGATCGCCCCCGGCCTGACCGGGGACGAGGAGTGGTTGGACGCCGTCATCTCCGCGCTCGCCAACCTGGTCAGCCAGCATTCCCTCAAGGGTCGGGTCACGGTCATCGTGCCGGCCTTCCTCCTGCTGCAGAAGCCTCTCAAGGTCGCGCAGGTCGAGAAAGCCAAGCAGGCGCAGATCGTCGCCTTCGAGGCGCAGAGCGCCATCCCTTATCCGCTCAACGAGGTCATCTGGGACAGCCAGCTGATGGCTTCCGACGGCGTCGAAGCGGAGGTCCTGCTCTTCGCCCTCCGGACCGAAATCGCCACGCGCATCGCCAACCTGGTGGCCTCGATCGGACTGCGACCCATGTCGATCCAGGCCGCGCCGCTGCTCGACAGCCAGGCCTTCCGCCTCGGCGGCGGTTCGGCCGCCGAAGAAGTCCTCATCGTCAACGTAGGCGCCCGTTCCACGACCCTCAGCTTCGTCGGTCCCAGCGGCGTCAACATCCAGACCGCCACCAACATCGGCGGCAACCTGCTGACGCAGGGCATCTCCGATAACACTGGCCAGCCTTTCGCGACTTCCGAGGCGATCAAGGTGGGCTATTTCTCCGGCGTCCTCTCGCTCGCCGAGTCCGACCCGCAGGTCGCTGTCCTGCAGGCCAACGTGCAGACCTTCATCCGTCGCCTCGCGCAGGACATCAACCGCCGCCTGATCAACGTCCGACGCGGCGCCAATGGCCGCCAGCCGGTCCGCATCCTCATCACCGGCCGCGGCTCCCAGGTCCCGGGTCTCGCCGAGCAGCTCTGCGAGACCCTGCGCCTCGGCGTCGAGCCCTTCGACCCTTCGGCCGTCATCACCCTAGGCGAAGGCATCACCGCCGACCTGCTCCAGCGCGCCCGTCATCAGATCACCGAGGTCATCGGCGAAGCCGCTCGCCTGGTGCTGCCCCAGCCCAGCGGCGTCAACCTCATCCCGCGCGACATCGCCGCCCAGCAGGCCTTCGACGCCCGCAAGCCGCGCCTGCTCGCCGCCGCCGCTCTCGCCGCCGCGGCGCCGTTCTGCATCTGGCTGGCCCTCGCCTCCTCCGAAGGCTGGAACATGCAGCAGATCGGCGAAGTCCAGAAGCGCCAGGTCGAGCTCGCCTCCCGTCGCGACGCCATCGAATCCGCCCGCAAGCAGACCGCCGACCTCGCCGCCAAGTGCAAGGATCTCGAGCACGTCGTGCTCAATCGGTCCAATTGGCCGGCCTTCCTGGGCGACATGCAGGCCTGCGTCGGCGCCTGCAAGAACACCTGGATCGAGGACCTGCACGTCAGGTACGAGACCCTTCCGCCCGCGCCCTCCGTCGAAGGCCAGCCGCCGGCCGCGCCGGTCGTCGTCACCAAGGTCGTCCTGTCCGTCCGCTTCCTCTTCACCGAGGTGCCGTTCGACGAGAAGCGTTACCGTGCCTCGCAGGAGAAGGTGCACATCTCCCGGCTGGTCGAGGCGGTGAGCAAGTCGTCTTTTGTGAGCAGCGTCCCGGCGAACGAGATCAGCGTGACGGACCAGAACACCATCCGCACGCCGAAGGCCACCCTCACGCTCATCATCAACAAGGACAAGGCCCTCTAAGCCCATGAACGCTTTCAAGAAGAATCTCGTTTTCAACCTCGCCTTGATCATGCTCGGCGGGCTTTTCATGGCGGGCCTCGTCGGGGCGTACCTCGCATACGCCAGCGGCGACGCCTCCACCAAGGACCTCAAACAGAAGGTCGACCTCGAAGGTAAGCTCCTGCGCGGGCACTCCTTCGGTCCGGGCGAAGCCCCCGTTTCCCTTAACGATGACAATGTCAAGGCCGCCCAGTCCGACGTCGCCGAGCTCGGCAAGCACCGGGAAAGCCTGCGCGCCTCGATCGCGGGCAGCCCGGACCTAGCCATCGTCGGCCGGCCGACCACCAACGGCACCGAGCTCAGCGCCTTGCTCCGTGAATCCGTCGACGGGTGGCGGACGCTGGCCTCCTCCCAAGGCGTGAAGTTCTCGCCAAACGAACCCACCTCCTTCGGCTTCCATCGTTATATCCACAACCAAGGAACCTCTCCGAAGCGCGAATTCCAGAAGGTCGACCAGCAGCGCCAGATTATCGACCTTCTCGTCCGTCAGCTCATCGAGTCCCGCCCCGCGGGATCGCCTCTGCTGATCGAGTCCGTCGACCGCGAACCCATCGAGACGTTCGTCCTCATCCCCGAAGGCCGTCCGGGAGCCGGTACCTATGGTCCAGACAGCGAAATCGCCCGCAACGAGGTTGATGAATTCAAGCCGCAGCGCACGCTCGCCCAGCCCGGCCTCGTCGACGCCTTGTCTTTCCGAGTCCGTTTCGTCGGCTACACGCCCACGCTGCGCACCTTCGTCAACCGGATCCGTAATTCCGGCCGGCCGGTCGCGATCACGTCCGTCGACGTCGGGCCCTCGACCCCCGAGATCGAGAAGCTCTTCAGTTCCGTCGCCTCGGCCGCCGCCCCGGCCGCCGCCCCGGCCGCCGCCACCGTCCTTTCGTCGTTCTTCGAGCAGACCCCGGCCGCCCCGGTGACCGCGGCTACCAGCACCGCCACCGCTGAGGAACGCCGTGTTTCCGTCGTGCAGCGCAAGCTTTCCGCCTTCATCGTCCAGATCGACTACCTCTCGGTCCCCGAGGAGAAGGCTGCCGCCGGTACCGAAGGCGAAATCAATAAATAACGCATCCTGCCCATGAATTCCCGCAAGGACATCCTTCTCGTTTCCCTCGGTACGCTCCTGTTCGTCGCCGGTCTCGTCGTATACCTGAGACCCGGACTGATCGCGCCTCCGGTGCCGGATGAGGAGCACAAGACCGCTATCCTCAATAAATTGCGCCAGGCTCTCCCGGCCGGTGGCGCCTATGTCGCCACCCCCCGTGCTTCGCTCGAGGACAACGTCAAGGACTGGATCAGCCCCGAGGAAGATGAGGACAACTGGGACTACGATCTTTTCACCGCGATCGACGTCGTCTGGGATCCCTCGACCAAGGAGTACGTGCCGCGCAGCCGCAAGGCGGACGTCCTGCCGCCCTTCGGGATCGAGCTCGTCTCCGTCGGCTACCCGACCTACACTTTCATGCTCAGCTCCTCCTCCCTGCCGGCCAGCCGCAAGGAGGAGGACCGCCGGTTCTCGTTGAAGAACGTGAAGACCAACAAGTACCTTGACGACTGCATGCTCAACCGGCCGATCCCGGAAGCCCCCTATCTGACCCTCAAGGCCTACCGCGTGGAGAAGGGCAAGGACGCCGACGGCTTCCCCTACGTCCGTAACATCCTCACGGTCGACGACCGCCAGTTCGGGCAGATCGTCGAGATCGACGATGAGAAACCCTTCGAGTTCAAGAACCGCATCGACGTGGTCCTCCGCTCCGCCGCCGACCCTTCCTGGACCAAGAACCTGCACCAGGTCGGGGAAAAGTTCGAACTCAACGGGGCGATCTTCGTGGTCAAAGGCATTGACTTGCCCTCCAAGAGCGCGACTTTCGAGAAGTCCATTGTCCTTAACCCCAAGAGGCCTAACAAGCTCATGTACGACCGGCAGACGCTCGTCGTCCCCGCGCCCCCAC
>Ga0163212_1000425_pt1 | contig 18572 bp, 23 predicted proteins | sample Malawi_45m_30L_FD_113532 | JGI IMG/M metagenome (GOLD analysis project Ga0163212, IMG submission 113532) | Freshwater microbial communities from Lake Malawi, Central Region, Malawi to study Microbial Dark Matter (Phase II) - Malawi_45m_30L | ecosystem: Environmental > Aquatic > Freshwater > Lake...
CTTCCAACCCTCATCTTCCAGACCAACATGGCCAATCTCCAACCCGCTCGCACCAAGTGGCGCAAGCACCGCAAGGGCAAGATCCGCGGCAACGCCACGGCGTGCAACACGCTGTCCTTCGGCGACTTCGGCATCCAGTCCCTCGACCGCGGCCGCGTTCCGGCCAACCAGATCGAGGCCGCCCGCATCGCCATCTCCCGGTCCCTGAGGCGCAAGGGCAAGATGTGGATGCGCGTCTTCCCCCACACCCCGGTGACCAAGAAGCCGGCCGAAGTCCGAATGGGCTCCGGCAAAGGCAGCGTCGAGTACTACGTGGCCTGCATCAAGCCGGGCACCATGCTCTTCGAAGTCGCCGGCGTGCCGATCAGCATGGCCCGCGAAGCGATGCGCCTCGCCGACACCAAGCTCCAGGTCCGTTGCCGCTTCGTGGCCCGCGAAGAGCTCGAAAAATATTGATGCAACCGGCCCCGACCACCCATAACTGACCCTTTTCCCCGATGTCCACCTACCGGAAAGACAAGCCCACCGCCGCCACGGTCCTCCGCCCGCTGGCTTCGGCCGAACTGCATAAGCGCGTCCGCGAAGCCCGCGAGGAGCTCCTCAGCCTGCGCCTCAAGAAGGCCACCGGCGCCGTCGAGAACCCCGCCCGTTTCCGCGCCCTGCGCCGGGAAGTCGCCCGCTGCCTGACCGTCCTTTCCGGCAAGTCCGTCCCGGCGAAGAAGAAGTAAACCACCCTCCAACCGCATTTACCGATGTCCGAAGACCGCTCCAACCGCAAGATCCTCCTAGGTCTCGTCGCCTCCCGCTCGGGAGACAAGTCCGTCAAGGTCAACTACCAGTACACCATGCCGCACCCCGTGTACGGCAAGGAAGTGAAGCGCCGCACCGTCCTGCACGCGCACGACGAGAAGAACGAGTGCAAGCCCGGCGACAAGGTCGAGATCATGGAGACCCGTCCCCTTTCGAAGCTCAAGCGCTGGCGCGTCGTCCGCGTGGTCGAAGCCGCGAAGATCGCCGCCGAGTCCATCGACGACTGAACGGCTCCCCCTCACCTCAGATCCCTCTCACGATGATCCAGATGCTTTCCCGGCTCGAAGTAGCCGACAACACCGGGGCCCGCAGGGTCCGCATGATCCGCCGACTCGGCCAGCTCACCGACACCGCCGGCGTGGGCGACATCATCATCTGCTCCGTCAAGGACTCGACCCCTGACGCCCAGGTGAAGAAGGGTTCGGTCTGCCGCGCCGTCATCGTCCGCACCGTCGCCCCGATCCGCCGCGCGGACGGCAGCTACCTGCGCTTCGACACCAACGCCGTCGTCATCCTCGACGAGAACGGCAACCCCAAGGGCACCCGCATCTTCGGGCCCGTCGCGCGCGAGCTCCGCAGCAAGAACTTCATGAAGATCATCTCCCTCGCCCCCGAGGTACTCTGAACACCATGTCCAAGACCGACATCAAGAAGGGTGACGAGGTCGTCGTCATCGCCGGCGCCGAAAAAGGCAAGCGCGGCAAGGTCGTCAGCTACAACCGAGCCGACGAACGCCTCACCATCGAAGGCCTGAACCTCGTCAAGCGCCACCTCAAACGCACGCAGGACGGCCAGGGCGGCATCACCGAGAAGGAAGCCCCCATCCATCGCTCCAACGTGATGCTCGGCTCCCTCTGGGACGCCCGTCGCGCCAAGAAGCCGGCCAAGTCCGCCCAGAAGTGAGCCCGACGCAACCACCCGAGAAACTCCCACGCAAATGGCCTCCGTTCCTTACCTGAAGAAGTACTACCTCGAGAAGGTCGTCCCCGAGCTCATCAAGAGCCGCGGCTACAAGAACATCCACCAGGTCCCGAACCTGAGGAAGATCGTCCTCAACTCCGCCTTCAAGGCCGAGGCCGACAAGGGCCACATGGCCGAAGTCGTCAAGGACCTCACCAAGCTCTCCGGCCAGAAGCCGGTCATCACCAAGGCCACCAAGTCCGTCGCGAGCTTCAAGGTCCGCCAGGGCATGCCCCTCGGCTGCATGGTCACCCTGCGCGGCGCCCGCATGTGGGAATTCTACCTCCGCCTCACCGCGGTGGCCCTCCCGATGATCCGCGACTTCCGCGGCACCTCGAACCGCCTCGACGGCCGCGGCAACTACTCGCTCGGCATCGTCGACCACACCATCTTCCCGGAGACCCAGGCCGACGGCTCCCAGCGCGCCAACATCGGCATGGACGTCGTGATCGTCACGTCCGCGCAGACCGACGACGAAGGCCGCGAACTCCTCCGTCTCCTCGGCATGCCTTTCCGTCGCTCCAGCTCGGAAGCCGCCGCCACCGCCGCCAAAGCCTAAATCTCCCACTCCTCACCAGCATGGCCAAGAAGTCCGTCATCCAGCGCGCCCTCAAGCGCGCCCGCCTCGTCAAGAAGTACGCCGCCAAGCGCGCCGAACTCAAGAAGGTCCTCGCCGATCCGCAGGTCACCGAGGAGGCTTTCTACGAAGCCCAACGCAAGCTCGCGAAGCTGCCCCGCAGCTCCTCGAAGGTCCGCCAGAAGAACCGCTGCTCCATCTCCGGTCGTCCGCGTGCGTTCATCCGCAAGTTCGGCCTCTCCCGCATCACCTTCCGCGAGCTCGCGCTCAACGGCCAGATTCCCGGCGTCACCAAGGCCTCCTGGTAATCCAACAGAAAAAACCATGTCCGCTTCTACTGACACCATCGGGGATTTCCTCACCTCCATCCGCAACGGTTCCCAGGCCAACAAGGCCACGGTCACCGTCCAGTGGTCCTCCCTCCGCGAAGGCGTCGCCAAGATCCTCGTCGACGCCGGCTACGTCGCCGCCGCCCGCAAGGCTGAGCGCGACGGCCTGCCCGTCCTCGAACTGTCCCTCAAGTACGTCGCCGGCGTCCCGGCGATCACCAGCATCGAGCGAATCTCGACCCCCGGTCGCCGCATCTACGCCGGCTACAGCGCCGTCCCCAAGGTCATCGGCGGCATGGGCGTCTCCATCCTGACCACCTCCCGCGGCGTCATGACCGACGCCGAAGCCCGTCGCCAGAAGGTCGGCGGCGAGCTCCTCGCGAAGGTCTGGTAATCCGTCCACCCCTCAAACAAGCAACGCAATGAGCCGAATTGGTAAGCAGCCCGTCAACATCCCTGACAAGGTGACCGTGTCCGTGAAGGACAACGTCGTCGTCGTCAAGGGCCCGAAGGGCGAACTCTCGAAGCCTTTCCCGAAGGAGATCGGCGTCGTTGCCGCCGGCAAGGTCGTCAACGTCTCGGACCTCACCGAGGTCAAGGACGCCGCCGGCAAGGTCGTCAAGCCCGGCACCGCCGGCGCCCTTCACGGCACCATCCGCGCCATCATCCGCAACATGTGCGAAGGCGTCACCACGGAGTACACCAAGACCCTCCTCATCGAAGGCGTCGGTTTCAAGGCGCTGCTCAAGGGAAACGTGCTGGACCTTTCCCTCGGTTATTCCCACCCGATCAAATACGCGATCCCCGCCGGCGTGAAGGTCGTCGTCACCGACGGCACCAAGCTCGTCATCTCCGGCCCCGACCGCCACATGGTCGGCCAGGTCGCCTCCTCGATCAAGCTCTACAAGCCGGTCGAGCCCTACAAGGGCAAGGGAGTCCGCGTCGAAGGCGAATACGTCCGCCGCAAGGAGGGCAAGAAGACGGCCTAACCCGCCCGCTCCGCACCCATTCCATGAAACTGAAGAAGAAGAATCTCCTCGCGCAGAAGCGTCGCTGGCGCATCCGCAAGACGGTGCGCGGCACCGCCGCCCGTCCGCGTCTCGCGCTCAAGCTGACCCATGCGCACCTCTACGCCCAGGCCATCGACGACGACAAGGGCGAGACCCTCGTCTCCCTCGCGACCACCTCCAAGGGTCTCCGCGGACAGAAGCTCAAGGCCAACGTCGCCGGCGCGACCGCCTTCGGCTCCGCTTTCGGCGCCAAGGCCAAGGCCGCCGGCCTCACCACCGTGGTCTTCGACCGCGCCGGCCGCCGTTACCACGGCACCGTCAAATCTTTCGCCGAAGCCGCCCGTCAGGCCGGCCTGACCTTCTAATTTCATGAGCGCTGAAAACAACCCCGCCGCGGCTCCTGCCGCCCCCGCTTCCGCTGCCCCCGGCCGTTCCGGCCCCGGCGGCGATCGTCGTGCTCCCGGTGGCCCGGGCGGCCCCGGCGGCCGACGCAACGGTCCCGGCGGTCCTGGGGGTTCCGGCGGTCCTGGCCGTGGTCCCCGTCGCGACAACCGCAACGATGCCCCTGCTTCCGAATACAACGACAAGGTCGTCCACATCAACCGTTGTTCCAAGGTCGTCAAGGGAGGCCGCCGCTTCAACTTCGCCGCGCTCGTCGTGGCCGGTGACGGCAAGGGCCGCGTCGGCGTGGGTTACGGCAAGGCCAAGGAAGTGCCCGACGCGATCCGCAAGGGCACCGACCGCGCCCACCGCGCCCTCGTCCGCGTCAACCTCCGCGGCAACACCATCCCGCACGAAGTCATCGGCCATGCCGACGGCGGCGTCGTGATGCTCCGTCCGGCCGCGCCCGGTACCGGCCTCATCGCCGGCGGCGGCGTCCGCGCCGTGCTGGAAGTCGCCGGCTACAAGGACGTCCTCTCGAAGTCCATGGGATCCAACAACCCCCAGGCGATCGTGAAGGCCACCCTGGTCGGGCTCGCCAAGCTCCGCACCCTCGAACAAATCAAAGCCCTCCGCGCCTAAGCAGCACACCCAGACATGAAACTCGACTCCCTGCCCAGCATCAAGGGCTCCACCCACCGTCACAAGGTCCTCGGCCGCGGCCGCGGCACCGGACACGGCAAGACCTCCGGTCGTGGTCACAAGGGCATGAAGGCCCGTTCCGGCGGCGGTCATCGTCCCGGCTTCGAAGGCGGCCAGATGCCGCTCTATCGTCGCCTGCCGCACCGCGGCTTCAAGAACGTCAACCGCGTCGATTACGCCGTGCTCAACGTCCGCGACTTCCAAGATCTCAAAGGCAAGACCTTCGGCCTCGACGAGCTCGTGGCCGAAGGCGTCCTCCGCAAGGCCGCTCCCTTCCTCAAGATCCTCGGCACCGGCGAGCTCACGCGCGCCGTCACCATCAAGGCCCACCGCTTCTCCAAGGACGCCAAGGCCAAGATCGAGAAGGCCGGCGGCAAGGCGGTCCTGGTCGAGACCAAGAAGACGGCTTCCGCCGAGTGAGCCTCGGCTCACCCTGACCCGATGTTCTCGGCCTTCGCCAATTGCTGGAGGATCCCTGAGCTCAGGGCCCGTCTGGTCGCCACCGTCGCGCTGGTGTTCGTCGCCCGCATCGGCGCCAACATCCCGTTGCCCGGCATCGACCCGAAGGACATCATGGATTACTACAACTCCATGGCCGACAAGTCGGCCGGAGGAGTGGTCGCGATGTACAACATGTTCACGGGCGGCGCGCTCCTCAAGGGGGCGGTCTTCTCGTTGGGCATCATGCCGTACATCAGCGCTTCGATCATCATGCAGCTGATGTCGGCCGTCGTGCCGTCGATCGCCCGCCTGCAGCAGGAGGGCGAAGTCGGCCGCCAGAAGGTCGCGCAGTACTCCCGCTACCTCACGATCCTGATCGCGGTCGTGCAGTCGGCCCTCCTCCTCGGCGCCTTCTGCAATCCCCAGCAGGTCGGCCAGGCGCTCGGTCTCGGCAACTTCACCGGGACCATCGTCGTGATGCAGAGCAAGACGCTCTTCGTCTGCCTCGGCGTCTGCCTCCTCACCTCCGGCGCCATCGTCATGCTGTGGCTCGGCGAGCAGATCACCCAGCGCGGCATCGGCAACGGCACCTCGGTCCTCATCACCGTCGGCATCCTCGCCGACATCCCCGGCGCGCTCACCTCCTTCGTCGACATGACCTTCGGCGGCAAGGTCGGGGCCGCCGCCAACACCCACGGCTGGGAGAAGGCCACGGGCATGATCCTGCTCTTCGTCGCCGTCACGGCCGCGATGGTCGCCATCAACCAGGCCGTCCGCAAGATCCCCATCCAGTACGCCCAACGCATGGTGGGACGGAAGATGTACGGCGCGCAGACCAACTACCTGCCGCTCAAGGTCAACTATGCGGGCGTGATGCCCGTCATCTTCGCCGGGGCCATCATGAGCTTCCCGCCCATGCTGCTCAATCCGCTGAGCACCTACTTCCCGACGCTCGCCTTCCTCCGCGACTGGGCCGACTTCTTCTCCCGCAACAACGGCTTCTACTACACGCTGTATTCGGTCCTCATCTTCGGTTTCAGCTACTTCTGGATCTCCATCATGTTCCGGCCAGTCCAGATCGCCGACGACCTGAAGAAGAACAACGGTTACATCCTCGGCGTCCGCCCGGGCGAGCACACCGCCCAGTTCCTGGACTTCGTGATGACCCGCCTGACCCTGGCCGGTTCCATCTTCCTGCTGGTCATCGCGCTGATGCCCGACCTGTTCATCGTGCAGCTCGGGTTCCCGATGCGACTCGCCACCTTCCTCGGCGGCACGGGCGGCCTCATCACCGTCGGCGTGATGCTTGACACGATGCGTCAGGTCGAGACCTACCTCCTCCAGCGTAACTACGAAGGGTTCCTCAAGAAGGGGCGCATCGGCGGGGTCCCCGTCCCGGCCGCCTCGTTGCGCTCCGACGCCGACGGCTCGGCCTTCGGTACGCTCGAGAAGACCTGCCTGTTCCTGTTCGTCCTCGGCATCGTCGCCTGGGGCCTGAACCACTTCGGCGCGTTCGCCGGGTAAGTTTCTCCCGGGATGATCGATTTGAAGTCGGCCGAAGACGTGAGTCGCATGCGCGCCGCTTGCGCCGCGGCGGCCCGCGTCCTGCATGATCTCGCCTCGCTTGTCGTCCCGGGCATCTCCACCGCCGGCCTCGACGCGGCCGCCCGCGGGCTGATGGCCCGGCACGGCTGCGAGAGCGCCTGCCACGGCTATGTCGTCGGCCGCCTCAGCTATCCCGGCCATGTCTGCATCTCCCTCAACGACGAGGTCGTCCATGGCATCGGCTCCGCCGACCGCATCATCCGGGACGGCGACCTGGTCTCGCTCGACGTCGTGGTCCGCCGAGACGGCTTCATCGGGGACAACGCCCGGACCATCCTTGTCGGCGCCGTCGATCCCCGGGCTCGCCAGCTCTGCCTGGATACCGAGAAATCGCTGCAGGCGGGCATCGCCGCCGCCCGGGTCGGCAACAGGGTGGGGGACATCTCCGCCGCCATTCAGGAGGTCTTGACCCCCGGGGGGTACGGCATCGTCCGGGACTTCGTGGGGCATGGCGTCGGCCGTAAAATGCACGAGGAGCCCCAGATTCCGAACTACGGCAAGCCGGGAACTGGGCCTAAGTTGTTGGCTGGCATGGCTTTGGCTATTGAACCGATGGTCAATCTCGGTACCCACAAGATCGTCATGGCCGCGGATGGATGGACCGTCCGGACTGCCGACGGTAAGGTCTCGGCCCACTATGAGCACACCGTCTTGGTGACCGAAAACGGCCCGGAAATCCTCACCCTCGTCTAACCCGTATTTTTTGCTTTCCAATCTCACCAGAACCTTCAAGTTCCGACCTCTTTCCCCCTTCCAAACAGCACGGACACCATGCCTCGAATCCTCGGCGTAGACATTCCCAACAACAAGAAAGTGGAGATCTCTCTCCGCTACATCTACGGCATCGGCCCGCGTCGCGCCGCGGAAATCTGCGAAGCCCTCGGTTTCGATCCCGCCATGAGGGCTCAGAACCTCTCCGAAGAGCAGCTCAACAAGATCGTGGAGTATATCGTGCGCATGGGCTACAAGTGCGAGGGCGACCTCCGTCGCGACGTCGCGCAGAACCTGAAGCGCCTCCAGGCGATCAAGTGCTACCGCGGTCTCCGTCACTTCCGCGGCCTCCCGGTCCGCGGCCAGCGCACGCGCACCAACGCCCGCACCCGCAAGGGCAAGCGCAAGACCGTCGGCGTCGCCGCGGCCCCCTCCAAGTAAGCCACCTTTCTCCCGGCACCATTTTACGATGAGCGAAGAAGCCCCCAAGACGCCCAAGGCCAAGAAGCCCAAGGCCTCCGCCGCCGAAGCCGCCGTCCCCGAGGTCGTCGCCGCCGCCGCGCCCGCCGAAGCCGCCGCCCCGGAGCGCAAGGAGATCACCGCCAAGGATCTCCTCGGCGAAGAACTCGGCGAAGTGAAGGTCCGTCGCGCCAAGGGCTCGAAGAACGTCACCACCGGCATCTGCCATATCCTCGCGACCTTCAACAACACCAAGGTCACGATCACCGACGCCAACGGCAACGTGATCTCGTGGGGCAGCGCCGGTCGTCACCAGTTCCGCGGCTCCCGCAAGTCCACCGCCTACGCCGCGCAGGTCGTCTGTTCCGAAGCCGCCAAGCTCGCCATGGCCCACGGCCTCAAGGACGTCTCCGTCCGCGTCAAGGGACCGGGCATGGGCCGCGACAGCGCCATCCGCGCCCTCCAGGTGCTCGGCCTGAACGTCACTTCGATCCTCGACACGACCCCGATCCCGCACAACGGCTGCCGCCCGCCCAAGCGCCGTCGCGTCTGATCGTCCCCGCTTCCCGCATCACCGTCCGGCCATGGCAACCCGGGCGGGTCCTTCCCTCCGCCACCTCCACCAAATCCTCAATCGTCATGTCACGTTACACCGGTCCCACCACGAAGCTCAACCGTCGTTTCGGCCAGAACATCTTCCTCACCTCCAAGGGTGAGGAGCGTCGCCCGTACCCTCCGGGCATCCATGGCAAGACGACCCGCCGCAAGGTCTCCGAATACGGCGTCGGCCTCAACGAGAAGCAGAAGCTCCGCATGATGTACGGCCTGACCGAGAAGCAGTTCCGCCTCTCGTTCGAACGCGCCAAGCGCATGGGCGGCGTCGCCGGCGATAACTTCCTCCGCATCCTCGAGACCCGCCTCGACAACGTCGTCTTCCGCCTCGGCTTCGCCAATTCCCGCGCCGCCGCCCGCCAGCTCGTGGGCCACGGCCATATCCGCGTCGACGGCCGCAAGGTCGACATCGCCAGCTACGCCACCGCCCCCGGCGAGAAGATCGAAGTCCGCGACCGCACCTCCTCCAAGCAACTCGCCACCCGGGCCGTCGAAGAAGGCCAGGGTCGCTCCGCCCCCGCCTGGCTCGTCGTCCTGCCCGAGCAGCTCAACGGACAGATTGTCCGCGAGCCCGCCAAGGAGGAACTTCCCTCCGACGTCAACATCCAGATCATCGTCGAATTCTACAGCCGCTGATCCCCGCCCTGCCACCAATCACCACGGAACCACAGACATGACCAAGCGCCTCGGACAGTTCCAACGCCCGAAGACCCTCAAGAAGGAGGAGTCTTCCGCCACGCCCACCTACGCCAAGTACTTCGCCGAGCCCTTCGAGACGGGCTTCGGACACACCGTCGGCAACTCGTTCCGCCGGATCCTGCTGAGCTCCATCGAAGGCGCCGCGATCTCCGCCGTGACGATCGAAGGCGTGCAGCACGAGTTCCAGCCGATCGAAGGCGTCGTCGAAGACGTCACCGAGATCGTCCTCAACCTCAAAAAGGTGCGCATCCGCACCGAGGCCAACAAGCGCGAGTCCTTCAAGGGTTCCATCGACGCCAACAAGACCGGCCCCGTGAAGGCCTCGGACATCAAGTTCGAGACCAAGGGCGCCCTCGTCACCCTCGTCAACCCCGACCAGGTCATCTGCACGCTCGACCGCAAGCGCCGCTTCTACGCCGACCTCGAGGTCACCGTGGGACGCAGCTGGGCCTCCGCCGAGGAGAACAAGAAGTCCGATCAGGCCATCGGTTCCATCCCTGTCGACTCCCTCTTCTCGCCGGTCACGCTCGTGAAGTACTCCGTCGAGTCCACCCGCTCGGGCGATAAGACCGACTACGACAAGCTCGTCCTCGAGATCTCGACCGACGGGCGCATCACCCCGGACGAAGCCCTCAAGGAAGCCTCCGCGATCCTGCGCCACCACCTCGAGGTCTTCGACACCGTCACCGACGATTCCGTCGAGTTCGAGACTGGCCACAAGGAGGTCAGCGAGGAGTCCAACCGTCTCCGCAAGCTGCTCAACATGTCCGTCAACGAAATCGAACTCTCCGTCCGCGCGGCCAACTGCCTGAACAACGCCAACATCAACACCGTCGGCGAGCTGGCGATGAAGACCGAGCAGGAGATGCTCAAGTACCGCAACTTCGGCAAGAAGTCCCTCAACGAGATCAAGGCCAAGCTCGAGCAGCTCGGCCTCTCGCTCGGCCAGAAGATCAACGAAGGCCTCCTCGACAAAGGCGTGAACGCCTAATCCCGACCGGACCCACGCTCATGCGTCACCGCACCCACAATCACGTCCTCGGCGTCAAGACGGCCCACCGGCGGTCCCTCGTCGCCAACCTCGCGGCCGCCTTGTTCACCAACGCCCGCATCACCACGACGCTTTCCCGCGCCAAGGCCCTGCGTCCTTTCGCCGAGCACCTGATCACCTTCGCGAAGAAGGCCGAGCAGTCCGCCGACAAGGCCGTGAAGCTCCACTACTACCGCCTGGCCCTCGCCAAGCTGCGCAACGAAGCCGCCGCCCAGCTCCTGTTCAAGGAGCGCGTGCAGCAGTTCCTCGGACGAAACGGCGGTTACACCCGCATCTACAAGCTCGGCGCCCGCAAGGGCGACGCCGCGGAGACCGCCCTCATCGAGCTGGTGGCCAAGGACGACAAGGCCCCGGCCCTGAGCCCGAAGGCCAGGAAGGAGCGCAAGCCCAAGGCCAACAAGGAAGCGGCCGCCGCTCCCGCTCAGGCCTGAGCCTCCCCGCCCCGGCCTGAACCCGAGACGCGTCCGCCCCCGGCTGGCGCGTCTCGCCTTTTCCGAACCTCCCTCCCATGCAGATCCCCGTCGACCTCGGCGCCTTCCTGGCCTTCCTGGCCGGGCTCGCCGCGGTCATCCTGTTCGGGCTGCAGGCGTGGTACGACCGCCGCGACGTGCTCCTGTCGGACCACCGTCGCATCAACTCCGTCTTTTCTTGCGTCCGTTGCGGCCTGACCTACGTCCGTCCCCGCCGCCGCGAGGAAGCCGTCTGCCCCCGCTGCGGGTGGAACAATGTTCGCCTCAAGTTCTGACCCTCCCCACACTTCGTTCACCCGTCATGGCCAACCAGTCCATCGCCATCCTCGATTTCGGCTCGCAGCTGACCAAGGTGATTGCGCGCCGCGTCCGTGAGTGCAACGTCCACTCCCGCATCTATCCCTTCGGCGTCACGCCCGAGGCCCTGCGCGCCGACGGCGTCGTGGGCGTCATCCTCTCCGGCGGGCCCGACAGCGTGAAGGCCAAAGGCTCGCCCCACCCGCACCCGGGCGTCTTCGGGATGGGCCTGCCGGTCCTGGGCATCTGCTACGGCGTCCAGCTGATGGGCCAGATGCTCGGCGGCAACGTCGCCAGCAGCTCGCACCGCGAATACGGCCACGGCATCCTTTCCTTCCGCAAGGGCTCGCAGCTCCTCCAGGGCCTGAAGTCCCCGCTCCGCGTCTGGAACTCCCACGGCGACAAGATCACCCGTCTGCCGCGCGGCTTCAAGGCCGTCGCCTCCACCGAGAACTCGGAGTGTGCCGTCATCGAGGACTCCCAGCGAAGTTTCTACGGCATCCAGTTCCACCCTGAGGTCGCCCACTCCGAGCGCGGCACCGACATCCTCCGCAACTTCCTCTTCCGCGTCTGCCGCTGCCGGCCGACCTGGAAGATGGACGACTACGTCGAGACCGCCGTCCGCGAGATCCGCGCGAAGGTGGGCAAGTCGCAGGTCATCCTCGGCCTCTCCGGCGGCGTCGATTCCTCCGTCGCGGCCGCGCTCATCCAGCGCGCCATCGGCAGGCGGCTGACCTGCGTGTTCGTCGACAACGGCCTCCTGCGCCTCAACGAACGCGCCCAGGTCGAGCAGATGTTCCGCGGCAGGTTCAAGGCCGACCTCCGCGTCGTCGACGCCTCCGCGGTCTTCCTCCGCAAGCTCAAGGGCGTCATCGACCCCGAGCGCAAGCGCAAGATCATCGGCCATGAGTTCATCAAGGTCTTCGAACGCTCCATCGCCGAGGTCCAGCGCAAGAAGAAGGGAAAGGTCGAGTTCCTCGCCCAGGGCACGCTCTACCCGGACGTCATCGAATCGCTTTCGCCCAACGGCGGCCCCGCCGCCACCATCAAGAGCCACCATAACGTGGGCGGGCTGCCGAAGCACATGAAGCTCAGCCTGCTCGAGCCGCTCCGCGAGCTCTTCAAGGACGAGGTCCGCGCCCTCGGCGAGGCCCTCGGCCTGCCGCACGACATGGTCTGGCGCCACCCGTTCCCCGGCCCCGGCCTGGCCGTCCGCGTCTGCGGCGACATCACCAAGGAACGCCTCGAGGTGCTCCGCAGGGCCGACGACATCTTCATCAAGGAGCTCCGCGCCTCCGGCCAGTACGCCAAGGTCTGGCAGGCCTTCGCGGTCTTCCTGCCGGTCCGCAGCGTCGGCGTCATGGGCGACGGCCGCACCTACGACAACGTCTGCGCCCTGCGCGCCGTGACGTCCTCCGACGCGATGACCGCCGACTGGGCCCGCCTGCCGTTCGACGTCCTGCAGCGCGCCTCGACCCGGATCATCAACGAGGTGAAGGGCATCAACCGCGTGGTCTACGACGTCTCGTCGAAGCCGCCGGCGACCATCGAATGGGAATAAGCCGGGCTTTGCCCCGTTGACACCCCCTCGGCACGAACTTACCTAGACGCCTGTGTCTGCACCCGGCTTCCAGGTCATCGCGCGCCGCTGGCGTCCCCGCCGCTTCGACGAACTCGTCGGGCAGGAGCATATCGTCAAGACGCTCCGCAACGCCCTCGAGACGAAGCGCATGGCCCACGCCTATCTCTTCGTCGGACCGCGCGGCACCGGCAAGACGACGACCGCCCGCATCCTGGCCAAGGCCCTGAACTGCGCGGGCGGCCCGCGGTCCGACTTCTCCCTCGACGATCCGGTCTGCCTCGCGATCGAGCAGGGCAACTGCCTCGACGTCGTCGAGATCGACGCCGCGTCGAACCGCTCCATCGAGGACGCGAAGAAGATCCGTGACGAGTGCCAGTTCTCCCCGACGAGCTGCCCGTTCAAGGTCTTCATCATCGACGAGGTCCATCAGCTGACCAAGGACGCCTTCAACGCGCTGCTCAAGACCCTCGAAGAGCCGCCGCCCTGGGTGAAGTTCATCCTGGCCACGACCGAGGCCGACAAGGTCCTGCCCACCATCACCTCACGCTGCCAGCGCCTGGAGTTCCACCCGATCTCCGAGGAAGTCATCGCCGCCCAGCTCGCCCGCATCGTCAAGGCCGACGGCGTGACCGCCGATCAGCATGCGCTCACGGCCATCGCCCGCCTGGCCGCGGGGGGCATGCGCGACTCCCAGTCCATCCTGGACCAGGTCATCTCCTTCGCGGGCAAGCAGATCGCGGAGGCCGACGTGCTTTCCATCTACGGGCTCGCCTCGGCCCAGCAGGTCACCGACCTCTGCCAGGGCATCGCATCCGGCGACGGCAAGAAGGTGCTCGGGCTCTGCGACGCCTTCCACGCCGAAGGCCGCGACCTCCTCCGCGTGCTCGCCGACCTGCAGGCCCGCGTGCGTGCCGCCACCCTCGATTCCGTCCGCTCCGGCGGGACCTCCGCCCAGCTCGGCGCGCCGCTGGCGACCGAACAGCTCGTCCGGCTCCTGGAGTGCCTGCAGGAAGGGGAGAACGGTATCCGCCAAGGCCTTTCGCCGCGAGCGAATTTCGAGGTGACGCTGCTCAAGGCCATCGAGCAGAGCAGGTCACGGTCGATAGACCTCCTCATCAAAGACATCGCCGCCGCCGCAGCTGGTCTCCCTCGGGAGCCCGGCCAAAAAAAAATAAGGACCCCGCCGGCGGCTCCTGAGGCCGTCCCCGGACCTCCGCCCGCGCCCGTGGAGGAGACGCCCGCGGTCGCCGTCACGCCTTCCCGTTTCGTCGACGTCCCCATCGAGGATGCCGGCAACCTCGAGGAGTCCCTGCCGCCGCTCGAAGTCGAGTCCGCCGAGGCCGAAGCCGCCAGCCCCGACCGGTGCGCCGACTTCGCCTTCCCCGAGGCCGCCCTCGCGGACCTGCCGGTCGCGGAGGCCGGCACGACGGCCCTCCCGGGCGACAAGGAATTCAACAAGGCGGTCGAATCGCTGCCACCCGGTCTGAAGGACAAGCTAAAGTCCACCATCGGGGCGGACTTCACGGCCCTGCGGCCGATCCCGGTCGGCAAGCTGCGCCGCCCGCTCTGACCGTGGAGCCGTCGTTCGAGATCGGCGTCATCTCCGACACGCACGGCCGCCTGCGCGCGGAGGCCGTCCTCGCGCTCGCCGGCTGCGACGTGATCTTCCACGCCGGCGACATCTGCGGTCCCCTCATCGTCCCGCAGCTGGCCGAGCTCGCCCCCTGCCACGTCGTCGCGGGAAACTGCGATGATGACGACACGTTGCCGCTCACCGCGCTGCGGGTCGTCGCCGGCCTGCGCATCCTCGTCCATCACGGCCACCTGCCGGTCGATGAGGCGGTGTTCCGTCCGGACATCGTGATCACCGGGCATACGCATGTCCCCAAGGTCGAGCAGGCTGGGACCTTGCTCCGGCTCAATCCGGGCAGCGCCGGTCCGCGGCGGTTCAACCTTCCCGTGACGGTCGCCCGGATCACGGTGCGGCAGGGCAGGGCGACCGCCCGCGTCATCCCGCTCGGCGTCCCATGAGGCAGCCCTTGCCCATCGACGCGCTGCAGGCCGACCTGGTCGGCGCCTGTGCTCGCGTGCGCCGGCTGGTGCTCCGTGCGCCGACGGGCTCGGGCAAATCGACCCGCATCCCGCAGATGCTCCTGGACCTGGACCTGGTCCGAGGGCAGATCCTCGTCCTCCAGCCCCGCCGGATCGCCGCCCGCCTGCTCGCCGCACGCATCGCCCAGGAACGTGGCGTGCGGCTCGGCGGCGAAGTGGGCTACCAAATCCGCTTCGAGCGCGTCGAGTCGTCCCAGACGCGCATCAAGTTCGTCACGGAGGCCCTGCTGCTGCGGCAGATGGCCTCGGATCCGGAGCTCAAGGGCGTCGGCGCGGTGGTGTTCGACGAATTCCACGAGCGTAACCTGCATTCGGACGTGGCCCTCGCCCTCGCGCGCCGCCTGCAGGAGACGCATCGCCCCGACCTGCTCATCATGGCGATGTCCGCGACCCTCGACACCGAGTCAGTCGCGAAGTGGCTCGGCGCCGCCGAGACCTTGGCGGCCGACGGACGCGCCTATCCGGTGCAGGTCGAGTACACGCATCTGCCGCGCAATTCGACCCGCCCGGTCTGGGACGCCGCCGCGGAACAGGTCCGGCGCGTGCTGCGCGAGGAAAGCGAAGGCGACATCCTCGTCTTCATGCCGGGTTCGTATGAGATCATGCGGACCATCGGCGCGGTGCGGAATCTCCCCGAGTCCGGCGGCGTCGACGTGCTCCCGCTCTACGGCGAACTTCCGCCGGAAGAGCAGGACCGCGCCGTGAAGCCGAGCCCGGGCCGCAAGGTGATCGTGGCGACCAACGTCGCCGAGACCTCCCTCACGATCCCGGGCGTCCGCGCCGTGGTCGACGCCGGCCTCGCCCGCATCGCCCGCTTCGACCCGCACCGCGGCATCGACACCTTGCTCGTCGAACCGGTCTCGCAGGCTTCCGCCGAACAGCGCGCCGGTCGCGCCGGCCGCATCGGTCCGGGCCGTTGCATCCGCCTCTGGTCGCAGACCGACCACGAGTCCCGTCCGCTGCGGGAAGTCCCCGAGATCAAGCGGGTCGACCTCTCGGAGACGATCCTGCTCCTCCTCTCGTCCGGCTGGGCCGCGGCCGCCGCCTTCCCTTGGTACGAGAAACCGGATGACAAGGCGCTGCAGCGCGCGCTGACCGTCCTCACCGACCTCGGAGCGGTCGACGGCCACGGCCGGCTCACGGGGCTCGGCAGACGGATGTCCGTGTTCCCGGCCCACCCGCGTTACGCGCGCATGCTCCTCGCGGCGGGCGAACTCGGTTGCGTCCATGAGGTCTGCCGCATCGCGGGCCTCGCCCAGGGTCGTGACATCCTTTTCCGCAAGGTCGACGACCGCACCGAGAACGCCCGCGATTCCGTCGAACGGGAGGACGGTTCCGATTTCTTCCCCCGGCTGGCGCTCATTCAGCGCGCGGCCGACATGAAGTTCGACGCCGACGCCTGCGACCGCTTCGGCGTGCACGGCCAGGCGGCCCGCCAAGCCGACCAGGCCGCCCGCCAGTTCCTGCGCCTCGCCGAAGGCCAGGGGCTGCCGGTCAGCGACCGCGTCGCCGACCCCGCCGCCGTCCGGCGCTGCCTGCTGCTCGGTTTCTCGGACCGGCTCGCCGTCCGCCTCGACGCGGGGACGCTGCGCTGCGCCATGCTGCACGGCCGCACCGGCGAACTGCGTCGCGAGTCCTTTATCCGCAACGCGAAGCTCCTGGTCGCGGCCGAGGTCGACGAGATCCAGGTCCGCGGCGGCGTGACGACCTATCTTTCCTTGGCGACGGCCGTCGAGGAGTCCTGGCTGCAGGAACTTTTCCCGGACGAGTTCTCCACGGTCCATCAGGTCCGTTACGACGCCTCGCAGCGTCGCGTCGTCACGCGCGTCGAGCGCCGCTTCCGCGACCTCGTCCTCGAGGCCAAGGAACGCGACGACGCCCCGTCCGACGCCGCCAGCCGTCTGTTGGCCGAGGAAGTCGTCGCCGGCCGCCTCGGGCTGGAGAAATGGGACGCGCCCGTCGACGCCTGGATCCGGCGCGTCAATTTCCTCGCGAAGCATTGTCCGGAGCTGGGCATCCCGCCGTTCGACGCCGCCGCGCGCCGCATGGTCATCGAGGAAGTCTGCGCCGGCGCCGTGGCCTACCGCGACATCCGCGAGCGACCCGTCTTCGGCGTCGTCCGCGGCTGGCTGACGCATGAGCAGGCCATGGCCTTAGAGTCCTATTGCCCCGAGAAGATCGTCCTGCCGCGCAAGAAGCATCCCGCGCGCGTCGAATACACCGACGACGGGCAGGCCGAGATCGAGGCCACCGTGCAGGAGCTCTACGATTTCCCGGGCAGCCAGCTGCGCGTCTGCCTCGGCAAGGTGCCGATGGTCGTCTGCGTCCAGTCGCCGGCGCGCCGAACCCAGCAGCGCACGACCGACCTCGACGCCTTCTGGAAGGGTTCCTACGAGGGCGTGAAGAAGGAGCTCCGTGGACGATACCCCAAGCACGAATGGCGCTGAACCCATGAGCCCCGTCGCCTTCACCTGGTCCTCGGTCCCGATCCACGTCGTCGATTTCGAAGGCAGCACCCGCACCGGCGTGGTCGAGTTCGGCGTCGCCACCTTGCTCGGCGGCGAGATCGTGTCCGCCGCCACGAGCCTGCACGCCTCGCGCGTGCCGGTGCCCGTCCTTGATACGCAGTGCCATGGACTGGGTGCCAAGGAGCTCAAGGGCCGTCCTCCCTTCGAGTCCGAATGGGACCGCTGGGTCAGCCTTCGCCGGACGGGCTTGCTCGCCGCCCATAACGCCTCGGTCGAATCCGGCTTGTTACGCGGGACCTGGTCTCGGCCTTCCGTCGTCCCCGGTTTCGTCGGCGAGGCCGCCGAGGTCATCGAATGGGGGCCTTGGATCGACACGTGCCGGCTGGCCCGGGCCTGGGCCCCTTCGCTCGGCGATTTCCGGCTCAGCGCCGTGGTCTCAGCCTTGCGCCTCGGCCCGCGTCTGGACGAACTGGCCGCGGTCCACTGTCCGCCCGGGCGGCGGCGCTATCATTGCGCCCAATATGACGCCTTGGCCGCCGCCCTGGTCCTCCGGGCGCTGTGCGGCCTGGAGGGACGGTCCGCCGCCCCGTTGTCACAATTAGTTCGCGAGAGCACGTCGGCGTCCGCCGCTGATGACCTCATGCAGGGGGAGCTCGGCCTCTAGTTTCCGCTTCACTCCGCGGGGCGGGCCTAACTAGATAGGCCCACGATTATGGCCCCCCAGTCTCCTATTCGCGTCGCCGTCACCGGCGCTGCCGGCAACATCGGTTACGCCGCCATCTTCCGCCTCGCCTCCGGCGCCGTCTTCGGTCCCGACCAGCCCGTCGCCCTCAACCTCATCGAAGTCGGCCCCGGTCTCAGCGCCCTCGCCGGCGTGGTGATGGAGCTGCAGGACTGCGCGTTCCCGCTGCTCACCGACGTCGTCGCCACCGGCGACCTCAACGAAGGCTTCAAGGACGCCGACTGGTGCCTGCTCATCGGCGCGGTGCCCCGGAAGGACGGCATGGAGCGCAAGGACCTGCTCGGCATCAACGGCAAGATCTTCATCGGCCAGGGCCAAGCCATCGCGAACAACGCCAAGAAGTCCGTCAAGGTCCTCGTCGTCGGCAACCCTTGCAACACCAACGCCCTCATCGCCCTGCGCTCGGCCGGCAGCCTGCCCGCGGACAACTTCTTCGCGATGACCCGCCTCGACGAGAACCGCGCCAAGTCGCAGCTCGCGGGCAAGGCCGGCGCCCATAACTCCGTCGTCAAGAACGTCGCCATCTGGGGCAACCACTCGTCGACGCAGTATCC
>Ga0163212_1000426_pt1 | contig 18541 bp, 12 predicted proteins | sample Malawi_45m_30L_FD_113532 | JGI IMG/M metagenome (GOLD analysis project Ga0163212, IMG submission 113532) | Freshwater microbial communities from Lake Malawi, Central Region, Malawi to study Microbial Dark Matter (Phase II) - Malawi_45m_30L | ecosystem: Environmental > Aquatic > Freshwater > Lake...
AATCAAAACGGAGTGGTTTTAAGGGTTATTGTGGTCAGTAACTCCGACATTTTAGATGCCTCTGGAAATGAGTCCGAGGAAATTGGCAGACAGTTCTGCCATAATCTTTTGGGGGGAAACTGGATTCAGACATCTTATAATGCAAACTTCAGGAAAAACTACGCTGGAATTGGATACACATACGATCAACTAAAAGATGCGTTTGTTCCTCCAAGTCCTTACCCGTCTTGGGTATTTGACGAAACCAGTTACAACTGGGTGGCTCCAATTATTAGGCCGCAAGACGGAGAATATGCTTGGAACGAGGAAACGCAAAACTGGGAGAAATTAACATGACGCTTCAGGACATGAGTTCATTCGTTACGGGGAAGATCGGGAGAACCGATTCGGATTCCGTGACCAAATGCAGGGAGTTTTTGGCCCGTAGATACGAGCTAATCTGGAACAGCCAGCTTTGGCGGGAGACGCTGGTAACGGCCTCCCAGAGCGTTCCCGCCGATACCCAAGACGTGACTCTTGACGATACAAATGTTGATCAAATCGTGGCCGTAAGATGGAGCGACACAACGCTTGGCCCAGTTGCCCATGAACAGGTCTTTGCGATTGATCCGACCCTCTTTGACGATTCTGGAACTCCTCTTGCCTTCATCACTCTCCCCAAAACTCCCGCAGGTGTGGTGAAGCTGAGACTGGTTCAAAAGCCCCGTGAGACGAAAACCCTTACCGTTTTGGGCAAGGTCAAGCTTCGGATCATAGACGGGAGCAACCAGTACCAGACCCGCAACCTGACCGAGATTCTGGACAAGCCAGCCCTTTCCAACATAGATAATGCCCTGCTTTGCTTTGCCGAAGCCGATATGCTGACCCGTGAGAGGCAGTATTCCAAGGCCCAGATGATGCAGGCCGAGGCCGTAGCCCAGATCAAGGTGGCCGTGGGGGTGGAGAAGAATCAGAGTGCCAACAATCTTCAGGTCTTGGCGGTGGATAGCGGGGAATGGGGAAGGGATGACTGGGACAATACCTCCTATCCCTATTCAGGCCCAAGCTTCCTTGGCGTGGGTTAGTCCGTTATGCCTATCGTCTCAAACGAGGGATTGGACGATCCCATCCTGTTCGAGCAGACCAACTCCTTTACGGGAGGGGTCAATAACATCACTTCGTCCAAGCTTCTTGAGCCAAGCCAGAGCGTTGAGCTAATCAACGTGGATATAGACAGGATTGGGAATGCCGTGACTCGGAGAGGAACTTCGTCCCTCTCCTCGTCTGCCGTTCCGGAGGGAACGGCCAACATTCAGGGGATGTATTATTTCGACACAGGCACGATCAACCAGCTTGTGATCTGCAAAAACAGGAAGCTTTTCTATTATGATGGCGTGGCAGGGAGCGGGTCTTGGACGCAGGAGGGCTCCTCTTACCTGACCAATGCCGCCGATAATTCTGTTTATTTTGCCCAGCTATCCGACAAGCTTTATTTCTGCGATGGGGCAAGTGCGCTCAAGTCCTTTAATGGAACGGCGGTCAATTCCATCCCAGCGGCGGCGAATGCCCCCAGCGGGATCAAGCTAATCACCAGCCACACCGAAAGGCTCTTTGCGGTGCGGACGGCGGAGCCAGACACAATCTATGTGAGCGACATTCTATCGGCAGAGGGAACGTCCGCTTGGTCGAGCGTTGATTCTTTCAGGGTCGGGGGCGATGGGGAGCCTATCATTGCCATGCAAAGCTGGACGGGCTTCAGGCTGGCGGTGTTCAAGGAAAACTCAACCTACGTCATTGAAACCGATCCCACCGCCACCCTAGCCAGTTGGGTTGTGCAAAGGATCAGCAGGGAGGTGGGTTGCATTGCTCCACGCTCAATCGCTCAGGTTGGGGCTAATCTTTATTGGTTGTCCAGAGATGGCGTTAGAACCATGGCTAGAACGCTGGCCGGAACGGAGCAGGAGATCAGCGAGCCCATCTCCAAGGTGATTGATTCCACCATCAGGGAGATCAATACTTCCGTCATCAACAAATCGGCGGGAGCCTACTGGGATAATCGCTACATCCTAAGTATCCCAACATCCACTTCCAGCACCCCCAACACCTCCATTTGCTACAACACAATCCACAAAACTTGGTCTGGAAAATGGACTGGAGATTTCAAGGCATCCGTATTTAGCCCCTATACCAACTCCCCGTCCAGCCTGCTATGTCTGGCCACCCCTGACGGGCGGGTTCTCCAATGGCGGGAATGGGTAAAGGATGAAAACGAGGTGGACTCCGATTACAAGGATTCTGGAGTGGCAATACCAACCTCAATAACAACCCGTGAGTTCACTTGGGGCGAGCCGATGAGCTACAAGAGCCTTAACAATATTGAGGTTCAATTTTATTCCTCTATGGCAACCTGCTCTGTTTATTTGGTTAACGATGAGGGCGACACGATTGCCTCCTTTCAGAATATAGACTCATCCTCCGGATCGTTGGGAGGCCTCGTTTTGCCGTTTGTGCTTAATTCAGGGGCTATATTAAGAAACCAGCAAAACAGGCGTAGGGCAAGGAGCCTGAATGGCTCGACTCCATCAAGGGGATTCCAAGTGGTGGTGGAAAGCTCTTCTGGAAAGATGAATCTTCAATATGTAATTGTCAGCGCATTCTTGGATGCGTTTGTGAGCGAGGAACTATGACCGTAACCGCATCCATGGCCGCCAACTGGGTGTCCCAACGCATGAAGGGCTGGGAGGACACGACTCACACGACTAACATTCTACAATGGTATATGAACAATGAGCTTTGCGGGGTGGCCACGGAGGATGGGGAGATTCGGGGAATAGCCTGCGTCCGCTTTCTTCAGCAAGCCGAAGATGGCCTAGAGCCCTATAAGCACGATCCCCAAGGCCCGTGGAACTGGGTGGAATTGGTCGTTGCGGATAAAGGGGTTGCAATATCGAGCCTGTTTAGTCTCCTCTGGACTAAGTATGGGAGACGGCCTTTCGTTGCCTACAAAAGAGGGCTAAAGAACGGGGCTATCAGGAAATATACAATCAGTATGTTTGACCGAATGAATGCCTTGTCAGAGCGCAGAACCGAATTACATGGAGGATCTAAGCAATGTTCCTAGAGCAGAGACTTTCCCACCCCAAGCAGGCCCACTCACTCACGGGCCTTTTCTGGATTTCTAACGTAAGATACGGAGGCTCACCGCCTTCGCCTCCCCCTCCTCCTGATTATGCCGCCGCTAATAGGGCGGGAGTCATTGCCGATGTTCAAACCCTTGGTTCACGCAGGGCGATTGACAATGCCGCTAGGACGGGCGGGAAGGCTCTTCTGTTCGGGGTTGAGGAGAGAACTCGCCCAGTCCTTGTGGAAGGCGTAACCACAAAGAGCGGAAAGTATTTTCTTAATGGAAAAGAGATTGCCGCAGACAAGGCTACAACTGGGGCAACCGAAAAATACTATGTTCAGCTTTTTAACGAAAAGGGAGACAGGTTAAGGACTCCCAGAGAGATCAGCGAAAGTGAGGCTATCGTTGATTTTGCCGGACTCTCCGACATTGATGCCGCAAAGAAAATGGCTGACTTCCAGAAAGAGGAAGGCAAGGCCACGGCTCAGTATTTGCTAGACCTGCAAAAACAATACGGAACCCAGTTTGCCACCCAAGCCCGTGACCAGCTACGGGCCGTAGATCCAACTGGATTCGATCTCCGTGAGAATCTTGCAAAAGAATCTCTTGGAACAGAATTTAGAAAGATTGGAGACGATAGCCTTCCAGAGTTAAGAAATCTTGGAAGCGGCCCCAGCCTTGAGATGGCGGAAGAGGGGCCGAGCCTTACCAGAATCGGTGCTGGCCCCACTTTCGGCTCCCTTAGCTCAGGCAACACCTTGGAGCGGATCGGGGCTGGCCCGACATTCGGCCTCCAGAACTATGGCCCCCAGTTTGCCTTGGGGAGCGAGTTTGAGGGAGGCGGAGCCGTCGCCCTTGGGCGGGGGGAAGTGGAAAGACAACTTGGCGAACAGCTTTTCAATGAGGGCAGGCTTTCGGTGGAAGAGGAGCGCAGACTCAATAATGCCGTCAGGGGAGGGCAGGTGGCCCGTGGGAATACGCAAGGCAACGCTCCGCTGGCTCAGGAAATTTTGGCCAGATTCGGGGCGGAAACAGACCGAGCCCGTCAGGCAAGATCCGATGTGGTGGGCTATCTGCAATCAGGGCAAAGCTCGTTTGATGTGGCAAGGGCAATCCGTCAGGAGGCCAATGAACTCGCCCAGAAGGGATATATTAACTATTCCACCGCCCTTGGGGTGAACAACAATTTGGCCCAAAAGGAATTTGAGAACCAGATTGCGGCCATCGGGCAAAGGAACTCAGCCTCGCAGACCGAGTTGGACAACATCAATAAAGCCATCATGGGCGACAACACGGCTCTCCAGCAGGCTTATGATAACTACAAGAGCCAAGTCGGGGCCAACAATGCGATGTCCTTGACGGAGTATCAGAACTCGATCAATGCCGTTAATACCCGCAACCAGACCCGCCAACAGGACTTCGCCAACCAGAATCTAGCCATTCAATATCAGAATCAGATGTCCCAGCAGGGATATCAAAACCTGCTCAACAACATCAACCAGCAGAATCAGGCGACCCAGCAGAGGTTCGCCAATATGCAAACATTCGCTGGCCTAAGCCCGATTGTGAGTCAAGGGGGCCAGCTTCAGGGGCTCCAGCAACAAGCCGCTCCGTTCATGCAGACCCCCGTTCCGCAGGGGATTGGGTTGAATCCGAATGCAGGACAGCAGGGAACTCAGTTTGCCTTGGGGGTTTATGATAACCAGACGAGGCAGTATCAAAGCCAGATGCAATACGCTCAGGCTAACTCTCCGCTAAACTGGATTACAGGAATTGGCGGGATTCTTTTCTAAGGAGACTATATGGGGCTTATTCCCTCACTATTAAACTATGTAAGGCAATCCGAGCAGGATGAATTTCGCAGGAAAATGTATGAGCAGCAGCTAAGCGAGCGGGCAAGCTCTCAGGCAAATGCCGAAAAGAGGCAGAACGAGTACTCGGAGAAAATGTCTGAAGTCTCGAGGTTAAGCGCGTACACCCAGAGTCTTGAGCGAGAGGCCCAGCAGCTTGAGGAGCAGGTCCCCATGCTTGCGGCCAACGGCGACCCGCGAGCCCAGATAGTGTTTGATCGCATCAAATCCCTTAGAGATCCGCAATCCGGAGAGATTGCCATGCACAGGGCAAATCTAGGCGTGCTCGGGCAAAACATGAAAATGAGTTTAGCTCAGGACAACCCCAAGCTTCAGATGGCCTTGATATCGGAGTACCTGTCCAATGCTGGCGTAGATCCTAAGTCGGTAAAGGAAGAGCCAACAGTAAAGTTTAAGTCGAAGAGAAGGGGGCAAAAATTTGGTGATGAGGACGAGGTATCCTTTGAGGTTGCCGCATCAGAGGCAGATAAATTTGTCCAAGGCGGAGCCCTACCCCTCCCATCTTCAGCCTCTAGGCAACAGTCAGCCCCAAATATGAACCTGCTTGGGGCCTTGGCATCCTCCACGCAAACCGGAGTGCCCGCTGCCGACAGCAATATGTTTGCCCAGTTTCAGCCAAGCGGTGGAAACGTGAGTCCGATGTCAACCGGAGAGCAGCCTGTTACGGCAGGTAATTTATTCCAGCAGCCGCAGGCCCAGCCATCGGCTAACCCATTCACGCCAGCACAGCCGCAGCAAAAGCGCAAAAGATTTAATCCAGTCACAGGACAGATAGAGTCCTACTAGGGGACATCTGTGCCCCAGATTGTAGATACCCCGTTCGGAGAGGTAGATTTTCCGGACAATTTCTCGGACGATCAAATATCGTCCGCTATCCGATCTCTTATTGATAAAGAGAAGGAGAAGCAGGTCATAACATCAGACCCACTTCGTCAGCCATCGCTGTTTTTCCCAAGACAAGACCCTCAGGTAACTGAGCTTAATCCTGACGGAAGCATTCCTGAAGAAATTGATGTAGCCACAAGCGCACCACAGCCACAACAGACAGCACCCCAGCAGGATGGCGGCGGATACGGGACCGTAGCCGCAAGATCAGTTCCGCTTGCCACGGCCCAGATGCTTACGGGTCTTGAGCGCATGACAGATGCGGCTGTTTATGATCCGTCTCAAAACAGATTCAGGCAGCAGTTCGGCGTTCTCGACACACCACAACAACTTCGAGAAACCATCCCAGTAAAGCCCGAGGTCGAGCAATCCATCGGCGGTCAATTCATTGAGGGCCTTGGGCAGGTTGTGGTTGGAGCTGGCTTGGGTATTGCCACCGGAGGACTTGGCAATGTTTCCATGGCCTTGGCTGGGGCTGGTCAACTCTTTGAGGAGGGCTACCAAGACCAGATCCGCAGCGGAGCCGACGAGAATACGGCCAAGCAAAACGCGTTTAAATATACCGCAAGCTCGCTGCCGCTCGAGTTTTTGGGCGATAAGTTTGTAGTTGAAGGATTGTTCAGGGGGCTTCCGGATGGGCTGATTGATCGCGGCATGACGGTCATGGATGCCGTCAAGCGCGTGGTTGCGTACGGGGCTATCGGCAGTCAGGTTGACGGGGGAACCGAAGCCGCCCAGCAAGTCTTGCTTAACACTCTTTCCGTTGATCCCAACCGCAAGCTGAGTGACGGTGTGCTCGACAGCTATCTGGTGGGAAGCCTTGTCGGGGGTACTGCATCCACCGCCACAAGCGCAGTCGGCTATGGCCGAGCGGTGGCTGACCCAGAGAATCAGGCCCGCGTCCTCCAGACGCGCGTGGAGAATCAGGCAAGACAAGCCGCTGCCCAGCCCGATGCGCTTGCCCGCGCGGCCAATATCCCCGCCTCGGCAAAGCTCGAGAACTTCAATGTTACCAGCCGAGACGACGGAAAGAACCAGACCAAAGCCACCTACCGAGACGAAGACGGGAAACGCTTCACCGTTACGGTGCAGGAAGACCAGTCCAAGGTGGACACGCAGTATCTCGCATTGCCAGAGCCCCGCCAGCTACCCACCGGAGAGGGCACTCCCGTGCCTGTTGGCATTCAGGTCGTGCCCCGCATGGACCGCGAGACCCGCCAGATCGTCAACGAAGAGCAGCCCGTAACGGGGCGCGTCATAGCCCCGCCCCAGCAGTTGCAGGCTGGCGAAGAGGCAAGGCTAAATGTCATTGATCCGTCTAATGGGCAAGCCGACTTCCTTGTCGGCACGGTCACCGAGGACGGGCAGGGCGTGCAGATTTCTAGGATTCCGGAAAGCCTTATTGGACTCAGCCAGCAAGCCACCGATGCGACCACCGCCACCCAACCACCGAGGCGAATGCCGAAAGTGGGGGACGTGGTCCCGCTGAGCGTGGCGGAAAGGGACTTCCGTTCTTATGGATTCCGACCCGAGGGAGCATGGTACTCCAACATGGCCTATCGGCCCGAGCCAGCCGCACAAACAGAGCCGTTCACCGCGCCAGCACCAACAGAGCCAAGCATTCCCCAGACCCAAGCCAACCAGCAAACGCTGTCAGCGGCTCAGCGGTCTTTGGTTCCTCCAGCACCTAGCCGCCAAGCGGCTCAGCGCGTAAGGGCCCCGCTTCCCGAGTCGTATATCAAAGCGTCAATCAGACAAGTAACCCCATCCATAAGACAGGAGGCGGCAAGGGGAGGCAACGCGCTCATCAATTCTCTCAGGCGTGTGGCCCCGCGCGGGGCGGCGGAGTTGGAAGTGATCAGCGGGCCCGTCCCCGATGGCACGCCGAGCGGGGCCGTGGGCTCCTACAACCCGAGGCGGGCCTTGGTATGGCTGAGCGACAAGATCGCGTCCTTCCCGCAGCAGGTGAAGGAGTGGACCCACGAGTTGGGCCACGTCCATTGGGACACCCTACCCACTCCGGTGAAGAGGGCGGTGGCCACACTCAGGGCGGCGGAAGTGTCCCGCAGGACCGGACCGCTCTTCAACGAGAAGGGTGGACTGCGTGACGGGATCAGCCCTCGCGTGCTCAGCGGCGAGTTACAGGCCGACTCCATTGCGCCTTGGGACACGCTGGGACTCCGCGAGTATTACTCCGAAAGACTGATGGCGGAGAACGCGGCGTGGTCGCTCCGCAGGAGCAACGCCAACTCCACGTTCGGCAGGATCTCCGAAGGCGTAAGGTCGTTCATCGAGAGAGTGGGGAGCTCGCTCGGCAAGGGCGATGCCGTGACCAACTCGTTCAGGGCGTGGGCGGATCTTGGTCCGAGGTATGGGATTCGGGAGGGCGGGACGGAGAGGGTGGAGTCAGAGAGACAAAGCAATCTTCCGGACGAGATTGATGTTAATTACAACGGGCGAAACTATCTTATTAAGTTTGATAGAGAAACAAAATTTCCAAAAATTACTGGAACAAGAAGAATTGTTAATCCAAGAACTGTTGACAGCGCATTTCCAGAAAGCTTTGAAAAGAAGACATCTGTAGATCCATTTGGGTCTCTTGGCATAGGAATACTAAGGGCTGCTGGGCTTAGCGATTGGGAGACAAGAAGGGGGCCGTTGCAAGACCAGCTATCCATGCGCGGGGCTACGTCAGGACCATCGCAAGTTTTAACGGATGAGGGTGATGATGCCGATGTAAAGGCACTTGTTTTGCCAAGAGATGTCCTATTGGGCGGGATGGGTATAAACAGCGAGACAACCGCAATCGAAAGCCTGAAGGCGGCTGTTGCGTTTTATGATGCGAATGTAAAGAACAGTTGGGGTGATTTTGGCGAAGGGCACAAGCCAAGAAAGGATGAGCTTGTTGCAAGGGAGCTGGCTCAGGCAATTATTGATGCCAACCCAAGGAGCCTTTACAGCGAGAAGGTGGTTGGAAGATTTGCGACTGGGAAGTGGCGGAACAGGGCATTCAGGTCTGGCAGGCATTTCATTAACTATCCAGCAGGTGGCGCGAAATTTACAACCGTTGTCCATGAAACCATCCACAGCCTGACCGCCGACAAGCTGGATTTTCTTGGAAATCCGCTTACGGTTATTCCGCCAAACACGCGGAGAGACATCACTCTTAGCAAATCAGAATACATAGAAAACATGGCGGCTTACGAAGTTTGGAGTGAGGCTGATCCAAAAATAGTCAGAATAATCAAGCTATACAAAAGCGCGGTTGAGCAGCTTGGGGTAGACAAGTTTTATCTTGGCAACTTTAAGACGACACAAGAAATGCCAAAGACAGGAATCTTAATTGATAATTCGTTTGGGGATATAATCAAGGTTGCTCCTGTATATTACGTCCCCAAGGATTCGCCATTGGCCCTCGGACAGGATGTGGAGGTGGCTGCCAATAATGAGTTTGCAAGGCTTTCGTATGTGCCAAGCAATGCAAGATACAGCCCTGCCGCCGTCAATAAAGTCAGGGCTCTGGACCAAAGACCCAGACCAGATGGCAGGGTTTTCGCGAGACCCCTGATGCGCTCTGGCGCACACAGGCCAGTTGCCTACATAAGGAAAAGCGAAATTCCTGACGGGGTCGATCCGTATGACCACATAAAAAGTCTTCTCGGATACGCCGATAAAAAGCTGATCCCCATGCAATCAGACAACCCAAGCCTTCAGGAAGATGGGTCGATAAAAGTGGGTGGCCGAGGCGAGGTGATGATTCTGATCGATGAGAGCAGAAATTTCATAAAGCAAAAAACAGAGAAACCGCTTATCAACGCAGATCCAGATATCACAACAAGAAGGGGCGGTGATTATGCGCTCGGAAATCTTGACGAGTTTTTGGCCCAATCATTTAGCGATGCCGAAACCCAGAACGCCTTTAAAAAACTAAAAGGAGACGGCCAGAGAAGATCCCTATGGCAATCCTTGGTTGACGCAATCAGGGATATCCTTGGGATCAAAACAGAGAACAGCCTGCTGGAGAGCATTATGGATGCCGCCTACGACTTGGCCGGAATTGGCAGGCAGCAGGCGGCGAGTTTTGTGGATGTTTCTGATGGGAATATGGGCGGAAGGCAGCTCGATGGAGAGTCTCTGGCAAGGGGTCCTCCGGAGTCCCAATTCTCCATGCGAGGAGCCTACTCCGTCACCGAAGATTCCCCGCGCGCGCAGAAGTGGGCCGACTTGGGCCAGAAGATCAAGGAGAACAGGGGCGGATTCACCATCGATCCAGACACGCTCGAGCTCCAGAGCGGGGGCTACTTCACCGCAATCAGCTTGGACACGGAGTTCAGGGTGGATATCAGCCAGTCCGACAGGAAGGTGGGTCAGGACGTAAGGGATTATCTCATCCGCACCCGTCAGCTTATCCGCGAAAACCCTCAGGCTTTCCTTGGTGGATGGGTGGATGAGGACACCAAGGAGCTGGTCCTAGACATCTCCTACCGCACGGACAATCCGCAGGACGCGCTCGATCTCGCAAGGCGCGGGGGCCAGAAAGCCATCTTCGATGCCAATACTTTCCGCACTATCCGCACCGACGTGGGTCTGAGATTCATGCGGCAAAGAGGCATGGAGGTTACCGGAAGCCCGCAGACAGAGAGCTTGGCCCAGCGCAACATGGCCGTGGCTGCGGCCCCGAGGCTGGCTGGTGAAATCCGCAGCAAGCCCCGCTATCGTGCCGCATCTTTCAAGGACATATCTCCATACCTAACAGAGAATGAGGTTGGATCTAACAAGCTTAGGTCTGATGTTGTTACTGATATCGTGGACTTTTTCAATGAACTGCCTGAGGATATTTATTTTGAAACTGCCGCTAGGATGGGAATGATTAAAAAGGGGTGGTACGAAAGAACCGCTCGCATACTTAACAAGATTTTTGGGGACGATGCCGACTCTTTTATTGGTGTACTAGCGGCCATGTCCCCACAGCAGCGTGTAAGAGAAAACCTTTTGATGGCCTTAGATTTTTGGGATGCGTACCTAAGGGCAGGAAGGCCGACAACCTACGATGATATAGCCAGCGTGGCGCAATCTGTAACAAACCTAAAGGCAAGATGGAATAATGTTGCCAGATTCCTGTCTGGTCAGGAAATGACAGATGACAGCAGAAAGGTTAAAAGCTTCTTTGATAACTCAAAGGGGAACCTGTATTCGGTAACGCTTGATACATGGATGGCCTTGTTTGCAAAAATAAGTCAAAGCGTATTCGGAACTAAATATGGATACGCGGCTTACGCTGCAAAAATACGAAGAGTGGCCGAAAGGATGGGAATAAGGCCAGCCGAAGTTCAAGAAACAATCTGGTCATTCTTTAAGACATTGGTAGAAAAGGCAACCGGAGGGATAACGCCCAAAGAATTGATCTTTGATCTTACGGATACAGACGTATATTCTACCCCAGAGTTTTATGACCTCGCCCTCCAAGACCCCGTCATCAGGGAAAGGCTCCAGCGATACGCAAAGACTGGAGTCCTTGATGAACTCGATAATGAACAATTATCAAGAGGAGGCGAAACGCCGCTCGGAATCCCTGTCTCCAGCCTTGCGGGTCCAAATAATCAGAGAATTCTTGAAGGAATTGCAGGGGCAGGAATCTCCGCAAGACAAAGACTCGCTAAAAAAGACAAGCTAGATAACCCATTTTCAACTCAGGAATCCATCCGAGGCAGCGGCCAGACCTCGGCCAACCTCGGAGAGCTCGAAGCCCTCGTCCCGTCTAATTACACGCCAGCCGTAGAGAACCAGATCGCGGGCAGGACCGAGGCCGCGATGACCCCAGCGGGCTACGTGATGCCCGAGCCATCCAAGAACGAGTTCGTCCTCAAGACCCGCCGACTGGTGTTTGACATGAACGCCGACTTCCGCGACTTCCTTGACCGGATGCGGCGCGAGGGCAGGACGGTGGCCGAGAGCTCCGACTACTACACCGTTGAGCAGAATATGCACGGGATACAGGGCGCAATGATGGAGGAGCTCTTCTCCCAGCAGGACGCGATCATCGAGAAGATCCGCAAGGACAAGCTAAACATCGATGAGGTGGGCGAGTACCTCCTTGCCAAGCACGCCCCCGAGCGCAACGCCTATCTTAAAAGGACCAAGAACAAGGACAATGGGTCCGGTATCTCCGACCAAGAGGCGGCACAGATTCTCCAGCGGCTGGCCCCCAATCGGGCCAAGTTTGAGGAGATCTCGCGCATGGTGCAGGATCTTAACCGCAACAAACTGGCGTTCCTCGAGAAGTCGGGAATGATCTCGCAGGAATCCCGCTCCTCCCTTCAGGCCGTCTATCCCAACTATGTCTCGCTGGCGCAGGACGAGGACGTGGTGCTTGGCCCAGCCCTCCGCGAGGCCACGGGCCGATTCACCAAGCCCTCCCAGATGCTGGCCTTCACGTTCATGGGCCAACAGCGCGCGGTGGTGCTTGGCAACAAGAACCTATCCCTGCTCGCCCTTAACAGAATGGTGAAGGACTTTCCCGACAACGGGCTCATCGAGCCGCTGGCCGAGTTCCGTGGGGATGAGACACCGATCTCCGACAACGTGATCAAGTTCCGAGAGAACGGCGAGATCAAGTACCTGCGGATACTGAAGCCCGAGCTGGAGAACACTTTCCATCTCAAGCGTGGGCTGACCGACCTGTTCCTGCTCGACCCAGTCGGCAGGGCCACGCGCTTCATCGCCTCAATGGCGACCACCTACAACCCAGCCTTCCCGATCCCCAATATCTTCCGCGATACGCAGACTGGTCTATTTAATCTGGCCAGCACGGAACTGGCCAAGCAGCAGAAAGCCTACCTCTCCAAGATCCCAACGGCCATCAGGGCCATCTGGGTTGCTGAGAACAAGGCCACCAAGCGCGGCGAGCCCGTCAATGTCAGCCCCAAGATCAAGCGCATGATGGACTACTATGCCGAGTTCAACAGGGCTGGCGGACGCATGGTGTTCATGGGCCTGCGGGATGCCGAGTATTATGCCAAGCGCATCAACCGGATGGTGTCGGGGAACTTGGCGACGAGAGCACCTAGAATGCTTATCGGCGGGTATATCGAGCTGATGGATCACGCCAACGCCTCCCTCGAGAACGCGAGCCGACTGAGCGCGTACGTGACCGCGCGCGAGATGGGGCTGAGCGAGCAGCGTTCGGCCAACATCGCCCGCAACCTCACCACCAATTTCACCAAGAAGGGACAGGCCAAGTTCCTCAACAAGATGTACGCGTTCTTCAATGCGTCCATCCAAGGCAACGCCAGAATGCTCGAAAGCCTCCGCACCCCTCAGGGTAAAGCCACCGCCGCATCGTTCGTGTTGGCTGGAATTGTTTGGAGCATGGTCTCGAGGGCTTTGGACGATGAGGATGAGAAGACTGGCGTGAAGGACATGGATAAACTGCCCGAGTACGTGAAGTCGGTAAATCTTTTGGCGGCGTTCCCGTACTCGGCCAACTACCTCAAGATGCCGCTGGCCTATGGCTGGAATGTTTTCTACTACCTCGGGGTTAAGATTGCCGACGCAATGCCCAAGGACTTGGGCGGCAAGGGCGAGAGCCCGTTCTCGGCTGGCCTGAGCTGGGTGGGATCGGTGGTCAACGCCTTCAATCCCACCGGAGGCGGGGAGGACCTGATCACCTCCATCTACCCCACCGTTCTCCAGCCGTTCACCGAGATTCTGGTTAACAAGGACTTTGCGGGTCGCCCGATCTATCCACAGGACGTGTCGTTCGATCCCAATCAAACCCCTTATGCCTTCCGCTATTGGGCCAACGTCAACCCGCTGGCCAAGTTCACCTCCGAAGGCATTGCCAGATTGACCGGAGGAACGGAGGCCAGACCCAGCGGGGCCGAGCGGTTGCTTGGCAAGTTCGGGGCCGACAGACTTCTATCTCCCGAGAGCTTGGACCATGTGTTCAATGCCGTATTTAGTGGCCCCTATGGGCTAATCACGCAGCTTCTGAGTACGGGCGTTGGGCTGGGCGTGGGCAAGGAAGTTGACCCCAACAAGATCCCGATCTTCCGCAGATTCTACGGAGAGGTGGGGCCAAGCAACGATGCGATGATGTATAGCCAAGCCCGTGGCTCAGTCTTCATGGCGTTCGATGACCTTCAGATCGCCCAGAAGAACAGGGACGGCAAACAGGTCCAATACGTAAAGGAGAACTATGCTCCGGAGCTCTCCGTTGTTCAGTCATTCCGCAAGGCAGACACTTATCTCAAGGACATCAACACAGAGCTCAAGGCCGCGCGGAGCAGGGGTGACCAAGCGGCTACCGAGAAGCTTGAGAAGCAGAGGAACGACATCCACCGCGAGGTGCTGGGTATGTACCTAAACCAAGTGAAAAGATTTGACGCGGGTAAGTTGTAGAGTGTTACAATAAGTTATGAGCTGGATATCTAGAACACTAGGGATGATTGCCCGAAACGACCCGCAACCGGAAACCAAGACCGAGGCCACCAAGCCGAAGCCATCCCCCATCCCGCTTGATCCGCCATCCAAGACCAAGCCCTATGATGTGCTTGGGCGCGAGGGCGTAGACGCAATCATTGGATACGAGATCGGGACCGAGGGTTACTATAACAGGAGCCTAATCTCCGTCATCCGTCCCAAGACCGATGCGAGCGGCTGCACGTTCGGCGTTGGCTACGATGTCGGACACGTCACAGAGCCCGAGCTGGTACGCGACTGGGCTGGTTACGTGAGCGAACAGGACTTGGATGCCATGAAAAAATGCGTTGGGAAGAAGGGTTCGGAGGCCGATGCGGTCAAGGGCTTGGCATCCTGCGTACGTATTCCCTATTCGGTGGCCGTCCGTCAGTTCGTCGAGCGCACGCTGCCCAAGTGGATTGATCGTTCGCGAGCACTCTGGCCCAACTTCAACTCTCTGTCGCAGAGCCAACGGGCCTCGCTCACCAGCATCGCCTTCAATCGCGGCACTTCATTGGAGGGCAGAAGGCGCGACGAGATGCGCGCGATTGTGGCTACGCTCGCCAACAATAATCTTACCCCCATTCCCAGACTCATCCGATCAATGAGTCGCTGGCACACGTTGGAGGGACTCCGAAAGAGGCGGCATCACGAAGCCGCCATGTTCGAGACTGATCGGAGCGGGCTAGCAGACTCGGCAGCAGGTGCGCCAACTAGCATAAGCCCAGCATTGCCATCGTAACCACCTAAGCTAGAACAATGTGTATGTTAGAGGTTCAAGTCCTCTACGGCGCATTTTTGTAGGTTACGAAAACGATCAGTTACAAACACACAGGGTTAGTTTGCAAACAAAGCGTATCCTTGCGTTACATAGCGTACTCAAATTTGTATCTGAATGTTCGCAAAAAACCATCAGAAGGCTAGATCTTTACTAGGTTAATCTTGTCAACGAGCCGCTTGGCATCGACGTGGACGTAGTGGCTGGCATGTATCGCCGCCGTATGACCCACGATCTCAGCCGCCTCTCTCAAGCCCACGCCAGCGTGCAATAACTCCGAGGCCAGCGTATGCCTCATCCAATGGGGTGATGCCTCTGGTACGCCAGCGGCCTTGGAGGCGGCTTTAAATGCCTGATAAAAGCCCCTGTCGCGGCTGTTCCCCTTTGGCCACTCCTTCTCGCCAACTCCGATAAGGTAGGTCTTGAGGTCCGAATGAAGGGGCTTCGCCACCCGCTTCTTGGACTTAGCGTCCGTAATGGTAATCACGTTGTAATCAAAATCCACATCCCCAATCCCCACGCCCAAGCATTCCGACATTCTGCTTCCACTATAAAAACCAATCATGGCCGTCGATAAATGAGATCCGCTTAGCCCCTTCAAAATACCAGCACGCTCTTCCTTGGTGAGTGCGCGCTTGGGTCTGGCTGGCCCAGAGGGCAGCTTGATCACATCCATAACAGAAGCGAAAGGGTTGAGCTCCTTCTTGCAGTACCCGCGCTTGGCACACCAGCTCCACCACGCTTTTGCCACATTTACATTAGTCTGACAGGTGGTTCTATGGATGACTTGGGCCATGGACCTAGCATTGTCCTCTGCATGACCCACCGTAATTTCATGAACCATCTTATCCGCCAACCCCCTAAGCATATGCTTAAAGGCTTTCCTCCTGCACTTTGCGGTATTATCGCATCGCGATAATGCAATCCACTCATCCGCACTCTTTAGAACGCGCACCTTGCATAAGTGAAAGACCCCAAATTTGGAAGCGGCCACCCTTCCCTCGATCTCGCTGCGGATGCACAGAACCTCGTCCGGTGGTGTGCGGGAGGTAGCCCTGATGCCAGTCGAGCGGTACTTGTAGGAGCCCTTATCCATCATCCCCACATACCAAACCCCGTTTCTATTTTTTATTTGCGCCATGGTCCTTGACCTCCTTGAGGGACTGGCAGTAGGTCCTGCCCATAAGAATTGTTTTATGCAAGGGCCTTTCAGGATGCATAATCTGATCCAGCCCAGCCTGCACCAAGTCAACCACGATGTGGTTACAGCTCCATCCTGTCATGTTAGAGAGATCCAGTAGCTGCTTGCGAAGCTCGGTAGTTGCCCTGAACCCAATGTTTGCCGCGAGCGGTTTTTTCGGATCGCGCGTCTGCGGGGGCCTTCGATGGATTGTGCTCATGTCAAAACATTACGTAGCCTAGCGTAACAGGCGCAAGTACTCATTAGTACATATAAGAATACCTTATCGATAACTTGAGCAAAAGTACTAACTCGTGGCTACCAGTATTGGGGCGTGACAGAGCGTTACACAAGCCCTAGTCATCTCGAATGCAGGACACTCAGAAATATCTAACCTCTGGGGAAGTGGCCAGCATTTTGCGCGTTAAGAAAGACTCCGCTCGCGTGTGGATTTGGCGCAATAAAATTCCGAGGCTCGCGGGAAATCGCAGGCTTGTGCGCCGAGTGGACGTGTTGCGCGCGCTAAACGGTAGGACAACTTTTGTCCGGATGTCCGGATAAAAATCAACCATTAACTAAGGAGGCAAAACAACCATGAGTGCAAGATTCGATGCGGCGACATACGTGACGGTGGCGGAAAGGGTGCAAAGAGCAAACAAACGGGAGTTTGAAATTATTGAAACCACAATCCATCACGTCAACGAACGGTGGGGATACATTCAGGTTTCAATTAAACTAGACGGCAGAAAATTTATAGGAACTGCAAGTTTTCGCTTGGACCTACAGGGCGCACGCGCTCAGGCCACCAACCCAATAGAGGATGCTGAAACTTCGGCGGTAGGGCGCGCCCTTGCCATGGCTGGTATATCGTCGGACCGAAGCGTGGCATCATTGGAGGAAGTGCAGGAGGCCCAGCGCAGGGCGGACGCACCTGCTCTGTCAAATACGCTGTCGAACACATTGGAGACTGCCGCTCGCCTTAAGAGTCTTGTGGGCGATTCTCAGGCCGACAACGTGGTCACCCTTCCCTCCGCTGAAACCACCATCGGAGAGATGCTCGACGAGATTACCAAGGCCATTGAGGGCATTGATCAGGGGAGGGTGATCGAGTTCTTGCGCGCGAAAAAGAAGGACGTGGCGGACGCGGTGGATGTATGGACGCTACCCGAGGCCACGATCCGCGAGATCCATGACAAGCTGCCGAAGTTTAGGCCAGCGATTGAAAGATGGATGTCAAAGTGATCAAAGCCAAACTTAGGAAAGTCTTGGCCAAGTACGGGCTTCCGGACCTAAAGGGTCCGGAGCCCTTGGACACGGAGGCGGACCACCAAATATATCGCAAGAAAGATGGCTCGGAAGTCAGCGGCACAACGACTTACACAGGATTACTGGTAGATGAAAGTCTTTTTAATTGGGTTGCGTATGTTACAAGGAGTGGGAAAGAGTGGCAATTGGAGCGCAACTCTGCGGGTCGAGTGGGTACAATTTTTCACCACCACGCCCACCGCAAGATATCGGGGACCAAGGGGTCCGAGTCAATCAAGTGCAGTCCCGAGGAATCGGAGAAGGTGAAGAACGCGATTCGTAATTGGGACGCTTGGTGGGCCGAGGAACTTGAGCGCGTCACGCCCATCGTGGTGGAGAAGCAACTTGTGTCCGAGCGTCATGGGTACGGAGGGACCATCGATCTAGTGTGCGCGAACAAGGACGGCGAGCTCGAGCTCTACGACTGGAAGACGAGTGGGTCCATCAAGAAAAGGCTTAACTACTGGGTCCAGCTAAGGGCGTACTGCGGTTTATTTGAGGAAAATTTTCCGGACCTAAAAATCGCCAAGGTCAACTTGGTAAGGGTCGGGAAGAAACACGAGGAGGGCGTGGAAATCGAGAGCCGCGCCGCGTCCGTGCTCCACAAGGAGTGGGACATCTTCGAAACCCTGCTTCGTCTCGGGAAGCTGACAGGAAGAGGCAAATGAATACACCAACCACTACCGGATGGACCGCCATCCTCAACGTCAACAAGTCCGAAAACCCCAAGGCCCCGTCCCATCGCGGCTGGTACAGCACCGATGGCGGCAAGACCAAGATCAAGATCTGCGGCTGGCAGCGGGATGGGAAGTTCGGGCCCTTCATCTCGCTTAAGGTGGATGATCGCCCCAACAACCCCAACCACAGCCAAGAGGCATTCTGAAGCTGGCCGATAAATGGTACGACTTCTGGCGCAGCTCTGGGGGACCGAGACTCGAGCGGGAGGTTCGCGTCTGCCC
>Ga0163212_1000431_pt1 | contig 18384 bp, 16 predicted proteins | sample Malawi_45m_30L_FD_113532 | JGI IMG/M metagenome (GOLD analysis project Ga0163212, IMG submission 113532) | Freshwater microbial communities from Lake Malawi, Central Region, Malawi to study Microbial Dark Matter (Phase II) - Malawi_45m_30L | ecosystem: Environmental > Aquatic > Freshwater > Lake...
ACCCTTGACATCCTCACACCACGGACTGTAATTGTGTTACCCTGTTTGCACGTTTCACCAAAAATCTGGCTTTCCTCAGTTTCTGCCGCCACCAACGAAAAGTTCACCGCCAAATGTCTGCTTCGTCCGCCGCAAATGAAAATCCCGCACCGCTCAGTCCCGCACCGCCACTCGCACCGGCGACCAATAGTCCGCTGCGACTGTGGCCGGCATGGAGCCTGTCGCTGCTGATGCTGGTCGCCATGCTCCTCACGGTCACCCCCTCAATCGCCAATCGGCCCCGATTTTTTCTGATGATGGGGGCACCCCTGCTGCTCGGACTGGCGTTCTCCCTCTGGATTCTCCTGCTCAGCCGGCTCCGCTGGAAAGAAAAACTGCTGTTGGCCGTTTCCGGATCCACCAGCCCACTCGTCGCCGCTCAAATCAGTGTCCCCGAAGATGCGTTGCGAACCGCCATGTTCATCTACGGTATTCCGCTCGCCATTTTTCTGACCACCATCGGCCTCGCCATGTGGCAGACCAGCCCGCTCCGTAGTCGGCTGACAGCGGCACTCCTGCTGCTGGGCTGGCTCAGTTTTGGCCTCGTGCGAAACAACGGTTTTAGCGGTGACTACCGGCCGGAATTCTCCTGGCGCTGGACCCCGGTGCACGAACAAACATTGCGGGCACTGCCCGCAGCCCCCGCTGCCGCAGCCGCTGACGCCGCCACTGAATCTGTTGCACTCACGGAAACAGCACCGGCCGAATGGCCGCAATTCCGCGGACCGGCCGGCGATGGCACCGCTCCCAGTAGTCCCGCCAGCCTCGACTGGACCAGTCAAACTCCCGCCATCCTCTGGCAAATTGACGTCGGACCAGCATGGTCCTCCTTTGCGTACAGTCGCGGTCGACTGCTGACACAGGAACAGCGTGGTGATGCTGAATACGTCAGTTGCTACTCCGCCGACTCCGGTGAACTGATCTGGAGCCATGCGGATCAAAGCCGGTTCGTGGAAGTCGTCTCAGGCGCCGGGCCCCGCAGCACACCGGCAGTTCACGGCGGTCGCGTCTATGCCATGGGCGGGCGAGGTCTCTTCAATTGCCTCAGTGAAACTGACGGCAGTCTGCTCTGGCAACTCGATTTCGTCCGCGACTACCAGGCCTCAGTCCCCATGTGGGGCTTCTCAGGATCGCCTGTTGTTGTCGATGGACTTGTTGTGGTCTTCGCCGGCGGAGCAGGGGACAAAGGACTTGTTGCGCTGCATGCTGAAACAGGGGAACCAGCCTGGTCACTTGCATCCCCAGGCATGAACTATACCACTCCCAGACTGCTGACACTGGCCGGCCAGCGCTGCCTGATCTTCGGTGATGGCAGCGGGATTCGCGGCATCGAACCAAGCACCGGCAAAGTGCTGTTCCAGCACAAACCGAACGGCTGGGAAAATGTACCGATGGTCGACCTGCAGCCGCTCGGCCCCGACAGCCTGCTGACAGCACTCGGTGATGGAGCCGGCATGCAGCGAATTGATGTCAGGCTGGCCGATGGACAGTGGAAATTCACGGAACGCTGGACATCGAAACGGCTGCGACCATCATTCAATGACTCACTGATTCACAAAGGCTGCATATACGGCTTCAATCAGGCAGTGTTCTCATGCATCGACGCTGAGACGGGTGAACGCCGCTGGCAGGGCGGACGCTACGGTTTCGGTCAAGCCATCCTGCTACCCGATTCCGACTGCATCCTGGCAGCCGCAGAAAACGGTGACGCAGTGCTGCTCAAAGCAGATGGCGAAAAGCTGCAGGAACTGGGTCGAATCCCCGCCTTGAATGACAAGACCTGGAACCACCCGATCGCAGTGGGCAATCGCGCATGGCTCCGTAACGGACGCACCGCCATCTGCCTTGACCTCTCCGGCCAGTAAACTCCACGACCAGCGCCGCTGCACCGCACCTGACAGACTATTTCACTGCGGGCTCGCGCATCCGCAAAATCCGGTTGTTCCCCATATCAACGATATACAGCCAACCGTCGTGCACCGTCACGCCGTGCGGGTTCTTCAGCCTGATCTTCGGATCCCCCAGACCGCGCCCCAGTACCGTCCCTGTCTGCCGCGTCTGCGGGTCATAGACCCGAATCGCGCCGTTCTGATCGTCAGCGATATAAATTCGATCGCCCGCACCCACGCACAAATGCTTGGGTGCACCAAACTGAGCTTCAGCAGGACCGCCATCAGCGAAACCCTGCCGTCCGGTACCCGCAACCGTGTGAATCGTGCCGTCAGGCAGCACCACTCGCAGCGCATGCCCGCCGCGCTCCAGCACATACAGTCGCCCAGCTGAATCCTCAGCAGCCGCTCGCGGATCAACCAGCGGAGCATCCACGGCAGCAGCGCCGTCCGCCGGGGCCCCCTTCTTGCCGTTACCCGCCACCGTTCGCACAACTCCCGTCCGCAAATCCAACGCTCGAATACGACGATTGTTCAGATCCGCAATATGCAGCACCGTGGCCGCCGGATTCAGTGTAATGCACATCACGAAATCAAAGGTCGCCTGAGTCGCCAGGCCACCATCCCCGCTGAAACCCTGCTTGCCCGTTCCCGCAATCGTACTGATCAGTTGCGACTGAGCAGAGGCACGCCGCACACAGTGATTCCAGCTGTCTGCAATCAGCAAATCATCATTCGGCAGCACAGCACAGTTATGCATACCGTCAAATGTCGCCTGCGACAGTGGCCCGCCATCCCCCTTGTAACTGCGTGATCCGTCACCGCCAGCCTGCTGCAGTCGCCCGTCGGCCGACAGACGATGCACACGCCCACCTTCCAGCTCTACAATCCACATCGTCTGAGCACGATCAAATGCCACGCCAAACGGAGCCGTCAGCAGACTGATTTCAGGCTTCCAGTCACCACCCTCGGCCAGCATCCGGCCCCCCACGACCACCTGTACCTCATCCGCAATGCTGTACGAACTGCAGCAACACACGCAGATCAGACACAACAGCCACAGCCCCAAACGCTGACTACTCATGCCGCAGCCCCCCGCCTCAAAGGATACTCAGCCGGCAAACAGCAACCAAAATCCGCCACCGAAACACTTGATCTCAACAGAAATCCGCCACTGAGCAGATCAATTATCGAACAATTCAGCCAGTTCACTGCGAAATGTTGCTGCATGCTGCTGCAACAAACCATTGTGCCCGGAATCCCGCAGCAGACGAAACAGCTTCGCCCTGCCATCGCGGGAAACAGCGCGAGCCTGCTGGTGCAGTCGCTGACCCAGCGGCAGCGGAACCACCGAGTCCTGATCTCCGTGGTATTGCACAATCCGGCAGTTCACATCCGCTATGTGCCGGTCGGAATGCCAGCGATCCAGCAGCAAAAGCCCCACCGGCACCCACGGAAAATGAAAGCCAGCCGCATTCAGCATTGAATCAAATGTCGCCATCAGCAGCAAACCATGCGGCTGCTGGCCGGCACGGCAAACGTCCGCCGCCAGACGCACTGCAACCCCGCCACCCAGCGACTCGCCCGTAATCACAATCTGCTCAGGAAGATACCCCAGCGGACCAGTCGCATGCTGCCAGGCCGCCTGAGCATCATTGATCAGATGCTGCTCGGTCGGACTGCCCTCGGAATCACCATATCCATGATAGTCAATCGCCAGCACATCACATTTCAGACCAGCCGCCAGTCGGTACCAGCCCGTGCGTCCGGCCCGATGACCGGCATTGCCATGAAACAGCAGCATCAGCCGACTGTTCCGGCCGGACTGCGCTCGCAAATGCCACCCGCCAATCTGTGCACCATCAGCAGTCCGCAGCCGCACGTCCGACGCAGCCGCAAACAGCCTCGCTGTCTCTGGAAATGCAGCCACCGGCAGACGCTGGGCCCGAGTCGCTGGATACATGATGCTCCGCTGAAAAACAGACAACAGCCCCATCACCATCACCACAACCATCAACAGCGTTCGAACGACCACCATCGCTTTCCGCCTCCAGCCTGACAGGCGACTACACACCACAGTCAACTGCCGCTCTCCAGCAACTCCCAGCGTTCGTAACAGTGCAGCAGATCATCACTGACCGTGGCCAGCTCTGTCGTCACCGCGGCAATCCGAGTTCCACCGGACTGATAAAAACCGGGTGCTGCCAGCTCAGCATTCAGTTCCTTCTGCCGCTGCTCAAGCTTCGCAATCCGCTCCGGCAATTCTTCCAGTTCCCGCTGCTCTTTGAAACTTAGACGCCGCTTCGGAACAGCAGCCGCCGCCGGACCAGACCCGACATCAGCAGCCGCCGCTTTCACAGCAGCCTTGTCCGGCTGCCGCAGCGCTGCCTGCTGACGCTGATCAAGTACCCGAATCCAGTCGTCATACCCCCCATCATACTCACCCACCTGCCCGTCGCCCTCAAAGACAATCAGGCTGGTTGCCACATTATTCAAAAACGCCCGATCGTGACTCACCAGAAACACCGTCCCGCCGAACGCCGGAAGTACGTCCTCCAGCAGTTCCAGAGTCTCTGCATCCAGATCGTTCGTAGGCTCGTCCAGTACCAGCACATTCGACGGCTTCGACATCATCTTCGCCAGCAGCAGGCGATTGCGTTCGCCACCACTCAAAAAACCGGCCAGCGTGTGAGCCCGATCCGGACTGAACAGGAAGTCCTGCAAAAATCCCATCACGTGCTTCTTCTGACCGTTGATAATCAGCTGATCGGTGCCCTCACTGACGTTCTCACGCGCTGTCTTCGTATCATCAAGCTGACTGCGCAACTGATCAAAATAGCCGACCGAGATGTTTGTCCCCAGTCTCACTTTACCCGATGTTGGCTGCAAATCCCCCAGCAAAATCCGCAGCAGCGTCGACTTGCCGGCCCCGTTGGGACCAATAATCCCGACCTTGTCCCCGCGAAAAATCGTCGTTGAAAAATCTCGAATCACCATCTTTTCGCCAAAGGCATGCGACACATTCTCCAGTCGAGCCACCAGTGCTCCGGAACGCTCAGCTTCCTGCAGCTGCAGCTTCGCTGTCCCCAGCTTCTGCCGCCGCTGACTCCGCTCCTCACGCATCGCCTTCAACGCCCGCACACGCCCCTCGTTGCGAGTCCTGCGAGCCTTGATTCCCTGACGAATCCAGACCTCCTCCGCCGCCAGCTTCTTGTCAAACTGAGCCTGCTCGATCGCCTCCGCTGCCAGCAATGCATCACGCCGCACCAAAAACGTCTGATAGTTGCACGTCCAGTCAAAGACTCGACCCCGATCCACCTCAATAATGCGATTCGCCAGCTCCTGCAGAAAAACGCGATCGTGAGTCACAAAGATCAGAGTCCCCTCGAACCGCTTCAGAAAAACCTGCAGCCAGACAATCGATTCAATGTCCAGATGGTTCGTCGGCTCGTCCAGCAGCAGCACATCCGGACGCCGAATCATCGCCGCAGACAGCAATACCCGTCGCTTCATGCCCGCAGACAGCGAGGCAAACTTAACGTCCGGAGATAACTGCATCTCCAGCATCAGTTCCTCAAGATCGTCCGCCGCAGACCACGACTCGGCATTCGCCAGATCCGTGCTGGCCTGCTCATACCGCTTCTGCTCGGCCGCTGTCAGCCGATGTCCGGCAATCATCGCATGACCCAGACTGCGATAGTCCGCGACCGACTTGCCCAGCGATCCAAAACCGTCCGCCGCCACTTCGAATGCAGTTCGCTCACCGCCCGCCGGAACCTCCTGCTCCAGACGAGCCACAATCGCCTCAGACTGCAGTTCAATCACACCGTCATCCGGACGCAACCCCCCCGCTATCAGCTTCATCAGGGTCGACTTGCCGGCCCCGTTGCGACCAACGAGGCCAATCCGCTCACCACGCTCGATGTGCAGCGTGATATTTTCCAAAAGATTCGGCTTCGTAAAAGTAAAACTCAGATTCTTGAGACTCAGCAGAGGCATGGGGCAGGGCAGTTCCAAAGCAGAAAACAAAAACAGAACCGGCGGCATGGTACCCATGCCGCCGCCGAGATTGCTGACAATCCGGATTCACTCACTTCTTCTCGGGAAGCTCCATCACTTCCACCTTGCGAATCGAAACTCGACTGCCCGGATCATGCTGCTGGAAGGCAAAATACCCCTCCTTGAAGGTCAAAGCGAAATCCAGATATTCGTACAGCTCGTTGCCGTCCACGGTCACGCGAATTCGAGTCATCGGGCGACCACGCCAAATGTCGTCCCGCACTTCCAGGTCATACGTAAACCACGTGTCCGGCTCCACCAGCCGCTTGTAAACATGGTTCATGCCGTAAATTGAACCCGTACGAATCGGGTCCGTATGAGTACTGTCGATCTGCGCCTCGTAGCCGTCCGTAAATCCGGGCTTGCGAGTCGTGCGGAAATACAGACCACTGTTTCCCTTGTCGTTGATTTTGATCTCGGCACGGTAACGAAAGTTCTTGTAAGGCCCCTTGGTGCAGACCAGCATTGATGCATCGCCACTGCCCTGAATCGCCCCGTCAGACACCGCCCAGTTGCTCTTGTCGCTGCCAATCTTCTCCCAGCCGTCCAGAGTCTTGCCGTCAAACAGCGAAACCCACTTGTCCTGCGCCTGAACCGACCCCGTAAACACCAACTGCAGCAAAACGGCCAAAGCCGCCAGCCATCGCACTGAAATCCGCATGGAATGCCTTTCGCTGTGCCAGGATTGAAAAACTCAGGTGAAATCTCACAAAGCAGACCAGCCAGCAGTCTACAGCACTCGGACCACTCAGAACAGGCTGTCGGCAAGAACATCACTTTCCCCACCGGTATCTAAACGCATGTTCCCTATTTCACTCGCCCGGAATTTCCCCCGGAATCACCTCCCGCCCGGCAGCAAGGCTGGACTCCGCCCGCCTTTTGCTCCAGAATTTCCGTAGAAGTTGACAATCGCTCGATGGGTTCACTCCCGAGACTGTCGAATTCACTTCAGGTCTCCATTGGTTCGCGTCCTGCCTCATTCGCATCGGCAAACGCATTTACTGCAGTTGCCGGTGCTCCGGTTCCCTCCTGATCACCGGAGATTTCCACATGCTGACGATTCTCGGCCAGTCTGCCCGTTACTGCGACGGCATTGCCCGTCGCGGTTTCCTGAAGATCGGCGGCTTCGCCATGGGCTCGGTTGCCCCGGCAACTCTTGCATCCCTGATGCGTGCCGAAGCAGCAACTCCCAGTGGAAATGCCCGCAAGGGCAAGGCCATCATCAATATTTTCCTTGGTGGCGGGCCACCGCACCAGGACATGTGGGAAATCAAAACGGAAGCGCCCCGTGAAATTCGCGGGGAATTCAGCCCGATTGACACGGCGGTGCCCGGAATTCAGATCGGTGAATGCTTTCCGCAACTGGCCGCCATCATGGACAAACTGGTGGTCGTCCGGTCGGTGGTCGGCTGTGAGGGTGCCCATGACGGCTTTCAGTGCCTCACGGGCTGGAATCGCCGCAATGTGGAATCGATCGGCGGTCGACCGGCCGTCGGCTCGGTTCTCGCAAAACTCTATGGACAGCACGATCCGGGGATTCCCGCCTCTGTCGCCCTCGCCGAAAAAACCGCGCACGTGCCCTGGTCGGAGCCAGGCCCAGCCGGTTTTCTGGGTGCCGCCTATCAACCGTTCCGCCCCAATGGCAAGGGCATGGAAGATCTCACTCTCAACAGTATTTCTCTGGATCGCCTTGAAGATCGCAAAACCCTGCTGGCCAGTCTTGACCACCTGAAAAGAGCGGCCGACAGCCGCGGCACCATGAACGGGATGGATGCCTTCACACAGGCAGCATTTGGGGTTCTCACATCCAGCAAGCTGGCCGATGCCCTTGATATTTCAAAAGAGCCGACTGAAGTCCGGGAACGCTACGGCGACGGCAAACCTTATAAGTATCAGTACGACGGGGCGCCCACCTGCAACGAACAGATTCTGATGGCCCGTCGGCTGGTGGAAGCCGGTGTCCGTTCAGTCACCCTGTCCTACGGACGCTGGGACAGCCACGGCCAGAACTTTGACCTTGTGCGTGATCACGGTCGAAAACTGGACCAGGCCGTCAGTGCCCTGATACTGGATCTTGAGCAGCGGGGCATGCTGCAGGACGTCACGATACTGGTCTGGGGCGAATTCGGCCGCACCCCGCGGATCAACGACGGCGCCGGTCGCGACCACTGGCCACAGGTCAGTTGCGCCCTGATGGCCGGTGGCGGACTGCGGACCGGCCAGTCGATTGGTGCCACCAATCGACTGGGTGAGTACGCAGTGTCGCGTCCCGTCGACGTGCAGGAAATTATCGGAACCGCCTATCACAATCTGGGGATCGACGTGATGAACACGACCATTTCCGATCCCACCGGACGACCGCAGTTCCTGGTGGACATTCGCGAGCCCATGAAAGAGCTGGTCTGACACGGGAGAGGTCAGGGCAGACAATTTCAGGTTGGTCGAAATGCTCAGAGAATTTAACTTTCATCGGTGTTTCGCAATGTTTTCCGCGATGGTCTGCTGTCTCGCAGCACTCGCCAGCGGCACAGCAGCCGAACAGCCTGAATCGCCCGCCGTCAGCTTCGTGAACGACGTTATGCCGATGCTGACCCGGCACGGCTGCAACGCCGGTGTCTGCCACGCCAAAGCCGGCAATGGACAGAACGGTTTTCATCTGTCGCTCCTCGGTTTCGAACCCGCCGAAGATTACGAACACCTGGTAAAAGAAGCGCGCGGCCGACGTCTCTTCCCGGCCGTGCCAGAAAACAGCCTGCTGCTGCAAAAAGCCACCGGAGCAGTGCCGCACGGCGGCGGTCGCCGGATGACCGAAGACTCAGATGCCGCTAAAATACTGACAGAATGGATTCGCAACGGAGCAGTCTGGGATGGTGATTCCGCACCGGCTCTGGTCCGCCTGTGTGTCAATCCGTCAAAGGGTACCGTCCAGCGGCAGCAAAACCAGCAGCTGCAGGTCTCCGCTGAATATGCCGACGGCAGCGTTCGCGACGTTACGCAGCGGGCACTTTACGAGTCGAATGATCGGGCCATGGCCGAAGTGTCTGAAATCGGCCTGGTGCGAGTCTCAGACCTGCCCGGCAAGGTCTCAGTTATGGTTCGATATCAGGGACTGGTCTCAGTCTTCAACGCCTCTGTGCCGCTCGGTGCAGCGGTAAACACTTTCCCGTCCGAAAAGAACTTCATCGACACGCTGGTCTTCAGCAATCTGCGGGAGTTGGGCGTGCCGGCCTCACCCATGGCCGATGACTCCGTGTTCCTCCGCCGCGTCACGCTGGACGTCGCCGGGCGATTGCCCACCGCCGCAGAAACCTCTGAATTTCTGGCCAGCACTGCCGCTGACAAACGCGATCTGGTGATTGATCGGCTGCTGGCAAGTCCTGAGCACGCCGATTTCTTCGCCAATAAATGGACCTCCCTGCTGAAAAACCGTCGGGACGATGCCAGCGACATCACCTCCAATTTCGCTTTTCATGCCTGGGTACGTGACAGCCTGCTGGCCAACAAACCGTACGATCAGTTCGTCCGCGAAATTCTGGCTGCCACCGGCACCGTGATCGGCAATCCGCCGGTCGCGTGGTACAAGCGAGTCAAAGAGCCGAAACAGCAGCAGGAAGACGTTGCCCAATTGTTTCTGGGAGTCCGCATGCAGTGCGCCCAGTGCCACCACCATCCGTTTGAACGCTGGAGCCAGAACGATTACTACGGACTCACCGCCTTCTTCTCACAGGTTGGACGCAAACCCACGGCCACTCGCGGCGAAGACATGATTTTCCATAAACGCGGAGCAGCTACAGCGGTCAATAATCGCACCGGAGCAGCCGTGGCCCCGGCCGCACTAGGTACAGCCATTCCTGCACTTGCTCCCGATCAGGACCCCCGCCTGCTGCTGGCTGACTGGATGGCGGCTCCCGACAACCCGTTCTTCGCCCGCGCACTTGTCAATCGCTACTGGAAACACTTCTTTCGACGCGGGCTGATCGAACCGGAAGACGACATTCGGGACAGCAATCCGCCAACCAATCCGGAACTTCTGGCTGCACTGGAAAAGTACTTTATTGAAAGTCGCTTCGATCTGCGGGGGCTCATCCGACTGATGGTCGGATCCTCCGCATGGCAGCTTAGCTCCTCGCCGCTTCCCGATAACTTGGTGGATCAGCAAAATTACAGTCGCTACTACCCTCGACGGCTGCAGGCGGAAGTGCTTTTGGATGCCATCGATGACCTCGCCGGGACTCGTACCGATTTCCCCAATCTGCCGCCAGGCACCCGTGCCATTGCCCTGCCGGACAACAGTTACAATACGGCTTCGCCGTTTCTGCGAGTCTTCGGGAGGCCCGAGAACGAAAGCGTCTGCGAATGCGAACGCGGACAGTCTTCCAGCCTTTCACAAAGCCTGCACCTGATGAACGCCGGCGATATTCGCGGAAAACTGGCCTCCGGTAGTGGTCGGGCCGAGCAACTTGCCAAAGCAGAAACCACCGCGGCACAGAAAATCGAAGAACTCTACCTCGTCGCCTTTTCCAGAAAACCAGCCCCTGCAGAATTGCAGACCGCCATTGATTACGTAATCTCTCCACAGACCGACGCGGCCGGAAACCCCATCGATTCCGCTCGCGCCACACGCGAAGCCTTTCAGGATCTCGTCTGGGCCCTGATGAATACTCGCGAATTCATGTTCAATCACTGACGCTGATTTGCTGGTCGGGATGTTGACGTGCTGGACAGTTTCAACGATCGCTGGGCGCTGATCACCGGCGCATCTTCCGGGATCGGAGCCGAGTTTGCCGTGCAGCTCGCCAGTCGCGGAATGCACCTGATCCTTGCCGCACGCCGTAAAGATCGCATGACGGCTCTGGCCACCGATCTGAATACCCGACACGGCACACGCTGCCATGTCGTCACCATCGACCTTGCTGAACCAGAAGCCGGGCGACTGCTGTACGAAGAAATCGGACGCCTCGGAGTGCAGGTCGAACTGCTGATCAATAATGCCGGCACAGGCATCATCGGACAAATTGAAAATACGGATCCGGAAGACGTGCGACGCATGCTGCACGTCAACCTGCTGACCCTGACCGACCTGACCCTCCGATTTCTCCCGGACATGCTGGCCCGAGGACGCGGGGCCATTATGAATGTGTCGTCGCAGGCCGCCTTCCAGCCTGTCGCATTCATGGGCGCCTACGCTGCCAGCAAATCCTACATTCTTCACTTCAGCGAAGCCCTTTGGGCCGAAGCCCGCAGCCGCGGTGTCACCGTCATCGCTCTCTGCCCCGGGGTCACTCGCACCGATTTCTTTGACACAGCAGGGGCCGTCGGCTGGCTGGAAAAACACACCTCCCAGACACCGCAGCGTGTCGTAAAACTGGCCCTGCGAGCACTCGAGAAGCGCAGACAGTACGTCGTACCCGGCTGGAAAGATTACCTGATGACCCTGCTGGTCCGACTCACCACCCGCAGAACCGCCGTGAACGAATCCAAACGATATTTCCGCCCGCCGAAAGAAAAGAAACAGCCGGGTTGATCAGTCGCACTGCGACTGATCCCCGGCTACAGTTCAGCTCAGGCTGACTCCGATCCCCACAGTCACTCACGTCGCTGAAAACTCCGTGGAACTCGAGTCTGACGCAGTCGAGGTGCCGGTACAGGCGGTTGAGGAGGCGGGCACTTCCATCGCTGGCTGCAGCTCGGCTGACGGCAGAGGCGGCAGCTCAGGACGCTCGGTCGCCCGCTCTTCCGATTCTGTCGGTACTCCGCCTGTGTTCTCTTCGACAGCAGTTGGCAGCGGCTCGCCGGCGACATCCGGCTCCGGAGTCGGATCTGTACCAGCTTCCGGCGTCGGCTCCGCCATCGGCTCGATGGCAGGAGCAGGGCCCCGTTCCTTGATTCTGAATCACAGCGGAGGCTCGACGATTTTGCCACGCCCCGGTGCACCCAGCAGGTTTTCTCCCGGCACAGACTCAGGTAAATTCGGCACATCATACGGCATCGGTACAGTGTCTGGGACCTGTGGTAACGCGCTGTCTGTGGGCGTGTGCAGGTCCCACGGATCCGGCTGATCGTTCGATCTCGGAGCATGATAGGGCTGTGGCGCTGCCGGCTGGGATATCACGGTGCGGAAATTACTGCTGCGCTGGCAATTCTTTACCGTCGGGCTCCAGGTTTCCGTTCCGCAGAAGGGCCACGGACCGTCAGGCACTTCGCAGCAGAACAAGGATGTCAGCGTGTCACATAAAGGACGCTCACTTTCACCGTTCAGCCGCCTGCGAATGCAGTCGCCCAGCGAACGCTCGCCCTCACCATGCCGTCGATCGCGGATCCTGTCACACAGCGGATGATCGACATCGCCATGCAGTCGCTCACGCAGACGATCACACAGCGGGTGCCGGCTGTCGTCGCGGTAGGCGTCTCGTCGAAAGTTCGCACGCAGGCGGTCGCAAAGCGGAGTCGCAAACGGGCCTGACTCACGGCGTTCACGGAATCGCTCGCTCAGACGGTTGCAGAGGGGACTGTCCTCTGTCGTCTTGTCGAGCCGTCGTCCACACACTCAGAATTTCGCTCGTGCAGCCGAGTCAGCAGACCGGTCTCTATGATGTTGGCATCCAGTTCCTCAGCAGACGCTTTCTACGGCTCCGCGTGAACTTCGGTCACTCGCGACCGACTCACACTTTTCCCCCGCGGAAAAGCCGAAGAATCCGAGGCATCTTCAGCATCCGGGGCACTGCTGCGACGGCCTCCGTCGGCTGATCGCGGATTGTACTGCCCGGAGTGGGAAGGTGGCACATCCACCTGCTCCACAAGATTCACGGAAGCACTGCGACCAGCAGCGCAGCCGGACAACAGAGCAGCCGTCGTGGCCGCCAGATACAGGCATTTCAGTCGCATGGGGGTTCCCTTCTGCGATGCACCGCATCCTCTGCGGCGCAAACTCCGTTTCAGTGCAGTCCTCACTCAAGGAATACCGGCCGCCGGACAAAAAATGCCGCTGCCGTTGCTGCTGCACTGCTCTGGAGGATCGGCACGAAATACAAAACGCGAGTGAATTTCTGCCGAAAGCCACCAGCGTTTGCACGGCTGCCACACAAAATGAGCAAATTGACAGCAGAACTGGAATTGCCTCGTCTGCGGATTGTGACGGCTCTGCCGATCGCATCTGCTTTCCCGTTCAGCACGATCACACGCCCCACAGACACAACCCGCATACTTGCCGCAGCCTGCCCCCACGATCGCATCACACGCAAACCACGATGCCGCGCGCCACTTTCCCCCTGATTCCGGCTGACGAAATTCACACAGGCAGTAGACTTCAGAAAACAGTTTTCCCCGAAATCACAGCCTGTTTCCACATGCCCCGCTCACCAGGATCAGTAACCACAGCCAGCAAACAGGGTGCCGCCACTCCGGCCAGCGCACCACTCTGGCGGCGCGTCCTGTTCAGACCCAAAACCCTCGTGTACTTCGCGGTCGCCACCGCCGTCGGATTGCTGATTCCCCTGTACCAGCGGCTCTCACCGGTCCTTGCCAGCCGACCCGAATTCCAGCTCACCCCCGCAACCGTTACGCTGCCACCCGCTCCCGAATGGATCCCCCAAAATCTTGCCGGACAGGTCTTCAGTACAACCGGACTCGGCGAACAGCTTTCACTGCTTGATCCCACTGTCAGCGAACGAGTCGCTGCGGCATTCCACACCCACCCGTGGATTGAACGAGTCATTTCGGTGCAGAAACGCTGGCCGGCTCGCATCGTCGTCGATGTGATCTACCGCGAACCTGTGGCGATGGTCTGCGGCATCGATGGATTTTACCCCGTCGATCGCCACGGCATCCTGCTGCCCGCACGCGATTTCAATGCCCGTGACGTGCAGACATTCCCCGTGATTGAACAGATCACCAGTGCTCCCGCCGGACGACTCGGGGAAAGCTGGGGCGACCCCGCTGTCACTGCCGCCGCCCGCCTCGCCGAAGTGCTCCTGCAAAACGCCGACGAATCACATAACTGGTGGCAGTTGCTGAACCTTGCCGCAATCGTCGTTCCCCGAAATGTCACACTCCCCGAATCCACCGATGAACTGCAGTTCGAACTGCGCACCAAAGGCGGTTCGCGGATACTCTGGGGACGCGAGCCTTGCACCAGCAACCCGGCCGAGCTAAATGTCACCGGCAAACTGCAGCGGCTGCGAGAACTGCACACACGCTACGGCAGCCCCGACAGCCAGCGAGACCAGTGGCTGATCGATATCCGCCCGCTGCAGGGCATCGACCGCCGTATGCTGTCCGCTGCAAGAAATGCAGATTCGCGGCGAAATTGATCGCCAGGCCAGCCGCCACGACAGGTTAGCCCGACCTGGTGAAAACCGGCAACATCCGCTTCCGCCCCTTTCTCACCATATTTCTTGTGTTTGCTGTCCCGCATGCCAGGGTGAGGCAGGCACCACACAAAGCGCGACACCCCGATGATCCAGCCCCACGCAAACTCCCATTAATCACGACACCTTAAACCATGGATTCCAGATCCACTCACCAGGTTCCCTGCGACCTGACCTACGTCACTCTCAGGGCGGCTTTCCTGCTGTCACTTGACGGACTGCTTCGCTACTCGCTCGAACCCACCGAATCCGAACGCAACGGTTCTGACCTGCTGCACTTCTACCCGCCTCTCGCCGGAATGGCACCACAGATCCAGATGGAAACCGTGCTCCGCACCTGGGACCGCTGGGGCCACACCAATAGCTCAAGCCCGTCACCGCTCGAAGCCAGAATCCTCTTTGCTTCCACTGAACTTTTGGCCAGTCTTGCCACAGATCGCCAGAATCCGCTGTTGCGAGTTGCCTTTGAGGGTCCAAGGAACGTGCATCACCTCAACAATCACTGGCTGCCATCACGAGTTCGCTGCCTGCAGCTTTCCCGTGAAACGGGTATTTCCCGTGGAATTCTGCAGGAATTAACCATCGCTGCTGCGTCTTACGAACAACTGGTCGCCAACGAATCACCGGCCTTCGAAGGGGAAGTTCTGGAAGCTCTGGGAAGATGGCGAGTTCATCCGCAGATGCTCCGGTGGGGTGAAGGGCTCCTGACAGACGACGAAATGGAGCTGGTTCGAGACTTTTTTGAGGAACATCCGGGACTTTCCGAGTAAACGTGCTCCCGACATTTGTATATTGGCATGAGTGTAAGCAGGGCTGAACTATGCCGGCTGACTCTGTCAACGGCTGTTACAGTCTTCAAACGGTCAACAGTCCCTGGTGTCACCGAAACCGGAACAGCAATATGGCGAAGAAGGCGATCAAGAAGGCTGCTAAGCCGCGCCGGACCGTGTCAGCGCCTCCCCAAAACGCGTCACGACCAGCCAAAAAGGTGGTTCGCAAAAAACCGGCCCCCGTGGCCGTCAAGAAAAGCAAACCGACTGCCAAGCCAGCCGGCAAGCCGACCGTTAAGCCGGTCAGCAAACCTGCCAAAGTGCAAAAACCCGTCGCCAGGGCTGAAAAGGTCCCGGTACGACAGGAAAAACCCGCAGCCCGCGTTGAAAAACCGGCAGCCGTCCCTGAAAAGCCCCCTGTTCAAATTGATAAGATTCCCGTTCCTGTCGTTCAGCCAGAACCAGTTGTCCGTCGGCTGCCCATTGAAGTTGCCGACGCAACAGGCGATCTGTCCGGCCTGAATGCACCTCGCAAAGGTGTCCGCAAAGCCACGCTGACCACCGGCCTGCGCGACACTGGTGATGCCAGTAAACTGGGACGATCACGGATTCCCGTAGATGCTCCCCTCGATGTCGTCTTCCAAAACGACTCCGAAGCACGCGATGCGTTCCACTTCCTCGGCATTCAGTCCATCCGCGAACTGGAACAGTTCTCAGCCGATCAGTTGGTGCTCCGACTGACCAGCCCAGCCAAACTGACCGTTGGTCGCATCCGCAAAAAACTTGCCATGAACAATCGTTGCCTCGCCGGCGACGAAGAATTTGCTCAGCAGTTCCACGAACTCAAACCGAAAAGTGAATAGCCACTACAGAAGAAGCTCGCCAGGTGAACCCGGCGAGCTTCTTTTTTTGCACCATAAATGCTGTGCGGGCTTTACCGCCCAGCACTGCCGGACTACTTCAAGTCCATCGGGAAGTTCAGCTCATTCGAACCTTCCTTCACCTCAACCGAAAAGCCGTCCTTCATGTACTTCGCCGGTATCGCAGCCGTCGGCTCGACTCCCGGTGACCACTCAAACGTCACCTTCGCCGGACCCAGCCTGCTGCCCGAGTACCCTTCCAGATACTTCAGCTCGTAATTCCCCTCTTCATCCGTCACTCCGCCAGCCGGTCGGCCTGTTTCCGGAGTAAACAGGATGTTGATGTTTGCCACTGGCTTGCCGTCCAGCGTCACCTTGCCGTACACGTCGCCCAACTCCGGCATGTCACCACGACCGCAGCCGGACACCAGCGATACTACCCACGCCAGACAGACACACAAAATTGCCGTCTTCTTCATAACTCACAACCTTTCAACTGCTGCTCAGAAATCGCCCACAATCTGGCCATCTTCACGAACAAGCAAGCGAGCATACAGAGATGTGACATGTCGCGTCATGTCAGTCAGCACGGCGTTGTCCGTCGCCTTGTAGTCGATATTTTCACTGATCATTCGCACCGAGCCGTCACAGAGGACGAACTGCGCACCACCGGTGTGACCACTGCTGAATCCTCGCGTCTGGTGCACCAGATTGTTGGCACTCCAGTTGATTCCGTTGTAGCCCAGACCTAAGCAGGCCATCGCTGCAGACTTCACATTCGCACTTGATGACTGATCACAAATCGATGCACTGAAGCCGTATACCGTCGCCGCACCAACCAGCACCGGACCATACTTCCAGGCACGCTCACCCACCAGCAGCGTATTGCTGGTACCGTCCGTAATGTCACGGAAGTTAATCTTCGAATTGCGGAAGCCAATTCCCATCGGCGCACAGGCAGCAGCAGCCCGATTGCTCGGATTTGCCGCCGGTGTCGTGCTCACACCGGTGCCGGCTACCATCACATAATTCGAAGTCGCAATCGGCACCCGTGCTGATCCATTCGTGATATTCATGTTGTACCAGTTGTCAGCAGGGGCCGGACTGACGAAATTGTTGAGCTGCGGACCAACATCCGTCGGACAGCGAAATGCTGGCTGGGGAGTCTGCAGAATCCTCAGATTTGCAGCGTTCGCAGCGTTCACCTGCAAAGGGATATTCCCCACACCAAGTGCCTGAAACGCATTTACCTGCTCAAGCTGAGGAAGAATGAACGATCCCCAGGAATAAACACCCACCTCAGATGACGTATTGCCGTTCGCAATCGGGGAAATATACCCCGGAGGAAACGTGTTGAACACGTCGTGATAATTGTGGAACGCCAGACCAATCTGCTTCAGATTGTTCTTGCACTGCGTCCTCCGGGCTGCCTCACGAGCCTGCTGCACCGCAGGCAACAACAAGGCCACCAGAATCGCGATGATCGCAATCACCAACAGCAGCTCAATCAGCGTAAAACCGCGTTTGCGCGCACCTTTGCCAGCACTTGCCATCGATCCGCTCTCCTCAAAAACACGCAGGGCAGGAATACAGAACAGAAACCCCAATGTGCCGAGCAACAGCGAACAACGTCAATTAAACCCGGCCATATTAACAGAGATCAAACTGCAACCAAAACTCACCTTGCGAATGTACACACTTCACAAAAACAACCAGGTGGACGCCCGACTGCCATCACGTGCGTACTATCACACAACACGCCGATTAACACGTTTCCACGTCGCCTGTTTTTCCAGCACCTGGCCACAATGCTGTTGAAAAAATCATTTTGAGGCATCGCCCGGTCACCCACACGCTCAAGCAAATGACCACCCTTCATTCGCCCGGGTTTATTCGCGGCGCAAACCCAGCCGCACCAAAGCCAGCCCCCGCTCCTGCTCCTTCACAGCCCGCTGCGCCAGTTCCATCGTGACCAGCTCAAAACGCACACAGTCGCCCGGTCGCAACTGCCCAGCCACCGGCAAGTCCGCTGAAATCACATGCCCCACTCGCGGATAACCGCCGGTCGCCGCACAGTCCGCCATCAACAACAACAGACGTCCATCCGGGGATAATTGCAGCGTCCCGGGAACGACTGCCTCAGAACGAATCTGCACCGCCGACGCCAGTGACAGCTCCGCACCAGTCAACCGATAACCCATCCGATCACACTCCGCACTTAATGCAAACGGACCCGCCCAAAACCGATCCCGCGACGCTGAATCCAGCAGATCCAGATGCCGCCCTGGCAAACACCGCAGTACCTGTGGCTGCGAACCGCCCGGCGGCATGTCCGCCAACCGAACGAACCACTCAGACTGCACGAACTCATCACCACACTCCCCCCCGACACCCCCGACAC
>Ga0163212_1000442_pt1 | contig 18275 bp, 18 predicted proteins | sample Malawi_45m_30L_FD_113532 | JGI IMG/M metagenome (GOLD analysis project Ga0163212, IMG submission 113532) | Freshwater microbial communities from Lake Malawi, Central Region, Malawi to study Microbial Dark Matter (Phase II) - Malawi_45m_30L | ecosystem: Environmental > Aquatic > Freshwater > Lake...
GCTAGTGCAAATCGGAAAGACTGGTGCTTACGAGTTCATCGACGGAACCAGCGAGCAATTCGATCTGATGGTCGCTGCCATGAAGGAGAGTTACATCAAGTCCTACGAAAGTTATAAGAAGATGCTCGATGCTGGCATCGCACGAGAGGTCGCACGCGCTGTCTTGCCGGTCGCGCTCTACTCATCAATGTATGTCACGATGAATGCAAGAGCCTTGATGAATTTCCTCTCACTTCGAACCTCGCGTGAAGGTTCCCACTTTCCGAGTTACCCGCAACGTGAAATCGAGATGGTGGCGGAGAAGATGGAGTCCCATTTCGCGCAGTTGATGCCCTTGACCTACTCGGCATTTCAGAAGTCTGGACGAGTAGCCCCTTAAATCGACTCCTCCGATCGCCCACCCGTGGTCGATCTCGAGACACCTAGTAACCTTCGCCTTATGAGCTCGCCTTTTGAGATCCGTCCGCCATTCGGTCGCCTGCTCACCGCTATGGTCACACCTTTTAAGGATGACCTAACAATCGATTGGCAGGGAGTCGAGAAACTTGCGGCACATCTCGAATCAACCGGCCACGACGGCATTGTTGTTAACGGAACAACCGGAGAAGCTCCGACGACGAGCGATGAAGAGAAGATAGAGATAATCAAGGTCGTCAAAAAGGCGACAGGTGGGCGACTGAAGATTGTCGCAGGCGCAGGAAACAACGAGACTTCGCATTCGATTGAGCAGGCACGGATGGCTGCGAAAGCAGGTGCCGATGGGTTACTTGTCGTCACGCCTTATTACAACAAGCCACCACAGGCAGGAATATTCGCGCATTTCACTGCCATGGCCTCAGCAACCGATCTTCCCGTGATGCTCTATGACATTCCTGGGCGAACTGGTGTGGCAATCGAGAGTGAGACCATCGTTCGTCTCGCAGAGAATTCGAAGATCGTCGCACTGAAAGATGCCAAAGGAGATTTAGCCTCGACATCGTGGGTGATAAAGCGATCAGGAATTCCGGTCTACTCTGGTGATGACATCCTCAATTTCACCTTCCTGGCAATCGGTGGCGTTGGTTTCGTCTCTGTCTGTGGCCATACAGTCGGCGCTCGCCTTCGCGCGATGCTTGATTCTTGGTTTAACGGCGACATCGCTACCGCTCAAACGATCCACCATGAGTTGCTTCCGATATTTACCGGAACTTTCCGCACTCAAGGCGCGATCTTGACCAAAGCCGCGCTCAATCTGATGGGGCTTCCTGGAGGAAAAGTGCGATTGCCACTGGTCGATGCGACACCCGAACAGATCTCACAACTTCGTGAAGATCTTCGTGCGGGATCAATCACGATCTAGATGCAACTAAGTAACTAGAAAAGAATCCAGATTCAATGAACCATCCACATCCAAACCTTGGTGCGCCACCTCGACTGAAGGATGGCGCGCTTCGATTCATTCCGCTAGGCGGCCTCGGTGAAGTTGGCCGAAATATGGCTGCTATTGAATATCGCGGAAAGATATTGATCATCGATTGCGGCGTGCTTTTTCCGGAAGAGAATCAACCGGGAATTGATCTGATACTTCCGGATTGGTCATCGCTTCGGCACCGAATGAATGACATTGTGGCAATTTTCTTGACCCACGGTCATGAAGACCATATCGGAGCAGTTCCCTACCTGCTCAAGGAGAAAGCTGATATCCCGATCATCGGCTCGCAGCTAACAATTGCTTTTCTCGCGACGAAGTTGAAGGAGCGAAGGATCAAAGCAGATCTTCGAATTGTGAAAGAGGGGACTCGTGAGAAAGTCGGTGGCTTCGCTCTTGAGTACATCGCCGTCAATCACTCGATTCCTGATGCCCTAGCGGTCGCGGTAAGGACTGATGCGGGAACTTTCCTTCACACTGGTGATTTCAAGATGGACCAACTCCCACTGGATGGGCGAGTGACGGATCTTGAGGCCTTTTCGCGACTAGGAAGAGAAGGTGTCGACCTCTTCTTCGTTGACTCAACCAATGCCGATATACCTGGCTTCACCATCTCAGAGCGCGAGATCATGCCGGTACTCGATCGTGTTGTAGCAAGCACAAAGAAACGAGTCATCGTTGCTTCATTCGCTTCACATGTTCACCGCATCCAACAAGTTATCGATATAGCCGCGGAGCATCAGCGAAAAGTGGTTTTTATCGGTCGCTCCATGGTGAAGAACATGGGAATCGCTGATGAACTTGGATACCTCCATATCCCGCCACATGTGATGATTGATGAGAAAGATCTTGAGAAGCATGGCGACAATGTCGTTCTCATTTGTACGGGATCACAAGGGGAACCCCTTGCTGCGCTCTCTCGCATGGCAAATGGTGATCACCAGATTCGAGTAGAGGAGGGCGACACAGTTATCTTCGCGTCGTCACTAATACCTGGCAATGAGAATTCGGTCTATCGCGTCATCAACGAGCTCACCAGATTTGGCGCACGGGTCGTGCATAAGGGAAATGCTCTGGTTCACGTCTCAGGTCACTCTGCAGCAGGGGAATTGATGTACTGCTACAACCTAGTGAAACCGAAGAATGTCGTTCCGGTTCATGGCGAGTGGCGACATATGCGTGCCAACGCAGATCTTGCAATCAAATGCGGCGTTCCAGCAAAGAACGCGATGGTGATAGAGAATGGCGTTGCGATCGACCTTGAAGCAGGGGTTGTAAAAGTTGTCGGTGCCGTGCCATGTGGTTATGTCTATGTTGATGGTCAAACAATCGGTGAGATAACCGAAGCATCACTCAAGGATCGTCGCGTGCTTGGCGAAGAGGGTTTCATCTCAGTCATCGTGGTTATCGATTCGCAGAATGGACGAATAGTCGCTGGCCCCGATATTCACGCGCGTGGTTTTACGGAGAATCAGAGATTATTCGATGAAGTCACTGGTCGAATCGAATCTGCACTAGGAAAAGCAGTGAGTGAAGGAATCAATGGCACGCATCAACTTTCGCAGATTGTTAGAAAGACTGTAGGAAGTTGGGTGGGCGAAGAACATCGCCGTCGTCCAATGATCGTGCCCGTAGTCATCGAAGTGTGACGGCGCGCCTTTTCCAGACCGCGCAGACTTTGTCTTAGGGTTTAGCGGTCATGGCCAAGAAGAAAAAGACTGGATTCCTCCCGGTGCTGGCAGGCGTCATGGGGGCTATTTGGCGTGGCATAGCGAAGACTGTCGGTGGCGCAGTCAGGGTTGTATCTCGTTCGGCAAAGGACATGGATGTCGAGCATCGACGCGACGGGATAGCACTTCTTCTTTTGATTGTGATGCTTTTGGCTGTAGCGACTACCTGGTGGAGCCTTGACAATCTATTTGGTCGGTTTCTTCATGACCTCTTCTTTGGTTTATTCGGTCGGGTTGCTGTGCTCACACCACTCTTCTTTGCTTATCTCTCGTTTCGACTATTCAAAACTGCCGCAGGTGAGAGATTTCCACCGAGGTTGATCTTTGGCTCTTTCATTTTGATCTTCTCATCAACTGGCTTGATTCATATCATCAATGGCTCGATCGGAACGGATTCAGCGTCACTTCAGGCAGGTGGAGGATGGCTTGGATTCGCTATCTCAACGCCGCTCGTCGTCCTGGTCACTATCCCACTCGCTTATCCGATTCTTATTCTTCTCTTTTTGTTCGGGATCTTGATAGTGACCGGAACACCAGTCTCGTCAATTTGGCGATGGATTTCTAACTTTGTCACGGGTACTAAAGAGAAAGTTCAAGAGCGTCGAGACGCTCGAGAGGAAATCGAAATCGCCGATACCCCGCCCTTTGAAACTCCACTCGTCAAGCAATTAGAAGTAATCGAAGAGTTTGAGGGTTCTGAGCTCGATGAGGAAGAATTTGATGACGAGTTTTCGCAAGAGGTCGAACTCCCTCGTGAATTCACGCCCGAGTCCGAGGCAAAAAAGCCACTACGGCCAATTCAGCTCGTACTTACCCCCGAGGATGATTACCAACTTCCAAGTATGGATCTGCTTAGACAGGGGCCGCCCAGCAAAGGCAAGAGTAGAGCTAACGAAGATGTGGTTGCGGCACTTCGCGATGTCTTCCATCAATTCGATGTTGACTGTGAAGTCACCGGCTTTATGCGCGGACCTACAGTCACACGGTATGAAGTCGAACTTGGCGATGGGGTTAAAGTCGAAGCGATTACTGCTTTAGCAAAGAACATCGCCTATGTCGTCGCAAGTCCTGATGTTCGAATCCTCTCCCCAATTCCTGGTAAATCGGCTGTTGGTATTGAGATCCCCAATACCGATCGAGAGATAGTGGCTCTGGGGGATGTACTTCGTTCCTCAGTTGCAGGAATTGATCACCACCCGATGCTGGTCGCTCTCGGCAAGGATGTCGAGGGAACATTTATCTGTGCAAACCTTGCGAAGATGCCTCACTTGCTCGTTGCTGGCGCAACGGGCGCCGGCAAGTCTTCAATGATCAACTCCCTCGTTACCTCGATTTTGATGAGGGCCACACCCAATGATGTGCGAATGATTCTTATCGATCCCAAGCGCGTTGAGCTCAATGCCTATGAAGGAATTCCGCACTTGATCACTCCCATCATCACTCATCCCAAGAAGGCAGCCGATTCGCTTGCCTGGGTAGTTCGTGAGATGGATATTCGCTACGACGATCTCTCTAACTACGGGTTCCGACATATTGATGACTTCAACAAAGTGGTTCGCTCTGGAAAGTTGACTGTTCCCGCTAACGCAGAGCGCCCCCTTGAGCCCTATCCCTATCTACTTGTCATTGTGGATGAGCTAGCAGATTTGATGATGGTGGCCGCTAAAGAGGTAGAAGATTCGATTGTTCGAATAACTCAGCTAGCCCGCGCCGCAGGAATCCATTTGGTCATTGCCACGCAACGGCCAAGCGTCGACATCGTCACTGGTTTGATCAAGGCAAACGTTCCATCGCGTCTCTCCTTTGCAACGTCGAGCGTTGCTGACTCTCGAGTCATCCTCGACTCCCCAGGTGCAGAGAAGTTAGTAGGACAAGGTGACGGGCTCTTTTTGCCGATGGGGGCAAGTAAGCCGATTCGGATTCAGGGTGCTTATATTTCTGAAACTGAGATCAAGGCAGTTGTATCCCATGTGAAAGGCGAGTTAGCGCCGGTATATCGCGAAGATGTTCTCACAGTCGCTCAAGCAAAGAAGATCGTTGATGAAGATATTGGCGATGATATGGATGATCTTCTCGCTGCTGTAGAACTAGTCGTCTCTACCCAATTCGGGTCTACTTCGATGTTGCAACGCAAGCTTCGAATCGGTTTCGCAAAGGCGGGGCGCTTGATGGATCTCATGGAGAGTCGGGGAATCGTTGGGCCATCCGAGGGTTCCAAGGCTCGAGTAGTTCTCGTTAAAGCAGAAGAACTTGCTTCGGTAATGGAGACTCTCAAGAGTTAGCAAATCACTCTCATTTTCACCCCAAAATGCAACTTGATTTAGAGAGAACGCCGCTGGCCTTGTCAATATTGGTTTGCCTGCTTTACCCTTCTCTCTCCCCAACGCGAGAAAGTCCAGTCCATGTCCTATGGCGATCAACTTAAGGCCGCACGTCTAGAGAGCGGTTTGTCTCTCTCACGCGTTGCCGAGTGCACCCGCGTACGCGAACGACTCATTCAAGATCTTGAAGCAGAGCGAACCCATTCATCTGGCGGCAAGGCCTATGCGCGTGGGCACGTTAGAACACTCGCTCGAATCTATCGAGCCGACGAAAATTCTTTGCTTGCTGCTTTCGATGCAACTCAATCTGAGATAGAAGCATCGATGAGTTCACTTTTTCAAGAGAACAATGTAACGACAAGTGTGGAGCGAGATCGTCCAACATGGCGAGTCTTTGGCATCGCTGTGGGCGTCGTCGCTTTTGCCATTCTTGGTTTCCAGATTGTTCCTGGATTAATCAACACTGGTAGCGACGATCCATTGATTGCTCGTGTAGTCGAGGATTCGAAGCAATCGACAGAAGAAGCCGGTCCAGTTGCGGCGGCCACAAAAGGTGTCACTCTCATTTTGCGAGCCGAGAATGGTCTCTCGTGGGTCAAGGCTGAGGGTGCCAATGGTGCGACAATTTTCGAAGGCAAGATAGGTAGCGGACAGTCACAGACTCTCTTTGATAATCAGTTGATTTCTCTCATCGTGGGTAATGCAGGGGCGATCTCTATCACCTATAACAATCAGGAATTAGGCGCACCGGGTGCAGTGGGTGAAGTAGTTCGACTTCAGTTTTCGCCTGAATCGCAGTCTGCTGGGTAATCTGCTGGTTTAATAGGTCAGGTGTCCTCGGCGAGGCTTGGCAATAATCGAACCGTTGCTCTCGTCACCCTTGGTTGCTCGAGAAACGATGTTGATTCGGAAGAACTAGCAGGTCGACTTGCAGAAGATGGTTGGGTCCTCACCTCGGATTCTGATTCAGCTGATATCGCTCTCATCAACACCTGTGGTTTTATCGATAGCGCAAAAAAGGATTCGATAGACACACTTCTTCAAGCCCACCAACTCAAATCAGATGGGAAATATCGCGCCGTTGTCGCAGTGGGTTGTATGGCCGAGCGTTATGGCGATGAACTTGCGAAGGCGCTCCCTGAAGCGGACGGGATACTCGGATTCGATTCATATAAGAGCATTTCGGAGAGCCTCGTCACCATCTTGGCTGGCGGAAAGATTGATCCGCATAAGCCGAAAGATCGACGAAATCTTCTGCCGTTGGCGCCGATTGAACGACGCGGCGGGGGGAGCGCTGCCAAGAAAGAGAGTGGGCCAGCAGGAATTTCACGAAACGGCCAAGGGGAGCGTGTACTGCGTAAGCGCTTGGATAAAAGCCCTTATGCGCCGTTGAAGATCGCATCGGGATGTGACCGTCGCTGTTCCTTCTGTGCAATCCCTTCATTTCGTGGCTCCTTCTTGTCGAGAACCCCCGATGAAATTCTTAGTGAGGCGAAGTGGTTGGTGGAGCAAGGGGTAAGTGAGTTTTTCTTGGTTAGTGAAAATACGACCTCCTATGGAAAGGACCTTGGAGATCTAAAGCTGCTGGAAAAGTTGCTGCCTGAGGTTTCAGCAATAGAGGGAGTGGAGCGAATTCGTCTCTCTTATCTGCAGCCAGCGGAGATCCGTCCCTCCCTCTTGCAGGCAGTGATCTCGACAGAGAAGGTTGTGCCGTATTTCGATATTTCGTTCCAGCATGCAAGCGGCACGCTGCTACGACGTATGCGTCGATTTGGCGATAGCGAGAAGTTTCTTCATCTTTTGACTCAAATCCGCGCCTTGTCGCCGGAAGCGGGGATTCGTTCTAATTTCATCGTGGGATTCCCTGGCGAAAGTGAAGCGGAATTCCATGAACTTATTGACTTCATCTCACAGTCGCGTCTTGATGCGATTGGAGTCTTTCCTTATAGCGATGAGGACGGAACCGAAGCGCTCGATCTCTCTGGGAAAGTAGCGGAAGATCTCATCGACGAGAGATTCCAGGAGGCGAGCCGGATTGCAGAAGCAACGGTTAATCAACGCGCAGTAGATAGAATTGGGGAAGAAATTGTCGTGCTCATCGAAGAGGTTGAAGGAGATTTGATTGAGGGGCGCGCTGCACATCAGGGACCTGAGGTTGATGGATCGACTCGTATCTCACTTCGGAATTTGGATGAACTTCGCGATATCAAAGTTGGCCAATACATTAAGGCGAGTGTCATCGCCACTAATGGCGTCGATCTGATTGCGGAGAAGATCTGATGAGTGCGTCTCATGAGCGCGATGAGGTAGCTCGTCGGGTCATATTCAATCTTCCAAATATTCTGACTATTTTTCGAATCCTCGCCTTACCGTTCTGCGCATGGGCTCTCATCGCAGAGAGTGGATCGAACGCTGAGCTTAGAACTATTTCCTTCATCCTCTTTTTCATAGTAGCAATGACGGATGTTCTTGATGGTCGTTTGGCGAGGGCAAGCAATCAGATAACCGACTTCGGTGAACTCTGGGATCCGATTGCTGATAAAGCTCTCATTGCTACAGCGCTGATCTCACTCAACTACTTGGAACTTCTACCAATCTGGGTGACCCTTGTGATACTCGGTCGCGAGCTAGCGGTGACCATACTTCGACTTAGCGTTCTTAAGGGTGGGGTAATCCCAGCAAGTAAATCCGGCAAGGCCAAGACGCTGACTCAAAACATCTCTATCGGTCTCTATATTCTCCCGCTCCCTTCGTTCCTTGATATTCCTAAAGCGCTCCTCCTAGGGCTTGCACTGATTCTGACGATTACTAGCGGATATCAATACTTCGCTGCAGCATTTGCGAAACGATCATGAGCGCGATTGTTCGTCTCGCCGGCGATTTGATAGAGAATCTCAGTAGACGTGGCGAGACACTGACTTGCGCCGAATCCCTGACCGGGGGAGCGCTGGCAAAATCAATCACCGATGTTGCAGGAGCTTCAAAGGTCTTTCTCGGCTCGCTGGTGACTTACTCGAATGATTCAAAGGTTTCGTTGGCGGGATTGGATCCGATCATCATCGAAAGACATGGCACGGTCTCCAGTGAGGTTGCAGTTGCCATGGCCGAAGGCGCTCGGAAACGAATAGGTTCAACCTGGTCGATTGCCACCACTGGAATTGCGGGGCCCGGACCCTATAAGGGCATGCCGGCAGGATTGGTCTGGATCGCGGTGGCTGGACCGTATAAAGCCTTTGAGAAGTTGGAGCTGGGGGATTTGGGGCGTGAGCAGGTTCGAGACGGCGCGGTAATCGGCGCCTTGGCCCTGATAACCCGTATCCTTAGGGAGCATTCATCCAGTTAAGCTCCGAAGAAGGTTCTGAAGTAGACAGGTGAGGGGGTAGGTGTCCATGGAGTTGTTACGAACTCATGTTGGCGCTGTACTTCGCGATGCTCGCATGGAGCAATCCCGAACTCTCCGTGATGTCGCATCCGCCGCAAAAGTCTCCCTTGGTTACCTCTCAGAGGTGGAGCGAGGTCAGAAAGAAGCTTCTTCTGAACTGCTTAACTGCATTTGTTCAGCTCTAGGTCTATCGCTTTCAGTAGTTCTCTCAACTGTCCATCTATCCATCCAAAGAGCGGAATCCCCAACCCTCACGGTCATCGACTCCACAGCAGCGTAAAGCTGGAGAGTTCACCCAAGGTTATTTCGTGGTCAACGAGAGCAACGCAGCCCAGACTTACCAATACCAACACTCTCTTCATCGCAAGACAAGATCCGCGCTCGTGACAACTGCGCTCGCCTTAATCGCTGAAAAGGGATTGAGTCAGACCAACATGATTGAAATTGCTGATCGCGCTCGAGTTTCGCGAGCCTCGCTCTATAACCACTTCCGCGATAAAAATGAAGTTTTCCTCGCCGTTGTGGAGTTGGAAGTTGAGCGGATCGTCCAACTTGCGCTAAGAGAGCGCGAAGTCGAAGCACGTCTGGCCATCGTCTCGAAGGAGGTCTCTGGACATCGGTCGCTTGCCACTTCGGTTGCCAAGGATCCGGCGACGATTGCAATCCTGCTCTCCAGGCATGATGGCGAACTTTGGAGCAAGATCTATCAAGGACTCGCTTCTCTTGTCGCGTCAAACTCTTCCGGAACGGCGATTGCGCTGAGATGGTTGATCGGGCAGATCTTCATTCCATTAGTACCCGAGCAATCAGAGACTCAGAGCAGGCTCATCTCCGAGGCAATCCGCTGAGTTTCTAGGATTGTTGAGGGGTAGGGGCTGTGGCCAAGCTGCCACAGTAAGCACACTCCATATCCAAAAAGTATGTTGCAATCTCACCATCCTGAAAGACTACTTTGAGGTTGAAGACCACGCATCCACACGCACAAACATGCGTGGGCGTGCCGCGAAGGTCTATCGCGTTCGAGTAGCTTTCAGGGCGAAGATTTGCGATGCTCTCCATGACAAGGTCATTCATTCCTAGGTGCGTTAATGATCATGATCGTCCTCATCACTATGTGACTCTTGAGAACCTTCTTCCTCTTCGTGAGAGTGATTCTCTTCGTCATCATTTTCAGAGTGACTTGAGGAGTCACCGTGGTCGTGAGCATGGATGTCGGAGCTATGGATCTGGCTGACCAAGGCCCACATGACCAGCACACCAGCGATTGTTGTCGCTAAAGTCCATCGTGACGAGTGACGTGAATGCGCTTCGGGCAAGATGTGAGAAGTAGCGAGATAAACAAGGACCCCGGCAAAGAGCGCCAAATAGATGGCGATGTAGTTGTCTTTGAGCGCGATGGATGATCCGATTGCAGCGCCTCCGACGCGTGCAACGGCATCGACGGCGAGGAGGAGGATTGCACGCTTAGTCCAGTTGCCACTCTTTACAAGTAGCGAGACGGTATTGAGTCCGTCGCTAAAGGCATGAACGAGGACAGCGACAAACACTGCGATCCCCAACTCATCGGAGACTTGGAAGGCGACACCGAGCGCAATGCCGTCGATAAGTACATGCCCGGCCATCGCGAGAGCTCCCAATGTGCCTGCGACATTGCCGGCGTGGCGATGGTCACTGCCATACTCAGATTCGGCAGGTTCATGACCACCGGAGAATTTCTCGAGGAGGTGCAATGCCATGAAGCCACTGATGAGAGCGATCGCAGTTACGGGAACATTGAGGAATTCGCCAGCGTCGTGAGAGAAGGCCTCAGGGAGTAGCTCGAAGGCAACGAGACCGAGCAAGAGTCCTGCGGAGAGTCCGAGTACGAGATGGAGTCGATCTTTCGATTTGAGGGCAAGAAGTCCACCGAGAGCGGTGGCAACGGCAGTAAGGGCTGCGAGTCCAAGGGCCATATTCATGCCTCAGGTTAACACATAATGAGAATCATTTCCATTAAGGATTTCTTCCTCCGTACCCTCTGATGGTGTTCGCCATCGCAAGGTTTCGAATCGAGACGGTTCGCGAGAGTGAGTTCCTCGCACGACTCGAAACCGCCCACAACGCCCTCAAGTCCTGTCCTGGCTACATCAGTGGAGAGATTGGGCTCAATACCGATGAGCCGGGGCTGATCGCCCTTGTAACACGTTGGGAAAACGTCGGGAGTTATCGACGAGCGTTATCGAACTATCAGGTAAAAGTGCATGCCGTTCCCGTATTGGGGGAGGCGATCGATGAACCTGGTGGCTATATCGCACCCAATTCGTAATCAATAGCATGGATTGCGATCAATCAAAGTAAAATCCAGCCATTGCTTTCTCAACCAGAGAACGCATTCCTGGGCCAACGGGCGGCCCTCCGACAGCCAGCCGGATGGAGAGTTCAATCATGGCCGATCGTCTAGAAACTATCGTCTCACTCGCTAAACGAAGAGGCTTCGTCTTTCCTTCTTCCGAGATATACGGCGGACTTCGAGCATCTTGGGATTATGGTCCACTCGGCGTAGAACTTAAGAACAATGTCAAACGACAGTGGTGGCGCTCAATGGTCACGGGTCGAGAAGATGTAGTTGGGCTTGACTCATGCGTTATTTTGGCCAGAGAAGTGTGGGAAGCCTCTGGTCATGTGGAGACATTCACGGATCCCCTCACCGAATGCACCTCGTGTCATAAACGATTTCGAGCAGATCATCTTGAAGATGCATTCGAAGCAAAACATCAACGCAAGCCATCAAATCTTGAAGAAGTGAACTGCCCACATTGCGGAACAAAGGGGAAATTCACGGCGCCGCGGCAATTCTCTGGTCTACTCAAGACTTATCTTGGACCGGTAGAGGATGAGAGTGGTCTTGCATATATGCGCCCCGAGACTGCACAAGGAATCTTCATCAACTTCGAGAATGTGATGACTACTGCCAGGAAGAAGCCGCCATTTGGCATTGGGCAGATCGGTAAGTCCTTCAGGAATGAGATAACACCAGGCAACTTCATCTTCCGGACCCGAGAATTCGAGCAGATGGAGATGGAGTACTTTGTTGTACCAGGCACCGATGAAGAGTGGCACCAGTATTGGATCGATACGCGACTTGCTTGGTACAAGGAGTTGGGGATAGGAAGTGAGCGACTTCGACTCTTCGAACATCCCAAGGAGAAGCTATCTCACTACTCCAAGCGAACCGTCGACATTGAATACAAATTCGAGTTCGCGGGAACAGAGTGGGGCGAGCTCGAAGGAATAGCCAATAGAACGGATTTTGACCTCAAAGCACATAGCGCGAAAAGCGGAAAGGACCTCTCATTCTTTGATCAAGAGAAGAGCGAGCGCTGGACTCCATTTGTTATCGAACCTGCCGCAGGAGTCGATCGTTGCACGCTGACTTTCATGATGGACGCCTTCACCGAAGATGAAGCACCCAACTCGAAGGGGGAGATGGAGAAACGAGCAGTGATGCGTCTTGATCCTCGCCTTTCACCGATCAAAGTGGCAGTGCTTCCGCTATCGCGTAATGCTGACCTTTCTCCGAAGGCTCGAGACTTAGCAGAAGTCCTTCGCAAGAATTGGAGCGTTGAGTTTGATGATGCTGGTGCAATCGGGCGTCGATACCGGAGACAGGATGAGATCGGCACACCATTTTGCATCACCATCGATTTCGATTCATTGCAGGATCATGCAGTGACGGTGCGAGAGCGTGATTCGATGCGACAAGAGCGCATCTCTATTGATCAGGTGGAATCATGGTTAGCGCCGAAACTTCTAGGGTGCTAATCAAACCTCTCTTCCTGCCGATCGGGAATGGCCACTTTGAAAACGGTGGAGTTCTTCTTGATCCACCAGTTGTCCTTGCTCCGATGGCAGGAATAACTAACGCCGCTTTCCGCACGCTCTGCAGAGAGCAAGGCGCTGGACTCTTTGTCTCGGAGATGGTGACCGCTAGAGCTCTCATCGAACGAAACGAGGAAACACTTCGGATGATTGTTCCGGGCGAAGGAGAGAGCCCCCGCTCAGTCCAACTTTATGCAACGGAAGGCGACTCCTTAGGTAAAGCAGTTTCAATGATTGCTCGAGAGGATCTTGCTGATCACATAGACCTTAACTTTGGCTGTCCAGTACCGAAGGTCACTCGAAAAGGCGGCGGAGCCGCACTTCCCTTTAAGCAGCGATTGTTTCGCGAGATAGTTTCAGCGGCAGTAGAGAATGCAAAACCTTTTGGTATCCCAGTCACTGTGAAGATGCGAATCGGAATTGATGATGAACATGAGACTTTCCTTGGGGCAGCTGAGATTGCCGCTGAGGCAGGAGTTGCCTGGGTCGCGCTCCATGCGCGTACCGCCGCACAGTTCTATGACGGGAATGCAGCGTGGGGAAAGATCAAGGAGTTGGTAGATCACATGAGGTCATTCGCCATCCCAGTCCTTGGAAATGGTGATATCTGGTCGGGTGATGATGGTGTTCGCATGATGCGTGAGACCGGCTGCGATGGGATAGTCGTTGGCCGCGGATGTTTGGGTCGGCCCTGGCTCTTCGCTGATCTAGTGCGGGCATTCGCAGCTGAACGAGATATGGATGTAAAGAAAGAATCGAGTCCACTCCCTCGTCCATTACCGAGTCTTTACGAGGTGAGTGATGTCATCTGGCGCCATGCCGAGTTATTGACCCGATATTTTGGCGATGAATCTCGCGCTTGTCGGGATCTTCGTAAACATATGGCTTGGTACCTCAAGGGTTTTCGCGTAGAAGGCGGATTGCGGCCACAGTTTGGAATGGTCGCATCGCTTGCAGAGCTTCGGACATTGCTTGATCAACTCATCGATCAGCCCTACCCAGAAGAAATTGGGGATGCTCCGAGAGGAAGACGTTCACATCAACGATCAGTCGCGCTTCCGGCGGGATGGCTTGAAGATGCAATGGAGCTCGCAACCGTGAGTTCAGATGAGATCGGATCGGGCGGTTAAAGTGTTTGGATTTCGCTGGATCTTGAGAATTCTTTCTTTTCTTCTACTTCTCATCATCATAATTCCGCTCTACGCATTTGGAAAGACATGGTGGACTGGACAGAGTCTTGCGAAAGAGATTGCTCTGACCGCTTCCGATTTTCAGCCCAGCGATTACGCACGAGAAGTAATCGTTGTCCTTGGCGCAGCTCAATTCGATGGAAAGCCTGGCCCTATCTTGAAGGAGAGATTGAAAACGGCATCACTTGCTTATCAAAAGAATTTGGCGCCGGCGATTATCACCGTGGGAGCTGGCGCACCCGGAGATAGAACTACTGAAGCGGCAGCAGGTAAGCGGTGGTTAGTTAAGGAGGGGATTCCTAAATCCCGAATTATCGCGGTTAACCAAGGTAGGGATACCTACTCAAGCACTCTCGCCTATAGTGCAACGATGAAGTCACGTGGTTTGGCGTCGGTCCTGATTGTCACCGATCCCTATCACTGCCTCCGTGCAACAACAATGGCACGAGATCAGGGAGTTGTTGCGAGCTGTCTTCCCACACTTGCTGGCAGCACAGATATCTCCCATTCGTCATTTCGTTATCTGTTGAGAGAGGCTGGCGCCTATCTGGCCTATATCACTCTTGGCCGTCGCGGGATCATGATCGATGAAGAGACGATAGAGAAATGGATTTCAGAGAGCCTTGGAGAAGTGAGACCGACACCATGAAGATCATCGGTTATCAAGAGAGTGATCTTGAGAGATTTCACGATGAACCTGCCAAAAGAAGTGGCCGAAGTGAGTTCGCTCGTGACCGTGCGCGAGTCATTCACTCTTTCGCACTTCGCAGGCTTGCTGCGAAGACTCAAGTCGCCGTCCCTTGGGCCGATGACTTTCCTCGAACGCGCCTCTCGCATTCATTGGAGTGTGCACAAGTTGGTAGGGAAATCGGGGAGTCTCTCGGAGCAGATCCTGACTTGATGGATACCGCCTGCCTTGCCCACGATCTAGGTCATCCTCCTTTTGGACATAACGGCGAAGTTGCGCTCAATGAGATAGCGAGGGGTTGTGGTGGATTTGAGGGAAATGCACAGAGTTTTCGGATTCTCACTCGCCTCGAAGGGAAAACAGTTGATAAAGATGGGAAATCCCTAGGACTCAATCTCACTCGCGCTTCACTCGATGCTGCGACCAAGTACCCCTGGCATCGTTCTGGTGAGATCACAAAGTTTGGCGTTTACGAAGACGATGGAGAGATTTTTTCGTGGATGCGAAATCAAGATCGTGGCACATCAACTGGCCGAACTTCCCTTGAAGCGCAGATCATGGATTGGTCCGATGATGTTGCCTATTCAGTACATGACTTGGAGGATGGCGTTGTCACCGGCAAGATAATCCCGATCAAAATCGAGTCCCATCTCGCTGAGATTACTGAGACAGTGCGAAGTGATTACCTCGCTGATCTTCAAAATCATGAATTTGAAAGTGCCACAAAGAGATTGCTCGAACTTGATCTATGGCCCAGGGATTATGACGGCTCTCATTCTGCGCTGGCACAGATGAAACGATTCACCTCTCAGCTCATCGGAGAGTTTGCCTTAGCGGCAGAGAAAGCGACGCGAGAGAGCTTCGGGTCAGCGCCATTAACCCGCTACAGCGCCAATCTCGAAATCCCTCGATCAGCTCGAGTAGAGGTTGCCATCCTTAAGGCCATCTCGGGTTACTTCATTATCAATGCCGAGAGCGCACAGGCGGCTTATTTAGAGCAGCGAACCCTTCTCAAAGACCTCGTCCTTCATCTTCGAGAGAGTGCCCCGCGAAGCCTTGAGAGCACCTTCCTCTCTCATTGGGATAACGCCATGGATGAGAGTGCAAGACTGAGAGTCATCATTGACCAGGTAGCGTCTTTCACCGACCTTGGAGCGATTAAGCGCGCACACTCCTTTGGACTTTCACTGGCAATAGAGAAGGATTAGAGGATGGCCGGGCGGATTAGAGATACAGATGTCGCTCATGTACGTGAGCGGACCCGGATCGAGGATGTGATTGGCGAGTACATCCAACTCAAAAGTGCCGGCGGTGGGCAACGCAAAGGTCTATGCCCATTCCATGACGAGAAGAGTCCTTCATTCCATGTAACACCAAGTCGTGGCTTCTACCATTGCTTTGGCTGTCAAGAAAGTGGCGATGTCATCACCTTTCTGATGAAGATGGAACACCTCACATTCACTGAAACTATCGAGCGCCTCGCTGAACGAATGGGATATCCACTTACCTACGAATCAGGTGGTGGCGGCGCTCCAAGTGGAGAACGAGCCAGATTAATTTTGGTCAATCAGGCCGCAGCTCGCTTCTATCAAAATTGTCTCGATGGCGAGGATGCCGTCGTGGCTCGAGAGTTCTTGACTTCACGCGGTTTCGATCGTGGCGCTGCTGCGAGATTTGGTGTGGGATATGCACCAGATCAATGGGATGCTCTGAGAAAGACCCTGGTTGCAGAAGGCTTCAACGATCGTGAACTATTACTTGCAGGTCTTACAAAAGATGGTCAACGTGGGCCGATCGATCGATTTCGCCATCGAGTGATCTGGCCGATTAGAGATATCTCTGGCGAAGTTGTTGGTTTCGGCGCACGAAAGTTAGCAAGCGATGATGTCGATTCAGGCCCGAAATATCTCAATACGCCTGAGACTCCGCTCTACAAGAAGAGTCAGGTGCTTTACGGACTTGATATGGCGAAGAAGGAGATCGCTAAATCGCGCCAGGCAGTTATTGTCGAAGGCTATACCGATGTTATGGCCGCGCACCTTGCCGGAGTCGGCACAGCTGTTGCCACTTGTGGAACCGCATTCGGTGATGATCACATCAGGATTCTTCGTAGACTCTTGATGGATGATGATGCATTTCGTGGCGAAGTGATCTTCACCTTTGATGGCGATGCCGCTGGGCAGAAGGCAGCGCTTAAGGCCTTTGATAGCGACCAGAAATTCGTATCACAGACATTCGTTGCAGTTGAACCACGAGGTATGGATCCCTGTGAACTGCGACAGGCTGATGGTGATGTCGCGGTGCGAGATCTCATCGCCAGAAGAATTCCACTTTTCGAATTCGCGATCCGATCAACGCTAAAGGAACATAATCTGGATCGACCAGAAGGTCGTGTAGCTGCGCTTGCTGCAAGTGCCCCAATGCTCGCTCGTATCCGAGACACGGCCCTTCGCCCAGAGTATTCGCGCTCACTTGCTCGATGGATCGGTGTAGAAGTCGATCAAGTCAATGATGCGATTTCCAACTCTCTTTCAAGTACGCGCCGTCAATCGAGTAATCAAGAAGTTCCAGCGCAACCAAGTGGTAGTTGGCGTCCTGACCCAACCGAGCCAGCGCTAATCCTCGAGCGTGAGGTGCTGAAGGCAAGATTGCAACTTCCCGCCTTCTGTCTCGATTGGCGCAAGCTAGAACCAAATGCATTTACTCACCCGGCTTATCTGAGATTGCGAGCTTTCATCGATCAAGGTAGAGACTTCGAGGCCGTATCTTTGAAGCCAGAGGATCCACCAGAGTTACATTCATTTGTAGCTGAGTTATCGAGCGAGCCGATCAGAAGTGATGTGACGGTAAGTGAAAAATATATTGCAAGCATCTTTACAAGGCTTCGAGAGCTGGCTCTTGGAAGAACTATCGCGCAGATCAAGTCGAAGTTGCAGCGGATCAACCCGCTCGATGACGAAGCCCAATACAACGCTATCTTTCAAGAACTTCTGGAGTTGGAGCGAGAGCGAAGAACGCTTCGAGATTTGGCGGTCGGAGAGATTTAGCCTAGAGTTTGCGTTCTCGTTGTAGCAGTCCCCGATAGCTCAATTGGCAGAGCAGCCGGCTGTTAACCGGCAGGTTATTGGTTCGAGTCCAATTCGGGGAGCCAGTTCAAGTCACTGCGCCTATGATTCGCCTGTGGCTCTCTTTCGACTAAGAGTTGCGTTGCCGGATAGACCAGGCTCGCTCGGTGCAGTTGCCTCTGCAATTGGATTTGCCGGTGGAGATATCCGTGGACTCGTTGTCTTGAGCAGTGAATCTGGGCGTGGAATTGATGACATCACCATAGCGATTCCGGGTAGCGATCCGAAGGACCTACTCAATGTCCTCGGCGCCATTCAAGGAGTCGAAGTAGTTTCGGTAACTCCAGTCAGTTAATCGCTTACTCGGAAGATTCGATTCTTGCGCCATCACTTGGCAGCGCGGTGAAGAATCGAGGCGGAGCAAATTTGGCTTCACGGTAGGCCTTAGAGATTTCTTCTTTGATCTCGTGGATTTTCTCCTGTGATGTGAGAGCAATTGCGCTACCGCCAAAACCACCACCGACCATCCTCGCACCGAGTGCACCAGAAGACTCTGCGACTTCGACCGCAAGATCTAGCTCTGGACACGAGACCTCGTAATCCACTTTCAATGAATGGTGGGATGCACTCAGA
>Ga0163212_1000444_pt1 | contig 18264 bp, 15 predicted proteins | sample Malawi_45m_30L_FD_113532 | JGI IMG/M metagenome (GOLD analysis project Ga0163212, IMG submission 113532) | Freshwater microbial communities from Lake Malawi, Central Region, Malawi to study Microbial Dark Matter (Phase II) - Malawi_45m_30L | ecosystem: Environmental > Aquatic > Freshwater > Lake...
ATTTGGCTTAGAAATTGGTATCTGCCCTCGTACTGGTTATAGTGTGCTCCGCTTGATCACGACAAATGGTCAACGGGTTGTTAGCTCAGTTGGTAGAGCAGGTGACTCTTAATCACCGGGTCGTAGGTTCGATCCCTACACAACCCACCAGTTTCCCGCGGTGTTTGCCGCATTTGGTGGCTATGAAGGGTCGTAATTTCCTACTCGTTCGGCAGTGAGTCGGCAGTAGCCAGCCGGGTTTTTACCCACTCTTATCTCTGCACTATCTCGAGACGTGCAAACTGTGTAAGCCACCATCGACTGCCAACACAGTTCCAGTCGTAGAACCTTGTTCTGGATTTGCGAGGTAGACAATCGCGTTCGCGACTTCTTCTGCACTCACTAAGCGTCCGATCGGTTGTCGTGCTTCGAGAGCAGCGCGTTCTTTCGTCGGATCTTGAGCTTGCAACATCAAACGGTCGATCCATGGGGTATCTGTCGTTCCTGGATTAACGCAGTTCACCCGAACCTTCTCCTTCAGGTAGTCGACAGCCATCGCGAGCGTGAGGGCAAGGATTGCGCCCTTGCTTGCGCTGTAGACGGCTCGCCTGGGGAATCCGAAGCTCGCAACCATCGAGCAAGTGTTCACGATTGCCGCCGATGAGCTCGTGCGCAGAAAAGGAATTGCGGCGGCGCACACGCGAGACGTGCCGATCACGTTGATGTTGAGGACCTCATTCCACTCTTCTGTGGTCGCATCCTCGACAGTTCCCTGCGAACCAACTCCAGCATTATTAATTAAGATATCAATGGTCGAATGAGTCTTTGCTATCTCGGCGAAAGCTTCGCTCACCGATTGGTCTGACCCTATGTCACATTTGACCCACGTTCCAGCCTCTCCTATCCCACCGGGGGCAAGGTCTAGCCCAATAACTGTTGCGCCGTAGCTCTTGAGTTTCTTCGCCACTGCGAGCCCAATGCCAGATCCGGCGCCCGTGATGACCGCAGTCAGGCCTTGAAAACTAGTGCTCATACATGAACTCCCTTTTTATACCCAACAACCTTAGATTCCATCTCTCCAATGCCTTCAATTCCTGTTCGAATAACATCCTTGGCTTTTAGATAGCGCGGTGGCCTGAAACCAAGACCTACGCCGAGCGGGGTGCCAGTGTTGATGATGTCACCAGGATGAAGCTCCATGAATTGGCTGACGTACCAGACAATGTGATCACTCCCAAAGAGCAAATCATTCGTATTCGAGTCTTGTCGCATCTGACCGTTGACGCTGCACCAAAGGCGTAAATTTGAACCATCGATCTCATCTCGAGTAACAATGGTCGGCCCGATTGGGTTGAACGTAGGGAATGACTTTCCCTTCACCCATTGTCCAGCCCGCTCCAACTGCCAATGTCGCTCGCTGATATCTTGACTTATCGAATAGCCGAGTATGTACTCATGCGAGCGCTTCGGTGATTCTAAATAGAGAGCACGTTTCCCAATTACAACAGCGAGTTCCACCTCATAATCAGTCGCTTTACTCCTCGGCGGAATCACCACATCGTCATTGGGGCCGACGATGCTATCGGGCGCCTTCATAAAGATGATCGGTTCAGAAGGGGTTGGCGAATTAGTCTCCCTAATGTGGCCAATGTAATTGAGGCCCACGCAAATGACTTTAGTTGGATTCTTTACTGGAGCACCAATGCGACACGTGCCGAAAGGTTCAGAGGGCAGTTTCGAGAGATCGGCGTTCGCGACTCGCTTCAGAGCATCTGTTTCAAGTTCAAAGCGAGTCCAATCTGTGATGATTGAATCCACGAAGTACACCTTGTCGCCATAGACGCGAACCGGTCGCTCTCTACCGACATCACCAACGCGCGCGATTCTCATCTTCCACACCCTTCTCCTCTTGTTCTTCTTTCAATGGGAATTCAAGGTTCAAACTGAAAGGGACTATTCCTGCGGCAGAACCACCGGAACTTGACTAGTGAGGCCGCCGTCAATGACGTACATGCCGCCAGTGATGAAAGATCCCGCATCGGAGGCAAGGAAAGCGACCAAGTCGCCAATCTCCGAAGATTTCGCAACCCGTCCTAGTGGGTGGCTTCTGCCCCACTCTTTTAAAATTTCGTCCACACTCTTCTTGCCCTTGAAGAGGTCTGCCGCGCTCCGAAGCATCGGCGTATCAACCGATCCGGGAAGAACGGCATTTGCTCGGATCTGATAATCAGCCAAATCGACCGCGAGCGCGCGCGTCAATCCGTTAATTGCACCTTTCGACGCCGCATATGCGACCACCCCCCGCTGTGTGACCCGCGATTGCACTGACGAGACATTGACGATTGCACCGCCCCCGTTTGCCATCAAAAGAGGCGTGAAATGTTTTGCAGTCAAAAACATCGCCTTGACATTGACATCAAAGGTTTGCTCCCACAACTCCTCTGTTGTTTCGGTAACGGTGCCGTAAGTCTGAATGCCGGCCGAGTTGACAAGCGCGGCAATCTTGGAATGGTTTTTAGCTACACTCAAGGCGAAGGCTTTGACTTCCCTCTCTGAACTGGCATCGACTCGAATCGTGTGTAGCTTCGAGCCCAGATTTGTATCTTCTAGCTCCTTTAGCGCCCTTTCATCCCAATCAGCGCAATAGACAATCGCCCCTTCGCTTAGAAACTTCAGGACACAACCACGACCAATTCCCTTGGCACCACCAATTACTACGACTACGCGATCAGAACTCATCACTTCACGGGCGCCCAACGATCATTTGGAACTAACGCATACCACCCAGGACGCTGTGGATCTTTATCATATGGGTATCCGCCTTTTTCTTTATAGAGCTCGGCATATTGATTCAACTTATCGCGATCAAGTTCTACGCCGAGACCGTGACCACTAGGAACTTTGATCTTGCCATTTTCGTACTTCATCAAGCCGCCTTTGATGATGTCATCCTTGAGATGGTGGTAGTGCGCATCAGCAGCGCTACTTAGATTCGCGATCACAGCTCCAAGGTGGAGCATCGTCGCTAACTGAATTCCTAATTCGCCGGATGAGTGAACTGCAACGCCAATTTGAAAGGTCTCACAAACACCAGCCGCCTTGATACAGGAGCGAATTCCACCCCAAAATGTGGTGTCAAGTAGGACGACATCTATTGCCTCGCGATGGATGCTTTGCGAGAGCTGTTCGAAGTTTACGACTACCGTGTTGGTTCCCGTCTGCATTCTTGTTAAGTCGCGAAGCTTCTTCATTCCATCGATGCCCCACGTGAAATCCTCTAAATAATCGATCTTCATATGCTTTATCGCGCGGGCAAATTCAACGCTCTGTGCGACACTCAAGGTTGCATTTGGATCATATCGAAAACGATCAGATGGAAAGGCGTCGCCGAGTGCCAAGAAGCAGCGAAGCTCGTACTCTGGATTAAAAACGCCTCCCTTCAACTTGTGCGTCGTAAAGCCATGAGACCTCTTCAACTTCTGGGCGTGTTCGACCAATTGCTCTGGATTGCGAACTTCTCCATGGCCATTATCCTCATTGGGGTAACGGAAGAATAGGTAGCTCGCAAACTCAACATCATCGCGAATCTTGCCACCGAGTAAGTCATATACCGGAACACCTAACTTCTTGCCGATGATATCTAAGCACGCGAATTCAATCGCAGCGTAAATCTGGGTGCGATTGTTGTAGAGGCTGGCAGTGGGATTACAAATCTTGAAGCGCAATCCTTCTACGTTGAAGGGACTCTCACCGATGAGATATGGGCGAAGACCCTTGAATGCAAGGTCAGCGCTTTCACCGCCGCCACCCATTTCGCCAAGACCCGTGATCCCTTCATCGGTCTCAATTTCCAAGATGGTTCGGACGAACCTTCCCCAGTGTGCGCCCGAGGCATGCCGCAGTGGAGCTTCCAATGGCACGGTGACGGTTGTCACTTTTAGGTCAGTTATTTTCATCTTCCACCCTTATCCTCAATCAACTCTCGGCTCTACGACGCTCCGATTTCGTTTGTCCGACCAACATCCACCTTGCCTCGAAGTCCAAATCGGCATGGGATTGAATCAACTCAATGCAAAGATTTCGATCGCGGGCTTCAAGCGCCTGAACTATTAGGACATGTTGGTCAAATAAGACCTCCAACCGTGGTTGGTGATTTCGTTCAATTGCATGTAGGCGGTCAAGTGAAATTTTCTCTTTTCGGATGATCTCCCAGACGCGCGGCATATTGGTAAACTCACAAAGAAGGTGGTGGAACCGATCAAAACTGTTATAGATCGGCGGATAGTCTCCCTTGTCTAAGAGAGCTCGCTGCAACTTCAAGTTATCCACCAACATCTCAAGTTGAGTCGGATTGATCGCCTGACATAGCAATTCTATATTCGCAGTCTCCAACGAGGTGCGGATGAAGAGCGCTTGACTTAATTGATGAGGATCGATCTGGGTTACGACAGTTCCTTTTTTTGGAATGATCTCAAGCAGCTCTTCTTGTTCGAGCTGTATTAAAGCTTCGCGAACTGGAGAGCGACTAGAACCAAAGCGATTAGTTAACTCGGATTCATGAATCGTATCGCCAGAAACAAGTCTTCCATCGAGTATCCTCTCGCGCAGATACTCGACAATTGAATCGCGCACCCGGAATCGGGCACTCTTGCCCGCGCTTTCAATTTCTTTCATATTTTCACCACTTCGAACCCTACAGCGCTGTGCTTCCGTTCGAAAGGGGCAAACCGAAGCGCCGAACCATTCGCGATCGCCTCAATTAGGCCGTTAGTTGGATAGCTAGAGAAAGGCTCGAGCCCAATGTTGTAGTGGCGACCAAACCACGGGTATTCCAAACTTGAACCATATTCCTGCCAGAACCATAGATACGGAAGGAGTTTAACATCCCACGATACATGAACGCCAAGCCCGATTTGCGAGTTAGTGACCTGGTACCAACCATCGGTTAAACCACAGATGTAGAGCATCTCGCTCTTAGTACCTTGCTTCGGGACAGTTGCAAAATCGATTTCGGTTCCATCCTCGCCCCGACCATGAGGCCATTCAAATCTATCTGTTGTTCCAACGCGCCTCCCAGTATTGGCTATTGCTGAGCCATGCGGTATAACTTCAGCACTACTCGCAAGTGTGATCTTTGAGCCCTCGGCTAGGAATGGACCGCCAAAACTGATATGAAATCCCCACATCGCATCTTGGGTGGTTGCTGACAGATTTTCAATTTCTTCCGTAATCTCACATTTAAGCGAGCCGGAGCGTAATCTAAAGGTCTTACGCACATTAAAGGGAGTCTTTCGCGTCTTTACCGTGAAACGTATCGCGACCTCATCGACTTTGTCGGTTATTATTTCGTGATTCCAAGGCAAGAGCGCAACCTCGTCATGTTGGGCGAAAGCGATTCCGTTGACAGTGCATGGTGCTCCTCCATTTGGAATGATGCTTTGCCACCCACCGGGATAACCATTCAGGAATGAATCAACATCAGCCGGGTAGTCACTTGGGACTCCTTTAGTTGGTATTCCCGATTCAGTCAGCCAAATAAGGTCTACATCGCTCGGCTTATATAGACACTCCACAACATCAGCACCTCGACCAGCAAGGATTGTTAGGCGAAGTAATTGATTCTCAATGACAACTGCATCGATCTCTCCAACCGAAATGCTATCGGTGATGCGACATCCACTACTCCTCGAGCGAGCCGAGAAAACCTTTGAATCAGCCCGCATATTTAGTACTTGCTGCGCCAGTGAAACCCGTATCCATTAACCCGAGTAGCTTGCCGCTCAAAGGTTGATTAACAACATCAACTTCGCGCGCTGCCGTGGTCACAATCAATACATCGCCATTCGGCCCACCAAATGTGCAAGAAGTTGGGCGACGTACTGGAAGGACGATTGGTTCGCAGCGCTTACCTTCGTTTGAAATTACCTCTATGCGACCGCCATCCCAGATAGCCACAAAGACCGTCCCATCTAAAGCCACGGTAAGACCATCAGGAACGCCCGGGCTCCCTTCAAAATCATGTAACACCTTTTGATTTGTGATAGCGCCACTCGAAAGATCAAAGTCAAAGACCCAGAGCTTCATAGCAAAGGTGTCCACAAAGTAGAACTTTCGATCATCGGGGCTCCAACCGAGCCCATTCGGAAGCGTTAAATCATTTAAAACTGTGGTGTAACTTCGATCGGCTTCTAAGCGATGCAGCCTTCCCTTTCCAACCGTAAAATCAATCGCGTTGCTACCCGCCCACCATCGGCCAAGTGAATCGGCTTTCGCGTCATTCATTCGCTCTGGTTCTGGAAGGAAGTTAGCAACCACCGTATATCCAGCTCCGACATTAACTTCAGCAAATCCCTCTTCGACGGCTGCGAAATGTCCACCAGAACTTCGCTCAACGATTGCGCCCATCATCTTGGGAACTTCGTGTGACTCAGTCTTGCCACTGTCGAAATTACACGAGTGCCACCTCTTACCGGTGATATCTACCCAAGTAACAGTATTGGTGTCAATGTTATAAAGCGGTCCTTCACCCACATCAGAAATAACATCTGAAATAATTCTTACCTTCATACTGATATCAACTTCCTGCTCGCAGACCAGCAACGAAGAGTCGCTGGCCAATGATAAAGAGAATTGCGGTTGGCATTGAAGCAATGAAATTTGCGCTCAAGATGATAGGCATCGGGGTATTTCCGTACATGCCTACTAGAGTGGAGAGTGTGGACATTAGCGGCCTAATCTCTTCGCTAGTCGTAAGGGTTAGGCCGAAGACTAGATCGTTCCAGATCCAAGTGAACTGAAATAAGAATGCAGCGCCAAGCGCCGGCAACGATAGTGGAAAAAAAATGCGAGAATAGATTTTGAATTTATTCGCACCATCTAATTTGGCAGCTTCTAAGAGTTCATGAGGAATTGAGAGCATATGATTTCGACTTAAAAAGAAGGCGAACGGAACTGCGACCCCAATGTAGACCAGCAAAAGTCCCCAACGTGTGTCGTAGAGCCCAGTTGATGCAAAGCTCTCAAATAGCGGCAGGAGCAACATCTGGTATGGAACTAAATTCACGCCATAAATAACCCAGAACCAAGTCTGTTTAAAGCGTGGGTTAAGAGCAACAATCGCGAATGCAGCGAATGATGCAAATATAACCGAGAGGCCTGCGCCAAGGATTCCGTAGAAGGCATTGGACTTGAGGCCGGGAGTTAAAGTCGCTGCCTCCCAAGCGATTTTTATGTTCTCCATCGGCTCCCAACCCTTGAAGCGCCAGTCAAAATCTGCATCCCAGCGATCTAAATTGGCGAAAGCATTAAGAACTAAGAGATAGAGCGGGAATAGCCAACCAAGCGAAAGAAGAACGAGAAAGGTATGGCGGCGCCAGGTATCTTTCTTCAAAGTGTCTGCTCCTTCTTGATGCCATTTCGCAAGGCGAAAAAGGAGACACCTGCTACCAAGATCATTAGAAAGACCGCAACCGCAGAGCCCATTCCATAGCGATTAAGAAGAAAACTCTCGCGATACATGGTTACAGCAAGGGTCTCGGAACTGCGGGCTGGTCCGCCGCCGGTCATAACCCAAACGATGTCGAAAGTTCGAAGACTGTTTGCCAAGGCAGTTCCAATTACGACCGCACGAATATATCTGAGTTGCGGCCAGACAATCTGCCAAAAGAGCGCCCAGGCATTTGCCCCATCTAATTTTGCTGCCTCAACAGTTTGTGCCGGGACGCTTTGAATACCAATCGTGAATAGGACAACGACCAAGCCAGTCCCGGCCCAAGTTGACGCGATGATCATCGCAAAAGTGTTCTGGGGGTAGTACAGCAACCACGATGTAGTGAAGCCTTCAAAACCGAGGAATTGCATGAATCTATTCAGAAGACCGTTTGTCTCAAAGACATTAAACCAAAGCGTTCCCACCGCTACACCAGATAGAACGTAGGGCAACAAGAAGATCAATCGATAGACTGCCGAACCGCGAACCCCGGAGACGATGTAGGCGATTCCAAGGCCTAAAGAGACCGGCAGAACTAAAGTAGCGATAGTCCAGATCAGAACATTTGTCAGGGTTGCGCGAAGAACTGGCTCGTTTATAAAGGCAATGTAGTTGGTGAAACCAATGAAGTTGGGAGCTGTTATACCTTCAGAGTCCGTGAAACTAAGGTAAAACGTTTTTCCCACCGGATAAACCATCACCGAGCAGACTGGAACAAGAGCCAAAAGGAAGAATAAATAGGTCGAGAATCCGGTTCGAGTCCTGGAGGTTGCCATCGCTTCCTTTTCTCTAACTATCACTAGCTAATTCTGAATTTTCTTTGCTGTATCAAGTTATCGAAGAGCTATTTGGCCAAACTGGTCTAGGCCTAAATTAGACCTCGACCAGTTCGACCTCGTTATTTATTTTTACTTGCCGTACTTCTTTGTCCAGGCTGCCCACTCTTTATCCGAAAGTGCAGTCAGCTCATCCGCTGCCTGCTTCGCAGTTTTCGTTCCAATTACGAAGGCGCTAAGAATTTCAACTCCGCCTTCGATCAGTGGAACTGGACCTGACTCCCAATAACGCTGGAGCAGATTGACCTTGTTAGTGGCCACGTACTTGGAAAGTCCCTTAATGACTGGGTCGCCAACTGGAACCTTCGAGTTTGGAACACCATCACCGCTCTGGTCTGCCCAGATTGCTTGAACTGGGAAGCGGAGCCACTCACGAAGCGCCTTCTTTGCTGCAGGAAGATTCTTGCTCTTTGCAAGTGCACCAATTGCGCCCGACTCAACAATAATTGATTGGGTTTTTAGCCCTGGGTTGATGTTCGGAATAACGAACGCGTCGTAATCCTTACCCGGAGTCAAACCTTGTCCAATGATGGTTCCGTTATACCAGGTGCCAAGAGCAATCATGGTTCCCTGCTCCAAGAGCTTCTTGCTCTGGTCACCCCAGAATTGAGTGTCACCAGGTGTGAAGTAGCCCTTATCGAGCATACCCTTCCAAATATTGAAGACCTCAAGAACCTTGGGGTTGTTGTATTTGATCTTGTTGGAAGTGAGATCGAGATAGAGTTTTGGATCTTGGCTGATTAAAAGTTGTTCAAACCAAATGAATGATGGCCACTTTCCATCAACTGTCGATGAAAGCGGGGCAACACCTTTCTTCGTCTTGATTGTGTCCAGGACCTTCATGAACTCATCCCAAGTCTTAGGAGGAGTGAGACCTAACTCAGCAAAAACCTTCTTGCTGTAAAACAACGGCCAGAATGAAACACCATTTGGAATCGCGTAAGTCTTTCCGCCAACCATGAACTGCTTTTGAAGGTCTGCTGAAACATCGCCGCTCTTAATTGCATCCCTCCAGACATCGGAGATATCTGCGAAGAGTCCGCCCTTAGCGCCGTCGACCATACGATAACCAGACCACCAGGTCATCATGTCAGGACCCTTTCCAGTCTTTGCAGCCTGGTTCAAAGTGTTCTGATAGATCGTTGTATCTGCATAGGTTGTTGGTTTCAAAGATATATTGATGCCATCTTTTAGACCTGCACTTACTGCTAAGAATCGTGCATCCCAACCGTTCTTATCATGGTAAAACTGCAAGACTTGGGACTTAGGTGCTGCATTTGCTGGCGTTACTGCGCCTGCAATCACTGCGGTGCTCATTGCTAGCGACGCAGCAGCTGCAACAGCTATTCCCCTCTTTGCCTTACCTTTCATCATTTATTTCCTTCCTAGGAGGTGTGGAGAGTGAATACACTCCACCTCGCCCACGTTATTAAAGTAGTTCGTTCAAGTCAATAGATTCATCATGTGGTTAGTAAAATCAGCACAGCGGCAGGACGATAACAAACTGTTACAAAATATTTTTTTACGCTCTACACGCCACTTGTCGGACAAAAGGCGAACCTAAATTAATTTGCGAATTTGAGCCGCACTCCCGCAACACCGGTTCGCTCAATTGGCACTTCAACGACGCCGTTTAAAAGCGGAAGTTCGCTTCGTACTTCACCCAACATGGTCGTAAGTTGTGCAGAGGTAAATCGACTATGTGTCTGTAACTTCACCTTAAGGGGGACCTCAGCAAATGACTGAAGGCGAAGCAGGGTCTCACCCACCGCTGGACTCGTCAATCCGATCGCTCGAACACGCGAATCATCTATTGCAAAAAGTGATTCCTTATTAAGCATCGGGCCACTCTTTGCAGTTGCTAGAGAAGAACGCAAAGGTCGACTATTCCCAACTGCGATGCGCGCGCCCAGCGCCGGCCCGGCCCCATTACCGGTGACAGAACTGGCACCAACGCTGTAGCGAAAGTTCATCTCAAAGCCCTGTTGGGAGGGGAAGTTGGTATCCCAAAGATTATTGTGGATCCAGGAATAAACGGTTGCTGGTTCTGGATCTCCCATTGTTCCAGGGAATGGCGCGTATGGAAGAGCGATTGCCCCTAATTGAATAAGCGGTGCATCTTGTAGCGAGAGGGCAACTGCAAGTTCTTTCTCTGCAAATGAAACCCAACGTCGCGCCGCGCGCATGTGCAGTGCTGAGCCTGGCACATACGGAAGATTCGAACCGCTCATACCACCAGAGAGTTCAACCCTCGTCTCTGGATTCTCCAGCGCAAATGGAAAAGCGAAAAAGCCACTTTCTTTTGTCATCGTCGCTTCCTTGTAAATGCGGTTGTTGATGTCGAGACGGTCTACCCCTTTGCGAAGGGTGTACGTACTTCTAATCCACGAGCTTCCCTTAGCACGCGTTTCAATCATGATCCACTGCTTCGCAGCGTTACTGCCCCGATCAATAACAAAGCCGGGGCCAGATAGATTTCGAGTCGCAAGTAGATCGAGTCGGGCGTTACCTTCGAGTCGGCCGGATTGATGGTTAAAGCCGCCGCTTGATGCATATTCATCATAAATGTAAGCATTGAAACCAACGACACTATCTTGCCTCACAATTTCTTTGCCAACCTTCTTGGCAAAGATTGATGAAATAGAAGCACCTTTAAGATCGAAGGTGACCCGCAGAAATTCATTCTCGAGTAGCAATTCATCGCCGCTCTTCATCAAGGTTGCATCACTTTTATGAGCCTTGTTTTTATCAGCCTCGTGAATATCGAGTCGAACAACGCCAAGTGATGGCGCCTTCTCGATTAAAGCGTGTACAAAGCGACCCGCATTGCGATGCTTTGGGTTTACTTGTCCGGTCTCGTAAGAGTCAAGTTCCTTTTTGGTTCGACTATCGATTACCTTTATTCGCGTTTCTAGCGGAACCTTGCTCTCAGGGAGAAAGATAACAACCTCATCAGTGCGCTCCCAGATCGATGTATTGGTTATGTAGAAAGAAGCCAACGCGTCAGGGGCAGCTACTAATACGTCACCAAGATGAGATGACGCGCGATCGAGAAGCACTTCACCCTCATCAGTAGCGGCGAGTGCCTTTGAATATTTCCAATGCCATTGTTGGTCACCAGAGTCCATTCCCTGGTCACCAATCGTCCATGGATTGGCTGCTCCCCAAGTATGCTCGTCAAATAGCGAAGCATTTCCGTAAACAACTTCAGAACCCTTACGAATTTCTGGACCTTCAGGTGATCCATAGAAGCTAGCAAATGCTCCCAGGGTCTGAGCGTCAGCTGCAGTTACTTGCGCGTCGCGAACCATCGCATTCGGGCGGGCGCCAGAGCCAACTCCTTCAACCCACCAATCGGTCCAGTCACCTTCAAAGGTCTTGATCTCATTACCAATACGAGCCTCCGCTGCTTCGAAAAAATCTCGATTTGTAGATAGGCGAAGCTTCGGAAATTCCCAAGCCTCATTCCAACGCTTAACGGTTTCCGCAATGACGTAACGAGGCGGAGCGTTATCAGCGAACTGTCCTTGGATGCGCATGTGCAAGATATCCCACGGATAAGGCTGGCGATGAATCTTAGCCTTGTCTACTGCCCAACCGAAGATTCCATCTGGATATGGATACGGGTGCTCCGCGGTTGATTGCAAATAAGCCGGAAGCAAGTCATCCACACTCTCATAGCTATCATTGAATCCCAACATGGGGCCTTCCATATAAGCGAGGCCGTGTGGAGTATCAGTAACCCACACTAGAACACCCTTACCGCTCGGCCCTACCCAACGAAAAAGACGCGGTTGCTCTTGGCCTCCAACGAGGTGAGGAACAGAGCGGCCAGCCCAGTTGTGGGCAACCGACAAATACTTAACCTTGTTCTCGGCGAGCACATCTGTCAATCCGACGACCGAACCAGGAACATCGGTCTGCATTGCCGCCGGAATCTCAATTCCGTATTCCTTACTCACCTTACGAGCGAGCCGGAGTAATTCATGAAGCTCATCAGTTGAGCAAGTCTCAGAATGCAAATTGTGAGGCATCGCCGTTAACTCGATACGGCCTTCCTTGACGCGGCGAATGAATTCGTCGATCTTTTCTTTTGGGCGAACCTTTACCCATTCATCAAAGGACCAAAGGGCTTCAACGCTCCAACGGAACCTTGCATCATCCGGCCAATTCTCAGTTCGGTTGATCAAATCAAGACAAGAATCAAGAAAGGCGAGATGCTCAGCAAGAACCCGACCCTGGGGGTCGGTGTAGCCAATATCAAGGTGAGTGTGGTGGACGAGGTGCATAGTCCAGTGGCGCTGTGGATTTACGGTCAACTCAACCTTTACATCGTTTTTCTTTTCGAAGCTAACGGTAACGCGCTCTTCGGTAGTGACTTCGGGAATAAATGTTCGGTAACTACCCTTTGGCGCATCAACACCACTGACAGAGAGAGTAGCGCCGATTGCGCTCTTGATTACCGGCTTACCAAGTAATTCTACAATTTTCTTGTTGGTAGCGGAACGAACTCGAACGACCTGGAGTAACTTGCCGTCGCTACCTTTCTTTAGCAGTGGCTCAACTGCGATATAAAACTCCTCACCGCCAACAATGAATCGCTCGCGAATCGCACGTTTGCGCAAGCTTTCTCTAGCAAGATCCCAGTCTCTATAACCTTCGTGCGAATGCACGAGCGCTCGAGTTGTCACTCTTTCTCCTACTGTGGTCTGTTTGGCAGAGTTAGCTGAAAATCACGATGTCAGGGGAAGGTTATAGGAAAGTGAATCAATTGACAATTAGCAAAAGATTATTTTTGCAATACCAAGAACCACGCTACTTGTATGACAAGTCTTTACGGATACTGCCGCTGGCGAACGCGCCTTTCCCAAGCCAATAAGAAGAAGGAGTCCGCTATCAGAGCAGGGAAGCGCATACCTATGCTCACTCGCATAGCGAGAGATCAACTGCATCAAGGTGCTAGTGGCGAAGAGAATGGCGAGAGTGTGTTTGACTTTAGGCCAAAAAAGCCTGGAGGTCCCTCTCTAATTCTTTATTAAGTAACCCCCATCTGCGGTTACGATTGAACCGGTCAAAAATGATGACTCATCGCTTGCTAAAAAGAAAATCACCTTCGCAATCTCCTCCGGCGTGCCTACCCGATTGAGAGCATGCATATTCTCCACAGCTTTACGGTAGGCAACTGGATCTGTATTGAGATTTAAACCAGCCACAGTAAAGGGGGTCTCAATCCAGCCTGGCGCGACAGCATTAATTCGAACCTCCGGGGCCAGCTCAAGGGCAAGCGCCTTTGTTACGGAGTCCACAGCACCTTTCGTTGCTGTATATGCAGAGTAACCACTTGAGCCAATCTGGGCTGCGATCGAACTCATATTTACAATACTGCCGTGTTTACTTTTACGAAGATAAGGCAAGACATGCTTTATGCTTAAAATCATTGCTATAACATTTACTTCAAACATATTAAGCCACTCACTTTTTTTGGCCTCCGTGATTAGGTCAAAGTAATTACGGCCTGCGATATTAATCAGGCTAGATACTTCAAGAGCCTCACGATCAATGATCTTTGTAACTCTCTGCCAAGTAACCTCATCTGAAACATCACCTACGACCTGGAGATCAGAGCCAATAATCTCAACACGGTCAGTTGCCAAAACCGTATACCCTCTAGATTTGAACAAATCAACAGTGGCGCTTCCCATCCCACCTGCGGCACCAGTAATTATCACAGTCTTCATGAGTAACTCCCCCTAAGCCTTAGTGGATTTCGCAGCATTATCCCACATTATATATAAATCCGTACAAAAACAAAATGAATTATCAATAACTCAGTGCACATTAAAAATTAGTTCTAGGGTGCATAATAATTAAGTGACTAGGCGAGTCAATTGACCATGTTTCGATAATTCTGATTCTTACGGTCCCACCAAATGATCAGACTCATAGCTAACATAATCAATAATCCACCTATTACAATTCTGGTAGTTAGTGGATCGTTATTGAAAAGTATTCCAAATAGCACGGAGAAAGGCACCTCCATCGCCAAAAGCACGGAAGCAGCTGTAGCAGTTAGCACTGATTGTGCTTTAACTTGCATGAAAAATGCGAATACGGTTGCAAACAAGGCGGTGAGAATAATTGCATTCCAGACCGAGTAATCTGGAGGTGACTCATAACCATTAGATATCGAAAGAATTATTAATACGCAGGCTGAAACCAATATTTGAATTAATGTAAATGCGTAATTATTCTTACCATCACTCCACTCACTTAATATGACAATGTGACCCCCCCACAAAATAGCTGAGATCAGAACTAGGATTTCACCTATCCCAATTTCGACCCCATCGTATGCAATTAGATACAAACCTAGCGAAGCACAAAAAACTGCTATGCCATGGGCTTTATAAAACTTGTGCCTGAGTACTAGCCAAGATATTAGTGGGGCAAATACTAAGTACAGGCCGGTTATGAAACCAGTGTTAGACACAGTTGTTTGAGATAAGCCGAATGTTTGAAATGTATACCCGCCTACGAGAAAACCACCCGCGATAACACCTCTTATCGCAAACCTCATCGTTAATCCCCTAAATACTTTTGGCCTAATCGCCCACATAATTGAGGCAGCGATTAGAAACCTTGTGGCTAAAAATGAGTAAACATCCTGTTTTTCTAGAGCATCCTTCATCACCACAAATGATCCACCCCATATTGCTGCAGTTACAAGTAGTCCGCCATAGATTATGAACTTAGAAGCCATGAGGACAACCCAACCAGTCCTGCAAATATAATTCTTCTCTTTTAAAAAATCGTTTCAACTTTGGTAATCTTCTGATGCACTCTATTAATTTGTGGATCACTTTATTAGTCTGAATGAAGCATACTCACCAGAGAGTAATTCAAAACTTAGAATTGCATCTTTGTATACAATTTTTTTGTTACTTGGCTGTTCTAGAACCGTTATAGGCTCCACAGTATTAGTGTCGAATCCACTTAAATCTAACTCTAAATGCTGAGATTTTCTGATGCTACTGTGAACTCGTAAAATAATTCCTTCACCAAATGTTGATTCTTTAGTTGTGATCGTTGCACCATCTCCTTTTCGAATAGAGATGAATGACTTGGCAGTCACAGGCGTTTTGCGGACGTAATCTCGCATCACAACCGCTGGGTTGTGAACCTCATTGGCAAACTTGGCCGCGACTGAATCATCAACTTTTCCTTCATGCGTAGTTAGACGATATCGCAACGGAATTAACCCTCCTTGACTAGCTTTGAAATTAACGATCCAGTGGTTATTAAGTGCCCATGACATGAGAAAGGGACCCTCGGGTTCAAGTTTGGTAGCAGCCTTTGATGTTGTAATTCCACCAAACTGCGTAAGGGGTGCATCGATTGGCGCCATGGTTACACCATATGAGTCATCCGATACATCGACCCAGTTACGCACTGGGAACCAATCTTTAACAGTTCCCGGCAATTGATCCAAATCGGGCGAGAAAGCTACGCCATTAACATCGGCTCTAAATTCAGGCTTACCCAAGTTGTATGGGAATGCGATAAATAGCTCTTCTGCATCGCGAACATGTTCTTTATCAATCTCCCACTCAATTCCGAATTGTTTGGTTGCAGCATCTAACCAATAGATGCACGTTGCTCGTTTTACACCCTTGATTTTGCATTCAACTGAGATTGCAGCTCGACCTTTTTCGACTATTGGCCTAGAAACCTTAACGGAATTGGGCACTTCGCGATGAAACATCAAATCGGTATTCCAGGCACCAAAGTCTGGCACCTGGGAGAAATCCCAACCCACATTTATGAGGTCTCTACCTGGTGTCGCTGATACTGGATTGTAACCCGTAGACTTTTCATCTATTTGCTGATAAACAATCTGACCAATCTTCCAACCTTTGTAATCACCAGCAAACTCCTTGTTCAACTCTTTATCAAATAAAGATTTGATTCCACCACTATTGGGGTCGATTACAACTTTATAAAATTTATTTTCAATTGTATTCTCACTAGTCAATAGATCGCTCTCATCAATAACAGTGTTCATATCGGCAAAAATGTATCCATAGGCTGGAATTTTCACTTTAATCCTTCGCTCCTGCACCGATGGTTTATCCCCGCCCCATGGAATTCCACGTGGCACAAAAGTTTCCAACATTCCAACTGGTGCGCCGCCTGCTCTAATTTCTGGTTCTCTAACAATTACTGTTCGTTCCCAAGGCAGAGTGTTGTAAATTAACAAGTCATTAGTATCAGATGGTGGGAAGGCCTCTTCTGGAGTTAAGTCTCCTAGATTAAATCTTCCTTCTGGTCCGCGTTCTGCTAACTCATCTGCAAATCTTCTAGCAGTTCTTGCCAACATGTCATGCACCTCACCCGACGAGCGATATGCAAAGGAGGCTTTATAATTCCATTGACCCTTAGTCCACAGTGAGTCAGGAGCTGAAACGCTGGCAAATGCACCCCAGGTATGTTCATCGTAGAGACTCATCAACTCGTAAACGTGAGCCAACCGTGCAGAATCGATTGCCGGGCGAGCTTGCTTGCCGCCCCAGGAGCCAATGGTTTCGGCGGTGCTCATAATGACATGGTTAGTTCTATTCAATCCTGTCTCATAAGCACTCGATGCAACTCCATCACACCACCAATCTAACCAATCTCCCTTAAGCGTTGGCAGTTTTGATTCCTCCTTACACAGAATCTGTCGGAACAGTGATGGGGTTGAAAAAACCATTGTTGGTACGCGCCTCTGTGAATTCCATTCACGCACAAAATCCACCATGCGAATATCTGGTGGCCCGTTATCAACTCTAATTGGGTGGGTGGATTGGCAATACAGGAAGTCCCATGGATAACCGTCATCCTCCTCCAGCATATTTAAAAATTTTGGTAAGAACCTTTCAACATATCGCCAATCACCAATCTTTGCATTTGATCGACCAAACAAGTAGTGGAACCCGTTCCAAGCTAAAACTTTTTTGCCTGATGGTCCTTCCCACCAAAATGCCTGTGGACAAGGTTTTGGCACTCCACCACGGAGTGGATTAACCGACATAGTCAGGAAATTGATGCCAGCCTCTGGAAGCAAATCAGCAAACATCCAACTCACGCCATTAGAGTCTGACTGCATAGCACTTGAAATGTTAACGTCATATTTGTCGCGCATATTTCTAATCGGATATAGAGAGCGAGCCATTTGCTCTGGTCCAAGCATGGGCGTGAAGTTCCATTGCATGCCGGCAATATCAATTTGACCACGTTTGTGGCAAGCCATAAATCTCTTAATGTCATTGTTACTAGCTTGATTGAACCAACGCTCAGTAATTCCAGTGACTTCACACGTCCAGCGATACCTTGACTCGTCTGGAAAATCTTTCGTGTACTCACATAGCTCAATTGCTTTATCAATAAACTCTACATGTTGACGCATCACCACATCTTGGTGATCGGTGAAGCCCAGATCGGTATGGCTGTGATTTGCTAAATAAATGGTTTTAATTCTCTTGCCCACAACGTCCACACTAGAACCAAACTAAGTACAAATCAATAGGTGTACTAAAGAAGGCAAGGGACTCCGTATTTCAAGAAGAGTCGCCCTATAAGCCGGAGACTACATTGTTATGCGTGAAGGTAGGCTCAATTCGATGCATTGCCCTTAAATTTGCCCCCAAATATTTACCAAGTTTCAGAAACAACTTTCAGCAGCTCAAATCAATCGGTTTGGGGCACTTTCGATAGTTTTTGAGAGCTGTTGCCACCCTCGGGTCGTAGGTTCGATCCCTACACAACCCACTTCTGTATTGGTTCACCTTTAAAAAGTGGTGAATTATCACCTCGCTCGACGTAATCTAGAGTTTATTTCAGATACCCTAAAGACAGTTATGAAACGTCTACTAGGACTTACAAGATATGCAGTGGTCATTCCAGCCCTTGCCTCGATTCTTG
>Ga0163212_1000447_pt1 | contig 18223 bp, 17 predicted proteins | sample Malawi_45m_30L_FD_113532 | JGI IMG/M metagenome (GOLD analysis project Ga0163212, IMG submission 113532) | Freshwater microbial communities from Lake Malawi, Central Region, Malawi to study Microbial Dark Matter (Phase II) - Malawi_45m_30L | ecosystem: Environmental > Aquatic > Freshwater > Lake...
CTCCTGAAGACCGACCCTGAGGAAGTGCAACGACTCACCCGCTCCATCGACGAGGCACGCGACTCGGTTCGTTTCTGCGAACGGTGTTTCAACTTCTCCGAGTCGACGCTGTGTCACATTTGTGCTGACGAACGCCGCGACGCCACCACCTTGTGCGTGGTCGAAGAGTCGCGTGACGTAGTGGCGATCGAAAAAACCGGCCAGTTTCGTGGCCGCTACCACGTGCTGCTCGGGGCAATCAACCCACTCGAAGGTGTTGGGCCCGAGCACTTAAAAATGCGCGAATTGTTGCTTCGACTCGAACCCGAAGCAGTGAGCGAAGTCATTCTGTGTCTCAACCCCAACACCGAAGGTGATGTGACCACCATGTATTTGGCTCGCATCTTGAAGCCGCTCGGCGTGAAGGTAACCCAGCTGGCGATGGGGCTGCCAGTTGGCGGCGATTTGGAATACGCCGACGAAGTCACGCTCGGGCGTGCCTTAACTGGCCGTCGCGAAGTGGAACATTGAGGAAAGGTTTCGAACCCCCAATGTAGAGCGAGAAACGGGTATCGGAGTCAGGTTTGTCGTTACCGTAGTGGTTCACATGAATTCAAACCCCACATACGATCGAGTGGATGTCAGTGTTGTAATGAGCATCTGGCAGGGAGACAAATCTGTGCTCCTCGCCCTTTCGTTAAATAGCGTTATAGCGCAGACGAAGGCACCTTCTGAAGTTGTGATAGTCGTAGATGGTCCAATCGGAGAAGAACTGAACCGCGAAGTTCGCAATTTTGTCGATGTTTCTGGAATACGTACGGTGCTGAAGCAACTAGAGACCAATCGCGGTCTTTGGAATGCACGAAATTTGGGTCTGGAGCTAGCGAGTAATGAGCTCGTTGCTCTCCATGACGCTGATGATGTAATGCATCCTTTGCGACTTGAATTACAAGTAAGGCAACTCATGCATGATCAAGTTGATGTACTTTGCTCAGGCGCCCTCGAGTTTTCCACAAAAGATCAAACAATAAAAGGTATGAGACTTATGCCGATGTTTGACAGACTGGGTCGAGTCAGACTGAGAGTAATTAATCCAATCAATCACTCGAGTGTGTTATTCCGGAAGTCAGCTGTGTTAAGAGTCGGGGGGTACCGAAACTTTTCGGGGGCAGAAGACCTCGATCTGTGGCGCCGACTTGCTTGGAATGATTTAAGGTTCGGGTCAGGGCGTGCGATTCTGCAAGCGTTGGGGTCTGATAGCTCTCTACTGAACAGGCGACGACTCACAATGTCAATTGTTCGCTCAGAGTTACACCTTATGACGCAGTCAATCCGTTATCACGGCAAGCTGACCGCAGTAGCTGAACTCGGAATTCTTTTCGTTCGACTAGGTTACCGAGTCCTACCACGACCACTTATGGCCGCTTCTCAGTCGATAGTTTTTAGGAGAAGACCATGCCGCAATGTCAAAACACTTCATGAGTTCCTTGTAGGGTCCCCAATTGAGGTCGCTTCATGTTGATTTCAGTCAACGAATTGGTTCACAGGTGGAAACTTTCCCCCCGTTCGGTACTCCACATCGGGGCACACCACGCCGAGGAGAGCGATGCATATCAGTCAGTCGGTTGGCAAAACGTCACCTGGGTCGAAGCCAACCCAGATCTGATTCCGACACTCAGAAACAAGGTTGAGCCGCTGGGACAACGTGTCATCGAAGCGGCACTGTGGCACTCAAATAACGAGCAACTAAGTTTCAGTGTTGCATCAAATGGACAGTCCAGTTCACTCCTAGAATTCAGAGAGCACAGCCGGCTGTATCCTTCGATCACGGTAGAAAGAACGCTGACCGTACGCACGCGACGCCTAGACGCAATTCTGACAGATGATGAATCCCCAGAATTCTGTAATCTCGATATTCAGGGAGCTGAACTTGCGGCCTTGCGTGGCTTTGGCGCGATTCTTTCCCGAGTGAATGCAGTCTATACCGAGGTAAACAGAGCAGAACTATACGACGGCTGCGCAAAGATCGGTGAGATTGACGAGTATCTCAGGCAAGAGGGGTTTCGGCGGGTCGCAACTCGATGGGTGATTGGATTTGGTTGGGGTGATGCGCTATATCTTCGTCTGACCCCGAAGCACCTAAGTCGAGTAATGGGCTTTAGTTGGCCGCTGGGATTTTATCTACAACAGTTACCGTCCTATGTCGTGCTTGTGGTTCGCAAGTTACTTGTGAGACTTTCCAGAGGATGACAGCACCAATAATTGTTTTTGTCTTGCTTGGGGAAAACCCAGCACCAACGTTGTATCACTTCGCTCACCTTGCCAAGAATCGGCGGCCAAATTCAGACATGCTTCTCATAACCGATTTTCCCAAGAAACATGAAAGGTTTCCGGGAGAAATGCTTGAATATCGCAGAGCTAATGCGATCGAACCGATGCAGATGGTGGCGAGAAAGTTTCCTGAACGTAGACAAATCGCCGGTGGCTACTGGCTGTTCACCATAGAGCGATTATTCGCTCTGGGGCTGCTTGAAGAAAACGGAATTCGAACCCCAGTGATTCACCTTGAGTCAGACGTTATGTTGACGGCTACGGATGAGCACGAGGAACTTCTGGCACGACACTGTGAGCGGACGTCGGTTCCTCGGTACTCCAACGAAATGGGCATCGCGAGCTTCTTGTACTCTCCATCGGTAACGCAACTTCAGCACGATCTGAAGTTGCTTGGTGAGATATTGCAGGATCACATAGCAACTCAGAGGCAGTTTTGTACCGATATGCAGTTATTGGGGATCGCCCTAAATTCCGGGCGGTTTCAGGAATTACCGTCGTACCCGAAAGATGCCTGGCTAATCAATGGCCCGGGAGTGGAGCGACGATTGGTTTTCGATGGCTTGGCATATGGCCAATATCTCTTCGGTCAGGATCCCCTGCACTGTGCTGGAATGCGAATATCAGGACACCAGAACGAATTCTTTCAACAAAATCTTTCTGAACTTCGCTGGTCACTGGGCACGAGCAGTAGCTCTGACACCACCATTGGCTACGAGTGGGGCTCTCATCGACTTGAGCTTGCGAACATCCATGTACATTCCAAGGAAGAAATCGAGTCCCCAAGCCTTGTGTCTGAACGATGGAGCGTTGCCATAAAGGAAGCAAGGGGATTGCGTAAGCGTCAGATAACTGGGCCTTTTGCAGATCACATACACTCTCAACGAGTCTCGTTTGCTAATCGACTTCGGTTATCCAGTCAGAATGGAAAAATTCGCACCGCTCTTGAGTTTCTTCGCCACGCGATAACTGGAAAGTCATCGACGACGAGTTAGGCCAATCAGAAGATTGATAAGTGATGTTTCCAAGTGTTTTCAAGGGCGAGTTCACACGAACGCTCTCGAAGCGTTCGATACAGGTGTAGTGCCTCGTCATTCGGGGTGTCCAGAAATTCGTTCCAGTCGCTTACTGCAAGAATCGGCAGACGAGAGATGAATTCTTCGGCAAGAGCCCCGCGCAATACCACGGGCACGCATCCGAGATAGATGGCTTCCCAAGTTCGGTGACAATCAGATCCGTTACCGGGAGGTGAGATCACGAAATACGAATTCAACAGATGTTTACGATGTTGACGAGGTGTTAGCCGACTTTCATTGAACGGTATGCCTGCAGCAACGCAGGCAGCCCGTGCTGCGGCTCTTTCCTGTGTGTTAGTTCCTACAGTGAATGCAGCAAACACCAGCTGTGCTCTTGATGATTGTTTTCGTGCCTGAGATTTCCTGAATGGGCGCGTACGACCATTGTTTAATCGCCATCGATTCTCGAGACCTATAGGCAACGGATGAACATGGTCATTTTGCGTCACGATGTTTACGCAGTATGAGCGATATCCGAGCTTCGCCAACTGGGCAAAAAACCTCAACGAAGGGAGCTTGTCGTGATTGTGAAAGAGCAAAAGGGTTTTCTTTCGAACTTCCATGCTAAGAACAGAAAGTTCTCCGATAATGAAGTCTTCCGAATTTGGACCCTGCAAAATATGTAGATCTATAAATAAACGAAGTGTTGCATCGCTCCGATAGCGAAGAAGCTTGCGAATCTTGCTAGGTATGTCATCGAACGATGTTGAGTCGTCGATATGAACATGACAGAAAGAGCGAAAAGTATCGCCTGACAAGAAGGGAGAGCTAGCTGGGTGAAAGGGTTTTACAAGACTCGCGAACTTGAGCCTGCCGTACTCAGCTAATGCAGCTGTAGTTAGGCGACGCATTGCGCGTCCAACGACCTGCGATAGTCAATCTGTTCCTGGTAAATCAGAGGTAATGTCATAGTGCCTTGATGCTAAATCACCTCAAGCCACGTCTCACGGCGCGTGAGCGGATGTATTCAATCTCAATCTATCTGGTTGGTCCGCTTGTGTCGATCTCGGACACTCTATCGATTCTGATATCTGCTTTAGTCGTATCTCTGTTCCTGAATCAACCTCAACCATCACCAGGCGAGAGCTTTTTACCAACGCTGGCGTTCAGCGCAGAAACAACACTTGCGTTGTTTTTCTTTGTTTTCACGCTCCGGACACTCCTACGCATCATTCGAATAGTTGCCGAATCGAATCTTCGAAGAATGGTCTATGGCCGACTCGCGATGCGAACATTTGAACAACAGATTGTAAAGCACGGACGTACCAATACAGGTCGAGATAGTGGTGAGATGATCCGTGATTTAGATGCAATTCAATCATTCATCAATAGTTTTTTGTTCTCAAAATATGTCCTGTTTGAAGAGTTTGTACTTGTTTGTGGAATATCTATCGTTCTCTTGTCGCAGTCAACACTCGGTGGAATCTTGATCATGCTCTGTGGAGGAGTCCTCGTTTTAACAACGGTTAAGGCAAGCTCAAGAGCTCTCGAACGTGCGGGCGCTGAAGCAGTTCAGCACCGGGGGCGAAGGATGAGATTTGCCCTGTTTGTCTTTCGATCAATCAGAGAGATGATTCTCTACGGAAAGGAACGTTATGCCGCAACTTACTTCGGGCTTCACTTAAGAAGGGCGCTTGATGCGGAGAGGCGTTTTGAGATCACTTCACGAGTTAGTCCGGTCATAATCGAATCAATAATTGTCGTTACTGCGGTCACCACATTGTGGCTAATGTCGGTGGTGCTTAACGAGAGTGCAAAAGCATTATCAATCGGTGTTGTGCTTACTCTTGGGGCTTTCAGACTTATTCCGGGATTATCGCGGTTTGCTCACGCTCTGCAAGATAGACGTTTTGCGAGGCCACAAGCCGAGATACTTACTCGCTATTTCCGCGAACCAACTCAGCCAGACTCGGTGAAGAAAGACACAACCCGATCAGCCCACTCTGCAGAGAATGCCGTAGTCCGCGAGGATAATTTTCTGCTAGACGTGAATGTCTCCATTGATCTTCGGAACGTTTCATTCGCATATTCTTCATCTAGCACTCCTTTATTTGAGAATCTCAGCCACCATTTCTTGCATGGTTTGTTCCATGTTGTACGTGGTGAGAGTGGTAAAGGAAAGACCACACTCTTGTCACTCATCATGGGAATGGCCAATCCTCAGACGGGTGATGTTTTGATTAATGGTGTACCAATCAGAGAGTCAGCGCAGTTTAATAGACACCAGATCGGGTACGTTCCGCAGACAGTCGCAGCAGTCGATTATCCCCTCGCCAACAATATTACACTGACCTTCGAAGAATCGGAGCCAATAGACCATGGGCGACTTCAAAGCGCCGTGCAGATGTCTGGGCTCTCAGAGTTCACATCGTCACTGCCAGATGGTCTAAAGACACCAGTGGGCGAGCTCGGATCAAGGGTTTCCGGAGGACAACTACAGAGAATAGGTTTGGCGCGCGCACTTTACCGAGCCCCTAAGGTTCTGCTGCTTGATGAATTCACATCGAATCTTGACTATGACACTGAGACACGCATTCTGCAAGATGTAGTGAGTCTCAAGGAGAAAATTCTCATAATCGCCGTTTCGCACAGCAGTCAGGTAGCCCGGTATGCCGACACCGTTCTCCAACTCTGAAGAAGGGTTCGCTGTTAGATCTCTCGTTTCCAGTCACTTGGCTTATGAACAACTTCTATTCGCGGCTTCAGATCACCCAAGTTTCGATAACCCGCAGCGTAAGCCCACTCCGGGCTAAGCCTCGCGGGTGAACGCTGAAGACACCACGCATTGAGATAACTCTCATCGTTATGTCGTGCAATAATGCCCCGGTGTCGGTCAATTTCAATGAGATGCTGGATCTCTTCACACATCGTGCGGAACGCGGCCCTTAAGCCAAAGATAACTCCACCACACACGTAGTCCTTACGATGACGGGATGGCACAAAGGCAGACGATGAACGTCGAGTCTCCCAGGGACCCAAGACCGTAACATTCAATAGTCGCAGCAACATTGAACGTTTGAAATATCCTGGATGACGCACAGCAGCTATGGGGCGAGTATCAGTCAAGTGACTAAGGAAGTCGGAAATCGAGGTATCACGAGCAAAGAGAGTGTCAGCGTCGAGATAGCAGATGACACTCCCTGAAACCGTGTGAAATCTACTGAGCATTAGCTCGTACCGTAGAAGAGTGGCTGCAGGCCAACCGAGACTTTCAATGGTTGAAGGTTGCAGATTTCCACGAGTTTTTGAATCTGCAAAATCTGAAAAATGTGCCACATCGTCGGTGAGTAACTGAATCTCAAAGTCAGATGTCAGGTGGTAGTCAATGGATGACATGAGAGATCTCGCGTATTCCTTGTAACCCTTGGTTGCGATTATGAAAAAGGTAATCATTGTGGGCTGTCGGTATCTACCCGTTCGATGCGACGGAAAAGGAAACAACGGGCAAAAAGCTCGATGCGCTGCTTATGCAGACGTAGTGAATTTGGATTGATTGATTGCTTTAGACTCCCTTGGACCGCATTCAAGTGTTGAGACAGGTCTTGGTACGTGAATTTTCGCTTTCGTGCATCTTCCGCCGAGTTGAGCACCGCAATGAGCTCCTGTAGTAATGGTTCATCTTGGAGTCCGTATATGCGTGAGAGATAGTCGCAAGAGAGTAAGTTGGCAGAATTCTGGAGCCTTGTCAGTGATGATTGTGAACGACTCTCATTGAGCAACCTGTAGGCCGTTAAATATCGTGGAACAGCAGCAAGACTTCCCCGCGTGGAGAGTCGAAGCCATAAGTCATAGTCTTCCGCAAATCGTGGCCCCCTCGTTGCGTCATAGCCGTCTATTGACTCAATGACGGATCGCAAAGTCATAACACTCGAGTTGACAAACGGATTTGAAAAACACATTTGGTAACGAATATCCCTGTCTGTGTGCGGGCATCGCAGTCGCCCAATGACTCGTCCCTTGGCATCAATCTGGTGAGCCCAGGTCGCTACTGCAACTAAAGCTGAGTCACCTTCAAGTCGTCGGGATTGTTGTTCGAGACATTGAGGATAGATGACATCATCAGCATCTAAAAAGACAATGAATCTGCTATCAGAAGCCTTAAGCCCCGTGTTTCGCGCTATCTCGACCCCGGCGTTCTCTTGAGTTACAACTCTTACACGGTGGTCTCCGATGGTTCGAGCGAGCATTGCGGACTGGTCAGTTGAACCGTCGTCTACAACAATGATCTGCAAGTCCTGTAAGGATTGCGAGAGCACAGAATGTATGGTTTTGGTGATATATCTCTCCTTATTGTAGAGAGGAATAACTACCGAGACAAGTGGCACTTACTTTTCCAGTGCTCGTGGGACGACCATCCATCGGTCATCCTTGGGGTGAAGTTGCAGATCAATTGACCCAGGTTCAGAGAACCATGGGGTTGGTACGGCAACGATTCCACCGTTAAGGGCCCAACAGATTCGTGCACCCCACCAAGAAAATGAACTATTGCTAGTTACGACACCCCTTGCGGATGACATAAGTCGTAGGGTCTGAAGTTCATCTAGGTCACGGCTAAAGGTGATATTTATGCTTGAGAAATATTGACTCGTTTTTAATTGGCGCATGGCTCCATCTATGTCATCACTCACGACCGTGATCGCCTGTATATTCACACGGTCCATCACCTGCTGACATGCTTTCTCAAAATATGCGTTTGACGAAAAACCGTGAAACTTCTGAGTTTGAGGGTTCAGGTAGTCGCCACGTCGTATATGTAGGACAATTGTGGGTTGAAGTTCTGTCGTTAGCAAATTCTTAAACTCAGGACTCTCGCTCATTCGAGCGAGCAACGCCTCCCACACCGCCGATACATATTCATCGCGCTGAAAAAATCCGAGCACAAACCGAGTTTTTGGTCCTGTTTTCCAAAGCACGTCATCAGCAGGCTGAATCTCTCGAGCAAATCTCTTCGTGTCGAACCTCGAGATGAGAGTAGCTGTCGCGACATAAAGCCTTGAAGGGTCGGTCAGTTCCCCGCCTCTTAGCAGTGGCCGAATCATGAGTGTTCGCCGTTCGAGCGATGAATGATTGGCAAGGGTAAGAAGTTGATCACAAAATGAAATGCTGCGCTTCTTAACAGATTCAAGGAAGAGCCCACCGCAGAGTTGAAACAGCTGATTGCCCAGCCCCCCAATGAATGGGATGAGCACAGAGGTCTTGCTTGATCTTTCGCCGCCCATAGTTACCGCGAAGACTCTAGAAAAGATCGAGGTTCAGCGATAGTGATGAGCCCTTGCTGCAACTCATGCGCTTTCGACTTGATATTAGACTCACTTCAAGTGGTTGCTTCCGGAATCAAATCAGAACACTCGGCAGTTTAGGGTGCAGGTACTTATCGCCGGTGCGGCGGGCTTTTTGGGCTCGCATCTGGTGGACAGGCTGCTGGCTGAAGACCACCAAGTTGTAGGGGTTGATGACCTGTCCAGTGGGACCATGCGCAATCTCCTAGCAGCAAGTGACCACCCACACTTCCAGTTTTTCGAGTCTGATGTGGCACAGGGACTCTCTGAGATTCCTGCAGACTTAAGATTTGACTTGATCGTAAACCTTGCGAGTCTCGCTTCGCCTCGCCTATATCAAGCACAACCTCTCCATACGTTGAAAACCGGCAGTCTGGGAACCCTTGCGCTCCTTGAGCTTGCAGCACGGAACGACTCGCGATTTGTCATGGCATCAACTAGTGAGGTTTATGGTGACCCAGAAGTTCACCCTCAGAACGAGGCCTACTTTGGAAATGTGAATCCTGTAGGCGAGAGGTCCTGTTATGACGAGGCAAAACGATTCTCCGAAGCACTGTGTTACACATTTCGAGAATGGGGGGAGCAAAACGTGGGCGTTGCGCGCATCTTCAACACGTATGGTCCACGCCTCAGTCCAGATGATGGACGAGTCGTATCCAATCTTCTTCGCTGCGCAGTCACGGGGGAGCCATTCAGCATTTATGGTGACGGATTTCAAACGAGATCACTTTGTTTCGTCAGTGACCTGATTGATGGGCTCTGTCAACTTGCCAGCAGCCACGAGTTTGGTCCGGTCAATCTGGGAAATCCATCTGAGATAACAATTCTTGACCTTGTACACGAAGTAGAGGAAGTTACTGGCAAGTCGATCATTGTTCACCACACACCTGCACTAAGCGATGACCCCAAACGTCGCCGACCGGATATCTCTCGTGCTCGCGAGTTACTTGGTTGGCACCCACACGTCAGTCTTCGCTTGGGTTTAACAATGACTTATCAGTGGATGAGGGCTGAACTCGAAAATTAGGAATTCAACCAGTGAGGACTTGTTGTCAGTTGAAATCGAGATTACGTACTCGTGCGCCTTAACTCACCCAAGAACTTACGATTTACTGCAATCCAGTTCTGGGATGTGAACCGCTCGAGTTCTTCTGAATAGAGTTTTGCTGGGATCAGCCCGGTCGGTGACATTCGGAAGAGCAGAAAGTTGCGTTCGTTAAAGAAGTCAAAATAGTCTTTGAAGAAGGTGCGGCAATCCAAAGAGGTGCCACCGAATTCAAACTGAATTGCACCGGTTGTTTCAAGGGTCTTGATTGCGCCCCATAAGACTGATAGTTCGATTCCTTCAACGTCAATCTTGATTCCATGCGGCTTGATGTTTCGTTGACTGCAGAACACATCAAGAGTGGTTACTTCAGCTTCTTCATAACTGTCAAACCGGATTGACAAATGTCTAAGCTCTCGCCGTCGTAAGGATGCAAGCTCACTACCTGGCTTGTCAGACCACAGCAGAGCAGAACCAGGTGTGTCGCTTACCGCGTACGGGACAATCTCAACAGATGTATGACTCACGAGTTGCGGATCAAAGTCTCTACGGGCCACGGTGCTTGGCTCGAAAGCAAAAATCGAGGCGCGTGGGCTCAGCTCCAGCACGCGTCGACTGTACTTACCAACGTTTGCTCCAATGTCAAAAGTGATTGGCGCTGTAGCTAGCTTCAGAGAATCCAGGCACTGTATGAAGAGGCGAGCTTCATCCCCCACCCAGCGTTAACCGCGGGTTTTGTCGATCTCGCGAGACAAAGTATCGATCACGCGCGGTTTTGTGCGAGCAAGATACGCGAGGATATTCCGAAGGAAGTTGAAGAGGGTTAGCCTCACTCTCGGACCACAGTCACACACTCAATGACGCAATACGACATGCTCAAAGTAACAGCAATGTAATTGGATTGACGACACTCCTTGTGTCTACCATCTCTCAAACTAGAGTCAAGAGTTCGATGCGGATTCTTGTAGTTGGTGCCGGTTACGTAGGGCTCGCCAATGCACTAGGTCTCACTGGCCGTGATCACGAAATTGTGTGTATTGATACTGATAAAGCTCGCTGTGAAATGCTGAACGCCGGCAAGTCGCCGATCTATGAGGAGGGCTTTGAGAGCGTTTTGCGTAATACCGTTTCTACATCGCAACTAACTTTCGTATCTGACTACAACAATCTTGGTGCAGAGTATGAATGTGCCATCGTGTGTCTTCCTACGCCTAGCAAATCGAATGGTGAAGCGGATCTCACGTTCGTACTTGACGGCCTCAGTCGTCTGGACCGACATATGCAACGGGATTCCATAGTCGTCGTGCGATCGACCGTGCCCCCAGACTCCTTCGATCTCCTGATTGGGTCCTTGTTGAGAGATGACATCTCGTTGGTGCATATGCCTGAGTTCTTGCGCGAAGGTCATGCGTTGTCTGATTTCAGAACTCCTGACCGAGTGGTGGTTGGTTCTTCGTCGGAGGAAACAGCTCGTCGAATGGTTGACATCTTTGGGCTGAGCAATGAGCCGATCGTCAATTGTTCTCTGACTGAGGCTTCGCTGATCAAATATGCCTCAAATTCGTATCTGGCGATGCGGCTTTCCTATTTTCACGCGCTCTCGTCCCTTACGAATGCGCTTGGAGCAGATTCGCGACGAGTCATACGAGGTGTTGGACTCGACTCACGAATTGGAGTGCACTTCGCAGAGCCTGCGATTGCGTGGGGAGGTAGCTGTTTTCCGAAGGATACACGTGAATTTGTCGCGTTTGCAGCGAGAATCGGCCATGATATGGATCTTGTTGCCACGGCGATTGCAACCAACTCCAAGCGGGTTCGTGCGACCGCAGATCTGATTAGTCAGTCCATTGAAGGGGTTCCAAAGCAACGAGTTGCCATTCTGGGAATTGCCTTCAAGCCAGAGACTGGAGATGTGCGCAGTTCAGCCGGAGTTGATCTGGCGATTGTGCTTGCCCGTCGGGGTATAGACGTGGCCATGTATGACCCAATTGCCAACCTTGCAGAATGCACATTGGTTTTGCCCAAAAATATCGTTCAACATTCGAATGTCAGCGACGCACTAGCTGGTGCGGATGCCGTCGTAGTCGCCACAGCATGGCGCGAGTTTGAAGATATTCCAGGGTTGGATGCAGCAGGTTTCATGCGCGGCCGAATAGTTCATGATCCCTTTTATCTCTTGAGTCGAGAAGAATGGACCAATAGCGGTTATGAGTTTGTTGTCAAATGATTCAGCCAAGTTGGTTTAACGTATTTGCCAGAAATGAATCTATGTGATCGTTTCGTATCCAAACCAAATCTTGAAATTGTTCTAAAGCATTAGTTCGTTCTGGGAAGTGAAAATTTGATAGGCAGTAACAAAGAACGTAGCCCCAACCACTGAGCAATTTGGACATTGCGAGAGCCTGATGGGTACGAGTCTCAACGATCAATAGGCTGGGTCTCATGTCACCTAGTCCCGTCAGTGCTTCTAGCTCGTAACCTTCAACGTCAAGTATCAGAACGTCCAGGTTGCTAATGTGAAGCGTTTCAAGTATTGATTCCAGAGTTCTCGCAGGTACCTCAATAAGTTTCGGTGAGAACTGGAAACGGAAACACTTGTAAAGGATCGCTCTGAGTACGCTGAGCAAGGTTCCCGCAGCCGGTAGGTCAACATAGAACAGATCTGGAACCACGGTCGCTACCGGGCTTCCTGACAGAAACGTACCTGAGATTGTTGGTTTAGATTCGGAATCTACGAGAGCACAGTTCAGCAAGTGATTGTTTGGACGATTTTTGATCAGACTATCGAATGCAACCGGAGATGGCTCTACCAATATTCCCTGCCAAAGACCACTCTCTTCAAGTTCGGTGGTGTTCGAGAAGAAAATGCCGTCGTGAGCCCCTGCCTCAAGATAGGTCCCACCGTTCGGGAACAACCGAAGACACAATTTAGTGACTTGATCGGATATTGGGGACGCGCTCATTTCATGCAAAATCCTGATATATCACTTCTGCCAATTTAGTCACTGAGCAATACTGAGTGTACTCTCTATCTATATAAATCGATGACGTCAATCGCCTCAATGATTCTCCAAAATAGTTCATCAAAAATTCGGTGGTTTTGTGACTCGGTCGTAGCATTCAGTTTTTCCGCTGTCGTATTTGGCTACTTGTCAAGATTTGGCGTTGATCCTCACCATGACGGGATTATGTTTGGAGCAGCCTTAGCTGCATCCGAAGGTCTGACTCCTTTCAGAGATTTCTTTGCAATGTACGGCTGGCCCATCTCGGTTGTACAAGGTGTCGCATTCTTTATTTTTGAACCAACGGTCCTGGTTTTAAGAGGCGTATCTGTAGTAATGCTTGCAGCAGCAGTGGCGGTATGTTTAGCGAGCTGGAGCGCTGAGTTTGGCAGACGTAACGGACTCCTTGCAATTTTGTTACTGCTGGCTACTGCACCGTTCACATCTGTTAATTACTTCGTCCTCCCTTGGAACTCAGACCTGATTCTGTTGGCCCAGGCATTAGCAGTGCTTGTATTGAGATCTAGCGCGGGCGAAGAACCAACTGTGGTGAGACCACTCTCGGTTCTTTGGATGGCACTGCTATTCTCAGTGATTTTGTGGAGTCGACCTACCGTGGGAGTCGTAACCATACTCCTTGTTTCTGTTGTATTGGCGGTCTCGAATCGGGGAACGTATCTCCGGGCGCTTTGGCTGGCAATCGTGGTCCTAAATGTCTTGCCACTTGGTTGGCTTTGGGTCACCGGTTCAATACAGCAATTTTACTTTCAGTTCGTTGAATTCCCTCGGTCTTACTTCTTGAGCAACCTCGGACCCTTGGCATCTCGACAAATTGTGAGTCAAATCCTGCTCAATCTTCCGCTCGCGCTACTGATTGGCCATAAGAAATGGTTAGCTGTTCTGAGATTGAGGACATCGTCTCATCGTACAAAGCAACTTTTAACAGCTGCGACAGTACTCTCGATCATTCTCCAGGGTTTTCTCAGTCGCCTCGACTGGAAAATTTGGTTGACGAGGTTCGTCCAGGAGACAACGCTCTGGGTAATCGCGATTCTTGGGCTTGCTCAAGGCTTGTTGATGCTGTATTCACTTGCTGTGTGGCGGCGGCATAAGGAGGTCGTTCCTGATCTACGACGTCATCTGCAAATGGCAGTTGCCCTTGGCGGATTCGTCCAAATCTTTCCAATATCTGATTGGTATCACCTTTGGTGGGCAGTCGTTCCAGCAATCGGTTTCATTGTCGCAGAGCATGCTCCAGAGCCGAGCATAGGGTGGATCAGTTCTATTGGATACAGAAGACTGATTGTAGGTGGTGCACTAATCGTCCTTCTGTCGTCACTAGCAAACAAGTTGTCACGCGACTTCGTCGATGTTTCGTCAATAAAGATTCTCAGTGGCTCAAAGATGCAGCGACAAGAGGTTGAGGCGATTGTCCCGACAATGCTGTTGGTTCAAGAGACTCAAAGCGTTTCGGGGCATAAATCAGTCTTGAATGTTTGTCGGAATGGGCTCTACCTTGGTCTTGGGGAAACAGTAAAGCTCATCTCCCCCTTCTATGTGTCGTGGGGTTCAGGCATCGGTATTGATCTCAGCAGTGCGGAGTCGGTCTCATATGCGAGTGAAACACGACCGATTGTCATTTATTGTGTTTCCCCTAACTATTCGTGGGACACCGATCAATCAGAGTTGTTCACAACTTTCCTGCGACTCGGATACCGATTGTTAGCGATTGATTTTTGTAGTAAGCCAATTGACAAACCACAACTGTTCGTTGGCCTCCCCAACGACGTTGACGTTGAATCAAATCTCTATTTCAACTCGAAACTGCAAGTGTGTGTTCGGGTGATTCGAGAGTCAAACCAGACGTCGTGAGATAGGCAAGATCAAACTCTGGGTATAACTGTGACTAGAGTTGAAATCACAGATGTCGGCGCTTCTAGAGATTCAGCTACGAGGGAAGTTGATTAGGTTTGACCCTTTTAAAGACCATTATCCGAGTAGTTACTACAGCGCGGTTGAAAACGACCACTGGGAACCACATACAGTTGCATTTCTTGAACGACATCTGAATGCTCAGAAAGTCCTTATTGATGTTGGTGCTGCAACAGGAGTAACGGCACTCTTTGCTGCAGCGCTCGGTGCACGCGTGGTTGCATTCGAGCCCAATCCTTTTGTATTTGCCTCACTCGAACGCAATATTGAGCTGAATTCTGTGGCGGATCGTATCGACATTCGTAAGGTTGCACTTTCCGATCACAGTGCCACAATTCACTTTAATGCGGAAGATGACCCCGAAGTCATCTCAAGCATCACTGTCACCGGCGGTGAAGCCTACAGAAATATTGAGGTAGAAGTTGTTGAGATTGCAGAAGTTCTTATGGAACTAGACCTGCCTCATCGTGAGAACGTTGTGATGAAGATGGATATAGAGGGTGCGGAATATCGGATTCTGTTGGACGAGAAGTCGGTAGCGACAATTTCCAAAAAGTGTGGAGTTCTAACATTCAGCCTGCATCCTGGATTTACTCATAAGCGAAGTCGCTTTAGTTCGTTGCGGAAGTTACAGGCCGTGATTGGCATATTCCGTACCTTTCGCGCGAATCTAAGTGTCTTCAAGATGCTCTCGGCACATGGATCACTCGAGATTTATGGAATGAGAAGAGCTACTAGACCCTTGATATTTGCGGTACTGGTTCAGTTTGGTATGTACGACTGGGTCTTTACCCCGCGCTAGATCCGTTCCGGATTAAAGTGACCCCGACCGCAGCAAGTCGCGCAAACACAAGCCATCCCATTAGAAATACAGAGTGTGGGGAGAGCAGGTTGAAGATGTCTTGCCACCGGAGCTGAGTCGAGTTCGAAAGCACAACAAATTGCCATGCTGATTGCGTGCCGTGCGTAGGAGACACGCCAGCGACATATCGCATGAGATTATGGGCGGTGTATATGAACGCACTAAACACAAGAACACCAATTACGGGTAGAGCCGTAAATCTGTAGATGCTCAGCGGTATTGACCGAAGAACTATCGCAACGAGAACAACCGCAAGAGGTGTGAAATAGCGCGGTTGAATGACACTGCCGAAAGGCTGGCCGACAATCTGATGAGTTAGAAGCACAGCACCAAAGAAGGAAAGCAGTGCTAGCAGAATTGACTTGACCTGTTGAAACGTCGGCGAAGTGCTTCTGTCTCCGAGCAATAGCATTGCAATTACTGCCCCCCAAAAGGTAGAAGTGAACTGAGGGTGTCAAAGCAGTCGCGTAGCCACCTTGTGGGGTGCCTAGCAGCGAGGCAAGAGCGAATCTGGGTGCGGAGAAGATATTCTCTCGTAGGAGCAACAATCCACCCCAAGACGAGCTGACCTCTGGGAAGTTGAGATATCCGCGCCATTCTCGTATTTGTCGATCTAATCCAATAATTGTTAACGCGAGTCCTAGCGTAATAAGTGAGAGTCGAATCAGTTGAGACTTCGTTCCAACCACAAGTTTCACCAAGAGTCTCAAGCCAGAAACGAGAACAACAGCCTTCATTAACGTTTGAATCTCGGGGCGAGAGAACGCCGCCACCAGACCGATAAGTGAAATTGGAATTAGCAAGATCAATCGGACGACGGGGGAGCCGGATCTAAAGTCGTCGAGTGAAAGTCCAATAATCAGAATTCCCGCACCAATTGCGGAAGAAATTGTCCAACTACTTGGGTTTACAGATGCGACTAATGAAAGCACAAATGGGTTTGCCAAAATCATCAGAAACAACCAGATTTTCAGGTAATTACGACGCGCCGTAAGCACAGAAATACCAATACAAAGTGCTGCGATGAGAACACTGAACTGGCGTGCGAGAAATGTAGATGTATCTGGGCTACCAGCCATAATTAGACTCTGAAGATTTTTAAAGGGGGCAGGGTGGTGCCCATACCGGAGTATCCGTGTCTCTACGAGTTGCGATTCATTCTCGATGTTCTGGCATGATGCGTCAGCCCAGTAGTTGTAATTGCACACAGAGCAATTCATTCCGCTGACAAAGCGAAACGGTACAAGTTGAGTTTGTGCGTCGGCACCACTCGGTGGGCACCGGCCGCTTTCCCCTCGATCACCGCACCATATTTGAATGAGATGGATTCCTTCGTCGGGGTCAGCGCCCACTGGCTTCATGATTGATCATGAAGTGAGAATGACAAAGATCCCCAACGTAACTGCGAACCTGCCTCCCAGGTATTGCCGAAGGTGAGATTGCAAAGTGATAAGTGATGAGTCGGTCAACTTGGCTCTACATCAGAGCGAATCGAATCAAGTGCAGCCTGTACTGCGAATCGTCGAACAAGTTCTGCATGCTTCCGCTCGAGTTGACGAATTCGAGCAAAAGTCAGAGCAACGAAAACCAAGAATGTAGGTACCAGTAGATATAAAACAAGGTCAGCTCCTCGCCCAACACCTAGCCAGTTCGCAAACTGTTGCCAAAGATTGGGGTTCATCAGCGACAAAGTGGTCGCAGCCAACATGGTGATGGCTCCGATTGCTCGGAGAATTCGGTAGCTCCCTGCGCCAGCGCGAAGACTGATCCAAAGAAAGAGTAAGACTCCCAAGAGCAACAGTATCTGGACACCCATCAGTTACGTCTCAACAAGTCGAGAAGGATAGAAAATCCGTTGCTCAGCCGTTGACCTTTAGCGATTGAGTAACTGGTATATCGAATCTGAACAGGCATCTCTATATAACGTAACTGAAGTTGGTGGACAAGGGAAATAAACTCTGTGGCGTGAGCCATGCGATAATGAGAGAGCTTGATTCGCGCAACGGCTTCGCGTCGTAATGCTCGTAACCCATTGTGCGTATCGGTCAACCGCACACCTGTTATCTTGTTGGTCAGTGACGTAGCAACTTTGAGTACTAAACGTTTCAATCGTGGAACATTTGACGCTGTAATGCCGAATCTGGTACCGAGGCAGACATCTATCTCTGGGCGTTCAAGAAGAACTGCCGCGATCTTGACAGCATCTTCTACCTGATGTTGACCATCAGCATCATATGTGAGAAGCACGTTCCAGTTCGAAATCTCCAAAGCGATATCGATTCCTGTTTGTATAGCGGCGCCTTGCCCTAGGTTTTGGCTGTGTCGAGCTCTGATGACGTTGAACGAATTGGTGATCTGATAGCTGTCATCTGAACTACAGTCATCAACAACAATCACTCTGTCAAAGTGTTGACACAATTCGGCTAGGACGGGACGAATCACCTCAGATTCATTGAAAAGCGGAACTACCACCACACTCAAGGTCTTAACAGAGTCATTCATGAGAGGTTTGTAGCCAACAAGGTTTCGCTAAGAGTACCAGCGCTGCCAGTCGATAGCAGTGCTCTAGCTCACGGTTCGCACGATCAGGGCGTCGCCCTGGCCGCCACCACCGCACAACGCCGCCGCACCCACACCACCGCCGCGCCGCTTCAGTTCGTGCAACAAGGTGAGCGCCAGTCGGTTGCCACTCATGCCGATGGGGTGACCCAATGCAA
>Ga0163212_1000448_pt1 | contig 18208 bp, 27 predicted proteins | sample Malawi_45m_30L_FD_113532 | JGI IMG/M metagenome (GOLD analysis project Ga0163212, IMG submission 113532) | Freshwater microbial communities from Lake Malawi, Central Region, Malawi to study Microbial Dark Matter (Phase II) - Malawi_45m_30L | ecosystem: Environmental > Aquatic > Freshwater > Lake...
CGTTCGGCCCTGGCCCGAAGGGCGGGGCTCTGGCCATCTGGGGTGTTTTTTAAGTTCTGCCCGGGCTCGCGAAGATTTTTTTTTTAGTTAGTTATGCAGCCTGCAGCGGCTCGGCTAAACGCCTAACACGAAGCCGAAGGCCAGAAAGCGCACCCAAAAACCTATTTTGGGCAAGGCTCCGCCCTGAGAGCCATTCCTGTTTTTAAAACTAGTTAGCTCGAAAGAAAAAAACAACCTCTGCAGCTGCGTAGCTAGCTAAAAAATGTCTACACACCACTATCTAGGAAATGATTACTCGAGTTACATACCGCTCCAGCCGCCAGCCCCGTCTTCAGCGCATCACAGATGCGGGGCTCTCGAGCAGCTGACATCATTTACCTGTCTGGATCTCGAGTTCTCTTTGCGATTCTGATCGGGCCCCGTTCTTTTTTTTTTGCACGCATGCATGCCGGCTGAGACGACCTTCGGAAACCCTTGCTGGATAAGGCTTTCAGGAAGTCACTTTTTTTAAAAAATTTCTGACTTTTTGAGCCGCAAGCCAGGCTCAGTAAAAAGGAAAAAAACACGATGCTGCGGTCGGGCCAAATGAAAAAACTCCGACGGCGCGACTCGAGTCATCCGCCACCGTCAAAAAAAGACGACACGCCGCCAGCCCCGTCTTCTTGGATCTTGTAGCTACGTGTAGCTACGGGACTGGCGAGCATCTTTGTATGTAAAACAAGCCCCTTGTTTTGCATACAAAGGGCTAGTTCTTATCTATTACGGGACTCTGGGGTAGAGGCGTAGTCACATCATTATTTCCCCAGAGGCTAAGTGTAATGAAGCGAAGCGTAATGTAACGATGCCGTTGGGGAAGTAATGGGTGCGAAGCCAACTGGGTATGTGTTGTTATTCGTTACGGGACTAACGACCATAAACAGTCATCAGAAAGGAAAGTCAGTAGTTTTAGTCAATAGACCTGGCAACCGGCAGGTCGCAGATAAGGCATTTCATACTACGCAGAGTGCGTACTTGCATCTTGCGGTAGCAAAAGTGCACATTGTCGCCAGTGCCGGCTTCGGTTGCGTGAAGATGGGTGAAGTTCAACCCACTGTCAACGCACCATTCGCAGATACAAGCTTCGTGCGTGTCGCTATACATAACCTCAACGACAACTTGGTCAAAGTCGTATTTATCGTGGTAGTTGTAGTAAAAAGTTTTCACAGTTCGTCGTCGTACGGTTCGTCAAACTCATCAGTGGTTACCAGCATGTAGGCGTAGACGAGAGCGAGCCCGAAATAAACGAGCCCGCTCCCGAGTCCTACAACCAAAATGATCGTATCCATCACTTGAATCCAATCACGATGCCCAAAACGGCGCAGAGAATAATGGTCGTAATCACCAGATCTGGAACCCTCCGCTATGGCGCAAGAAGTTTGCGAACTCACGGACATTCTCCACATCAAACGGGTAGTTGGTCATCCAGTCGTTCTCCACGCCTTCTCCATTGCATCCGTTGCAATAGCCATGCGTGCGCCCGACAACAAGAGAGATGGCTTCATCAAGTTCACGAGTAGGCATTCCCATGGAAACACCGATTTCGTCATTCCGAACGCCGGTGCCATGGCACCACACGCAGTTGTGGCGAGGAAGATTCGCAAGCACCTCACGGTATTCGGTTTCGTAACGAGCAGTCTCGCCCGATTCGAGCTGGCTGAAGAGAATCTCAGCCAACTTGATTGCGTCTGCTGCGTTGAGACCCTCACCGTCGTTGTAGTGACCGTTCACTCCCTCGCACAGATCAGGCGCAATGGTGTTGCAGTAATCCCACAGGGGACGCCAGTACCAAACATTGTTCCGAAAATACTCACCGACCTCATTGGTCGGCTTCCTACCGATTACATCCATACCCATAATGTCTCCTTTGTTGGTTGCCGACAAAAATACAGCCCAATAAGAAAAAACACAACCTCTTACAAAAGTGGCTAGAAATAAGGCAAATCATCCGCCACGGCCCAGTTCCACTGGTCGTAAAAGTCTAGATTTTTCTTGAGTAGATTTCTTCGGTGGCTCAGGTGTACCTGAGAATCGCCCCACCAAAAAGGAAGATCGCCAGGTTCAGCAGCAGCTACAGACAAAATCTTTTCTTTACAAGTGTCTCTGTAGCCCCGTCCGATCCATTCATCACAGATGGCAACTCCGTGTTTTCCAAGTCTCTGACGATCAAAAACCCGAGCGCACTGATCAAACTGCTCATAAGGTATAAAGGTCTGCATAGTTAGTTTCTCGGTAGTTATCATCCACCACCGTCATAAAAAAGTCAACATGTTTACGGGGCTTTTGACCTTTGTCTGACACTCCAAGGCTGCAGTGGCCTTGAGATAAAAAATCAAGGCTGCAGCGGCCTTGAGATAAAAAATCGAGGCTGCGGTCTTCTGCAGCGTTGTTTTCCGGTAAAAAATCTTGCGCAGCGCTGCGTTCCGGCAAAAAATCGAGGCTGCGGCCGTCGGATGCGCCTCGTGCCGGCAAAAAGAAACCAGTTCGAGACGCTGAGCGGGCGTTGGCCATCAGTCCCGCATGTAGCTGTGTGTAGCTACGGGGCTGGTAAGCCTCTTCGTGCGTAAAAAGACCCCGTCTTTTTGCGTGCGAAGGGCTATTACTCTTTTTTATACTGTGAAGCGCATCGCGTAGTTCAGGTCTTTACTAAGAGCAGTAAGTCAAAGAGCATCAGTAGTGGAGCGAAGCGTAACGAATGTGCGTTTTGACTGGATGCACTTAGTAAAGGCTGACGTAGCACCCAGAGTTATCCTCAAGTCTGTACGGGACTGGCGAGCATCTTTGTATGTAAACAAAGCCCCTTTGTTTGCATACAAAGGGCTAGTTCTTATCTATTACGGGACTACTAACCTTTAATAGGTATAAATAACATCGCTGAGTTCAGGTCTTTATTTGAGTAGAGGTCAATAGCGTAAGTAGTGAAGCGGAGCGTAACGAATGGAGCGGTTGACCGTTACTCAAAAAAAGGCTGACGAAGCACCCAAAGGTGTTATGTAAGCCTGTACGGGACTAATGACCTCTAATAACCCCCAAAATCCCCAAAATACGCCATTTAGACCCAGTCAACCCCAGAATTATTTCTTCCAGAAAGGTTGACATCCGGTTGGATCATGGTTATATTGGCTGTAACTACTAAATAAAGGAGCTAGCCATGACCTGGCGCGCACGCCGCAATTGCATTGACAAAGATGTCAAGTTCTTCTTCCCCAGCGACCGTGGAGGCGTCAAGCGCGCTATTCAAGTTTGCGATACATGCGCCGTCCGTGAACAGTGTCTTGAGTTCGCTATTTGCAACCAGATCACTGACGGCATCTGGGGTGGAACTACCGAAACTGCTCGCACGAAGCTGATTCGTGAGCGCTTTGGACGCCTTGGTGATATTGAATTCAACTATAAGGCAATCAGCTGATGAGTACGGCGAGCTTTATACTTCTCTTCGCTCTCGGTGGAATTGTAGGATTGCGCTGATGTACATAACTGGTCTTTATATTGACGGTAATCGCGTCACTCGAGTGCGAATCAATACAGATAATCACACATCCATTTCTCAAATGGTTGAGGGCGATTTTGATGTAGTCAACTGTGTATCCGCTCACAACGAACAGTTCTCCGTATTTGTCAACGATGTTGGCTTTTATTCAAAGATGGATCTCAATCTCGTTGCTTCCGTGCTTGCTGGCAGGTACCTCGTGGGGCCTGCGGTAGTTACTGGAGCATCACAAAGTGGAGAAATGATCTCCGTTCCAGCTTGCGTCATCCACAAAGCAGTTGGAATCGTGGATGCTATGAGCCTTCATAAAGCATTCGTATGAGGTATGGGGCCACGGTAGGAAGTCTTTTCTTCCTCAAGGACTCCCTTGTATTTGAGTTTGAGTACAACGCTGAGCTGGTTAAAGAAATTCATCACATACCAGGCGCAAAGTACGACAAAAAATTCAAGATATGGAGAGTGCCAGCCGTGCAAATTGACGCATGCCGGCGCATTGCGCAGAAGTTCAACCTCTTCATAGAGCCCACGGTGGCTCGTTTTGACGTCCCTCAGGCAACCACGGAGTTCGTTGGTCTCCGCAGGGACGGCGAGTGGGTTTACCTCGGATTCGTTTATGACCAAGTCAAGGTACGGAAAGTCAAGCAACTTCCAGGAGTGACTTGGCACTCAAAGACGAAAGCATGGCGAGTTCCAGTTACAGCGATTGCAGAGGCTGTCGCATGGGCGGACAACTTCGGTGTCCCAGTGGAGGATGACATTCGTTCGGAGGCAGAGGAATTCATCCAGAACCGTCGTCAAAAAAGCGAAGCTTCACGCTCAACTGACGCAAATGTCGTCATCCCCAACATTGTCGGAGACCTCCTCCCCTACCAGAGGGCTGGCGTCGCCTACGCAGTTGATGCACGCAGGTGTTTTATTGCAGACGATATGGGGTTGGGTAAAACCGTACAGTCGCTTGCTGCGTTAGAATACGCATCCCAGACAAGCGCGGTATTCCCAGCGGTCATAGTTTGCCCTCCAAGCCTTGTGCTCAACTGGAAAAAAGAAATCAATCGGTGGTTTCCGCACAGAACGGTGGAAGTGGTCACCAATCGGCGCGACTTTCCTAGTTCATCCGCCACCGTCATAAAAAATCCTCTTGAATACGGGGCTTCTGACTACTTGGTTGTTGGCTATTCAAACATCTCGCACTGGGAGCAGCTTCTTCTGGGGTTCAACTCATACGTGTTTGATGAATCTCACTATGCGAAGACTCCAACCGCCCAACGCACGAAGTCGGCCATCAAGATGGCAAAGTCGTGTCCGAAGACAGGAATGGTGTTGTGCTTGACGGGAACGCCAATCACGAATCGTCCTGCTGAGTATGCGGCACAACTGGAAATCATTGGTCGGCTCAACAGCCTTGGGGGCAAATGGGGCTTCTACAGGCGCTACTGCGGTGCCTATCAGGATAAGTGGAAGGTCTGGCACATTGACGGCGCCACGAACTTGGACGAACTCAACGACACATTGCGCTCTGTTTGCTACATCCGTCGGACTAAGAGTCAGGTACTCGAAGAACTTCCAGACGTCAGGCACGCACCAGTAACCATTGACGGGACTGCGAAGGCTATGCGCGAGTACAAAGAAGCCCAGGATGACATCATTGACTACCTCGTGCGTCGCGCCAAAGAGATTGCGCTCGAGCTCGGCAAATCGCCTGGATCCGCAGCTGTGCGAGCTCGAATGAAGGCGGAAGCTAACCAGCATCTCGTCCGGCTTGCCGTACTGCGCCGGATCGCGGCTCGAGCGAAGATGGATGCGGTGTCGGAGTGGGTGGAGTCCCGTATTGCGGGCGGACAGAAGGTCGTGATCGCAGCTCACCACCGAGAGATCGTTGACGAACTGGCTAACAAGTTCGGCGGGCTCAAGATCCAAGGCGGCATGGATGTCGCTGAAGTTGAGGAGCACAAGCGGCTGTTCCAGGAGGGGTCAGTGGAGGAAGCCCCGTGCATCGTGCTTTCCATCCAAGCTGCAAAGACCGGGCATACGCTTACCGCAGCACAGGAAGTGCTCTTCGTTGAGTTGCCCTGGACTCCAGCCGATGTTGATCAGACTTATAGTCGCTGTCACCGACTCGGTCAAAAAGGCTCCGTCACGGCTACCTACATGATCACCGAGGGAACTGTTGATGAGGAGATCTACGAACTCATTCAATCAAAACGTTCAGTTGTTGCCGCCGCTACCGAAGGAACTGAGTTGGACGACTCCGTCGGAGGCGCGCAGATCGTGATGCGACTCTTGGATGCGGGACTTCAGTCCACTACTGGCCGGACTTCGAGCAAATAGCTCCCGTCATCTTTGACCTCGAGCACGCTTGCGCCAAGCTCCTCGAGTATCGCATCCGCAACATCTGCGAGCTGCCGCTGAAGTTCACGAAGTTCCTCGCCCGAACTCGAGCCAGCATCGGCTAAGTCAAGCAATACATCTGTAATGACATTGACTAACTCGAGCCGAGCCTCGTAAATATTTGGCGTTTGGGGCATGACGCGTAGATTAGCAGGTGCTATATTGCCTAGCGCGGGAGTCCCGCAATCACCAAACGAGGTACGAAAATGAGTAAACCAGTAGCAACGGTCACGGGGAACCTTACGGCAGACCCTGAGATTCGGTTCTTTGATGGTGGAAGCGCAAAAGCGTCTTTCAGCATTGCCGTAAACAGCCAGTGGAAGGATGCGTCTGGACAAACGCAGGAACGCACTTCCTACTTTGATATCGTGGCATGGAAGGCCCTGGCAGAAGACATCGTGCGTGTCGCTACCAAGGGAACCCGTGTCATCGTCACTGGCACGCTGGAACAGCGTTCGTGGGACGACAAGAACAGCGGTCAGAAGCGCACTAAGGTGGAAATCGTTGCCGACGAGGTGGCGGTTTCCGTTCGGAGCATTGACGAGTTCTCACGCAAACAGCGTGGTGAAGGTTCTATGGGGGCGACCCAAAAGCCCACAAAGGGCCGTGGCCCTGCGGTGAATCGTCAGGACATTCCTGAGGACGATGAACCGTTCTGATTCTTCCTAGGGCAGGGAGAAAATGGAGAAGACCCCACCGTTGGACGCTACGGTGGGGTTTTTTCGTTTCCTAGGAGACAAAGTAGGCGAGAAGAATAATCAAGGCAATGGTCACCATTACTTCCCCCCAAGTACGGGGGAAAGATACCAGTCCCAAGTTCCGTCGCCATTCACAACGATGTCCTCAGGGGGCGTACAGTCGGCAAGGGGAACCGCTACCCCATTCCACGCCCAAGTGAAGTCACGATTCACGGTGATGTCGCAGTACGGCTTGTCGGGTTGAGCGAACAGGGGCGAGTTCTGAAGCACCAAGTAGGTGGCAAGAGCCACCAAGGCACTCACGCCCACCCAAAAGGCGAGACGGACGGCAGAACGGATGCGGTAGTAGGCAGGGCTGTGATAGTAGGTCATGAGAAGTACACTAATGAAGGGGTGTGACAAAGTCAAGCATTGCTATGGAACCAGTGAACCGCAAGAAAGCACCCCAGCAAGAGGTGGTGGAGATCCGCCGTGTCGGGTCGTGGGGCAGGGTCGTATACCAGCACAAACTTGCGTGTGGACATGTTGAGAGCCGAAAAAGACCCTCAACAGCCCCAAAGATCGCATGTACATGGTGCGTCTACGCTGAGCGCAAAGACGAAGAACTCAAGGCGTTGGCTATCCGCCAGCCAGACCTAAATGATGCCCTTGATGAAGACATCCTCCCAGCGGGACTCGAGACTGCTGAAGAAGAGGCTGTGGCTATCAAGGCCGCAATTGTTCGAGCACTGGGATGTGCAGCTGAAGCCGTGGATGTCGTACTCGAGGACAACGAAGGCACGCTCGAGGTCTCAGGAGCAATCGTCTTCCTAGACGCGCTGCAAGCTCGTAGCTATCTGTAGCTATACGGGACTGGCTACATGAGTAGCGAATGGTCTCGATGGGTATCCAGAGGCTAAGCGGAAGTAGCGGAGCGGATGTAGCGGAGCCGTTGGATAGACAGCGAGGCATGAGCGAGGCGTGTCATCTTGGGGAGTTGCCAGTTGCCCTGCTGGGACGGCCCTGGGCCGGCACAGCAGGCGCAGGCAACGGTGTCCGTACGGGACTAGCGAGCCATAGAGAAGTATTGTTGTCTTATCTTTGACCAGAGGCAGAGCGGAAGTAGCGGAGCGGATGTAGCGAGCCGTTGGTCAAACGATAAGGAACAATCGTACCGAAGTATGTGTAGAGGAGTCATTCATCTGTTCTACAAAAGGTTTGTAGAACGAGATGATGACGACGGAGTCTGTACGGGGCTAACGACCTTTGAACTTGAAAATACATAAAAAAACACGAAACTACGGAAAAATTTGAAAAAGTTATCCACAGATACGGCCCTTGCAAAATAAGGGTTTGAGTCAAAACCCCCAGGGTTATCCACAGGTTTGTCCTTGACGCAGAGTGTGGCGGGGGTAAAATATTTGAGCACAGTTACTACATATGGCGAGCGCCTACACCTTCCAGCTCGTCGGCCCCATCCCTCTCGTGAAGGAGATTCCTTTGATTAAGAGACTCATTTTGTCATTATCAATAGTGGTCGGAGTTGCAAGCCTCGAAGCAGCTACCAGCCTTCCAGTCAACGGCCTGATGGCCACCGAGGTGTCCCTGCCCAGACAATCTTTACCCGCCGCGCTTGCTGTAGTTAACATAACAACTGAGCTTGAGCGCCTGATCCTGACTGGATCGTATTCATTCGGTGAGCGTAGCGAGGCCGTAAAGAGCCTCCAGCGCCTTATTGGAGCGAGCGTTGATGGCCTCTATTGGTTTCAGACATATGGACTCCATAAGAACATGCTTGAATCGCTTAGCCTTAGTACCAGCACCTTGCCCACGGCGAAGAAAATCTCCAAAAGCTCACCCAGTCCGCGGTACCCAGCTGATAAGAGGTTGCGGTGCCCTAAGTTTGAAGATGAATTCAAAGAGTATGGCCTTCCGGTTGATGTATTTAGCTATATTGCGTACCGAGAGTCGCGCTGTAATCCAAAAGCAGTTAATGCCACTTGGGATAAGAATGGCAAGATCACATGGACCCTGAATAAGGACGGATCCTTTGACAGCGGTCTACTCCAGATCAACAGCTCGTGGATCCGCACCGTGCGAGAAGTATGCAAGGTTGACTCTGGTAGCTGGGCTAAAGATCTAAAAGCGTTGCTTGACTTAGACTGCAACTTGAGGATGGCCAAGTGGATCATGGGCAACACTTCAGGCAAGTTGCGCAACTGGCGGATCTACGGTGGGAATTAAAAGACTTTCTTAGAACAGAGTCGCAACGTCATGATTATACGTCTGATATATGTAGGAAAATTGTTGTATTAATATATCACTTAAGGCGTACCTCGATAGTGAATGTATCTCCGTCGGGAATGATGACGAGGTGTCCCTCTGCGCCGTCGCAACGTGCAATCATTTCGCACACGTCTGCGCCGAGGTACTCAACAAAGTCGTCGCCACCACACACGTTACGTAGGTCATCCCAGTCACACGTTGAGTCGTATCCCTCTGCATAGACGACGTGGTTCTCGGTGAGTACGGGAATGCCGTTACTCATTATGTATGTGCCTGAGTCTTTTATCCACCACAAGCCTGCGCCCGTCACGTCGCCATAGACAGTGCGGTGTTCACGACACGTCATTGCGTGTGCAAGTAGGCGTGAGGTCTCACGTAGGTCAAAGAGTAGTTCGGTCACGGTGTATCACACTCCTCAATAGTCAATAGCACTTAAAGTGAGCCTTTTTGCGACTTGCTCAGGTCGTCTCCGTCATGAACCCCTCGGGAGATTGGGGGGCCGTTTAGCGACGGGCTCAAGTCGTCGGTCGGAGCTAGAGGGGGACTAAAGCTCAAACTCGAAGTTGGTTTTCGGGGTAGCTACGATCTGCGGCCACTCGGTCTTGCGGTTCCACGGACGCACCACCTGAACAGTGCGACCCTCGAGGTAGGCATTGAATGCCTTGATGAAGGTTGCGGTGTTCTCGATGGTTGCGGAACGCTTGTAGTTGCTTGCGCGTGTCAGCCAGTTCCGAAGCGCCAAGGCAACATCTCCATCGCTGAGTCCTGCGCCAACACGAACGCCCTCAATGAAGGCATAAATCTCATCGCGGTCACGAGCTTTGTCTGCCAAGAGCATGAAGAGGATCCACGAGGAGCGGATTCCACCGACAGCCTTCTCAAGGGCGCGACCATGATGAACTGCCCACTCAACGGTATCAGTGTTATCTGCGATGTACTTGAGCACATCGTCAGGCGTCACGCATTGAAGCAGTTCAGAGTTGAGGATGTTGTTGTTGGCCTCAAGGGTCAACAGGAGACGAATTGCCGGAGCGGCATGCTTGAAGCCCCCTGCACCAGCGATGTGGATCACATCATTAACGGTGCGGGTCTTACCACGGTCAACGACGCTGAAGACGCTCTCTTCAAGGTCGTCCACTAGGACAGTCGGGAATGCGATTCCAGACTCAATGCATGCCTGAAGGCGATGCTGGCCGTCAATCAAGCACTTCTTACCCGTGGAGGGGTCAGTAGCACGCTTGATGGACTCACCAGACAACTGCCACTTGCCACGGCGCATGGCATCCATGTAGAGGCGAACGCGTGCACGGTTTAGTGGGCGGTTGCTGACATTCTCCTTCATCAGGGCAGTCGCAATTTCGGGTGTGATTTCAACGATGCGGACATTGGGGCCACTCTGCACGACTCCAGCCTTTATAGGCTTTACAACCTTTATAGGCTTTTTCGTAGCAGCTTTGGCCTTGACCGCGGGGTGGTTTTTGCTTTTCATAGCCATCAAGATAAATCACCTAAATCCCTTTGTCAACCTCCATCAGAAATTTGTTGTAAAAAGCTGAGAAAAGTACGCAGTAGGGCGGGAATTGCGCCATCCTGTTCACCTTCTGAAAGGACCGGTTTGCCGAATATGGGAAGACCATCGTCCCCGTATCGGTAGCTCATGACCCCACCAGCCTCGGTTCCATCGCCAAATACAGCATAAGCGACGAGGATTTCCTCGATATCGCTGTCTGGCCTCTCCCTAAACTCATCTTCGAGGCTCTTTTGGGCTCCAATAAACTCCCTAACCGCCCTTACGTTCTCGAACTGACAACCAAAAGCATCGCTTACCAATCCAATCTCAACGAAGTGCCCGTGTTCCACATATGCGGCATTCAGTGCCGTTATGAGCCAAATAACTAGCTCTTCATCGGTAGTCATCGGAATCACCTCGTGACCACGCCCAGTTCCGTAGTAGAGGCACGATGGAATCGAGGCTGGGCCTTTATTATCAAAACAGTGTGAAAGTTTAACAATCGCCCCAGAATTCAGCATCGTTTCAATAAAAGTAGTGTTTGACATACCACAAAGATACGTGCGCTAGGCGAATCGGTCAACCTGCCAGGATATGGAATAAATTAAACTCAAATGAGGAAATATGGGTCACGACATAGAGATCAATGCAGACGGACGGGTACGATTTGCTTACTCAAGCCACGAAGTGCCGTGGCATCGCCTGGGCACCCCGATGAAGGGGTTGCAGACCATGGAGGCGATGTTAGAGGCCTCTAATAGCGACTATGACGTCCTACTTACGAAAGTAGCCGCAATTGATGACGACGGCAATTTAATACGTAACCCAGATGGGTCAATAGTGACGATTGAGGATTCACGCGCAACAGTTAGACAGAACACGGACGGATCCTTTGACGCCCTAGCAACCGTAGGGACTAGGTACGAGGTTCGCCAAAACCGGCAAGTATTAGAGCGTGCGCTCGCCGTAGTTGGTGCCTCGAATGGTGATGCAGTTATTGACACCTGCGGAACACTGCGTGGAGGTGCAAGATTCTTCTCAACGATCAATCTTGGTCCGCTCATCATTGACCCAACTGGAATTGAGGATCGGATAGCTCGGTATCTCGTAGTTTCTTCAGGTCACGATGGAATATGGCCAGTACGCTACGCAAACACAGACATACGGGCCGTCTGTCGCAACACAGTGATCATGGGGCTGGAGCAAGCTCAGCGAGTCTTCACGGCTCGGCATACCAGAAACATGGATGAGGCAATAGAGGATGCACGCACCGTTTTGCAGATCAGCACGGCGTGGTCTGACGAATTCCAGCGTATGGCCGAACGAATGCTACGCATACCAATAGATCCACGCTCTGGGGCGATAGATAAAGTGCTTAATAAAGTGTTTCCAGCGAAGACTCAGGAGACAGATCGTCAGCGCAAACACCGTAGTCATGTCTATTCAGTCATATTTGCGCTCCACAATAACTCGCTCAATGCGGGTCGTGTTGGAAATAACGGTTGGGCGCTATTCAACGCCGTGATTGAGTATCTAGATCACTACCGTGAGACGACACCAGACGAGAGAGCCATTGCCTCAATGGACGACAATTCACTCGTAACAAGAAAGAAATTAGAGACACAAGCTCTTGTGTTAGCATTGGCTTGATGGATCAACCGGACTGGGAAGAAGAAGAGTTCCCCTCATCGCCAAATTTTGACGATGAGCCCTACGATTATGAAGCTGATCGCCGTTATGTTCGCGCCCAAGACATCGAGGACTTTCGCTCTTTTAGAAGCAGAATTGCTTATGCGCGTGAAGTTGTTGGAGATGCAAATACTGTGTGGGGTGAGTCTGGAATGCTATCCCTAATCCACGCCATAGAAAGCCAAACTGGTTGGGCGCTTGAAATCATTGGTGAAAGATCTGATCTAGACAACATACTTATGGATAGCTTTGGTATTTACGATGACGATGCATGGCTGAAGCTTAAAAGTTCAGATGCATGGATTGCGTTATCAGCAGACATTTACGAGATGACAACACGACGCATGTGTATTGTGGCCGCAAACATTGCTGACACTCATGAGCGCAAGCCAAAGAAAAAATCATTGTGGAACAGGTTGACCCATCGCTGATATGTATGTATCTTCTGCTGCATGGAGGAAACAGACTACGCACCAAAGCCTCGTAACGGAGCATGTACGGGCAAGCCAGTAGATTGGTTTTTCCCAGAAGCACCACGAACACGGCAGTCAATAATTAACAACCGTCACGCACTGCACATCTGCAATGAATGCAATATCAAAGATGCGTGTTTTCAGTACGCACTAGAGTTTGAGTTGCATGGAATTTGGGGTGGGACAATGCCAAAAGAGCGTGAGTACATCAGGCGAATTCGTGGCGTAAAGCTTCGTCAGCGCCAATATGACCACATCACTGGCGAAGTGACCATCAGGTAGTGTTTCAGTAGCTCATGCCCGATTCAGCAAGCCCGCAAGTAAACAGCTTTCTTTCTCTCCTGAATGGAGTGAGGAGGAACGGTGCTAATTGGTCAGCTCGTTGCCCATGTCGGAACGATGATGAAAATCCATCACTCTCAATCGGGCAGGGTGATGATGGTCGAGTTCTCGTAACTTGCCACCGTGGGGCTGGTTGTGATGTCAGGGAGATCTGTGCATCAGTTGGAATTAGCGTAAATGAGCTCTATCCGCCGAAAAAGGAAAAGCAGAAGAAGACGCTGGTCAGGGTCTACAAATACGTGAATGAAGATGGTGAAATCGTCTTCGAGAAGTTGAGGTATGTGGATGAGCAGGGGCGTAAGAGCTTCGGGCAGCGCCGACCAGATCCAGATCGTCCACGCGAATACATATACAACCTAGACGGTGTAACAAAACTGCTTTACAACCTGCCAGCGGTACTCAGAGCCATGAAGAGGGGCGACCCAATCTGGCTTGTAGAGGGCGAAAAGGATGCAGACACACTCATTGCCAAGGGCGTCGTCGCTACCACCCCACCAAATGGAGCTGGAAAATGGGAAGCGCAGTTTACCAATGTGCTCTCTGGTGCGTTCATAGAGGTTATTGCCGACAATGACGAGGTCGGTATTGCACACGCATGGGATGTTGCGGAAAAACTCAGCGCTGCGGGGTCGGTTTGTCGCGTTTGGAAGTCACCAAAGTTTAAAGATATAAGCGACCATCTTGCTGGTGGCCTGTCGTTTGATGACCTAGATGAGATGTCTCAGCGCCCTATTCAGGTGAAGTTTGAGGAAACTGCCATGGGCGTTCTGCTCGATCAGATATCACAGATTCTTCATAACGAAGACCTTGATGAACAGCAACGAATTAATCGTGTGAGCATGGCGCTCAACTCCACAAACACGGACAAGCCGGTTGACACAGGCCGACTTGTCGTATGGGAAGATTTTTTGAAGGAAGCAGAAAAGGACTCGTATGAGTGGATCATCCCAGACATGCTTGAAGTCGGAGAGCGAGTCATCGTTGTTGCATCTGAGGGTGTTGGCAAAACGATGCTTGCTCGTCAGATAGCCCTCTGCTCTGCGGCTGGAATTCACCCGTTTACATATCAGCGCATGAAGCCAATCCGCACACTTACGATTGACTTAGAAAACCCTGAACGTATTATCCGTCGCACATCACGCAATATTCTGAATGCAGCCCTTTCTCGTGGGTACGCAAAGACCGTTGATGCTCACCTTCTTATCAAGCCTGCGGGTATGGACTTAACCAAGGCTTCGGATAGGGCATTTATTGAACAAACAATTGAGCGAGTACAGCCTCAACTGATTTGCCTTGGTCCCATCTATAAGGCATTCGAGGACAACGGAACAAGGACAAGCGAAGCGCTTGCTGTAGAGGTTGCCAAGTACCTTGACATGATCCGTGACGTGTACAAGTGCGCTCTTTGGCTTGAGCACCATGCTCCACTTGGAGCAACTGGACATAGTCGTGAGTTGCGTCCATTTGGTAGTGCTGTGTGGTCTCGGTGGCCAGAGTTTGGACTTGCTCTCCAGCCAGACCCAACAGCCACTGAGGGGTATGTGTACGAGGTGCGCCATTTCCGAGGGGCTCGTGATCGTCGCCCATGGCCGTCCAAGATGAAGCGTGGAAAGTTGTTCCCATTTGAGGTGATTGAGTTCGCTAAAGTGGAGTGATGGCTTCAAATAAAGGCTTGACAAAAGAATTCTTGGCTGAGCGTGATATGCGCATATTCAAGATGCGTCAGGCTGGTGTTTCACAGCATGAAATAGCTCGCCGTTTTAATATGACCTTGGCTGCCGTCAATGCGGCAATAGTGCGTCAGTTGCAGAAACTTAACCGTGAAGCACTCATGGCGTATCCTGAGGTTCTGCGCCTAGAACTAGAGCGACTTGATTCACTCCAACAATCAATCTGGCCACTTACCCAGCATAGGAAAGTGCAGATGGACGATGGTACAGAAGTCATGGTTGAGCCAGACATGAAAGCCATCCAACAGGTGCTGAGCATTATGGACAGACGATCCAAGCTACTTGGAATGGAGCAGACGAATGTCAATGTGCAGATGGATATAACCAGCGGTCAGGAGCCAATTCGTGCATCGCTTGCTGGATCTGAAGCACAGCAGAATGCTCTGAGTAGCTTCTCTCCAGAAGCTGAAGCAAGGAAGCTTTTGGAGCTCATGGGCAGATCTGGAGTTCTCCCCAGTGATGTTGTCAATCAACTCATGGGATCAAAAGAAGATATCATTATTGACGCTGAGATAGTTGATGATAAGGAAACCCAAAATGGGCAATGAAGACAATATTGACGCTGCCATGGACAAGGTTGCCGAGACCCTTGAGATGACAGTTAGTCGCAACCTAGAGGAAAATGGTGAGCCAGCGCAGAAGCAAGTCCTTCTGCGTGCATCAGAGCGTGACCATCGCAGATGGAAGGAAGCCGCAGCTAAAAATAATGTCTCTATGGCTGAGTTCATCCGGGAAACAATGAATAAAGCGTCAGAGCTGGCTCTTGAATGCCAACATCCACTTTATGCTCGGAAGATATATCCGTGGGCGAACATTTGCACGCTGTGCAAAGCTCGGTTGCCACTTATCTAAGTTCTACTTAATTTTGAACTCATCCCAAGTCTTGTCGCCGGCGCCGAAGTATTCCCGTGCGTAACCAGACTGGATGATGTCTTTATTCAGACACGCCGTTGTAACCGCTGAGACTTCCTCAGATGAGTAGATGCGAGCAAGAATACGACCATATTTGTCGTTCTTATCTGGGATCGTATTGATGTAAACCCACTTATGAGTGGTCAGCCAGTCCTCAGTAAACTTCTTGGCCTTTAGGCCCATCTCCTTCTCCGCCAAGTCCTTGGTGCGTGACTCTGGTGTATTAACACCATAGAGGCGTACTCGGATCTTGTGATGAATATTGAATCCAAGGTCAATCGCTAGGTCAATTGTGTCGCCATCAATAACCCTCAAAACGGTCGCACCGTACCAAAATCTTTCGCTCATAACTTCATTTTCCCATACTGGTTGCGAAAGTGGCGGAGACGAAAACTAACGCTTAAACCAGTTCAGCATGCGCTGACGAAGCGTTTTCTTCGCAACATCCTGAACTCGAATAATCGTAGTATCAATAGCTTTGATAGCAGCTTCAGTAATTTTGTAAGCTGTTTCGTTTGCTGTATTGGCGAGGCCAGACGGCACAGGGGTGACATTGATGCTCACTCCCACCTCAGCCGTTGTAGAAGAAGTCTTTTTGGTAGACTTCTTCTCCTGCTTCTTAGCCGCCTGCTTCTTAGCTGGTTGCTTCTTTGTTACGGCTTTTTTTGCTGGTTGCTTCTTTGCTACAGCTTTCTTTTCAGGAGCTTTCTTCTGCGCCTGCTTTTTTGCTGGTTGCTTCTTTGCTGGTTGCTTGTTTGCCATGCTGGCAATAATAATGTCGTCATTCAATGCGTGGTGTAAGCCATGATGTAATTTGGATCTATGGACATATATCCAACAACGCTTGACAAATTAGCCCTTGTAGTAACCGCAAGCACAATGGCAAAAGAGCAGTCTGTTAAGGAGTATGGGGTTGGCGAGGACTTGCCGTTCAATGTCTATGGGTGGAGAGATGACAGGCTTGCAATAATGTGTCAAATTGATTCAGGGCTAATGAATATTGACCCGATGGAGAGATTTGCAAAGCTAGCTAATGCGGCCTGCATTATCCGCAAAGGCTTCCATGTAGACAATTTCACGCTGTTGGCTGAGGGATTTGTTAGTACTGACCCAGAACGCACAAAAGATAAGAAACTTGCTGAGGCTTATTTAGACAAAGACTCACCAGTAAAAGAGTGCCTGACATTTACTCATGTAGGCAACGGCCGTGTCACGTTCATAACCAAGCCATACATATACTGCGTTCCACGAACTGTTAAGTGGGGTGAAGAGATGCACTACCCTGGTGGCACAATGTTTAGATCAAAAGACGGTGCAATACCACTGATGTTTGACAAGGTTCTATCTCTCGAAACGGAAGAAGAACCAGAATACTTAGATGAGTATCACAAAGCACTTGGCGAGGGGCTTCTCAAGGAGGGCTTCTACGCCCAGTGGTTCGTGTAGTATTGGCAGGACTGACTAGCCCTTTTCCTTTCGGGGGTGATGGGTGGCCTGCGCCTCAACAGTTTTAGTGGTTTCTGTTGCGCCGTTATGAAGGATGGTTGTTCTTCCTTAAGGCCACCCGTCAGTCACCTGACGCAACAATGCGACATGCTTATATTTGGGATAGAACACCCCTTGACTGCTATGGATTCGCCCTGTAGGGTACCCGCACATGGCCCGCCATTGACGGGCAGTCAGTCAAAAGAGAAGGGGATCAATGAAGCACGACCTGACAACAGGCGATATCATTGCTCGGCTTAAAATTGGCACCACGCTACTTGACCAAGAAGTCAATAATGATGCGTATATTCGTAGGCTCTTGCCGCCAGCAGAGATTTGCCTTGCTGCCGTTCAGGAACTTGAAAGTCTTCAGGCTCGCTGTGTAGCCTACGAGGAGACTATCCGTCAATTGACGGCTGAGTTGAATCAAGTCAGATAAACAAACAACATAAAAGGAAAACAATGAAACCCATTAAAATACTCAAATCAACAACGATCCTCGCAGCGCTCGCCGGCCTGATCTTGAGCATCTCGCTCTTCTTCAGTGGCAACGACGAAAGCGACAAACTCAACGGGATCTATGTCGGCATTTGGGTGCCCTCGATTCTGGCTCTTGGCTGCTTCGTGCTTGCCCTCAAAGACCGGGATTGGTGAAGATGTCGGAGGCAACTCTCTTTTGTTTTGGGGCGGTCATTTTTCTCGTAGCCTTTACGGGAGCAATCCTGTACGGCATGTCCGCCACAGAACAGAAATTTATCAAAGAGACAACACTGCAAAAACCTCAATCGTGGGAGGTTTCGCTTGATGGTGTTATCTCAAGAGGACAGAAAGCGAAGACGAAGTGACTTCCAGAGACACCTATGACATTGAGGCTTACGCCAAGGAGTTGGAGCGTGGACGCACCAATCTTCAGCCAGCACTGCTCGTCAAACTAATGATGGAGTCTGAGCCTTGCCTGTTCTCCAATAAGTCGGAGCCCTTCCCCGTAACCCAAGTAGATAGAAAAAACATTGAGTTTGCAAATTGGGGTGAAGGGTGACAACTCAATATGAATGGAATCAACGTGGACAAGCACTTGTTGAGAAGTGGTTTTCTCGCCTCGGGTACGGGTTTCATCCTGATACTCGAGGCGCCGATTACTACAATGAAGCTGGCGAGCGTTCACTCTCAGCGCAAGAGGCTCTAGAGTA
>Ga0163212_1000449_pt1 | contig 18193 bp, 13 predicted proteins | sample Malawi_45m_30L_FD_113532 | JGI IMG/M metagenome (GOLD analysis project Ga0163212, IMG submission 113532) | Freshwater microbial communities from Lake Malawi, Central Region, Malawi to study Microbial Dark Matter (Phase II) - Malawi_45m_30L | ecosystem: Environmental > Aquatic > Freshwater > Lake...
GCACATAACACGATAAAAAAGATATTTTTGTACCGTGAAGCGAATACAAAAGATAAAGTTAGACCTAGAAGATGATGCATCGATGGACGCAATTGGTCTTTCATCCAGTTACCCAGACTATCGACTTGCGTGGACTCTGAATAATGTTTTCCGCTGGCGCTTTGAATACCGCGACAATCCACTCTTGATACCTGCAAAAAAAAGGGGGAGAAGTGCGCCATTACCACTATCACCATTTCTTGGATGAAGGCGAAAAAATGGAACTTTTTCTTATCAAAAACAGACAAGGGGGAAAAGCTCTTTTCGAGGAGTATCCACAATTTGATTTTGTGCTTTTCTTCCGAAATAATTTAACTTTTGATCTCGATCAGATGCTCACTTTATTGCGGGGGCTCGACTCAATATTTGCAGCTTATCGCTGTTCCAGCAAAGATTTTGTAGTTGAACCTCACTTACAATTTGAAGGCGCCCATGAATAAAACAAAGATTGTGGCCACTCTGGGGCCTAATTCCTCCAACAAGGAAATTATGAGAGAAATGTTCAACGCCGGACTGAGCGCCTGTAGGATTAATTTTTCGCACGGTTCTTATGATGAGCACACTGCTGCAATAAGCACCATTCGTGAACTCAATCAAGAACTGAATGCTAACGTGGCCATTTTAGCGGACCTCCAAGGACCTAAAATTCGTACGGGATTGATGGAAAATGACAGCATTAATTTGGAAATGGGGTCAACTTGTCAAATCATTACAAAGCCAGTTACGGGAAATTCACAATGCTTTTCAATCAATTACCTAGATTTACCCAAGGATGTTAATCCGGGAGAGCGTATTCTCTTGGATGATGGTAAATTGGTGCTGCAAGTTGAAAAAACAGACTACCAGTCCTGCATTCATTGTACGGTTATTCAAGGCGGGGTGCTCTCCTCAAAAAAAGGGGTGAATTTTCCTAACACAAAAATCTCGATGCCCTCCCTAACTGAAAAAGATAAGGCAGATTTAACTTTTGCCTTGGAACATCGCGTAGATTGGGTATGCTTATCTTTTGTTCGCAGCGCTCAAGACATTAGAAAACTAAAAGAACTCATTGCGAGTCAGGGTGGAAAAGCAAAAGTAATCGCCAAAATTGAAAAACCCGAGGCTCTGAATTGCATTGAAGAAATTATCAGTGCAACCGACGGAGTTATGGTGGCAAGGGGAGACTTAGGGGTTGAAACTCCTTACCAAAGGGTTCCTGTAATTCAAAAAATGTTGATAGATCAATGCGTGGCCAAGGCAAAGCCGGTAATTGTTGCGACGCAAATGATGGAATCCATGATCCATAGCATGACCCCATCCAGAGCTGAAGTCAACGATGTTGCAAATGCGGTGCTCGACGGAGCTGACGCCGTCATGTTATCGGGAGAAACGTCGGTGGGAAAATACCCTGTAGAGGTTATTCAAACCATTTCCAATATTGTTGAAGAAATTGAAAAATCGCCGGAGGTATTTCACCGTGAAGTGATGCCAGATCCTGTTAATGAGCGTTTTATTACCGACTCCATTTGCTTTAACGCGTGTCGTTTGGCGCACAGAGTTCAGGCCAAAGCAATTATAACCATGTCGTTTTCCGGGTACACCGCATTTAAAGTTTCCTCTCAACGCCCGGATAGTGCCATCTTTGTATTTACCAGCAATCGGTTAATATTATCTCAACTGAATTTACTCTGGGGTGTGAAGGCCTTTTTCTACGATAAGCATGTCAGTACCGATCATACCATCGCCGACATTAAACATTTTTTAAGCTCAAATGAGTACGTCAAAACCGGGGATTTGATAATAAACATTGCTTCAATGCCCATCGAAGATTACGGCGGCTCAAATATGTTAAAACTTAGTAGGGTTAATTAACATTTTTTGCAATTGGTTGTCTCTTTAGGTTGTATATTTGCACCATAAAATTCAACTATGTCTGATTTCATTGCCCGTCACATTGGGCCGGATAGCACTGAAACCGCTGAAATGCTTGAAAAAATTGGCGTTTCATCCGTTGCTGAACTCATTGATAATACCATACCAGCGGCAATACGTTTGGCACGTGAACTCAACGTTGATGCAGGCATAAGTGAAGCGGAATATTTAAATAAAATTCAGGCTATCGGAGCCATGAATCAAGTTAAAAAGTCCTTCATCGGACTGGGTTACCATGAAACCCTAGTTCCATCTGTCATTTTGCGAAATGTTTTAGAAAATCCTGGATGGTACACTGCCTACACCCCTTACCAAGCAGAAATTGCGCAAGGAAGACTCGAAGCATTGTTAAATTTCCAAACGATGGTGATCGACCTTACTGGAATGGAAATTGCCAATGCTTCCCTTCTCGACGAAGGAACCGCTGCGGCAGAGGCCATGATCATGTTTTTTAATGCTCGATCGCGCGAGGATGCTAAACTAGGTAAGAATGTTTTCCTAGTACACGAAGCCATTTACCCACAAACGTTGGATGTTGTTAAGGGAAGGGCGCGTAACCTTGGAATAGAGCTGCGATCCTTCCATAATTTTGAAGACGTTTCACTAAGCGCTTGTTTTGGGGCGCTCTTACCATATCCTGATGCGAACGGTCGTGTTTCAAATCTCGAAAAAACTATTGCAACCTGTAATCAAAGAGGCATTCAAATAGCTGTTTGCAGCGATTTAATGGCTTTAGCCTTGCTTCAACCACCTGGTTCGATGGGAGCTGATGTCGTTCTGGGTAATTCGCAAAGATTCGGCGTGCCAATGGGTTGTGGAGGTCCACACGCTGCTTTTTTTGCCTGTAAAGAGTCCTACAAACGAACCATGCCCGGAAGAATCATTGGGGTATCAAAAGACGTGGACGACAATACAGCCCTTCGGATGGCATTACAAACTCGAGAACAGCACATCAAACGCGATAAGGCAACCTCTAACATTTGTACGGCGCAAGCATTGTTAGCAGTTATGGCAGGAATGTACGCTGTTTATCACGGTCCAAAAGGTATCCAACAAATTGCTTTACACATCCATATGTTGGCCTGTAAAGCTGCAGAAGGGCTTATGGCAAAAGGATATCGCTTGCATACCACCGAATTTTTTGACACGGTAAAGGTAAGCGATGTGGACAGCGCAGCTATTTTAAAAGCGGCCGTCGAAAAGGGAATGAACCTGTATGCGCAAGACGAGAACACCGTCCAATTTACCTTTGGCCAACCCCATTCTTTGGAAGATGTCGACCTTATTCTCTCGTTATTTGTTGACAAAGGCGAAAGTATCCCGACGAAACTCGGTATTCCGGATAATCTTCGGCGTCGTGGTGAAATTCTAAGCCACCCCATATTCAGTTCGCATCACTCCGAATCCAAAATGATGCGATACCTTAAATTTTTGGAGAATAAAGATTTATCCTTGGTGCACAGTATGATTCCCCTCGGTTCATGTACCATGAAACTGAATGCAGCAAGTGAATTAATTCCCATTACCAATCCAAATTTTGCGAACATCCACCCTTTCGCCCCCAAAGAACAGGCGGCTGGTTACCACGCTTTTATGGAAGAACTTACCAAAGATTTATGCGAATGCACCGGATTTGCCGGGGTTTCCTTGCAACCTAACTCAGGGGCCCAAGGGGAATATGCGGGGTTGATGGTCATCAAAGCATTTCACGAAGCGAACGGCGATTTCCAACGTAAAAAAATCATCATTCCTTCGAGTGCCCACGGAACCAATCCCGCTTCAGCGGTGATGTCAGGATTCGAGGTTGTCGTAACAGGGTGCGATGAAAACGGAAATATAGATATCGAAGAATTGAAAACCGTTGCCTCCGAAATCGGGGATGAATTGGCAGGAATTATGGTTACCTATCCTTCAACGCATGGGGTTTACGAGGAGGGGATTCGAGAAATTACGGCAATCATTCACGCATACGGAGGTCAGGTATATATGGATGGAGCCAACATGAATGCACAGGTGGGTTTAACGAACCCAGGAAATATCGGCGCAGACGTGTGCCATCTTAACCTCCACAAAACCTTCGCGATCCCTCACGGCGGAGGAGGTCCTGGAATGGGCCCAATAGGGGTTGCAGCGCACCTCGTCCCATTTTTACCTGGAAATCCACTTCAGACCACCGGTGGGACACAAGGCATTCACGCGGTTTCTTCTGCGCCTTATGGCAGTGCTTTAATTTTGCTTATTTCCTACGGTTACATCAAAATGCTCGGTCATAAGGGTCTCCGAGAATCTACTGAAATAGCTATTGTCAACGCTAATTATATCGCAGCTTGCCTGAAGGAACATTACCCCATATTATACACCGGGGCCAAAGGTAATGTTGCTCATGAGTTAATTCTGGATTGTAGAGAATTCAAAAAGAACGCAGAAGTAGAAGTTGCCGATATTGCAAAACGCTTGATTGACTATGGCTTCCATGCACCAACGGTTTCCTTTCCGGTTGCCGGAACGTTAATGATAGAGCCTACGGAATCCGAGGATAAGGCCGAACTGGATCGTTTCATCGAGGCGATGATCAAAATCCGAAAGGAAATCTTGGAAATTGAAAACGGGAAGTACTCAAAAGAAAACAACCTGCTTAAAAATGCGCCACATACTGCCGACTGCATCATCAATCGGATATGGGAATATCCTTATTCACCCGCAGAGGCTGCTTATCCTCTGCCTTATTTACTGAAAAACAAATATTGGGCGCCGGTTCGACGCGTGGATAATGCCTACGGTGACAGAAACTTAGTGTGTGCCTGCCCGAGCATTGAATCCTACATCACGGCTGAATGAGCATTGACATCCTCGCTTTTGGAGCTCACCCTGACGATGTAGAAATTTCTTGCGGAGGAACCCTTCTGTATTACAAAAAGGAAGGTAAAAAAATAGCGCTTGTTGATCTCACCCAAGGAGAGCTCAGCACCCGGGGTTGTCCAACCTTGAGAATGCAAGAATGTGCTGCAGCGGCACAAATACTCGGTTTGGTCGATCGCGTTAATCTTAAAATGGCAGACGGTTTTTTTGAAGAAACCGAAGAGAATCTGCGCTTGGTGATTCAAGAAATCCGACATTTTAAACCGCGCTTAATCCTTGCAAATTCAGTCAAAGATCGCCACCCAGATCATGAACGCGCCGCCTCATTAGTAGCTCGAGCCTCATTTTTAGCAGCACTCCCAAAAATCGAAACCCAACGAAATGGGAAACAACAAGAGGCTTACCGAGTTCCCCGGGTACTTCACTATATTCAAGATATTTATCTGAAACCCGATATAGTTTTTGATGTATCAGATTTCGTAGAACAAAAGTTTGAACTTTTGAAATGCTTTTCTTCGCAATTCTACGATCCTTCATCCAACGAGATGGAAACGCCCATTTCTGGTGAACACTTTTTTGAATTTCTGAAAGGGAGAATGTTGCAATATGGCAGGCCCCTTGGGGTCGTTCACGCGGAAGGATTTACCTTAAATCGTGTTTTTGGGGTAGACGACTTGTTCCATTTGATTTAATACATTAACAGGGCTCCGGAAATTCCGGCAATGACGCTGGACAACTTCAACAGGTTGAATTTATGGTTCTCGGAGGTTTCAAATATGATGGTGGTGGAAATGTGCAGGAACATTCCAATAACTACTCCTAGGACGGCGGGAACGCTAATACCTGTTTCCTCCAAAGGCACCTTTAATCCGATGATCAAACCGAGGGGTGTCATGATGCCGAAAAGCATGAGAACAATCCATGCGGTCCCTCGACGTAATGAGGTGCTTAACAGCAGGGTCATCAAGGCAATAGCCACCGGAACTTGGTGAAATACGATCCCCCAAAACAAGGACAATTTATGGTCATGGTTATGCAATTGGTGGAGATGCTCCACTTCATTGCCCAAGGGAATTCCTTCAATGATCGAGTGAAGGGATAGGGAGATGAACAAGGCCCACGGCATGGACTGACCTTTATGCATATGGATATGACCGTGTTCTATGCCGCCTGAAAAATACTCCATGATCAATTGAATGAGGAACCCACCTAAAATATAAACTCCGATGTTCGTGGTATTTCCTGCGTACAAGTCAGGTAAAAGGTGTTCAAAAACAACGGCCAGCAAAAATCCCGCGCTGAATGCGAGAGAAAGTTTGATAAACTGCGACTTATTGTTGGCTTTAAGAAAATGCACATAACCTCCCCCTGCAGCAACCACAGCAACTAATACAAAAACCATCGAAATCGGACTCATTTCTTGGAGGCAATTAAAATCAACCGTGGGGAACTCGACGATACAAAGGTATTCATTCTGTAGTCACCAAAAGTATGCAGAATTTCAAATTGTTCCCTGAGTAATTCTTGAAAATCGGCAAGCCCTAACAATTGTACTTGCTCCTTGAATACAAAGGCTCGTTGCTGATCGGTAAAGCTAATATGCTTGATTACCTTACCTTCGATAATTTCACGCCGAATTTCAAAGGTGATGGCTCCGCGCTGCACGTATTCTGATGAAACAAGATTAGCTAGTACCTGTTCTGCATTGAGAAAATCAATGATTAAAAACCCTTTTGGTGAAAGCATTTGTGATATTGCATCAATTACGCGTTGGTTCTCGGATGTGGAATCAAAATACCCAAAACTGGTAAACAAATTAAATACGGCCTCAAACCTTTCATTGGGCAGAGGTTCGCGCATATCTTGGACTTGAAAACGCAAACCCTCTGCGGCGGATTTTTGCGCCAATTCAATGCTCTTCAGCGATAAATCCGTGCCAAGGACTTGCAATCCCAAAGCATGTAAGGTTCGGGCGTGACGTCCTCTACCACAAGCTAAATCCAAAACCTTCGTTTGAGGTTCAAGTGAAAGAAAATATACCAATCGTTCTATGAAGTCCTTTGCTTCTTCTTCAGTGCGGTTTTGGTACAAGAGGTGGTAATATGGGGTATCAAACCACGAGGCAAACCAATCCTTTTGTTGCATTGGGCAAAGATAGGCAAAAGAAAAGGTCTTTTCGAAACCCGAAGTTTAGCTATCTTCGGAGCATGAAACGGATTGGACTCACCGGCGGTATTGGATCTGGAAAAAGCTATATTGCTGGAATTCTTGAAAAGATGGGTTACCCGGTGTATTATTCCGATGCGCAATCGAAGGCTCTCACCGATACCCACCCCGTAATCCGAGAGAAGCTAGCAGCTAGATTTGGAAGGGAAATTTACACTGAGCAAGGCTTAAATCGAACGCTATTGGCGGAGTTCATTTTTGCCTCGGAAGAGCACCGCTTGTTTGTGAATGAACTGATTCACCCTGTGGTTCGAAAAAATTTTGAGCATTGGTGCTCCGAGCAACGAAGTCCGATCGTTTTTAACGAAGCGGCTATCCTTTTTGAGACGGGAGCTTACCGACAATTCGACGGAACGCTTTTGGTGGTGGCGCCGTTGGAATTGCGCATTCAGCGAGTAATGCAACGAGACCGTTGCACCGAAGAAGAAGTTAAAGAGCGCATGAAAACGCAGTGGACCGACGACCAGAAAATCCCCTTAGCGACGTACGTCTTCCATAATGATGGTCAATCCGCCATTGTTGCACCCCTTGAAACTGTCCTCTTAAAGATCAATAATCAACATTAAGCGTAATACCGAAGGTTAGCGGATAGACCATGGCGGTGGCAGTCTTCTTGAACAAAGGGGTAAGGTTGTAATTCACAAACAACCCGTAGTTATCGAAGCCTGTTCTAACCGTTGCGTAAGCCCCAAAAGGTGCCACTTGATATCGTGATTGATTAGTATATTCAAATCGATCTCCGTTAGGTAAAAACCCTCGCCTATTCCATGTACGATACATGGTCCAATAACCCACAGCACCTACATTAAGGTAAAAGGCATTTTTACTTTTTTCCTTGGTACATACTTCTAGCAATAACGGTAAATTGAGCGTTCCATAGGAAAAATTATTGCCTCGATAATCTGTAGAATTATTCAATACAGCAAATATTGTATCATTCTTTCCTCCAGGTGTGCTTGCTGTATGCACCAAATCGTAGTTGTTCAAAAGTAGTGCAGAGAAATTCATCCCTAAACCTGAAGTTATTCCTAAATATTGCTTAGCAATGGGTAATTTAAATTCAATTACATTCAACCCAAATTGAAGGAGGTTAAGATCGTAAGTATTCCAATACTGATAGTTGTCAGGATTATCCATCATAAATTTACCAATACCAAAATCAACCCCTGCAAAGTGAGGGCTAAATGCATTTCCTTTTGACGAAGATTCATTCGTTTGTTCAGAACCTGTATTTGGGGTTTGAGAAAACATCCCATAACTGAAACCCATAAATAGGGTAATGATTAAAATTCGCATTTTGCTTTTTTCGATGAATTTAATGTTTAAATATCAATGTTAACGCGAAATATTACATTTCTACCCGCTTGCGGATAGAAAAAACGTTCCGTAGTTTTTAACCCGCCATATTGATAAGCGAAAGCATAGCCGTTGTTGGAGTATCTTTGGTTAAAGACGTTGTTGACAGTAGCTGAAAGCTGAAACTCCGAATTTTCCTTCATCTTGAACGATTTGCGGAGCCCGAAATTGGAATAATTAAACGCGGGCAATTCACTCGTTTGGATGTTATCCATGTATTGCTTGCTCACGAATTTTGACGTCCAATCCAACGACAGCTTCCATGCTGGAATGGAATAACTGAATGCCAGTCCGGCAATTACGCTGGGGGAAAAAGATAAGGTTGTTTGGCTGTAGTTCGTTTGCTGTTGGGTGTAATACGGAACCGAATCCAAATATACATCCAAGTAATCCACGTAGTTATTCGCCCTGTTTTGACTTAAGGTGAGGGTTCCATTCATTTCAAGGTTCTTGATGCGTTTGTACTTCGCTTCTAACTCAATTCCTCGGCGGTAGCTGTCCTTGACATTCGTCCGGGTATACCCCCCAACGTCGTTGATTTGTCCTGTCAACACCAATTGGTTGTCAAAATCCATGTAGTATAGTGTTCCTTTCAAGATCAAGCCCTTTTTTTGCCAGGTATATCCAAGTTCATAATCCATTAAGGCTTCTGCTTTAGGACGACTGTTTGGGGTAGATTCCCTAAAATCCCTACGGACCGGTTCTCGATTGCTCCGACCTATAGAGGCATAAAATTGATGGTTTGATTTTAATTGATAAAACACCGATGCCTTGGGATTGAAAAAGTGAAAGTCAACCGTTTGCGTGACATCTTTTAATTCGCCGGAAACAAAATCCAAGCCCAGGAACTCGTAATTCACGTACCTGTATTGCATGTCGAGGATCCACTGAAACTTTTGTTTCCGTTGTTGAAGTTTGGCGTAATGGCTGAATTCGAATTTATTTCCTTGCTCGTCATAATATCGATCACCCAAGTCGCTATCGGATGCAAAACGCGACCAAATCACCTCACCAAAATGTGCACCACGGTAGTTATTGATAGCCCCACCTGTGGTCAATAGCACTCCTTGCCCTTGATAACTTAAGGCATAAACCGACCCGATAAAGTGGTTATCCAGCCACCTTCTTCGGATTAAGTCGGAAGCGGTAATGGTATCTCCCCCAAGAATTACGGGACTCAGTTGATAGGTGGATAACTCGTCATTGGTTCGGTACTCTTCATAATACCCCCGTCCATAAGTGTAATGACCTGCTCCGTTCAATACCCATTTTTGATTTTTAAAGCGATGGGTTAAGTGCAATTGATAATTATCTTGTTGGTAATGGTCCACCTGATTTTGATAGGTGTAATAATTGTAGGTTCTTCCCGAATTCAACAGATTTTGACGTTCCGCATCGGACAATCCATTGCGATCGGCAAAAGCATTTCGATCGGCAGCATTGCCAAAGACCACACTTTCCGGGGTACCATACCACGACTGGTAGGTAATTTCTTTCCCGCTGAAGGCGACCCCTTTGAGTACGGTTTGTTTCCCAACCCAACCTGCACTTAAATACCACGAACTTAAATTAGAAGATGCCCTATCAATATAGCCATCCGACCCTATGCGTGACAAACGGGTTTCCACAAAATATTTTCCTTTTATCAATCCGGTATTCGCTTGGATCGAGGTTTTGAAAGAATTAAAAGAACCGTAGCTTATATCTAATTTCCCTGTAGCTTCGTCGCTAATGTCGTTGGTTTTCATGTTCAAGGAAGCTCCAAAGGCAGCGGCGCCGTTGGTAGAAGCGCTCACGCCCCGCTGAAAATCGATGGACTGGGTAGAGGACACTAAGTCTGGCATGTTCACCCAATACACATCATGCGATTCGGGATCGTTTACAGGAATACCATTGATGGTAACATTCAGGCGCGAAGCATCAATTCCACGTACTCGGATTCCACTGTAACCGATACCATTTCCTGCATCGGAAGTGGTAACCACCGAAGGCATTTGATCAAGTAAAAAAGGAATGTCTTGCCCCATGTTTTTAGTGTTCAAGGCTTCTTTTTCAAGTTTCGTGTGGTTCGTGGCCTCTGAGGGCAGGCGAATCGAAATACACGCTACTTCATCGAGTTTTTTACTGGTAAAGGGCAGCACAATGCGCACAGTATCTTTGGCGGGGGATAGCATGGATTTAGGTTCTTTTCGGGGGTTAATCTCCACAGAAATTACCCCAAACCCGGGTTGATTAACGGTAATCCTTTCAGAATTTTTAACGTCATCTAATCGAAAAACGCCTTGGTTGTCGGTGCTCATCGACTTGCCATCGGGACGAAGAATGAGAACCCCCGATAAAGGGCGATATTTTTCATCGGTGACTTTACCAACCACGGTGGTTTGTGCTTGAGCCATGAGAGCACAAAGCATAGAAAAAACGAATACCTTTCCTTTCATAACACAATTATTATGACAAGTCAAGGGGCAAACTTGTACGTGATTAAAAAACCTCCTCCCGTCGCAGGCATTACCCTGATCCAGTACAATGGGTGTAATCTCAGCCTTTCGGCACCCCTTAGAGAACAGCACAAAATTAATATTAAAACAGACTACTTCAACAAAAGTTTTGCAATCTGTACCGCATTGGTGGCCGCACCTTTGCGCAGGTTATCGGCTACAATCCACAAATTCAAGGTGTTAGGCCTTGTGAAATCCCTTCGGATGCGCCCTACAAACACGGCATCTTTTCCTTCAGCAAATTTTGGCATTGGGTAGTCGAAGGCCTCCAAGTTGTCTTGAACGACGATGCCCGGGGTTTGTTCCAAGAGCGTTCGCACTTCCTCCAACTCAAATTCCGAATTGAATTCGATATTAACGGCTTCGGAATGTCCTCCAACCACCGGAACACGCACGGCGGTAGCGACGACATCAATCGAAGGATCCAAAATCTTTTTGGTTTCATTCGTGAGCTTCATTTCCTCCTTGGTGTAGCCATTCTCTAAAAAACTATCGCACTGGGGAATGCAATTCTTGTCGATGGGATAGTGATACGCCATGTCACCCGAAATTCCAGCGCGTTCATTTTCCATTTGTTGAACGGCTTTTACACCCGTACCCGTAATACTTTGATAGGTGGAAACCACTACGCGGTTTACCCCATACCGTTGATGTAAGGGAGCTAACACCATCACCAATTGGATAGTGCTGCAGTTGGGGTTGGCGATGATTAAATCCGATGATGTCAATTGATTCCCATTAATTTCCGGAACCACTAATTTTTTAGAGGGGTCCATGCGCCATGCCGAGGAATTATCAATCACTACGGTGCCTGCCTCGGCGAATTTTGGTGCCCATTCCAAGGAAGTTTCGCCTCCCGCAGAGAAAATGGCCAGGTCTAATTTTAAGTCGACTGCTGTTTGCATCCCAATAACTTTATGGGAAGCTCCTTTAAAAACCACTTCTTTTCCAACGGAATTCTCGGAGGCAACAGGGAAAAATTCCGTTACTGGAAAGGCCTGTTCCTCCAATACTTGCATCATTACATTACCTACCATTCCGGTAGCACCAACCACAGCTGTGCGCATGACTCAACGTTATTATAATTTAACGAATAGATGTTTTTAAAGGTAAAGTTATACATTTGAAGTATCATAATGACTTTGAATGAACTTGCGCCTTTTTTTAATACCTATTTTTTATCTTCTTAGCATCGGTTTTTACGCACAAGTTTCAGACAACTTCACCGATGGAGATTTTACCCAGAACCCGGTATGGCAAGGTACTAATGCTGATTTTATAGTCAACGCGAGCGGAGAACTCCAACTCAACAGTTTGGCAGCAGCGACCTCATTGCTCTCCACCCCCCACCTCCTAGCCAATCTCAACGACAAAGAATGGCAAATCAAGGTGCGGCAGACCTTTGCCCCTTCCTCGAGTAATTACGGTCAGGTGTACTTAACCTCGGATAATGCCAACCTCAGCCTTTGCCAAAACGGTTATTACCTACAATTTGGTGAAACCGGGTCCACCGATGCCATTCGTCTTTTCAACCTTACCAACGGCGTGTCGACGCAGATCTGTGCCGGAGTCAACGGACAGATTTCTGCCAGCTGTAATGCAAGTGTGAAGGTTAAGCGCAGTGCGGCGGGCGTTTGGTCCCTCTACGCGGATTTGGCAGGAGGCTCCAATTATTTGCTTCTGGCAACGGGAAACGATGCTTCGAACCTGCTAGGAACTCATTTCGGGGTGCTCTGTACCTACACCATCAGCAACGCTACTAAATTTTACTACGACAACGTGTACATTGGCCCTATTATCCTGGACTTGGCGCCTCCAGCCTTAGCGAGTGTAACCGCGATCAACGCGTTTCAAATCGACCTCTTATTCGACGAATCAATTACCTTGGCTACGGCTCAAAACATCATCAATTATTCGTTCAATCCCAGCCTAACCCTGAGCAATCTCGCACAAGATGGAGTGAATACCGCCTTGGTGCATGGAACGCTTTCCACACCTATGATCAATGGAACGAATTACACAGCAACGGCTAATGGAATCTCCGATTTGAGCGGCAACACCTCTGGAGCTACCTCAGCGAATTTTCAATACTTGGTATCGGACAGCGCGGTAAAAGGCGATTTATTGATTACCGAATTTTTCCCAGATCCGAGCCCTGTAATTGGACTTCCCGCAGTAGAGTACGTAGAAATATACAATGCCAGTGCGGGTAAAATATTCGACTTAAGCGGATTTCAAATTACCGATGGGTCATCCAATGGGCTCATCTCCGGTGGTTGGATTTTACCTGGCGAATACAAGGTGTTAACGGCCACGGCAAATATCCCTTTGTTTACCGGTAGCGTTGCCTTGGGGGTATCGGGATTTCCCTCCTTGAACAATGCCGGAGATACCGTCATGCTAAAAAACCTGCACAACCTACCGCTTGATCTTGTGGTTTATACGGATGATTGGTACAAGGATGCCATTAAACAAGACGGCGGATACAGCCTGGAATTAATCAATCCCAACGATCCTTGTTCCGATGAAAACAATTGGATGGCTTCCAACGACCCAAGCGGTGGAACACCAGGGTTGGTAAACTCTGTTAATGACCTAACGCCCGACACCCAAGCTCCGAGCATTGCCATGATGGTTGCCTCAGCGCCCAACTATCTGCAAATTTGGTTTGACGAAGGGATGGATTCGAGCAGCTTGGTAAATGCCTTGTATCAATTCAGCCCAGCGCTAACGCCGAGCACAATATACGCCAACGGTACGTTCACGAATACGGTCATACTTCAGTTTGTCGAAAATTTGGCGCCGTCTCAAATCTACACCTTAACCCTTCAAAATGCCGCGGATTGTTGGATTAATTCACAAACCTTGGTCGGGCAATTTGCATTAACCGAAACGCCACTCGCAGGTGAAATCATCATCAATGAAATCCTACAAAACCCCTATAACGGTGGACAAGACTGGATTGAATTGTACAATAATTCCAACAAGATTTTCAATTTGAAAAACCTGCAATTGGCCAATTTTGACAACGATACCATCTCCAACTTTCACACAGTAAATACCAATTTTATATTGAAACCGGGTGCCTACGCAGTGCTTGGTGAGGATTCTGCTTTCGTAAAACAAAACTATCCGTTTCACGGGCTTGGAACCTTTGTGTATGGGGATTTACCCAGCTATAACAACGACTCCGGAAGTGTCTATCTTTTCAATGAAAATCAGACGCTCTTAGACTTGGTAAAATATTCGAACGAATGGCAATTTCCACTCTTGGACGATGTAGATGGTGTATCCTTGGAGCGGATGGATCCCAATGGCTCTTCATCGGATGGGATGAATTGGCACAGTGCTGCAGAAGCCGTGAAATTCGGTACACCGGGATTAAAGAATTCTCAATACCTGCCCGTGACCGCGAATGGAAGTTTTGCCCTCGAAAGCGACCTTTTTTCGCCGGATATGGATGGTTATTTAGATGTAATGCAAGCCACCTATAGCATGTCACAACCAAGCTGCTTGGGCACGGTTAGCATTTACGATGAACGCGGTAGGTTGATCCGAACCTTGTTCAAAAATCAATTATTGGGCAGCACCGGAAGTTTCTCATGGAACGGGGTGAAAGACGACCAAACCAAGGCCTCGATTGGAGTATACGTCATTGTTTTTGAAGCGTTCTCCCTAGATGGCGGACTGCTCTACACCGGACGAAAAGCGGTTACTTTAGCAGGTAATATCTAAGCATGTTTTCGGCGGGAAAAAAAAACTGGATCAAAAAATTCTTTGCCCTGATCGAGGAAGATTCCATCACCTTACCCCCCCATAGCGTAAATTCCTCAAAAGAGGGCATCATTCGTTTAGTCTGTGAACAAAGCGGACTCCTTTACGGCGTTCCCAACAACAACATCTTTACGAGCCATTTGGTGGAACACTCTACCCGAACCGAAAAGCTGCAACTGTTGTTTTTTGAAGGTCTGGTATTAACGTATACCTTGAACCGTAAAGGTCTAATTGATGAAAAAGACTTTCTGCAAACGCTTTGTTCTTTTTTTAAGCTCGAATTAGTTCCCTCGAAAACCTGGTTGGGTAGAAAAAAAATACCGGACAAGTCCCGGTTAGTTGAACGAGAAATCGATGAGCGAATTCGGGTGCAAAGTTCATACGTTGACAAGAACTACTGGTTCAATCATTTAACCAACCCTTTTCTGTTCATTGATGTTGTCGCCTACCACAACTTTCTCCAAGGAAAAGAACCTGCGGTTGTAGGGCGCTTATCCTCCATTAATTTAAGTCTAACCGTGCTATCCGCCATTAAAAAACAAGCTCTCGCAAAAGGGGTATATTTCTCAGAAAAGTTTTTTAAAAATTTACTAAACAGCTCGGGCTTAGACGAAGACCAAATTGCTCATCTAAGCTCTGCTTCATTGAAGGATTCCGTCTATCAGGAAGCAAAACAACTTCTGGTTCAACACGAATTGCTTTTGTACTTTACCCTGCACTTTTTAGCCTTGTTGCATTACCGGCACGAAAAAAACCTCGAAACGCCTTCCGAATTTATGTTAGAAGTAGGCAAAGAACTGGGGTTGGGGAGGGAAAAAATCGAAGAAATTTTTTGGGAATACCGCGCCTCTATGAGTGCCCACTCAGAATCATTTTACAACCTGTTGTCGGAATCTGAAACCAAGGTCATAACCACCCATTTATCAAGAAAGTACCAACGGGTAATCGGCCGGAACAAGGACCGTCTGGTGCAAGAACTCAAGGAAAGCCAAGAATTGGTATACCTCATCCGTCAATCGACCAAACGCGAATTGACGACGGAGGAAAAAGAAAAAGTTAAGGAACAGTCCTTGGATTTGTTAAAAAGTGTTCCCAGCATTGGCATCTATTTATTGCCTGGCGGAGCACTCTGGTTACCCTTAATCCTGAAAATAATTCCTGACTTACTACCGACAGCCTTTAAAGAAAATGAGGTTGAAGAAAATTAGTACAGCCCTAAATCCCCGAACATGGCCATGATGGCTGCCTCATTGGGCGCGCATACGCCACGTTCCGTGATTAAACCCGTTACCAACCGTGCAGGGGTAACATCAAAGCCGTGATTCACAGCTTGCGTAGTTTCTGGACAAATTAATACAGGCTCTATGGCTCCGGCGGCACTCTTGCCTATCACATAGCGCACCTCGTCTTGGTTTCGTTCTTCGATCGGAATTTCTTTCAATCCATCCCGCACCGATAAATCCAAGGTGGTCGAGGGCAAGGCGACATAAAATGGGATCTTATTATCATGCGCTGCTAAGGCTTTCAGGTAGGTGCCAATTTTATTGGCTACATCACCATGCCGTGTGGTACGGTCGGTTCCTACTATGACCATGTCGACCATGCCGTGCTGCATTAAATGCCCACCTGCATTGTCCACGATTAAGGTATGAGGAATCCCGTGCCGTGTGAGTTCGTAGGCTGTTAAGTTGGCTCCTTGGTTGCGCGGTCGTGTTTCGTCCACGTACACATGAACGTCAAGCCCTTTTTGTTTCGCCTGGTAGATCGGGGAAGTAACTGTCCCCCACTCAATGCAACCCAACATCCCCGCGTTGCAGTGGGTTAATATGTTAATGCGCTGACCTGGCTTTTTAGCCCCAAGAGCTTCGATGATGGGTAAGCCATGTACCCCAATGTTACGGCAGGTTTCTACGTCTTGTTCTACAATGGCCTGGGCTTCGTTCCAAGCAGTTTCCACCAAATTTTCCGCTCCTTCCAAGCGCGCTTTCATGCGGTTCAGGGCCCAGAAAAGGTTTACGGCCGTAGGACGTGAATTGGCCAAGGCCTCAAAAGCCTGATCCATAAAGGATCGTTCGTGATGTTCTTCGATGCAGGTACGAGCCGCTAAATAAATTCCATAGGCTGCTGTGGCTCCAATTAAGGGTGCACCGCGAACAATCATGTCTTTGATAGCCGTTTCTGCCTCCTGAAAGGTATGCAATTGAACCACCACCCATTCGTGGGGTAAAAACCGTTGGTCGATTACCTCCACATAACGGTCTGCTGTCGGCCAAATGGTGCGAAATGGACTGGCCACCTGTTAGAGGTTAAACGCCGCTTTGATTCGGTCTACGTAATCCAGTTTTTCCCAGGTAAATAACTCCACCTCAATGGGCTTTTTTTCTCCATTTGGCGCAGTAAAAACCTTGGTTTTTTTCTCGTATTCGCGTCCCATGTGACCATAAGAAGCGGTTTCAGAATAAATGGGATTGCGAAGTTTCAGGCGTTGTTCAATGAAGTACGGTCGCATATCGAAAACGCCTTCAATCTTCTTAGCGATTTCGCCGTCGGTCATATCCACTTTGGAAGTTCCGTAAGTTTCGATGAACAAACCACACGGTTTAGCCACTCCAATGGCATAAGACACTTGCACCAACACCTCATCGCACAATCCTGCGGCTACCATATTTTTTGCAATGTGTCGGGTAGCATAGGCTGCAGAACGGTCTACTTTGGATGGATCCTTTCCTGAAAAGGCACCACCACCGTGGGCTCCTTTTCCGCCGTAGGTATCTACAATGATTTTTCTTCCCGTTAATCCGGTGTCGCCGTGCGGTCCGCCGATTACAAATTTACCGGTCGGATTAATGTGATAGGTGATTTGATCGTTGAATAACTTTTGCAATTCCGGCTTCAATTTCGCTTTGACGCGAGGAATCACGATTTCGACGATGTCTTTTTTAATTTTCGCCAACATCGTTGTTTCTTCTGCAAAGTCGTCGTGTTGGGTAGAAACCACGATGGTATCAATGCGTTGAGGCACATTGTCATCGCTATATTCAATGGTCACTTGCGACTTAGCGTCGGGACGCAAGTACGCAATAAGTTGGGCTTCCGTATTGCGGATCAAGGACATTTCTTGCAAAATTTTGTGCGCTAAATCCAAGGCCAACGGCATGTAATTGTCCGTTTCCCTTGTAGCGTATCCAAACATCATCCCTTGATCGCCAGCCCCTTGATCTTCAGGATTCGTGCGTTCAACACCTTGGTTGATATCGGAGGATTGTTCATGAATCGCTGAGAAAATACCGCAAGAATTTGCGTCAAACATGTACTCCGATTTCGTGTAGCCAATTTTTTGAATGGTCTCCCGGGCGATTTTTTGCACATCTAAATACACGCTGGTCTTTACTTCACCTGCCAAAACCACCTGTCCCGTGGTAACCAAGGTTTCACACGCCACCTTTGAATTGGGATCGAAAGCCATAAAATGGTCAATTAGCGCATCAGAAATTTGGTCTGCCACTTTATCCGGATGACCCTCTGAAACC